>Ga0179593_1275283_pt1 | contig 14772 bp, 20 predicted proteins | sample CZODoug2_1_08_16_FD_185931 | JGI IMG/M metagenome (GOLD analysis project Ga0179593, IMG submission 185931) | Vadose zone soil fungal communities from Angelo Coast Range Reserve, California, USA - CZODoug2_1_08_16fungal (PacBio error correction) | ecosystem: Environmental > Terrestrial > Soil >...
AGCGACGGGGGGGAAAGGAAGGAGGGAATATTCATGAACGAAGTGTCGAATGCAGACGTAATGGAAAAAAGAGAGGACCAAGTAAGCAGGGGGGGGACACGCTAGACTAATCTGTAGGAGAGCGAGTCTACGATGTCGCCGAAACTCCCTTGAGAGGAACCTTTTGCCAAAACGGAAAAGGAATCTAGGACGGAAAAGGAGTTTAAGGAATGGGGTAATGGAAGACAGGAGTATTGGAGAAAAAAGACGAGCAGGTCGGAACCGTATCGCGAAGCTTTCACGATTCCGCGGACTAGGAAAGGGGCGAAGAACCAAAAAAACCTAACTATCCCAGAAAGGTATAGACTAGAAGACCTCACAAATATAGACTCCAAAAAACGAACGCACGAGTACCGAGGACGGCTAAATACTGAGAGAAAAAGCCGTGAAAGGAGAAAAAGTGGATAAACAATATTCGGAATCCTGACAAGCCGAGAGAAAGAAGTAAAGTACTACCAGACAAGCTTGGTGTGTCCACCCCCATCTTACTTCCTGGACAATCAGCGAATAAGATGGTCCTCACCTAAAGAAACTCTGGGGTCAGAAAAATGGTCGGAGAGAGGACCACGAACATGCCGGCGGATTGTTTATAGCAAGAGAGGGTTACCGGATCGCTCGGGCAACTGAAAACGATCTGGTCACGTGTGAGTCAAAAAAGGGAAAGGGGAGAGGGTCTTTTCTTTTACTTGGAAGGAACGAAAAATAGGTAACTTGATTCTGGGGAAGAGCGGGGTATTGGTTTGAAAATAAGGGAAGAGGAAAATCGACGATGGGCTTGTTTTCGGCGAAAAAAGGCCGGACGAGATGAAATGCTTAAGAGAAAAGACGGATAGGAGGGATATCGAAGACAGAAAAAAATCTCATAACTCGTCTCGGAAGGAAAGGTACGGCGGAGGGGAAAAAAGGGGAACAAGTCAGCTGCCTTAGGGAGGAGAGGGCACACCGTCGAATACCCTGGGAGAAGGGGGGAAGACCTGACAATAAAGTTCAGGGGGAAAAGAAGGTACTCAGGGGGAACCTCTCGCTCACGCGAGCAGCGGAAAAATAGGAAAAAGAATATTAGTGAGAAGGAAAGAAGAAACATTTTCTCAAGGGAAGAAGGACCAGACTGCCTAAAAAACTCTTACTAGGAGGGGAAAGGTAAGATTAACTCTACGAAAATTAAAAAAACCTGTAGAAAAATATAGGAATCGTGTAAAGAAAAAACGAGTACTCTACGGAATCAGAGGGTAGAAACAAGGAGATAACTCCACGAGTCTTTATAAAGAGTAAGTCTATAGAGGGAGGGAGATGTATCGCAAGTCGGGGAAAAGAGACCGGGGCATATCGCCACGCGAAAAAGAAAAAAATCAGAGAAGGGAAGAAGGATCGAGTCAAAAAAAAGAGACGCGCTGTAGAAAAAGAAAAGGCAGCTCGCCTAGAACACAAATGTTAAAATTAGAAAGAGAAGAAATGGCTCATGAAAGGGGGGAAAAATCTAAGAATCCAAAAGAACAGGCATACGTTAATTGAGTCAGGGAGAGGGACGGAGAGAGGGGAATGGACTGGGTCTTAAAGAAAGTAACAAGCGGAGCTGGCTTTGGCCGACTAAAAAGAGGACCTGAAGAAAAAAAGAAAGGGAGGAGAGGCAAATTCTAGGAAAAAGGGAAGGGGAATTCCGAACAAAAAAATCAAGAAAAGCAAAATTTCCTGGAAGAAAGAAGGCGAGAAGTTTGGGGGGGGTTGGCACGAAAGGAGCAGGAGACATAAACCCCCCTTCTGAAAGAACCAAGCAAAACAACGATATGGACGTCAAACAAGGAGAGGGCCGAATCCCAGCAAGGAAAGAGAAACCTAACAGGGAATCCTAGATCGCTAGGACCAAGGGCAGAAACAACAAAAAGAGGAGGGGGAAAGAGAGAGAAAGGAGTGAATCAGAGAGTCTGACAATCAAGGGGGTGGAGGCGGCTTAATGCTAGAAGGTAGGGGGAAATCAATCTGGGGGTCACGGGAGGTAAGGATAGGGTCTTTTAGGTGAATACGGAACGGGAAAAAGCACAAAACGGCGCAAAAGAGAAGAAAGGACCGGAAGGGAGACGTGGGTTGGTAAAAGAATTAAAAAAAGAATTTGCGGGGATGGAGATAAAACACTCTAATAAGGGGGAAGACTACGGAAAAGAAAAGAGGATGAGAGGGAAAAAAAGGAAGGTCTAAGACAAGGGGAAAAAGTGAGGGGGGACTCAGAGAAAGAGGAGAAAAGACGACGAGAATAAGGACGGAAAAGGAGAAGAGACTGGAATGGACAAGTGAAGAAAAGGACTTGTCAGAAGAAAAGGATGGGTGAAGGGCAGTAAAAAGGAGAGGAAAACTCCTCGCGAGCAGAAAAGACGTCTAGGGAAAAAAGGGGGAAAGGATACGGAGGGGAATGCTCAGAGAGATAGAGAAAAAGATATACAAACACAATCACTCATAAAAGGAGTCGAGACACGCTCTCCGACAGTCGCAGCTAAAACCTCTAGACGTTGGCGCCGCTCTAGCGAAGAAAAAAAAAAAAAAGAAAAAAAAGCGTACTCTGGAGGGGGAAAAGAGAAAAGAGAGAGGGAAAAGTTGGACCTTTGGAGAGACGGGGAACTGAATTGGGGAAACAGAAAGGAGGGACTCGCTGCGAAGAGGTCGTGAAGGAGAAAAGCCTGCAGAATCGAAAATGTCGATGGCCTCGAAAAAGAAGGGTAAGAGGAGAGACGATTAAAAAAAAGAGAAAAAAATGAAATGATGAGGAGGAAAGAAATAAGGGAAGAGAGTGGAATCGAGGAAAGAGAGAAAGAAGGAATGGAGAGGAGGAAACCGAAGAGCACGTACCAGGCACAGGAGGGAGGGAACCAAACGCTACGGAGATCAAAATAAGTCCGAAGAAAGCAAAGTCCGCGTCCAGAAGAGGAAGTAGAGAAGGAATGTTTGGGACCGGAAAACGAAAAAAAAAAAAGGAGGCCGGCTGGACCAAAAACAAGGGACAGACACACTAGAGAGTGAAAAGAGACGTGAGCAGTAAAAAAAAGAACGCAAGCCAAAAAAGAGAACAAAGACACCGTGCGGAATCCCAGGAAAAAATCTCTCAAGGATCGCGAGCCGAAAAGGGTCACAAAAATCATGATATCCAGACCCGGCAGGGGGAAAGGGGTATCGGAGAGGAGGGGCGCCCAAGAGGGGAAAAGGTGGTAACGGTCAGGAGGAGGTCACAGGCATGTACGAAGAAGGAAGGAGTTAAAAAATCCCATGCAAGGAGAGATAGAGGTAACGTACGACTGAAAGGTGGGGCAAGGAGTCAAGTGAAGAAGCGGAAAATAGAAGCGTACGAAAGGGAAAATTACTTCTCTCGGAAGGAGGAAGGGGTTCTGGCGGGAGGGGAGAGGCTCGATCTTAGGGGCTCTTTCTGATGCCTCGGTCTGGGGGCAAGGGAGGAGAAAAAGCTCTCCGAAAGAAAAAGATTCTGCAAAATAAGGAAGCCTGGAAGGACCCGAGAGATTACTCTACGAAAGAGGTCTCCTGAAGCGGGAAACAGGGACGTCAAAGGGAATCTAGAGGGAAGGGGGCGACGTCCAACCAGGGTCAAAACAGGTGAAGGGTACCTGGGGTACTCAAGGGGGAGGGAAGAAATCGTAGAAGAGAGAGAAAAAACAGTGACAGGGGGAAAAAAGAGATAAAAGGATGAATCAAAGGGTGAAGAGGGCGGAAAAAGGACATAGAGCCGTCGCACGAGAACTGCCTCGAAAGACTAGAACGCGACTAAAGAAGAAGAATCGCGAGAAGGGTAACGACGAAAGGCGAAGGCGGGGAGAGAAAAATACAGGGTCATGAAACGGGGAAAAGGGAGCTGAAGAGGCGGCGGGCAATACGATGACGCGGTAAGAAACGATAGAAACGGCTCGTCCAAGGGAAGGCTAGGAGAGGGAAGAGTAAAGAAACGAAAGAGATCTATAAAATCAAAGGAAATAGGAAACTACGAGGACTGAGGAAAAAGAAGACGGGAGTCTTCAACTCGAAATTCTCAAAAGAGACAACTGAAAAACTCTATCACAAACCTATTTGGCTGGAGGGGGGGGAGAATACCTTCAAAAAAAAGACGCTCAAGTACAAATCAACAACCTACGAAGGAAAGAAGAGAAAAGTCTACTGTAAGCTAGGACGTACAATAAGAAAAAAAAAAAACAAACACCTTACCAAACAAAGAACTGCTTCTACTCAACACCTTAGATCACCGAGAAGAAAGGAAGGAAAAGTGCGTCATGAAGGAGAAAAACAAAAAAAGTTCTGATCTTAGATGAGTCGGTAAAAAAGGTACGCAGTAATAAAACGTTTTATCGGCATCTTGAGATGGCAAAAACTAAAAAAACAACACAGAAAAAAAAGAAAGCCGACGCGGGGGGAAGAGCTAGCGCGGCGGGAAAAGTTTTCAAAATCGAGCTGGAAGAGAGGACGGGCAGAAGAGAAAAAAGTAGTCTGAAAGGGAATAAAGCCAATCGCAGGAGGAAAAGATCCCGCCGAGGGTCAGGAAGAGAAAAAGCCACGATTGAAGGAAAAAAACAAAGTTCAAACCTGAAAGTAATGGCAGTTCCAGGAAAGCGAACTGAAGCAGGGAAAAATTAAGGGAGCAGAAAAACAAGGCAAGAAAATGAGGAAGAACTCGATGTAAAAAAGTTATCAATGCAGAACGGGAAACTTGGGCAGAAACACTGGGGGGGGAGACTGAGATATTAGAAATAAAGGAAGAAAGGACCGGTCAAAGATGAGAAAACTCACCCGAAACCAGCGCTAGGAGAAAAAAAACTAGAAAAATGAGAACAACCTTGTGGTTGTTAAACAAAAAAAGAGAAGTACGGAAAGACAAGCAAAAAAAAAAAAAACAAACACCAAAAAAAAAAAAACCACAAAAAAAGGAAACCACTCCTCCAATCTCAACGAAGAGAACGAAAAAATAAGCCGGAGCCGCAGACGAAACCTAAAAAAAGAGGAAATGGAACTTCTCAAATGAAAAAAAAAAGGAGGGGGTCCTGGTAGGGGGGGTAACTCGGGGGTATCATGGCAAGAGGAAACGAACATCGACCCGAACAGAGGAGGTAAGGGAAAAGAACTAAAGCGAGGCGCGAGTACGAGAAAAAATCACACAAAAATGTCGTGAAGAAGAAAGAGATAAAAAAAAAAAACAAAGTAGGGGGGGGGGAAAAATGTTTGGGGAGAAAAGAGTGTCCCGAGAAACTGGGGAGTTGGGATCTAAAGCTCGCCGATGTGCTTTAAAGGGAAGAGGACTAATAGTGGAAGAGGGGATTCCGCTGAAGAGGAAGGCAATAGTCCGAGATACAAAAAGACCGAAGGAAACTTTGAGGAGAGACGTTTGTTCATCGAGAATCAACGTTAGGGAAGAGGAGCTGAGGAAGAGAGGGGGCTAAACTACCGTCTGTGAGAAAAGAAAACTGGAAAGGATGAGGAGAAAAGCGGGAGGGAAAACCACCCGCGGTGGACCTTAGGAAAAAAAAAAATTGTCGGAAAGACGAGAGGAAGAAGAGGGGGCTCAATGAAGAAGAGGCCGAAAGTGCGGGAAGGGAATAGAAAAGAAAAAAAAAGCAGAATGGCGGAAAAAGGGAAAAAAAAAAGGTCGAAAAAAAAATCTGGGTAAAAAAAGAGGCACTGAGCGGGGAAAACAGGTGAAGGAAACTTACGGGCGGGGAGAGACGTGACGAGAACTTGACCGACTGTCAGGGGGAAAGAACGGCGATAAGAAAAAAAGAGGGAGGGATCTAAGAAAGGGGAAAAGTATCCGGGAGCGGAAGAGAAGGGGACTGATCTTCAGAAGGGGGGAACTAGGGGAAAACAGAGAAACCGAGAAAAAAACTATCCGCGAAAAAAAGAAAGGGAGGCTACTTAAGAAGTTGGGCAGAATTGGGGTGGGACAAAACAGACGAAAGAAATGGCAAAGATTTACGAGGCCGACTAGAAGAGGAGAAGATAGAAAAGGGTGTAAACAGGCAAAAAGTCCGAAAGCAGGCAAATTATCGGACGTGACAGTGCGCGTATAAGACAGTGAAAAAGGGGCCTGTGTTGGAAAAGGGGGGGGGTGGGGCGCGTGACTCAATCATGCGGGTTCGGCGCGCGTAGAAAACGCGAGGAGAGGTTGAGAGGGTGCAGGAAAATGATTTCGTAAGTGCGGTGAACGGTCATCGAGTCCACGAAACACCCTCGGAGGGTGATAGAAGGGGGGTAGTTGATAGGACGTCGCACGGGAAAAAGCTAACTTGTGCCAGAACTCCAGCGCTACACAGCGAGAACTCAGCTTTCTCCGGCGCAGGGAATGAGTGAACGAAAATGAGATAAACTCCCGGATGAGGTACGCTAAAGGGAGAAAAAAAAAAAAAGAAGGTCCTCTCGAGTCAGAAAAAACTGGGGCTCAATCAATAAAAGAGAATACCTTTCGGAAAAGAGGGACTAGAAAAAAGGCGGCGTATTAAACTGCAGAGCCTAGTAAAGGAATGGGAGGAAATAGGGGAAGGAAGGAACTCGGGGGGAGAAAACGGAGAGGGGTAATAGAGATGGGGTCGCGAAAAAATTCGGGGAAAAGAGAATCACTAAGAGGAGTAGGGGCGTCTCAACTAAATGAGGAAGCACTGACCAAATTGATCTCTTAAACAGGAAGTGGAAGTTTCAGTAAAGGCTAAGTCGATCTATTCAAGAGAAATTAGTGGCCGACAGAAGTGTCGGGAGAAAAAAAAGACCTTGCTTCAAAGGAGAGTCTCATGAGGGAAACGAGGTGGAGTATACCTCTACCTAAGAAAGCTCATACAAAAGCAACGTGAGAGCAGGATAGGGTCTCACTCGAACATAAAAAGTTAAAAGAGTCAAGAAAATCAAATACATATCCGCCTCCATAAGAAATTCAATAAAAAAACTAACAGAAAGGGGAAAAGGAGATCACGGAAGGAGAAAACACAAATGGCTGACAGTCAAACAAGAGAGAGAGAGAAAAGAAAGACGAACGACGATGCCAAACGTCGTACAAAAGAAAAGAAATAAATCGGCCAAATAAGACTTCAGCCAAGGTGCAGAAAAAAAAGAGACACTCAAGACTCTAAAAGTTTGATAACTAGAGGGGTGACCTGAAGAACTTAAAAGTAGATAAAAGGAGGAAAGGACCGGTTAACTTGGAGCTGGGAGGGGGAAAAACTGAAGGGGAGACTATCTGAATCATTCTAAAAAGAGAAGGGGGAGGGGGGAGAGGGATTGAAGAGGACCTCGAAGGGTAGTTGGTAGACATTAGAAAGAAAAAGAAGAGGGGAGTCACCTTCGAGGGGAAAGTAAACTTGAAAAATAGAAATCGTATTTAGCTTCGACTCCATTCTGAGCATATCACGCGGAGTCGCGAGCTAGGAAACGGACGACGGTAAAGAAAAAGGGAGGATCGTCTCTAGACCACGTCAAAAAAAAAAAGGCGGGGAAGTCAGAAGATCCGATCCTAAGGCAAGTACTCGAGCCGAGTCTCGATCGATCCATCGAAAAAAAGTCAGTGGGAAAAGGAAAACCTTTTCTAAACGAAAGAGGACGCCAGTCTGAAGAAAACACAATCTTAAAGAAGCGAAACTCGACGAAAAAGACCTTATCCCTCTAGCGGTCGTGGTACAAAGTCAAGCGGACAGGGAGAAGAAGGAGAAGGGAAAACAGCTCGCGATGGGAAGAAAATCAATAATCAAAGGAGTGCGAAGAAACTAGGGAGTAGAAGACTCGCAGGTCAATCAGAGGAGTTCTCAGCGGGTCCAAAAGATAAAAAAGGAAGGAACCAAGGAATTCCTTGAACTCAGAAGCGAAGAGCTAATAGCAAGGATCAGATCGACTTTCATCACTAACCAAAAAAAACGTGTGCAGAAAAAAAGAAAAAAAAAAAAGGCACGAATCAAGGGTGAAAAAGAAGTACACGAACGACTGCAAAGAGGAACGTTCGGCGCGGAGTGAAGAGGGGAATCCGTCGTAAGGAAAAGAGGAAAAGATTAGCGAGGAAGCCAGGAGAATCAAGTCATAAGGAGAGGAAAGACGAGGTAGGAGAGGAAAAAGGAAGGAGAAATTCCAGGGAACGGGAATACAATCAAAAAAAAAAAAGAAGGAGAGAACGCGACTTTCGCTAATGGTGGGGGGGAAAAATCTCCCGTCTACAAGACCGACAGAAAAAGCAACCTCAGAGGAAAAAAAAGGGAGGATGACACTCAACAAGGAGAAACCGGCCTAATCCAAAAAAAAAAAGGTAAAAACAAAAAAAGGAAAGACGAGATCTACTAAAAAAAAAACTGATAGAAAAAGAGAGATAGGTAGGGATCTCAATCAAAAATTGGAGGGAAGTTCGCTTTAAGGAAGCTGAGAGGAGAGAAGGTTGAATGAAAAACGGAAGGGATCTGGAAGGGGGTAGATGAAGGGGGATGGAGAGACTTAAAACACCCAACAAAAGGAAAAAAAGGGAAACAACTTCTGATCGCAAAAGGGAAAAGAAAATCAGGTGGGAAGGAGTCATTCGAAAAAGGGAAAATCGAAGTGACTCAAACAGAAGAAGAGATCAAAATAAGCCTAGATCAAGCTCTGAGCTCTTATAGAAAGAGCCTAACGAAGTGTACGGGAAAAGGAGCGCTAAGGGAGGGAGGAAAAGGTCGCATCGCGAAAGAACTTCAAAGGACGAAATACGAGGGCATCGCCTGGTCCACCTGCCGCTTAGTCGCGATGAAAAAAACAGAGGGGTGGAAGAAAGGCCCGTCTTGATCTTATAAAGTCCTTCCAGTAGAGCAGGGCGCGGAAGAGGCGTAGAGACAGTGGGTAAGAGAGCAGGTGGAAGAGGAAAAGACTAAGAAAAAGGAAGAAGACAGAGAAGAGAGGAGGAGCTCGCCGTCCAGAAAAAAAGAGAGCGACCTCGGGGGATCTCGGTTGGGGGGAGACCTCTCGATAGGCCTGGGAAGAAAGGACTCGGGAGGGGGAGATAAAGGGAACAACATAAAAAAAAAAAAACAAAAAGAAAGAAGGGGGGAGGTTTGATAAAAAACGGTGAAAGGTAAAAAAGAAGGCCGACTAGGTCCTAGGCTGTGGAGAACGGAGAGCGAATCGCTGCCATTGCGCAAGAGGTGGAAGCTCCCATACTAAAGCGAGGGGGAGGAGGGGAAGAGCGCTGCGAGAGGGGGAGTAAGACCGTGAGAAAAAAAGGACCATGAGACATCGTAGAGGGGTCAGTGGCAAAACGGGAGGAGAAAATCTTCTTTAAACTCAGGAAAAGAGAGATCCGAAGGAGGTACCAGAGAAGTAGAAGAGAAACGTCTCGGGGTCACTACGCGAAGGAATTCTCCAAAATCTTCAACTAAAAAGAAAATAAGAGAAAAAACGAAAAATGGGGGGTTGTCTTACGAAGAATCTAGGTAGGCTTTTTGGACCACCACCACCAACTCTTCTAGGAATACCCCCAAAAAGAAATCCCCAGAGGGAAAGGGGAAAGAATCTACTTGAAAGAGAGGGAAAGGGTCAGACCCAAACAATCAAAAGAAAAAGAGACAAAAAGACCGAGGAGAAGAAAGGGGATCTCTAATGGAAAAGAAAAAGGAACACCCCCAAGAGAGGGGCTAACACGAGACGAGGAGTGTGGGATTAGATACGATCCTCAATGATAATAGGTGGGACTATCTGCTCTGGCGGGAGGGGGGACGAAAAAAAAAGGGGGGTAAGTCAGGTCTGTGGCGGGACGGGCAACCTTCAGAGGATTGGAACTGAAGGACGACGTCGTGGTCGAAACTAAGAGAACGAAGACTAGGGCTAATCTGCAGGGAAGTTGGAACGCTCATCAGCTTTCATTTGGTCTAGAAAGAGGAGAGAAGAGGGGGAGAGACAGGACTTCTTTTATTCTCGGGCTTTGGAAAAAAGGGGTGCTAAGGTTAGAGGACTCTAGTGCTATCAAGAGACACGGGGTTTTAAAGAAACCGAATCCGGATCAAAGGAAAAATCAGATTCTTCTAAAGGAAAAAATAAGAAAAGGATAATTCAGGAAGGAGAAAACTTGTCACAAAAGGGCGGTGTGATAAGGCTAACTTAAAAAACTAAACTACAACCGAAGAGAAGTCCAGGGATAGAAGGAACAGCTTAGGAGAAGTGGTACCGAAGGGCAAGGGTCTCCTATCGCTCAAGAAAAAAAAGACTATACTAGAGAGCTAAAAAGAACGGCTCCTAAAGAGGCAAGATATGCTGAAAGAAGAAAAGCTCATATCGGGGAATCTAACCCGGCTAAAAAGGTGGGATAGAGAGCGGGAGGGAGATGGAGGGGGAAAAAGCCAGGAGGCAGCTCACTCTCGTAAGAGTCGAGTAAGGAAAAAAACTTCGCGGGGAACCAAAAAGGCAACGAGGGCGATCGAACAGCAAATGTAGGGAACAGACGAACCTAGGGTAAAATACAGCGGAACCAGATGGTGCTACTAAATTAGATGCGCCCACAGGGCTCGTCGAAGGGAAGTAAAAGTATCGATCACTCAAGAACGCCCCAAAGAAGTACACGCCCGAGGTTTTGATGTCGTGTACTGAAAGAAAGGCAAAAAAACCCCGCCAACAAATCCGTGCGCAAAATCCTCTCGAAAGCTCAAGAAAGGATGATACTCTCTCGTGTGCTCAGAAAAAAAAAGACTAACAGACAAGAAGAGGGTTGAGAATAGGAAACCAACACAAAAATTAAAAAACAGGAGACAAAGGTAGCCGTATCAACTGCTCAAAAATACGATGTAAGAGTAAAAGTACGTGAAAGAAAGGGGAAGGCAACCAAACCATTGAGAAAGAGGAGCAGCGGAAAAAGAGTCAATAAGTGAATCGGCGGAAGGACTAGGGACAAACCTGAACGTAAAAAAAACCATAGAGAAAGAAGGGCCTGGGGGAAGGGGGGATCAGACTCGAAGGGCTCGGAGGAAGATACTGTTCCGATATTGAAGCTAAGTAGAAAAAAAATCAAGGGACTAACGGACGGAGGAAGAGGTACTGAGCGAAAAGAGGGGGGGGGAGACCAATCTTGAAAAGAGCCTAAGGGGGGAAAAAAAGAAAGCATGTGGGAGTCAAAAGTCACAAGATAGAACCTTACTGAAGGGGAGATGGAACGAGAAATACTGGGGGAAAATAAAAAGGCTAGTGTCCTCGACAAGGATTGAAGAAGTGGGGGGCCAGAATCGTTAGATTCTCCAACACGGTTAGGGGAAAGAATCATCAGAGGGCCGTAAAGCTTCTCCGAGGGGGATCACTCGAAAAAACTCGGAAAGAATCATTCCAAAAAAGTTGAGAAGGAAATCCAGAGATCAGACTACAAACACGCAAAAGAGGAAAAAAAAAAAAAGAAAAAAAATAACAAAACTTTGGTGGGGGGTTACCAACTACCGGAGCAGGAAGTGAGACAAACGCCATGGCCGAGAAACACTCTTGAAAGAATAAACTTAGAAGAGAGTAAGGGGGGCGCAAGGACCTTCCAGGGACAATAAAAACTAACTATTACTTTAAAAACTCTCACAAAGGGCTCGATAGTGCAGTAGGAGTCAGAGGGGGAATAGAGGTTCAATAACAGGTCCACCTAAAACTTAGGGAACTTATTTACAGATAGGGGGGATCCGTCTTCTGAAGACTCGGAGAAAAACGAAAAGGAGTGGAAATCCTCTGGACTACGCATCAAAAAAAAAAAAAAGGAGAGGTGAGAAAGGGATACTGAAAAAAGGGGACGTGTGAGAGGGAGACTCAACTAGATGATGGAAACTTGTAAAGGAAGACCGAAAGTTTGTCGGGGGGGGGAATAGGCGGACAGGCAAGGGAATATAAGCAAAAAACGCAACTAAGGAAAGGTAAGCCTAAATGTCGAAAGGGTCCAGTCCTCGTAGTACTTGAAGGAAGGCAAGGACTCGGAAAGGGAGCGACGTGGAGACGCGATGAGGGGAGAGAGGGTCCAGGACCAGGAGGGGATACAACTACGGAGGAACCAAAAAAAACTGTGGAGCCGTAGTGGTTCAGTCTGTGGGTCAGGGTCCTCTGGGGAAGAGTGCATTAAAAAAAATGAGAGCAAGGACGGCACGAGGGGCGCGTGAGGGATGATTATAAGTGAAAAAGACTCCATAGGAGGGGAGCGTAGTAAAAAAGGGCGAACCAGGGGGGGAACTCATAGAGGGGAGCAATAAAAAGAAAGGGGCAAGAAAGGGGATTCCGGGGGCAAAGAGGATTCAGTAGGGGAAGGACTGTCGTTTGCTAATCGTGCGGCGTCTGGAGAAGTCCGGGGGAAAGGATCGGGGGCTAAAAGGGAAAACGACAGAAGATGGTAAGAAGAGAGAAAGAAAAGGTGTCGTATCGAGAAGAAAACCGCTTAAAAAGAGTCGCACGGCTCTAACAAGCTCCTAAGGCGAAAAACTCACACACAGAAACTATACATCCGGGAACAAAAGGGAAGGTACTAGAGGCAGAGGCGGGGGACAGGTTGTAAAAAGCCGACCGACGATAACATTATGAGCAGAAAAAAACGCGAGGGGGGACAAAAAACAATGTTGACTCGAAGAAAAAACTTCAAGGGAGGAAGGATACAGTTCAAAATAAAGAGGGGGGGGAATTGGGGGTTTGGGGTTGGTGGAGGGAACAAGAGTCTTACGAGAAAGTATAGGGAGGAAAGGACTAATTAATGGGGTCGAGATAAGGGAGCAGAAAACAGCAGGTGAATTTCTCATCAAAAAAGAACCAAAACAATCTCGTGACTGTGGGGGAATTGCAAGAAAAAAAAAAAATGAAGAAGCACATCGCGCAAGGCTGTAGAAAGGAACAAAATCAAAAAACAAGTGATTGAAAGTAAGCCTTGGGCGAAGGCATTCTAAGGACGAATATCATCGCCCGCGCGGACAAAAAGGGGACTGAAAAATCACGACTCAACGAACACGGCACGGAGGAGTGCCAACGTAGGATCAGATCCAAGCATACATCCATTGCGGAGACTAAAGCACAAAAACACAAATAAAAAGGAAAAAAGAGGATAAGATCAAATGCTTCTCGGGGGCAGAGGAGAGGCAAGGCCTCCTTGGCAGAAGAGAGGAGCTGAACTGGATGGAAAAGCGAAGACCAAAAAGGAAAACTTTAACAAAAATCGAAGCTGGGTCAAAAGGAAGGAGGGCAGTACAAACGGACGGCAAAAATGAGACTCGGACACGGGGAAGGAACATGTTGGAGACGAGAGTCACGAGAGAGTCCCAAACATAGGAAATTGGTTAAGTACAGGGGAAAGGTAATGGGGAGCGCGAACGAGGCTTTTAAAACCTTCTCGGTCCTGATGGAAAAAATGTCGCGGCCGTCGGCCGATACACCAACCTAAAAAAGAGGACCGACCAAAAACTTAGGACCTTAAAGAAGCTCAACAAGAAAAACACCGGCACGATAATAGAGGCCTGAAGAAAGAATAGGGAAAGCTCTAACCGGAGAGGCGTGAACTTGCTGATCAGATTGAAAAAAAAGGGTACCGAACAAAGAGAGAAACTAACCAAGGGAAAAAGGGGAAAGACACTTCAAGGAGTCTTCGTGCCACGCAAGAGATATCGCGCAAAGAAGAGAGAAGTGTGCTACCCTAGTAAAAGCCATCCGAGAGAACGGGGAGAACACGAGGAGGGGGTCCTAAGGGCGCTGCAAATGCCGAGAGTCATGGAAAAGGAAGGAAAGGCGGTAAAGTGCCAGGGTAAAAAAGAGAGTCGGCCTAAAGGAGGAAAAAAGGGGGTGAAAAAGAGGACTCATACGGTTCGGTTCGACGCACGACGAACGCGGCTGACAGACGTGGAGAGAGGACGGGAGAAGGGATGGAAATAGAGAAGGACCTTGGACAGAGCAAAAGGGAGTCACTGGGGGAAAAAGGGTCGACTTATAAGAAGTAAAGGGCGGCCTTACGATCTTCAAAACCGTCAACCTCCGAGCCGATCAGTCATGTGTCGAAGTCAAATAAAAACACGCCAAGAGAAACTATGGGAGAAAGAGGAAAAAAAGCATAGACGGGGAAAAGGAAGGTTCGTCCGAGAGATCACTATGCCGACCAAGCACTGACTACCTGTCCCCATCCCGCGACAAACAGAAGATGAACACCTCGAAGTAGAGGGACATTCAACAGAAGCGGAGAGGCGAACTGCATAAAACTTTACTCCAGCAAAGACGTGATCCTATTTCTCGAGGAATAGGAGCTAGCGGGCTCTCACGACAAATACGGACGAAGTTGGGGTCTCTAAGAAAATAAGGGAAAAGCTAGAAAACAAAGCCAACTGGGAAGATGATCTAAAGAACGCAGACAACCCCTTAAAAAAGCTCCTCGACAACGGGCAGACTAGAAAAATCAACAATACGTTTTAAAAGGACGGAAAGAAGAAAAAAAACAGTACACAGGAGAGGAAACTAGCGCGACCCCAAAAAAGGGATTTCGTAGGCGTGCGTTGAAGTCGTCCAGTCAGGAGACCGCAGTACAAGGGCTCAGGCAAAAAAGGGAAAGAAGAGCCCAGGAAGCGATGAAACCGGAGACAAGAGATCACGTGAGAGAAGGGTCGATATCAAAGGGAAGGTACAGCCACGATCAAACCGCCATGTATTGATGAATCTCCGTGGGGGGTTGCACTCAGTAAAGCTCCATAAAGAAAAGATTGAAACGAAAAGATAAAAACCGAGGAGGGAGGAAGAACTTGGAGAAGGGCGCAGCAAACGAAAGCGACATCGGCCGAAAAA
>Ga0179593_1283769_pt1 | contig 14772 bp, 21 predicted proteins | sample CZODoug2_1_08_16_FD_185931 | JGI IMG/M metagenome (GOLD analysis project Ga0179593, IMG submission 185931) | Vadose zone soil fungal communities from Angelo Coast Range Reserve, California, USA - CZODoug2_1_08_16fungal (PacBio error correction) | ecosystem: Environmental > Terrestrial > Soil >...
GCAAGGACTTCAACCTATCAAGCATAGCACGGCCGCCCAAAGAAAATCAATTGAGCCCGCAATGAAGGGGGGGAGGCCAAACGGGGACAATGGGGGGTCGGGAAAAAAGGGAAAGAAACGGGGGGGAGAAAGACGTTATCGAGAAATATCTCAATCATCAGCAAAGTGTCTCGAGGCCGGGTTCGGCACGAAAAGAAAGGACCCGAGGAATTGACGTGAAGACAGCGAGGAAGGGACTACAAACAGTACTAACCAGGCGAAGGAAGGTTGACAGGTCGTCCGGTTAGGCGGATGCCAAGCATGAGGGGGAAATGGAGAAGAGGCGTTAGACCCGGATGGAGGAAAAAAAGACCCAACAAAACAAAAAACGAGAAAGGGGGGAAAACGAAGAGCCCAAAGAGATCGTGGTCTCGCCGTCCAGCACCAACCCATACCCTCTCCAAAGGTGTGAGGAGGATCCAACAGAAAGTAAAATGGCTAAATCACGGAAGAGAGGTAACGGAAGGGGCAAAAGGCCAATAAATTGCAAAGGAGAAAGTAAATCAATCACGTGGGTTTTGAGCGGGGGAAAGGAGAAAAACCAGCCGGGGGGAAGGATGATAGAAGAACGGAGGGCGAAAGAACATTCCGCAACTGGGATACAAAACGGGATACTCAAAGCAATAAAGGAATGAACGGAAACTTTAAAGGGTGGAGCAAAGTTCCCGTGCCAGACCCTACATGAAAAGTCAGATCACTAAAAGGGGGGGAAATGTGGGAACTAAGATTGGTCCTTTGAGAAAAAGCGAGACCCATGGGGGGGAAAATTCCCGGGGTAAAGGGAAAGCTGTGCGTGGAAGAAATAAAATAGGGGCAGACGTGTCTTGCAACCGGTACTGGTCAAAACTCTTGAGGGAAGTCCGTGGGGGAGGGCGGGACAGGTGGGGGGAGAAAAGGCGGTGTGAGAAAGCGGGGAAGTTGTTCGCTAGTTCAAAAAGGGGGGGGAACACGAAATCAAGAAGCATCATAGAGAAGAACTTGGGGGCGAAAAGAAAAGATGGTCATTTAAGAAAACATGAGTTTGGGGATGGGGGAGAAAGAAAGGGGGGGAGGAAAAGATGCCGCCTATATGTCCCATAACCAACATCGGCCGAACGGAAATGGGGAGGAAGTTGCCATGAGGAAAAGCGCCTGAATCGATCCACGGATTGGTTGGGGGAAAGTTCGACAAGGAAGGAGAGGAAGGTTCTTTCACAAGGGAGAAAAGGGTCAGCCCTGCTTATATGGGATGAGGAAAAAAATGAAGACGCAATTCCGCACCAAAGGTTGAAGCGCGCCACAAAAAACAGGGGGGAAAAAAAAAGAGGTAAATTGTTGTGCGTGCAACCTGTGAAGGGGCGCCCACCGAATATGATGAAGATAGCAAGCGGAGAAAAAACAGGGGAAAGGGGTGGAAAACACGATGTCGGGACAAACAGTTCACCAAAACCGGAGGAAGAGGGTGGGGGAAAGGCGGGGGCTCGCGCTCCCCTGGAACAGGACAAGGGGGGGAGAAAATTCACGGTAGAAAAGGTGTTCCCGGCATATAACTGGAAGATGCGCAGAAAATGCCAGGGCGACCCGGCAATCGGGACTTGTCTTGGGACAGACCAGGATCAACTAAGGGGGGGCAGCAGGTGCAGCCTCGAAAGGGATTTAGAGTTGTAGGTCAAAGGACAAACCGGGCATGAGAAGAATGTAACCAATCAGGGAAAAAGTCGCACAAAAAAGTGCTGGAATGCAGAAATGGGATACTCGGTCACTACAATGGGGACAGGCAACGACACGGTTTACAAAGGGGAAGAAATAGGGATTGGCAGGGGGGCCGCTGCGGGGGGGACGGTCTGAGGATCGCTCAGGGGTGCGTATCGACCGTGGGGGGGATCAAGAATTCAACGGGGAAGAAAATAAAATCGCGAAATCGGGAGCAGAAGGGTCTGGAGGAAATGGACTGCGGACAGGGGGAGAGGTGGGTCCGAGGTGGTTTCTCCAAGGAACCATCTCCCAAGACAGCCAAGATAAAAAATCACCTACGGAATGGGCATGGGGTCAAAGGGGGCCGATACTGGATCCGCAAGACGCCCCTGAAGACGTGGGACGACGACCCTAACAGAAGTTTTAAAGGAACACATGAAACGATGGCCATTCAATCGCAGACTAACTACAGTCAGCATCTGCGAGATGTAAGGGGCGGCGACGGGAAAAATAAAACCCATGAGGGGCAAAAGGCCTACCGGCGGTGCCCCACGGACTTCGGGTTATGATCCAAAAAAATGAGGGGCAAAATGAGCCCAGGGACCTGTTGGCATGGACAAAAAGGCACTAAAGAAAGGGCAGACTTGGAGAGGGAAGGGTGAGACGGGGCCGAGGGCCGGCCTTGACGTCCACTGGGGCAGGAACTAGGGGCCGAAAAAAAAAAAACCTCTTCCGCTGTCCTGCCTTACACAAGTACTGGGCGGGGAAAAGGGAAAAAAAGACAAAAAGGGGTGAATGAGGCTGAAGGGGGAGTTGGACGGAACCCCCTCGAGAAGGGACAGCCGAGAGAGAGCACTTTTAAAAAAAAACGGTGGACGCGTTTGAGTAATACTAAGAACACACCCTTAGGCAGAACTGGGTTTCAACGGGGACCCCTGCTGAGGGAAGGTTGCGGGGGGGGGAAGCCGGGGGGAAAAAAATCACGGAAAAAACGGCCGCCCGAGTCGCAAGGCTGGAATCGGAAGGACCTCCGCGGGGCGTCCTGGTTCTTGACCAGAAAAGGAAGGACTGAAACACTTGAAAAGTGGGGGAAAACATTGGGGGGGGCCGGAGCACGAACCGGAGACCCTCATGGGGGGCCGGAAAGACTACTTGATTTGAAAGGAACCCCCCTACGAAAGGGGCACACTTTGTTGAACGAAGTTGGGGGAAAGCGAGCATTTTCACCAAAACAAAAAACAAACCAGCCTTAAGGATCTATGCAGCAGCACTGCAATGGGAAAGCAGAGCAAAAAAAGCGCAGACGGCCAAAGGCAGAACTAGGTGGGGGGGGAGGAACCCTCACGGGGATACTGGGAGTTGCGGGGCCGTCAGGGCTTTCCCGGAAAGGAAGCACAGAAAAGTTCGGGGTGTGGGAACAGCAAGGGGGGCCGGGGCCATAGGACGTGGCACGTCAGAAAGGAATGAGCCTAAACGCAATGAAAATAGCGAGGGGCAAGACGAAGGACGAAGAACCAAATTAGCTGATTTTCCCACCGAGAAAGTTCAGAATACAAACAAAAAAAGATTGGAAGGGAAAAAGTCGGGGGGACGATCGCCTGGGGCAATCGGAAAGAAGGTCTTCGAGGGGCAAAACATGGGTCTGAATCTGCCGAGGGCAAGAAGAAATACCCCGAGCCGTAAAAAACTGGCCGGAGATAGGGGGGGGGGGGGAAGGCGACGGAAAACGGAAAGCCGACCAAAAAAAGGGGGGACTGCCGCACCGCAAGATAACCCATCATCCACTGGGTGGCAGCTACGCCAGGAGGAAAGAGGCCGGTAAAAGAAAAAGGCCCGAGGATAGTGCATGGCCAGAGAAAAATTGGGGGAAACCGTTGTTGAAGGGGAACTACTCGAGGAACAAAAGCGCGAAAAAAGAAGGTTGCCACCAAAGGCAAAACCGCGGAGGCAAACTAGGACCATCCCGCAAACTGTAATAGCCTCAACAGAAAGGGGGCGTGCGCAAACCCACGAAGGGAGCAAGGCCAGAGGACAGCCACTTTCAGAAGAGAAAGGGAAAACCCCCCAGAAAGAAGCACCTGCGAGCCGCCTAGACGAAACAGGACAAAACGAAAAAGTAGTACCAGAAGGGAAGGACAAGGGGCAGGCGACCATGGCCCAACGAATCCTGCTGTTGCGCGGTTGCAGGAGCGCCAGTGGTAAATTTAAAAAGGATCACGGAAGAAAAGAGGCGGGGACGGCGGACGACACAAAGCTTTTCCCCCCACAAAAAAAAAACCCAGAGGGAAATGGTTTATAAATTTGTTCTGCGGATAATTCCAGGCCAAGGCCGAAAAGTTGTCAAACAGAAAACGTCAAGAAAAAGTCAAGAACAGGGGTTGCGCACAAAAAGGAAAACCAGGAAACAAAAAACAACGATAAACGCCAAGAGCAGGAGAAGAAGAAACTTTGTCAGTTGAAGGACCCACTGGCGCAAACGGGAACCAGGGCCAGAAATCTTGGGGCCGGAAGACGGGGGGGAAAAGTTAAGGCCGAACTCCGGAAAGGGGGAGGGGGAATGGGTGGGGTGAGCCGGGTTCAAACCCGACCCACGCCTATTCAGATCTGCGGGAGGAGTCATTAGAAAAGGGAAACGGGGGGGGGCAAGCGTGAGAATGTGTGTCAGGGAAAGGCCCGTGTCTTATCAATCAAACCGAAAAAACCCGAGGGGGGGGAGTTGAACCTGCGGCGCCACCAAAGTAAGGGCAACTTCCCAGGTTACCAGCGGAAGAAATTAGCGGGCCTGGGGGGGGGAACTGGTCAAGGGAAAAAGAACCAGCAAAGCAGGCCGAATAGGGGAAGGGCAATGTTGGGCGCCCACTAAGGAGGAGACTGGAAATTAGCAAAAGGGTGAGAAAATCAGGTAGATGATCTGCGGAAGGGGGTCCAAAGCGTCGACTGGAGGCGAATAAAAAACGCCGGGCAAGACCGGCCAGAACCTCGGGGGGGAAGCGCGCCGCCAAATAAGGGGGCCGCCTTTAAAACCAGAGAAATTGGGGGAATCAGGGAGCAAGAACACTTGTTGCATAAAAGGCATGGTCAAACTCCATCTGGCTATGAAAAACCGTGAAGCCACAGTGAAATCCCTTGGCAGGCATGATGCCTTAAAACGAGTGCAAGGACACGGACAAAACATATGCACGCAAAAAAAGCAACAGCATGGAGCTTGGACATCCTTGTTACTTCCGAAGAAACATTTGGGACCACTGCCTTGAATTCCGTGCGGCGGGCGAAAGGCACAAACTAAAAAACTAATAGGAATAACTAAGAGAGGGGGGGGGCCAGCCGGGGTATACATATCTAGGATACACACCATTTAAATAACTCAGAACGCAGGATTATGTATCTGCAAAAAAAAAAAGACATCCCTCATTTGGGCACGGTAGTGTCACGACAAGAAAATGGGGGTGGACGAAGCGGATCTCATAGGAACCGCATATCCGACTGGGCTCCGCGGCAGGGACGGAGAATAAAGGTTTCACGTCTGGCCCTGAAAGGGGGGGGGGAAACGGAAAAATAGGAATTGCGAAAAGCTCACGATGCTAAAAAAAAAAGCCACCGCCCAACCGATGGTTCTAGAACCCAGCAAAAAGGGGGAACGTCCTCTGCTGCCCAATTGCTGCCAAACTGTTCACCAACAGCGGAGGGGTCGCAAACAACCGTCAGATCATATGGGAAAGGGGTCAAGGGCCAAGGAAAGGTTGAGAGAACAACTAGCTCACACCGAAAACAAGCTTCCAGACCACAACAAAAAAAAAGCCTTAAAAAAGGCGGGCAAAGGACGGAGCCCAGCAGGGGGATTGGGGTAGCCGGCAGAGTGAACGGGGGCCGACCTTTCAGGAAGCCAGAGGTTCATTGCCAACTTGGAAGGGCTAGGTCAATGCACGGTTGGGGGGAAAGACAGGGGACCGAAGTCTTAGTAAGGGGTATTGCCACGGGAAGGGGATCCAACAAAAGGGGGGCAACGTCCAATCCGGTCAGGGGAGTGAGGGGGCGTAGGACAGGGTTGTTTATCCACAAAGGGGGGATCGTCGGGCTATAACGACAGAATACGTCCCGTTAAAGGGCCGTCGGAAACCGTTCGACAAAGAAAAACTGATTTCATTCAAAAAAGATTAAGGGGGGCAACCGGAAGTTTTTCAACAAAGAAGACGGACGTGCGGGGGGTTGGGGCGCCAGGAAAACAGAAAAATGCACAGGTGGAACAAGTCCGGGGGAAGGGGTGTGGAGTGCCGGCGAAAAACGGGAAGAGGACGGATGTCGCTTGAGCGTAAAAAAAAAAAAGTTTCCCCCCAAAAAGTAGTTTACTTCTTCGAGAGGGAAATCGGTCGAAAACACCCCCCCCAGGCCAGTCTCGCATTGTCTGAAGGGATGCCAAAGTTGACAAAGTCAGGCGGAAACGGGGACAAAGGAAACCGCGAACCGGGATGTGGGTTGTGGCCAGACGCCACGGAAAACCGGACAAAACGGCCGGGGCGTGGTCTGGGGGGGAAAGGAGGGACTGGAAAACCTACCTTCCGAATTGGAAGACTGGGGGACCTCTAAGATCGAAAGGGGTAGTTTTCGAAACATGGCGGGGGGTACCTCCGGTCACAGTGGGGTCTTAGTGGCGAAGGAGTATGCTTGAAGGAGTTGAATTGAAGACAAAGTGCAGACCTCTCACAAAAAACAAAAAAGAGGGGAAAAGAGAGAGGTGGAGAAATCCGGGGCAGCGTCAATCAGGAAAAAGCACGGAGAAGAAAAATAAAGCAAATGCGAAAGGTTTCTAAAAAAAAAGAAAGGCGGAATCAATACACACAAATTCGCTATAGAGCGAAACTATGACAAAACTTATCGTAAAATGTGGGTGGAAAAAGTATGCAGACAGGCCAGAAACCGCCCCGGCCCGTATTGGGTAAGGGGAACAAAAACCGACGGAGAGGTGGGCACCGGGGAAGAACAAATCACCGTGAAAAGAAAAAGGACCCGTGCCGCGGCCCGGACGGGAAACGGAAAAAAGGGGGGAGGATTGCGAAAACCGCTGGACGACCGAAGGCGCCAAGAAACGAAAACCGAGTGAAAATCAAAAGCACATCGAAAGTCCGTTGGGTCAGCAAAAAAGGGCCTCAAACCACCCATGACAAACTGGGGGGGAACGGCCAGGGGGACGTATAGATCGACAGAAGGACATGGCGAACTCACTGTTGATTTGGACAACGAACAGGGGCACAATAAAAAAGACAAAATACTGGGGGGGGGGGATGCCCATGCGGACAAACACGACGCCAAAAAAAAAAAAAAAAAAAATTTCGAAAAAGGGCCGGGGGAACGTCCAACGCAAAGAAAAAAAGGGGATGAAAAAAACGAAAAAATAATACCGGCCGAGGACCCTTTGAAGAAAGGGGGGGGTTGGAAGACTGAGAAGTCATCCAAAATAACACGCGATTCGACAAGAACAAACAATGCCATAAGGGGGGAAAAATAATCGGCCTTAAAAGGGGGGGTGGAGAAACAAACTGTCGGGGGACGTTCAAAGAATATCGCTGAACAATCCCCGGCTGGGGCCCGCGCACGGGGTCACTCAAACCGGAAGGAGAAAAAAACGGCGAAGCTGTTCAAACGAAATCTGCAGGGGAAATCGGTAGTCCCCTTACCTGCCTCCGGATAAAGACACAAAGAGTGGCAAATAAAAACTCAAGGCGTACGCACACCGGAGGTGTTGGCAGAATTGGGGAAAATTCAACGATAAAAGAAATGGATGTCAACGCAACCATGAGGGGGTAAAAAACGGTTTTTAAGGGGGGGGGGGAGTCATGGAAGGAGACACAACCGGAAATCTGGCCCCGGAGAAACGATGCAGGATAATGCATGTCAAGCACCAAATCCAGCGAAAAAAAAAACCGTCCGGACAGTGATCAATTTAAAAAAAGGGATATGTCGCACCTCGCCTTCGGGGAACCGATTTCAACGCGCAAAGCCAAAAAAACCCGCGAGGGGTGTGGAGAGGGGACCGGGGGGTCGGCGGCAATCCGGGAGGGGGGGCAAAAGAAAGCGTAGAAAAACGGGATTGCACAAAAAAGGGAGATCAAACGTGCAGTACAGCGGTTACATGGGACGGCCGCCTACTACAAATCAAGAAAAAGTTCGGGTCCAACGGAAGATGTCGAAAAAAAGATAACTGGTAAAAACCGGAGGGGCTGGGGGGTCGTGGAACGGGCGGAAAACGCCATCAAACAGAAAAGGCAGAATCTTCGAGGGGACAGGAGTTCATGGGGGCGCACCTTGAGGGGGGGCGCAGGGGGAAAAAATGACCGGCAACATGCTCCAAACAGGAGGTTCGTTAAGCCGAAATACTTCACGGGGGCTAAGCTCCCAACTGACATATGCTGGACAAACCAGGGAGCGACGGGCGAGGTGAAGTTCCTCCTTCTTGCACGCAGTAAGGAATAGGATAAGTACAAGACAAAAAACCCGTGAGGGGGGGGTTCCGAAAACAAAGATCTCAGGGGGGGTGAAACCTATCCGAAGCCGGAAACACGGAGGGGAACCAAAACACGAAAAAAAAATTTCCCCTATGGGAGAACGCGCTTTCACTAATGGAAAAAAAAGTGTACAAAGTCGCAACAAAAGGACATCCTGAATAGCCACGCTCACCAACCGGGGATGAAATGGAAACCTCAACTCTGCCGCCAAAGGGGGCAAGGGCCACAAGTTCTAGGTTGAAAAGCGGAGAGCAGGGGACCATGAAACCCGATGAACGCCCGGGCAAACACCTAAAGACAAGGGACATATCACCCGGGATAGAGGGGGGACTGTCATTGGTCTAGTTTCGACACGAATCTCCACTCAATAAAAAGGGTAAAAGCTAAAAACTGATTAAAAACACAACCGTTCGTGGAAAAAGTAAAAAAAAAAACTGGAAACATTTCCCTGAAACTGTCCAAAAGAAAATAAATATGACGTGTGAGAAAGGAACGTGTGGGGGGGTGAGCTTGTCCGCGTGAACTTCCTGTTAGAAAAAAACCTGCCCTTTGCCGAATGTGTGGGCCAAACCACCGATTTTGGACTCACAGTACTGGGGCTGGTGGAATAGCAAGCACATAAGCAAATGGTGCGATGAAGAGGGGGATCGTGGCAGGGCCAAGAGGGCGCAACAGAAGAAACACCTAGAAAAGGAGCCTGGAAAGGGAAGTGCAAAGGGCTCAACAAATTACAGAAGTCCCAAAAGAATTCAAAAAAGCAGGCCTGGCCTGCAAAGGGCCGGTGAACAGGAGAAAGAAATACTGAAGAGTAAATAAAAAAAGAGCACAGGGTTGATCAAGATTTCGCGGGGGGAAAGAACTTATTGCGGAAAGGGCAGGGTCTTCACCAGTCCGGGGAATCAAGGAATAAACGAAAGGCAAAGAAAAAACCGCAGTTCCGCGTTAGGCCCATAACGGTAACCGCTAACGACGGTCTACCGTTAAAAAGATCGGGGGGGAGCGATGGTGGTATCCTAGAGTTTCGGAAAAACGCTCAACCAAAAAAACTTTCCCAAGAGACTGGCCATGCGGCGGACCTTGCAAAAAATAGGCCACTAGCGTCTGAAGGAAACTACAAAATAAAAAAAACGTGGGCGACCAAGGGGGATACTGGGCGTGCGTTAAGGAGGGGATTGGGGCTGGGAACGCGCCAGATGCAGAAACATGATTGAGTTGTGTTTTTTTCCAAACCAAGTTACATGGGGAAAAACTAACAAGTACGAAGCTGCGAAAAGATGACAACGAGGGGGCAAAGCTCGCAGAAAAAAAAAAATTCTCGAGCACCACACAATCGAGTAAAGGGCTAAAACGATTTTGCCAGGGGGCGGATCGCCCAAAAGAATCTCGATCAAAAACCGGAGGAAGAGAGGTCACTGTGTGCAGATGACAGCCATCGTCGATTCCTCACTGATGGAAAAGGGAGAAAACCGCATTGACATTGCGCCGCAGTTCCGCTGTAACGTACAACAGACCTAAAGCAACTGCCACGGAAAAAAAAGGGCGGCAACACAGTCAACACGAAAGATGAACAGGGGGGACAGTGGCCGCGGAATCTAAACCGGAAACCTCACGCCAGTCAACCAGTGTCAAGAAAGATGAGGGGGGGCAGCTCCCCTGCACAGCAGGCCATGTCCATCAAGCCGGGACTGGGAGGCCCATCATTGGGAAAAGGCGGCGTGGGGAATGGAAAAGCTCATGGAAATCATGTCAAGCGAGTGGTCCCGCTAACCGTGGGGGGCGAAACAACAAAGGCATAAAAAAAAAAAGAAAAAAAAAAACATGCGGGCAAAATGGGTCTCACGCAATGGCGTCGTCACGGGGACGCATGAAATGAAAATACACTTGACACTCCCTAAAGCCCGGAAGAAAAAAAATAAATCTCAAAACCCAAAAGCAGAAACGAGCCCGCGGCACCGAGACCCTCCCGGCCAAGGGTAGCCGCCCTTCAAAACGCAAAGGACCGGAAGCATGGACCCAACAACTATCCGGCACGGCTGAGCGTTTGAGGAAGGAAAGCACGGGTGAAAATTTCACAAGGGCCAGCCTAGATCTGGAGGCGGAGACCTGAAAAAAAACGGGGGGCCCGGTCCAACGAACGGCGCGAAACTGGAAAGTGATGCACTGCAATTTCACTGCAAAAAAGAACTGGACGGCCAGGAAGGACGGTGGTTGGGGCGGGGGAAAAAAGTACAGGGGTTGCAAACAGAAGAAAAAAACTAAAACCGACAAGCCAAGCGGGAAGCTGCTGTTAACCTAATCGGGCAGTCAAAAAAGGGACAAGGGGGCCACAGGTGGCAACTCCTTGGAAAGTTCCCAAAACGGAAACGGTTTAACCGTTAAGGGTGGGCAAAACAGCGGCGAGTCGTGGTCCGACCAAACGGAAAATCTCTCGAAATGCACCTGCGGGCCGGAACTGGACACGTCGAGAAGGAACGCCAGTTTAACTGAGCCGTGAGTGGAGCGCCGCACCCCTGGTAAGGAAAAACGGGTGCCAGGCAAGGGAGAACGGCACCGTCCATGCAAAACCATCGGGCTAACCTGAAAAAGCCAGTGGGGGAGCAGGTCCCTGAAAATCGCCAAAAAGCAAACGCAGGCAGAAGAGGGAAAGAGGGTAAGAAGCCAAAACAGAACGATCGCGATATGGAAAAGGCCCCCCAGTCGGAGGGAAAAAAAACTAAACCCGTCCGAGGCGCGTGTCACTTGGGCGAGCAAAAATGCCTCCGCGGACAAAAATTCACAAACCGTCCCGCAGAAGACCACCAGGCGAGCAGTGTCCGCCCGGTGTACAAAAGTTGAAGCCGCCACAAGGGGGTGGAAGGGACCAGGTCTAAATCAAGAGAAAGCAACCCGGGGCCGACCCACAATGAAAGACTTTGGGGTACGAGCAGAAAGGAGCCAACGGCCCATTATGGCCGGGGACAGGTCCAAAAAAACTAAAATTGACAAGGGGGACCGAAATTGATGAAGGGGCCGATCCCAGGGGCGCCTGAGGGAATAAAGGTAAAAGGCCCCTTATGACGTGAACGAAAAACGAAGGGCACTGCCGAGGAAAACAGAAAAAAAAATCGTGGTGGCCATCAAGGGGGGAGTACGAGCGGTGCAATTAAGCCGGGATAAAATGCCAACCACGGGCAAGATTCTTGCAAAAAAACCATGCGCAGGGGTTCCCCGTGCACGGCAACATGGAAAGGAAAAAGGCAAAATGAGCCAGAATAGGAAGATCAACATCAGGAACTGCGATGATAAGAAAGGGGTGGATCGGGACCTGCCCCTTGTAGAAACGTGCCAATTAATCCGCAAAACCAAGAGGAAAAAAGAAAAACCGGAAATGAAGAAGAAAGTCGAAAGCCCAAGGCCCAGAGGGGAAAATAGTCAAGCGCTTTAGTCCTCTTAAGGGTAACTCAGGGGGGTGGGCGCCGGGGACAACGTGAATGGGTTACCAGTAAGATCCATAGGACAGGTTCATCGTAAAAGACCGGTTGAAATTCACAACTTCAACTCAGAAAGTTACTGCAAAAAAAGCAACAATGCCTTAACAAGGGTGACCACGAACAAACAGAGGAGAGGGAAAAAAGCCCGTGGGAGGGAAAAAAAAGAATTCAAAGCTTAAGAAAATTGAAAGGTCGAGGTTGGGGCATCCCAAAGTGAAGCCGATAAAAGGTCAAAACAGAAGGGGGATGATGAAAGATCGGTAAAATTGGGAAGTAGTCGGTGAAAAATGGCACCCACAGGAATGAGCAACAAAGGGGGGGCAAGTGTCTTTCGCAGGTAGGGGGGGGGCCTCGCCCGGGGGAATAATCCACGGGTTGGCAAGGAAACAGGTCGCGAGCTCGAATAAGGCCGCGAGAATGTCAAAATAGGGGCCGAACATGGTTGCGAGCAACAACGTGTTACTGGGATCCGGCCGGAATGGCCTGCAAATTGGTCAACTAGACGGACAGGGGCAAACACAGGGTCAGGAAAAGCAAAGATAAACAATTGGGGCCGGGGGGCAAAGGGTGGATAAGGACGGAACGATAGAACTGGAGGTCAGGTGCATGAACGAACAAAGGTCTTTTCTTTTAATCGCAGTTCGGGCGCACGCCGGTGTCGAAGTACAAACAAAACGGCTCGAGGAACCGCTGTACGAGTGAATCAAGGGACAGGGCGGACGCCCGGGGCGACTATGAAGATGAGGTTGACAAAAAAAAAAAAATAGAACCACCGGAAACTGACCGGCGGGGAATTGGCTGGTCTTGTTCCCAGAAAAGGGTCGAATCCTAATAAGGAGGGGCAACTCACGGGGGGAGAAACCGTTGCTGCCCCTGAAAAACAAGAGGTGGTGGGGACCCCAGGACGGGGAGGAATGGGATTTTCGAAAAAAAAGGGGGGGGGCAGTTGACGGAGACGAGCCGGGCAAGGGGGGGGTTCGGGGGGACCGGCCTGAAGGGTAGGTGAGAATGGGACGATTACACCAAGGCCTCTCTCAAAAAAGAATGAGGAGAGGGGGAAAAAATCAAAAGGGGGCCCAAAAAAAAACAAGCTTACAGAAAAGGATCAGGGCATAAGGGGGCGAAAGGGAAGTTCGCACACAAATGAAAAAAAAATTCAAGCAAAGGCGCGTGACACGGGGGAGCCTTAAGCGCCAAACACGTAAAGGAATGCGGGGGGCAGGTGTGATGAAAAAATCGCAAAAGACAACCTAACCCAGGCAAACGCTGAATTCATGGGGCGGGGGAGAAACATAAGTCCCCGAAAAAGTGCGCAGACGGGAAAAGCCCATTGGAATAACTTATGAAAAGGGGGGAATCTAGTAAAACGGGACATGTAAACAAACAAAAAACAAACAAGAAGTCAGCAAAAAGACACGACCGGGAACCTCAAAAAAAGACCCATCATTCGGGACGTTCGAAGTCAGAAAAACCCCAACCATGACCCGGACTAGGGCTTGGGTTCGAACGAAGTCGCAGAAGACATGGGGGGACGAACCGCCAAAGGGGACCCTTCAATCTGATAGGAAGGAAAAAATCAGAGGGAAATATACAATCATGCTCTCCAACGAAAAGGCCCGGAAAAAATGCGGAATGAGGGGGGAACTGAGACGAAACGTAAATTCGAAGCAATAACCCCCACCGTGGGGAAGAAAAAAAACGGGAGAAGAACAATAAATACAGACAAGAAAGAACGGGAAAACAGGTGTGATCAGACCGGGGCAGAAAGAAGGGAGGAAAAGGGCAAAACGAAAAACGGAACCAAAAAATAAATCGGGGGGCTGCAGGGGGGGAAATAGAGAACAATGTGTGTCGGGAAAATCAAGCGATTGCACGTACTACCTGCGGAAAACAGGGCACCGGTTCGGACAAAACGGTAAGAAGGTTCGGGGGCCCAAACGTGCAGGGGCTGGGTTAGGCAGGGGTTCAAAAAAAAAAAACATGAACAATGGTCCCTGAAAACAGATCCAGGAAGGAAGAAAAGTGCGACCAGGAATTGCATTAAAGCTTTGGGGGCACCGACAAAAACGGATTTTGTTTTCAGAAAGGGAAAAAAATCCAACGGAAACGGAGATTGGTCCGACAAACACCAGCCCTCAAAAAAAATGGGGGACCTTGGCGACGGGACCCGCGCGGGGGGAGGTCCGAATCCGAATTAACAAGGTAAACAGCATCAACAGGACGCACCGGAAAACGGGGGAAAAATAATGAGGGAATGCCGCTCCGAAGTCCAGAAACTGCAAAAATGGGGGAAAAAAAAAGCGAGAAACAAAAGAGGCTCATGTGGGGGGAAAAAAAGGTGACCGTGCCGAGGGAAAAAACCGCAGGGGATGCTTATAGGGCAGAGCGGAACAAGGGGAGGGGGAACCGAGCGGGGGAGCCACCAGTAGGAAGAAAAAGGGGGCTCCAAAAAAAAACCTGGCATAGGGTCCAACGGAAAAGGGGGTCGAGGGTACAAAAGCAAAGGGGAAAAAATGCGGCAAAACTCCAAGCCCCAGCAAAGGAGTGCGTGACGGACCGGCAGAAAGAAGGGGGGGACATCTGCCTCAAAAACAAAGGGTTCAAGGGAAGGCCGGGGAGGGGAGCGACGAACCCAGGAGTAAACAAAGGTTCTCAGAATTGGGGCTGAGTTTGAGAAAAAAAAGGGTCGAAAAAAAGAAACGGAGTGGGGAAAAAAAAAGGGAGCACGAGGGGGGGGGAAGGGGGGTGCCCAACAACGCTGTAAGTGAAGGAGGATCTCCAAAAGATAAATCCGACGCGCAAGACGGGTGTGGCAAAGAAGAATAAAGAGGACGGGGGGAAAAGAAAAAGACCAGCTCCGGATAAAAAAACCGAATGGACAAAAAAAGTAGGGGAAGATGGTACGTAGGGGTATTGAAAAAACAGCTAAAAATGACAGAAGTCAATGAACCAAAGCCAACAATGGGAAGGGGGGACATGCCCCGGTACATGGGGGGGTAGAAAAAACCGAAACAGAAAACACTCCAACTGATATGAAAAACCCGGCTAACGTAATGAAAAAAAAAAACCAACAAACGCGGCGCCGGGGG
>Ga0179593_1370192_pt1 | contig 14772 bp, 20 predicted proteins | sample CZODoug2_1_08_16_FD_185931 | JGI IMG/M metagenome (GOLD analysis project Ga0179593, IMG submission 185931) | Vadose zone soil fungal communities from Angelo Coast Range Reserve, California, USA - CZODoug2_1_08_16fungal (PacBio error correction) | ecosystem: Environmental > Terrestrial > Soil >...
AAAATAGTCCCAGGGAAAAAAAAAGGATCGAGGAAAAAAAAAGGAGCAAAAGCTTTCAAAAAGGAAGAAAAATGTGGAGGGAAAGGAAATAAGGTAAACCTCAATCGGGCAGGCTCACCAACCTGAGATGAGGTCCGTCACGTAAGAAGTATAAGAGTGGTCAAAAAGAAGTGGGAAAAAGAGGAGTCACGGTTCGAAACGTCCCCCGGTGCGAAAGTGAAACCGACCGAGTCCGAAGGAAAATGTAGCGGAAAGGGAAAGCCGCAAAAAAAGGAAACAGTCACAGTATTGGGAAGGGCGAAGAGGGGAAACGCAAAGGCCGGAAACATACCATCAGACCTTAATGAAGGAGGGAGAAAGAAGAAAAAGAAAAGGAACTAACGAAAGAAGAAAAGTGGGGGGTCGTAGCGCGTCCGTTGAGAAGAAGAATCCCAAGGACAGGCAGGGGGGAAACGATGGAGTGTGGGTAATAGGAAAAGAACCTCACGAATGGAAGAAGTTTCAAGGTAGGAAGAGGGGTTGCTGAAGACTACAGGGACGCCGTCAGTGGGTGATTGAACCTATGATCGAAAGGGACGACTCTAAGACTTTTGCAAAAAGAGAAAAAGAAAGAGATTGAAGGGAAGTCGGAAAAAAAGAGTTCAAATAACGACCCCCGGCAATACCATTTTAATTAATTGCCACCAAGTAACCTAAGTCAAGGGGAAATTTATTTCTCTAAGAAGGGGATTAAAGGGGAATGGTGACCGTCAACCCAAAGAAAAAGACCGGCGTAGGGTTGACAAACTTGGAGCTTTCCCGAAAACGAAAAAAGAAACGCAACGAGTTTCAGAACGGACGTACAAAGGAGGAAGTCCCGGGAGTCGTGACGCGGCAATCACAAAAAAAGGTCAACCTGGACCTTGAGTTCAAGGAAGGAGGGGGAAGGAAACAGTTCACAACCCAGAAGAAAAAAAAAGAAAGCAAATGGAACCAAGGGAGGGGGACCCATTCACCGAAAAAAATGAGAGACAAAAAGAAGAACAATTCGAGGCAAAGTAAGAAGGGGAAAGAAATAGTCAGTCGGCACCGGCTTACCGTCAATTTAAAAAATGGAAGACAAGGGGGAAACCTAACTTCCAGGAAAAAAAAAGTAAGGAAAACACGAGAGGGGATCGCGTTATCCAGGGGAGAAGCAAAAAAAAAAAAAAGAGGAGGAAGGAAATATCTCGATCCTCGGGGCAAACCTGCCTGAGGAATTTATGTGGGGCACGGGGAAAAAAGAAAAAAGAGAATAAGAAGAAGAACGTGGAATACTAAGTCTTCGGCCGAAGGAGACCACATGGGGAACGGAGGGGACCCTCTAGGACATCACTGGAAAGAAAGAACAAGGAAAAAAAAAGGAGAAAAGGCTGACGGGCTATTCTAAGGGCATCGCCGTCATATCTTTGCGACTTGGGAAAGAAAAAAAAGCGAAAAAAGATAGACCCGACCACTGCAGGGAACTGGAGCAGCTTTGGGACATTGACAGACTCACGGCAAAAAGGGTTTGGGGAGTTAAAGCTCAAGATAGGGGAGGCGGTCAAAAAATCTGCCCGTAGACTCAAACTTATTGGGTAACGAAGGAAGCCATAAACCTAAAAAAAGGGGTCCAGGGGCAAGAAGATCAAACAGAATCGGACGAAAAAAAACTGCCCCCTACCATAGTATTGAGCAGACGAAAAATTAATAATCAAATCAAGAAAAGTTTAAAGAGGAGGGGAAGAAAAACAAATCGTTCACAGTCACATGTTTCCACGTATCGGAAAAAAAAACAACTTGAACCAGGGGCCGGGAGGGGGCCGACATGCGAAAGAGGTCGGACAAATACAAGCAAGGCCCTCAGGAAAGGAGGGTGACTAACAAGGTAAAAAAAGGGAAGTGAAGATCCTAGTTGGTCATCCAAGAACACCCTGGTGTTGAAACCGAGGCCGAGGTTTGAAAGGGGGGGAGAAGGGAAAGCCGGTCCAGGGGGAAACTTTACCCATAAAGGGGAAGGCAAAAGCAAGGGAAAAGAAGAATTAACCAAGGGGGGGAGTTGGGTGGGGACCGCGGGGGGGAACACATGCCCTTCAAAGGGGCCCTAAAAAATGAGTGCGTTACAACAAGTCCCGGGGGCCAGATTGGTGTGGGGGGGGGGTGGTAAAAAGGCCGGCAGGGTGGGCAAAACTGGGACAAACAGTTAAGGCAACGGATACAAGGGGGTGAAGGGAAGAAAGGGGGAAAACTTCAGAATAGGGAAAACACTGGAAAAAGGTTCCGCCTTCAATAACAAGAAAAAAAAAGAAAAAAGCCGAGAGGGGTACAGCAGTGTGGTAAAAAGGATGGTGCGAAGGAAAAGAAAGAGAACAGGGAAAAAAAAAGAGCCTGCCCAAAAACCTGGGAGGGTAGGAGGGGGGGGGGCAAAAAAAAGACTAAGGGCTGGGGGGGGAAAAAAAAGGGTTTGGTTATTGCTGGTTACTGAGTGGGGTTGTGGGAGGACAAAAATACAGAAAACACAGACTAAAACAGACGGTCCGAAATGATTATAGTTGTTGGATTCGTCTACTGAGGAAAAGGGAAGAATCAAAGGGTAAAAAGAAGATATTAAAAGAAGGGGCCCGAATAAGGAGCGAAAAAAAAAAGGGGGGAGGAGAAGGCCCCAAGAGAGAGATTCTGGCCCCTTGATATAAGACAGAAAGAAGAAAAAGTTGGTCTGTGGGGGAAAAAAAGTGACGGGAAGGGGAGAAAGAGCTGAAAGAAATCAAAAAAAAAGAGAAAAAAAATAGGAGAAAGAAAAGTCAAAACCTGGTCGGTTCCAGGTTAATCCACAAAACAGCCGAAAAAAAAAAAACAAACATCAAGAAAAGAAAAAGAAGCAATGGTTGTAAAGGGTAAAGCTAAGTACGGCAAGTATCAGTCAGAGAAAGAAAGGGGAAAAAAAAGAGGAAAGAAAGGCGGGCTACGCTCTTTACTTAGGGGGGCGGAACATCTACATCTGAAGACGTCAACAGTGGAACCATGACGGAGGAAAGTCACGAACAGTGAACAAAAAAAAAAGGAAGGTGATGAAAAAAAAAAGACGGCAGCAACCCACAAAAGGGAAAAAAAAAGGAGGGGTCAGCCCTCCATCGGATTGCAAAACGGGAAAAAAGAGAAATAAAAACAGAAAAATTTAAAAGGGCATGGGGAGGAGGAGAGGAAAAAAAAAAAAAAAAAGCATGAGTCTGGGTTACCGGTCCTGGAAAAAACGAAGCTATTCGCCAGAAAAAAAACGCCGAGGGGCACCAAAAAAAGGGGTAATCAAGGAAAAAAAAAGCGACTCCCTTGGGCGTCAACCTTAGGCAAAGAAAAGGGCGGGGGGGGGGCCGACTGAAGGCCTTGGAAGGGGCAGAAGGTAAGCGATGACTGACAGAGAGGGAAAGGGGAGAACCGGGCCTTTAATCGACGCACCAATGGTGATGGGACGACGGGATGGTCGGGAGAAGAACATCTAAAGGGGAAGCGCGAAGAAAAACGTACGGAAAAAAAAACTGAAACGAAGGGGGGGTTCTTGGTGCAGACTTCCCCTTGTCGACCACTCAAAGTTAGGGGAAACTCAGAAGGGGGGTTGAATCCAAAGAAAGGTAATCTGGAGACAAATACACTTTGAAGCGAGGAAAGGGACAAGGGAAAAAAAGCAGGCTGGGCACACCGAGGGGCCTAAACCAGCCGGGCGAAACGGGGGAAATAGAGTCGTCTAAAAAGAAAAAAAGTAGAGTGCCGAGGGGGAAAAGTGGAAGATTTCAAGGAGAGAAGAAAAAAAAGGGACCACACTAACTTTTGAGGCCGGAAGACTCAAATGAGGGTTCAAAGCGGCCGGAAAACGAAGTCAACGTCGTTCCAACCAGGGAAAAGAGGAGAAAAAACTTGAAATAGCGAGATGAGAAGAAGGGGGGTTGTTACGAAAGAGGAAACGGATCTGGGAAACAAAAAACCTCTCGAGGTTCCTGAAGAACCGGAATTCTACCCGAAATAGGGTGACTGGACAGCAAGGGAAAGTCCTTAAACAGGGAAGTAACAGGGAGGAACAAGACGCTCAGTAATGGCACTCCTCTTGGATATTGGAGGGAAAAAAAAAGGTTTAAAAAATTCAACTTGGAGCTTGGTGGTTGGGAACCGGGGGGGAGTGAGTTGGACCAGAGAACTTGAAGAAAAGCAAAGGTTGGGAATCAGAAGGGGGGGAAAAGGAGGGACTGATCGTCTCTCTTTTTTGTAGCGTCGAAAGGACGAGGAGTGGGGGAAAATAGAAAGGGGGGTGGAAAAGAGGGAAGGAAGAACAAAAGGTGAGAAAGGTGAAAGAAAAGGAATGTTGAAAAAGAAAAAAATTAGAATGGCAGATAATCTTTCTAGGCTATTTTAAAAGGGTAGTGCATAAAGCGGGTTGGAAACGATTGAAATGCAGGGGCTTCCATTAAATAGAGAGGCAACCGAACTGCACCGTCCGACCCCCCTAGGTGCTTTAGAAAAACCAAGAAAAAAAAAAAACTTATGGTAAGGTACCAAGAAGAAAAAAGAAAATCAAAAAAAGGAAGGCGTTGGAAGGGATTGAGAAAGAGGACTGAAGAGCCTTGAAAGACGGAGGGAATCCCGAAGAAAAAGAATCGAAAAAAGAAAAAAAGGGTCAAAGTATTGAAACCCGAGGCGGTCAGGGGGGGGAACTACGGAAAGGGGGGGGAAAAAAAAGGAGGGACCCTGCCATCAATCGCTTCCCATGTCTTAGAATCATTTCAATAACGGCTCAAATTTACCGGGCGGAAAACGGAGGGGTGACAAAACGAATCCTGATCGGGGAACCAAAGGGGGGGCAAAAAAAGAAAAAGGAAAGAGAAACGGGTCTAAGCATGCATTCGCGTTTGTCGAGGCGAAGGAAGGAACGGCAAGAGACCTCAAAAGAGGGACGTGGAAGATGCTCAGGGAGTGAAAGAAAAAAAAAAAAAAAAAGAAGTCTTCCCTAGCACAACAAAAAGGAGAAAGAAGAAAAGCCGGTTAAATAGAGTCGAAAATGCGACGCGAAGCAAGATTAAAAAGGAGGAAGGACGTGAAAAAAGTCAGGGCTTCATCATCGAGACAAAAAATCAGTCCATGCACGTCCAATTCAGAACCGTCCCTGCAAAACTAGGGCGATAAGAGGGAAAAGAGGAGTAAGGGATTTGGAGATAGCAACCAAAGGGGTCATGGGGAGGAAAAAGGGGGGGGGAAAAACAGTCCGAGCCCGGCTAATGGTCGGCTTACTTCGCACGAAGAAAAGCTCATAAAAACGTATTAGAGAAAACGTTCCCGGGAAGGGAAAGCAAAGAGACAGCAAAGAAAAAAAAAATAAAGCGGGGCACCGAAAACAAGTCCAGCGACAGAAAAAACATGGGACGGGACAAACTCCGTGGGGTAAGGCAGGGAGACAGCGAGGCGGTGCAAAAAAAACTGCGGGGGGGGGGGGGGGGGGGGTCGGGTTAGCAGCCGCACCGCCCCCTACCCGCAAACGGGGAACTGTCGTCGGGAGGAAACTCCGGGCAAGGGGAAATCAACCCCGATGGTTAAGAAGAAAAAGGAAAGGAAAAAAAAAAAAAAACACGCTCGAAGCTTGGACCTCGCACGAATTAAAAAAAAGCGAAAAATCGGTCAAAAAAAACTCTCACAAAAAGAAGAAAAAGGAGGAAACAGAAGGGGCCCCCATCTCCTGACTAAAGAATGTGAGAAGGGAGTCAGTCTAGGGCGGAAGAGGGGCATCGGGGAGGTCAAAAAGCCGCAAAGAAGAGGGACTTAGATTTCACCCAAACTTGGGAGTACTTCCCGAAACCGAGTCAAAGGGAATGTGTTCCCGACAGGCCGTAACAATCACGCGGGTCAAGGGAAAAGGCGAAAAAAATCAAAAAGAATGATTCACAAAAAAAGTGGCACGTCCTCCAAGGACTAGTTACAAAACTTAAATAACCTGTGCAAAACAGCCGAAAGGGTCAATGGAAAAAACTGGAGGGGGAACAGGAAGAAAGGAGCGGACAAAACGAGACCAAGGGCCGCAGTGGTGCAGAATTGGACGGCAGGGGAAAAAGTCCGTCAAGTAGAAGTCAAAAAGGAGAGAATTCAAAGGTCCCATGGGAAAGGAACCGGGAAGGGGAGTTGTTGTGCCATTGGGAACTGGAAAAAAAGCGAGCAAAAAACGGTGGAAGACTCTTCTATTGGGGGGGAAAACAAAAAAAAAACCAGTGAAAAAAAGGAGGAGAGATCGGCACCAAAGAAACCGAAACTCGCGGGGGAAAAGTGAACGAGGGAAATCTGAGCCTCACCAATGTAGGTTTGGAAGAATCCGGCCCGGGAAGAACAGGTCTTGGTTCCTGAAGAAGGGCAAGGTCCATGGTGAAATAATGCCATAGAGAAGGGGAATAGCAGCAGTCAGCATCTCTGTTCTACCTTGCACAAGGAGCAAAAAAAAGAACGGGGTCAAAAAAAGCCCCCGAGGGTTCTGTGACGAGAGGGGGGGCATTGGGGGGAAACAAGCCCTCGTCAACTGTTTTGGGTTGGCTCCCACTGAAGACTCGGGAGGCGGCGGAGTCAAAGACAACGAAAAGCAAAAAAAAAGGAGGGGAGAAGGAGGAAAAAAGTCCACTAACCTGATTTGACTTAACGTCCCGGGAAATAGGCGCAAGGGACTGAACCAAATCGAAGGTTAAAGGGGGGGGAGAAATCAAAAACCCCATGTGAAAAAGAAAGGAAGGAAGGGAAGTTGACCGGGCACATTGTGGCAAGGGGTCGACGATCACAGTGTAGCTGGCCTGTGGCTGGGGGGCAAGGGAAAGGACTGTCGCCTGAACCTCCAAAGAGAGAATTAGGGGACACCCCAATGTTATGTGAGCCAACTTCATAAATCCGAGTTTTAAGAGCCCGGGTGGGTTTAAAAAAGGGGGGGAAAGTCGTGTTGGGGCGGGGGACACAGCAAGAAAAAAAAACCCAGGGTTACCCTACTAAAAAGGTAGAACTACAATCTCTGGAAAAAAGCACATTGGCGGGGATTGAAAAAAGAGGGGGTGCAAAAAACTCCCTGCCAACCGAAAAAAAGGGGGGGGAGAAAGCAAAGAGCGGCCTTGTGTTGGGGTTTCGAAAAAGTGCAAGCTTAAATAACTGGAAAAAAAGGGGGAGCTGAAAAGGGCACTGTGGGACCCGACATCGGGAGGAAAGGGAGAGATGGCCGCACAGGCAAATAAATAGCATAACGAAAAAAAAAAGCCGTAAAAAAAAAAGGGGGGGGGGGGGGGGGAATAAGAATCGACAGAAAAAGAAAGGGCCCTGAGGCGTCGAAAAAAAAAAAAACGGATGCGCCTGGCAATGCGTGTGAGGGTTGGCGGCAGGGGGGGTAAAGCGTAAGAAAGGACAGAACCAACCAAAAAAATTTCGGTCGATCGCGAGGTTTGAAAAAAAATGGGGAAAAAGAAGGGAGGAAGAAGAACTGTTGCAAAGGAACCAGGAAAATATCAGAGAGGGGGGGCGAAGACTAGAAAGAACAAACAAAAAAGAAAGGAAGGGGAGGGGGAAAAAAAGGGGGACGAAAGGAAGGAGAAAAAGAAAGTCAAAAGTTGGATGGCAAAAATGAGATGTTCGACAGAATCCATTGCGCACAAGAGAAAAACCTCGAAGATAACCGAACAATACGGGAGTCACGTGGAGGAAGGGAAGGGGTAAAAGAAAAAAAAAACGAATGGCCAGCCAGTGATGGGGGGGGGAGGGGGAGAACGGACAAAAGGACAGGCAATGCGGATCTTTCATTAACAACATCCCGGTCCCCAAGAGAAAAGAGAACAAGGGTTATTGAAATTGAGGACATCTGACATACAAGAAGCGGGAGGGCCAATCCATCAAGATCACTTAAAAAAGGGAAAAAAAGGGTGAAAACTTAACTCAGCACTAAAACCATAAGGTACCCCAAACATGAAGTCGCTTGGCAAGGAAGGAGAAAAAGCGGAATAGGAACCACAGTGCATAGGAGGGGAGGAGGGTAAACTACCTCAGTAGTGAGGGGGGAAAAGGGGCCGTGGGGCGGGGAGCGCTGGAAACGAAAAAGAAAAAAAAAACTCCGAAGAGGGTTGGGAAAAAAACCTTAAATTAAGAGGGAGACACCTTGGCGGTTCAACAACCAAACCCTTCAGTAGAAAAAAGGGCCAAGGGGAGGGGCAAAGGGAAGCCAGAGCATTCTAAGCACAGATCGTAGACTCGGGCCAGGAGAAAGGAAAAAGGAAAGGAGAGAAGCTGTTCAGGCTCAATCAAAACTCAGGGGAGCAGGGTCTCAATAACGAAAAACAAAAGGTTTTAGGGGTGAGAGCCTTAGAAAAAAATCAAGGGTTCTCGAGCGCGGTGAATCCGCACAAAGCAGAGGAGGAAAAAAAAGGGGTTGGGGACGACGGATGTCCAAAATGCCAACATGCTTCAAAACATAGGGGGGGGAGACCGCTGACTGGGGGAGGAAATTCAAAGCAGTCGAAAGTAATTCTGCGGGCAGGAACGAGAAGAAGGGGGAAAGCTTTGCACTGTTCGGCACGGGATCTCTATTACGGGACAAACGGGGGAAAAAAAACTACCCCAGAACCGCAGAGTATCAAAAAAGGAGGAGACCAAGTTCACTAAAAGACGGAACCAGAGACTCAAAAGGTGAGGGAGGGAAAAAGAAACGATCAAACATTGGTTTGGGTCCAAAAGAAGCCAGCAGAAAACGAAAGTTCCACCCAAGAACAAGGAGTTTTTGAGAAGGGAACCAGGAAGTCATAAAAAACTGAAAAAAAAGAAAAAATCCCGCAACTTAACCTGACGATGTCAAGCCACCCCACGGCCAAAAGGAACAAACAAACACGGCGAAAAAAAAAAGGGAGAGCTTGGGTGGAAAGAAGAAGGTGGTGAAAACGCAGTTGAAACAAAAAAAAAAAAGGGGGAGGGAGGGGGGGAAGGGGTTAGGGTTGTTTCCCTGCGTCAGGGAAACGACTGCCGGGGGACAGCGCAAAAAAAAACAAGGTAGAAGGCGATCGTGTGAAAACGGCGTGTCGAAATGCAAAAGGAGGGGGAAAAAATCAAAAGGGGGGGTGCCAAAAACATCGCCAGTCCTCCAGGTGGAAAATAGTGAGCAAAAAATGGAAGGAGGTCCCGAACAAAAGGAGAGGAAATCAAAATCTTGAGGCTATTTGGAAAGGAAAGAAAATGGGCGAAGAGGCATAAAACGTATTGTGCCGAAGTTGGTAAGGACTGTTGCACGGGAAAAAGGAAAAAGGAAAACGGGCAAGAAAGGGAACGGCGAAGAAGGGGAAAAAACGAAGTCACAATTAACAAACTTCTGACAAAAACCATCACCAGCCCAAAAAAAAGACAAAGATCAGGAGGAGGACGCGGACAAAAGGAACAACGAAACCGAAAGCTGGGTCAACAAAAAAGAAAGCAGACGGGGATTCACCCAGCCTTAAAGAAAAAGCACGAAAACAAAAGGATTATGGAAGGAAAAATGTGAGGATGAGTCAAAGGAAAGCAGGGTCGCGTACGGAACCAAAAAAAAGGAAAAAGAAAAATGACAATGAAGGAAAATCAATGGCGTAGAAAAAGAAGAATTTGTCGATCCTCGGCCAAGTTTACAAAAGGTCTCACCCGGACGGGGGCTCGAATCGGTGTCAAAAGGCCATGAGAGACAATGGGGAACGGGGTAAAGAAGGAAGCAGACGGTGGGGGCGGAGCGACTCTGAGAAAAAATGATTTGCCTGACCCAACACCTCAAGAAAAAAAGTGAATAAGGGACAGAGGGGACTGTACGCATAGGAAAAAAGAAGGAGGGAAGCATCGAAACACAAAAAAAAACAAAGAAGGAAAAAAGAGAATGGAGGTTCAGAAGTAGTCTGGAGAAAAATGCTACTGCGAAATTGAACGACAGAGGGGAAACTTCGGACGGGGAAAAGACAGGGGAATTAAAGGAGACAAAAAGAATCGCCCAAACGCGAAGTAAAAGGGCGGAAAAGAAAAGGGGGACATGTCTTCATTCCGAGTCAGGACACACGATTTAAGGACAAGGTTCCTGGGGGCGCAAAAAAACGGTGAAAACCGGAAGTAGAAAAAAAGAGAAAGAGAGGAGGGAAAACCGCGGAACTCGCGTAGTGTACTTCGAAGCGTTTGCCAGGCCGGGGTAAAAAAAATAGCAATCAAAACAAACCTCGTGAAACGAAAAATCATCAAAAAAATCCCAGAAATAGGGTGGGAGAAAATTGCTCAGATCGGGGATTCAACCTCTGAAAAAGGGAGGGTGGGGAAAAAAACCCTGGGTTGTATGTTTTGGGGAAAACAGATTGCAAAAACATCCCTGAAAAAAACAAACGACGAGCTGCGGATGGTAGTGGAGAAGAGGGGGGGGAAGAAAGAAACAAAAATGGTTATCTGCTTCAGCGCCCTTAGAACAATCCAACAAAAGACTTCGAGGAAGAAAAAAAGGAGGCAAGGCCGGAAGAAGGAGGAGATCCCAGACAAAGAACGCATTAGGCAGTTAATTGCCAAAAGAGTAAAAAGAGGATTTCAGACATAATTTTGTCAGGGGGGGAACGGCAGGTAACCAAGTCCACCACATGAAAACCTGGAAAGGGATGACGATTACAAAACGGGGATTCACGAACAGAAAGAAACCGAAGATTAAAGACATGCAAAAGGAAAAAATATCGACGTCTAAGTACGGGAAAGCATTCCATTCACAACCATGCAAAGGAAAAAAAGTAAACAACTCCACTCCGAAAAAAAGCAAAAGGAAGAGGAAAAAGAAAAAGGGGAGTCCTCCAAATACACTGTAACACCATCTAGCAATTAAGAAAGGAAGAGGGAGGTCAGGGTAAATCGTAAGGGAAAAAGGGGTCTACAAGGCAAATTTTAAAAACTGAAAAAAAAGGAAGAAATTAAGTTACGGAGAAACCTCAGAGAAAAGGGGGTGTAATATCGAGGCTCTGTGAAGGGAAAAGACAAAAGGTACCACTGGGAGAGAAAAGAAGAAAATGCTCTAGGCAACAGAGAAAAGACTCATGAAGGGTAAACAAGGTTGGAAAAGGGAATCGCCTAAAAAACTTGCCAGTGGGAAGAAGGGAGAAAGAGAAGCACTCCTAAGCAAAATAGGGGGTTCCCGCATTCAGCGAACTCACAAAGGGGTTCAAAAAAAAAAAAACCAACTTACCGGGAAAAGAAAGGACGTCAGCTATAATAGACGAACAAGGAGAGGGGGGTAAAACTGAATAAAAGGCGCCAAGCCAAAAGGTGCAAAAAAAAAAACCACTCGGGAAGAAGATAAAAGTGGGGGGGGGGGGGCAAGGGACATAATCCTCGTAGGACGGGGGGGGGTGTTGCTCCAACAGCTCAACTTTCATCCAGGAGACGAAGCGAAATTCCGAAAAGCGAAAAAAAAGTGGAAAAGAAGAAAAAATAAGGGTGCGTCAACCTTCCGTGTAAATACGAATAGCGGGGACCCTGCTTACCAAAGAGGGGGGAAGCAGGGACTGGAAAGGGAGGAAAAAACAGACATACATTGTAAAAAAAAAACTGAAACAGAGTACAGAGTGAGTGTCTGTGGTGACTCTGACGGGGAACCCATTAAAACCCGGGTCACTGGGGACGAGTCGATGACTCGTTGGCCGCAAAAAACAGGCCTTGGAAAAAAGGGGGTCGACAGACAAAAGCCAAATGAAAGCGTTAAGAAAAAAAACAGGGGGGAAAGTGACAAATCCGAGTGGTTCACAAAAGAAAACAAAGAAAAGGGGGGGGGGGGGGGAAACGAGGCGGGGCCGGGGGGCTGGCCGACCAGAAAATAGAAGGAAAAAGGGGGTGTGAAACCGACTAACTCCTATTTGAGCAAAATCATCATGACTCAACGTGGGCGGTATTCAAAATCTTGGGCCGCAAACCGGCAAAAGAGAGAAAGGGGGGGGCAGACCTTTCCAATGACGCGTGGTGGGGTGACGGAAGAAAACTGGGAAAAAGGACGGGAATGGAGGGGTACTGGGGAAAGGGGGGAAAAAACAAGGGGTTGACCGACGGACTTGGAGTTGACTATGGGAAACACAAGAAAGGGTAAGTACTACGCAGACACGGGGCTTTAGAAAAAAACAAGCTTGTGAAAGAAGGTGGGGAAGGGAAATCCCTGCCTGGACCACGGCGCGGAAAACCGCAAACCTTGAAGAAGGGTGAGGAAACCAGTGGTTGGCCAGGGTCGTTTTTTCATGCCGAAGCAATCAAAGACCAGGACCGGCCGGAGCCAGAGAGTCGGACAACAGAGGAAAAAAGTGTTAGCGTCGCATGGCTTCGGGAGAAATCCGACGTTTGGCACCAAAGAACCGGAGAGTGAGTAGAGAACTTCTCCAATGAAGGGAAAAAATACTCTCAAACAAAAAAAACCACGGAGAGTCTTCCCAGATCGAAAAGAAAAAGGCTGGAAAAAAGCAGGAGGGTACCGAGACCGTCTTGTGGGGGGGCCCAATTTCGTAAACCGAATACCTTAAAAAAGAAGGAAAAAAGAGGAAGATAGGACCTAATCAGCTTGCAACGGGGAAGGGGAGAGGGGGGGGAAAAAAGAAAAAGAAGAAAACCAAACCAAAGAAGCAAAAACTAAAAAGTTTTTGTGAGGGGTAAAGGGAAAAAAGGGGGAAGGGGGAATGCAAGGCTTCATTTCCTCAAAAAATCAAATTTTCCACAATCGGGGAAAACGAAAAAGAAAACTCTCGTGGGGATTGAGGGAGGAAAAGAGGGGAGAGAAAATCCAGTGCCTGAAAAAAAAAAAAAAAAGAATAAAAGGGAAAAAGGAAAGCTACACGACTGCACAAAACGAAAACAAAAATTCCGATGAAGGAAAAAGAAAGTCCTGCGCGGTGGCAAGGAAGGACCAAAGGCCAGCAAAGGGAAATGAAGGAGATGACAGGGTACATGACCACTCTTAGGTCGTAAAAGGGAAAGGGGGACGTTCTCAAAGGGCACCAGAAGGAAAAGAGAACCGGCCCGCCTCGGGTGGGAAAAAAAAAAAGGGGAAAGAGTGATGGATCTACCTACCATGGGGGAAGATCACACTAACTTTCGAGGCAGTGGAGGGAGGTTGTCCGACATGCACACGCAAAGGGGGAAGAAAAAAAAATAAGAAATCGGGGGAAGCCTCGGGGGGGGGCCCACGTGAAGGAACTGCTCCTAAGAAAAAAAGCCCCGTAAAAAAAACATGGAGGAACGCCGGGGGTGAAGAAACACATCGATGGAGAAAAAAAGCGAGGAATCAAAAGGAAGACTACATTCAGGGTGTTGAGGGGGGGGGAGCACAGAAAGTCAAAAAAAAAACGGGGTCGGAGCTCGCCTGTAAAGAAGCCAAAGGGGGCTCTGGAAAAAACACTTGTGACGGAATTTAAAAACAAGAAAAAAAAAAAACGAAAAGGGATGAGAAAACATAGGTCTAAACTACGGTTCTCCTTAATCAAGGGGAAAAGAAGATCTGAGAGGCGAGTAAGAGGAGGAAGACCATTGGGGAAGATGGGGAAGTTAGTCAAGGGCCGAAGCGGCCCACAGAAAGAAAAAGGAAGACGGAAAAAAAATCATAAAAAGACGTGGCGGCTCAAACGAGGACCAAGGAAAAAAAAAAAACAAACACAGTGACCAGAGCACTCGGGGAAGGGGGGGGAGAAAGGGAAAAACGAAATGGATCTCACATCTACCGAATGAAACAAAAGAAGAAAAAAAAAAAAAAAAGGGTTGAAGACGGAACCTTAAGTCGACATTTCATTTCAAAAGGAAAAGTGCAGCCTTCCCGAAGATGTTCCTGCCATGAAAGAGGATAAAAATCGAATTGCAAGGGTGTACGAGTTATTGAAAAAAAACGATGGGGGTAAAAAAAGGAGGGGAGTTTGTGCCGGGTAGTGATTGTGGAAATCTTCCTTGAAAACGAAAATGGTGTGGAAAATCAACGAGACAAACTACGGGACAAAAAAGGAAAGGTCAAAAGCGTCGAAATAAAAAAAAAAAAGCAGGGAAAAAAAAGGTCAAAAATTAAAATTCCAAGTTGGAACATCTCAGGAGAAGGGGTTCTTTGCGGTAACAAAATTGAACAGCTGGACCTACAAAGATAGGAAATCCAGGAGAGACGGGGCAAAAAAAATATTGGGGGAAAAATGGAAAAAGAGTGAAACGAGACGAAAAAAATTTTGCCGACGGGCAAAACCTGAGCCTGTGGAAGAAAAGGAAATCAAGAGAGGGACTTCAAACAAAAAAACGCGCGACTCCGAAAAACAAAGGGAACAGAGAAAATAGGGGCCACCTTAAGAAGAACATACAAGACTCCATCTCTAATACAGGAAAAAACAATGGACTGCTCACTCGACCAAAAAAAAACGGGGAACGAAAGGTGGCAGCCGGGCTACCGAAAACGAACAAGACCAAAAAAAACGAAAGGGATTAGTGGGATATGTCGGATGTATGTCTCCTAGAGGTCGAAAGAAAAAGGAAGGGGCGAAGCCGGGAACTGACGGAGAAACGAGGAAAAATAGGGCAAGAAATCATTTCGCCTCCCTTCGGACGTTGAAAAAAAAACGGAAAAAAAAAAAGGGTTGATCAAGACATCGTTATCACGATTGTCAACCTAAACAACAGAGGGGGGTGAGGAAGGGTGTTTGCGACGCCGGCATTCGCGGGGCGAAGACAGGGGATAATGACACGTACCGCCGTCCCACAATGGGGAGAAAACGAAGGAAAAAGACGGAACCAATATCGTGAACG
>Ga0179593_1418513_pt1 | contig 14772 bp, 24 predicted proteins | sample CZODoug2_1_08_16_FD_185931 | JGI IMG/M metagenome (GOLD analysis project Ga0179593, IMG submission 185931) | Vadose zone soil fungal communities from Angelo Coast Range Reserve, California, USA - CZODoug2_1_08_16fungal (PacBio error correction) | ecosystem: Environmental > Terrestrial > Soil >...
AAAGGGGAGAAGTGGATGATAAGCAACTAAGGTGAAAAACCCTGGGGGCAAGGCCGAAAGGTATAAATTTTAAAACTGGGAAGGTTAACTACACGTTGAGCAGGAGAATGGACTGGCCAATTAAAAGAACGTGAAGCCTCTACAGTTCAGAGAAAAAAAGTGTAAAAACCGGGGGCCAAAAAAATTGAGTGATAATTGTATCAGACATCAAGGCAATCCGTAAGTGAATAAGGAAAGAAAGCAGGATAGAAGGGCCGATAAAGAAAAATTTGGAATCCTATGATTAAAGGGGGGATGAAATGGAGAAGGGAGGAAGTCAGTAGCAGTAAAGTTGATGAGGTGTATCAGGGGGGAGGAGAAAAGAAAGAAGTTAATAATACACAAAGGACAACGCGGGTGAGTAGATATAGAACCCCGCCACGAAAAATGAACAGCGTGTGTTCAAATGCAAAAATATAGCACAAAGAACTAAGAGGGGGGGGAGAGGGAAATACTGTATATATAAACACTGAAGGGATGATAGGCCAAAGGGGGGGGTTGTTCAAATGGGGGAATATCCTCAGGTATACAAGTCTGACGTAAGGAGAGAAAACCAAATAAAAAGGCTAAACACCGAATGTAGAAAAAAAGGGGGGAATGGGGAGTAAGAAAACAAGAACAGGGGCAAGCCGAGATAAACCGAGGAAGAAGTTTTGGATCAAAAGATAGGGAGGGGGGGCTTATTTGGGGATGAGATATGAGCAATAATTTTTTGTGTACAAGTTTGCAGTAAAAAAAAGAAAAAAAAACCGGGTTCAGAGGGAAAGTGCTTTTAGGTCAATGAAGTTGAAGAGGCCCTACCGAGACTGAGGGATGAAGTTAAAGGCAGATGAGGATACACCACAGAAGAAAGAGAAAACTTTAAAGAACAAGGTGGAATAAATAAGTAGAAGGGGGACAGAACTCAAAAAAATAAAGGGGAAAGGAAATGGAGCGGTCAAAGGCCTCTGACGCTATCCGGGGGATGCAGGTAGGTTTATACAACGCCAATTAGTGACAAGTACTTTGAAACTCTAAGAAATTGGAGGGGGGAATGGCTCGGGGGGGAAAGGGGGAAAAGGTTCACTCATGCAATAAGATTTTTAGTGGAGAAAGAGAGTCGGAAGGAATCAGACAAAGTGGGCATATGATAAGGTGTGTGGCGTCAGCTTGATCAAAATCAGATACCAAAGGAAGGGAAAAACAAAAGAAGGACAAGGGGTAGTGGTGGGAGTCGTATGAGTGGACAGAGAGAAGGGGAAAAAAGGTAAGGCACCCCCATAAAGCACAAGAATCAAGCAAAGAAAAAAAATTAAACAAATGAGGCCCACTGGCAACCATTAAGCCTCTGAGGACTGCTATCTTAAGAACAAAGGCGTAGGAAAAAAATAGGTCCTTGGTAGGGAGAAGAAGGGATGAAGGGGAAGAAAAAAATTGAAAACAAAAGAGAAAAAGGACAAAGCATGCGGGAGTAATGGTGCATACAAGGAAGGCAAAAAGAGCGGCAGAAGATCATATAATGTACCAAAGCAAGGGGTCAGAGGGAAGATGAATGTCCTAAAAGAACCAACCGGAAGACGGCTAGTTATAAAAGAAATCATACAGACAGATGAAGAATACAATGGGGTGACAATCATTAACACACAAAAAAGTCAGCAACGCTACGGGGGAAGACAGATTATGAAGAACACACAGACGAAAAGTATTGGGAGGGGGACAAGTGTGTAGTAATAGGGGTGTAGTCAGGCAAGTTACAATCCGATTACCAACGTAAAGGGGGGGACAGATAAGCTCGTTTAATTCGTAAACGTGAGGGGCAATACATTGTGTCTCATTGCGAAATAACACAGTAGGAGAACAAGTGGGGGGGGAAAGTAGGGAATGTTCTTTGTTAAGCATGCAAAGAAAATAGAGCTACCCAGCTAAAAAAAACCTAGACCATGGCTAAAAATGGGAACTTAGAATAATGCGTTAAAATTTGAACGAAGGGGGGAAGGGTTGACAAAAGTAGTGGACTAAATAAAAAACAAAGCGTAGTCGAAATAAAGGCACATATAAAAGGAAAAGAAGAAAAAAGAAAGAAAACATATTTACACCACATACTGAAGGAGGGGGCTAAAGATGGTGAGAACAGGTGCGAAGGAAAAGAAAAACGGGAATGATGACCGAACAATTACTGGGCCTTGTGAACATAGGGAGGGGCAAAAAAACAAGTGCGTCAAATTGAGGGGGGTTAACAGACCTGATTAACTATAGTAACATTGGAGAAAAAGGTTAAATGCGAAGGCGCAGACATAGGGAGATCAAAAGATAAAATGTACTGAGTAGAAAATTTAGGTTAAGGGCTGACAGGAAGAGGGACAGTCAGGAGAGTCCATGGACATCAGATTATGGGAAAAAAAGGAAAAAAGAGGAGACGCTGAAAAACGAAAAGGGGTCAACTACTAAACCTGAAAGGGGAACGACAGGCACAGTTGGAAGGAGCCAAGAGAGATAAGGGAATATACCTTGAAAGGCCCAACGAGAAGAGCGCAAAAGTTCAGCTATAAAGAAAGAAAGGGGGGGGCCTATTATCTGTTTGACGGGCAAGAGGAAGATTAAAGTATCTACGAAGGTCGTTCAAGAGACAGTGAAATAATAATTAAGTCAAAAAGTTAATGCTCACGGAGAAGAGGGGACCTGGAAAAGAAGGTGGGGCGCGAGCAGATCTCCTGGAAGAGGATCATGCACCACGTCTGGCGCGCGAAGCAAAGAGAAGAGAAAGAGGAGAGGATGTAAAAAGGAGAAAGAATGGAAAAAGCAGTGGGCCAGTAGGTGAGTGCAAAAAAGTCAAATGCAAATCGGTGCACCATTGGAAGGGGGAGCTGCGTTGATTGTAACAGTGTGAGGAACAGAATGGGAGGGAGTGGGGGATAAGGACAGGAATGCAGAGAAAGGACTGCACAGTAAAGAGAAGGGGGAACATAATAAATGGAGCTAGACTATGCAAAATCTTAGTAACAAATGAAGAACAAAACAGAACATAGACAAACCCGAGTGAGGGCAGAAGACAGACAGGAGGAGGGGAAAATCAATTTGTGTGACGTTGGTACTGGATGCAAAACAAGCTCGATGACAAAGTCAAAGTTCATGAAAGAAAATAAAACTTCATGGACGACAAAAGAATTATACAGGTGCATTAAAAAAATTAAACATAGGGCGATGGAAGGGGAAAGGCCAAAGTTAGTAAAGAGTAAGAGAAAATGCAAGGGTGAGGGGGGGAGTGCAGGCTATAGGATATGAGTAAAAAAGGAATAGTGCCAACCCAAAAAGAAAAGTAAAAAGTAGACAGATCAAACACACTGATTGGGTCACGCAATGGAAAAGACAATGACAATCAATCAAGGGAATTTTAGGTCGAATTAACAAATCCTGAGAGAGTGAGAAAGAGAATGCTCATAGTTTCAAAACTAGGAGATGGAAAAAGCCAAACAAGGGTTTTTTCAAAACAGACAAATAATTGAGAAGCGTGAGATAAAGGAAGGGTGTGTACGAAAGGAATAAAAAAGTTTTTTAAAATTTTGAGAAGGACAGCACGATTTGCCGAAAAATTAAAAAGATAGTGAGAAGAAAAAAAGGGGTGGGAAAAAAAAGAACGAATAGAGAGGGAATTGGGGTTCAAGGGGAAGTAACTATAATCTTTCGTGAAATCTCCTCAAAAAAAAACACCAACACACTCTGGAGGAGTAAAAGTCACTAGAGCATGGTTCAAAAAAAGTAAATACGTAGTAGGGTGATTGGATGGCCATGCCAATAAGACATATTAGGTAGGGAAAGGCAAAAGGGGACGGAGACAGTCCTACTAAAACCTATGGAGTCAAAGATGAAAATGGTAAAAACCTTTTCGGGGACGAATTCTGTCTTATCTTAATCTTCAAACCAAAGGAAAAAAGATTCAGGACAGGCATAGTAATAAGGAAATGTTGGGGAGCTCATCCCAGTGGGGGAACAGAGGGAAAAAAAAAAACAAGTCGGGTTAGGGCAATATAATGTATCGGGGTCTGCAAAATAAAACTAAGCATTAAAGAGAGGGGTTATTCTTGTCCCAATCAGGGTGTTTGTGGTGGGTAGGAAGATGAGGAAAGTTGGGGTGTGGCAATCATAGGATCAAATAGCGAATGCCATTAAATACTAAACATGGAAGGTTCTGCATGGGCTTTAATAAACCAAATGATCTGAAAATAAAGGAAAAAGAAAAAATATCATGCATGACAAAGGAATCCCGTTGAAGAAAAGAGGGTCCAGCAAAAGGGTCAAAGTTCGAAGGCATAAAGTATGCAACAAGGGGCATATCTAATATTCCAACAAGAAAGGAAACTGGAAAAAGAGGTGGGGGAAAAAGACAGGGTAGTATGGCTACCTCACTGGGGGAAAAGTGGTTCTATGTCTGTGGGCTCCACCAAAATTTATGAAAGCCTAGATTTATGTGGACAATGAAAGAGGAGGCGAAATTCTAGGAAAAACGGAGATTAGTATGTGGAAGTCACATGGCTTTAGACCAGAAAAATAACGCAAATGACTTTTGGCACGAGAAGAAAAGGGAGAAGAAGAAACTGTCTACATACGATAATCCAAAAACGTCAAAAAAAAGGACAGAGGGGATTTAATTGTATAACGAAAATATGGGACAACAAGCTGGGGGGACCATTTGAGAGGGCAATAAGTCAAAAAGATAGTTTCTGATGCTGCTATAGAGGCAAAATAAGTGGAATGACGAGGGACAGGAGATATTGGAAAACGCAGGGTGCTAATGTCCAAAAGATTTAGCAGGGAACAGAATATTGGGGTCAATTCTATTTTACATAATGGTACATCAGTTGCCCCTGAAAGACATGGGACATAACTTGACTAATGGCGCAAAGAGGAAAAAAACAGGACAATCTGCAAAACAGGTGGGCAGGGGAGGGTTGAAGGGAGCAACTGAGGTAAAGATCTTTTAGGGAAAGTGGGCCAGGAAAGTTTCAACGGTACCGAAGACAGGGCGGCAGACAACTAAGGATATTTCCGTTACAAATAACCGATCTTGGTCAACAAAAACAGGGGGATGAAGACGACGGCTGATGGACAACGGATCAAATATGGAAATCTTTTTCAGGCGAGATAAAGCTGCAGAAACAAAGAATAATGTACATCAGCTAAAGGGAGTAAAGTCGTTAACAAGGATAATATCAGTGTCCTGATGAAACCCGGTAGAGAGAAAAGTCAAAAGAACAAAATAAGACCTGTAAATGAGTAATCAAGGGAAGTCAAGGGAACTCCAACGAAATGGGGAAATAAGAGAAAAAAGACAAGTATAGGGGGCATAATCATAAAAAAGACCTGGAGATACATTACGAAAAAGGGTGGAAACAATCTTATACAGGAGGGGAAGAGGGCAGTTGTTAGAAGATCACGGGGTCTTGAGTGGAAAACTATAGATATAATATCTGTGGGAGAGTAATGGAAAGAGGGAAAAAAGTAAATAGAAAATCCACAACGAAATGAAGGGAACCAGGTGAAAGCAAGGATCAAAATAAATTCAGGAACAAGCAGTAAGGTCATGGACAAGTGATCAGTAGGGTGTAGTGATGTGTGAAAAGTTTGGGTTAAAGAGAAGGGGAAAAACGAAAAAAAAAGACTACCCATTGTGGGGATACTACAAGAGGTTATCAAGCGAATAAGCATATCACAAAGGCAGGAAGATAAAAAAAGATATAAGCCAAAGGAGAGGTTGATAATCAAAGAATAGGGGCACACTGAAAATAAACACAACGAACGGGGGCAAAAAGAAAAAAAAGCAACAGCATTAGTAGGGGGGGGTGGGTTGAGGGCAGAAGCGGTCGCTATAGAGGGAAAATGGCCCGTGGGGGGGTTGGGATAAGATATGGGAAATAACGACTGGCATGAAGTTAAGCCTCTGCTGATGGAGGAAACAGGATTATGAAAGGGAAGGATTCGGTTGGTGTTTTGATGTCAGGCAGATTGGCCCAGGAAAAAAGAAAAGGTGGCGATTGTCACTACTGGCGGAGAATTTCTATTTGGGGGAAGTCCTGAGGGTCAAAATCTGCAAACAGAAAAAAAAAAAAAAGAATAATTTGCTGAGGGGGGTTTTGTACCATGATACAGAAAATGGCCCAGTCACCTTCTCCTCACAAACAAAGAGGGATAGGGGTCGCAAGGAAAGAGTGACGGGAGAAAAGGGATACAAATTACACAGAGTAATTTTAATGTCGGCTGGTCTTAGGGGGGAAGCAGAAGGTATGGTACAAGAATGGCAAATCCTCGCCAAAGACAGCTATGCAACAACCGCTACCAATAGCAACGAATAATAAGCCTAGATGGGTACAGAGAGGGGAAAAGAGGTGGCTGAACACGGACTCAATCATTCCACGGTTGGGCATAGAGGAAAGGAATGAAAAAGATCATTGCTCTTAATCTAACAGCTGATTTGGGAAGGGGGGAAGGAAACAGCTGGGGAAGTCGATGGGACTTAACACCTAAAGACACCAAATATTAAAACCTTAAGGAGGTTCACATTGATCAACTTCCGAAGGGGGGGTGGTGGAGAAAGGGTGGAACAACCCAGCATATTAAGTCAGGAGAGGGGGGCTTGGGGGGTACAAAACATTCAAATAACAGAGTAAAGGGCATCCTGCAAGGAAAAACGAGAACTTGTTTATGCACTTAAATTGGAAGGAAGGACTAAAATTTCTTGTTGGTGTTCCAAAAAGAACTTAACAATTCAAAGAAAGTCTAGTTTGAAAGGGGGTTCAATAAATTGTAAAGTGACAAATCAGGAAGGGGGTAGACAGGGGGTTAGGGACCGAAAAAAGGGGAGACACTGAAACCGAACACCAAAAAAAACAAAGCACTAAAGAGGTTGGGGGTGTGAAAAAAACACTTCGGATACATTAGAGATCGGGGTCCTTCCGTTGATGCTTAAGCCACATAACCGGATTGGTACATACACAGGTTGCAGGGTATCCAGCATAGGTGAAGGGTGGATTTCAAGCAATTTCAGAAGTGAAAGAGAAGAGAAAACTTCACACCTGGGTGGGAAACGCAGGAGTTTAATCTTAGCACCAGATAGACAGAACACAACTCGTAAGCTGAATGAAGGCTAGGGGACCATGGGGGGACCAAACAAGAGGTGGACCGAGTTCTTCGGGGTCTCAAAAACTCAAACTCAGCAATCGAAATGGAAAATTGTGGAAGGAATAGCCATGAGGGGGGGAAAAGACCCATGAACACATATAGACTGCACCGCTACAATGGGCACTCAAGGAGCAAAAAGGGAGTCATAAAAAAGATTCACATAGTAAATTAAACAGGAAACTGTTGTGGGGGTGAGAAGGGCCTCACATCTTGAGGGGGACAACTAAGGAGGGCAATGGGATGGAAGTATAGAGAAGAATAAATTAACATGGGGCCATTTTTGTTTTGAAATCATCGGAATGCCAAAAAATGTGTGGAGGGAATGGGGCGAAAGCAATTTCAAGGATATTAAGATTACCGAACTACATTAACATTTGGTTATTCAGAGGGAAAGAATTGTTCACGAGTAAGGAATAACGCAAAATATCATTATGGGGGACGACTCACACAACAACAGAATGAGGAGAAGAAAGATAAAAATACAGGTGTAAAAAGGAAGAGAGGAAACAAGGAGGCCTGAAATTAACAGGGGACTGGATATTATGAAGCGGTGAGAAGGTAAGACTGAATCTTAAACGGACCAAGTAAAAAGGGGCTGAGAAAATATGAGTTACAGTAAACACAATGAAAAAGAATGGAGTATTATGTATCAAAAAAAGAAACAAGAAGAAGCGTGAGGGGAAAAAGTCAAACTTCTGGGGGCCATTCGACTCAAGTGGTCATCCAAATTTACAAATCTTTGTTATACAAATGCGTAAAGGGAGAATGAGTAAGGTCAAGGTAGAGTATGAAGGTGGAAGTGGAAAATACGCAGTGCGACACAAAACTGCAAAAAATTGAGATAAAGGGAGAAAAAAAAGAAATAAAAGAACACAAGTGTGTGTCAAATCAAGTCGCGGACCGGTCACATAATCGCAAGTCTAAAAGGGTTGAACTGAATACTACTGGGGTATTATGAAAAAAACCATCAGGGGGGTATCTACAAGGTAATGGGAGTCCTGGCAAAAGAAAACATGGATAAAAAAAAGGGGAAAGAAAAAAAAAAAAAGCGCCATGCTGACAACACAAGGTGTAAATTAACCCAGGTGAAGGGAAAATTAGATCAAACCGGGCATCAGAGAGTACCGATATAAGAAGGTTGACCAATAAAGGTTCTGGCTGATGGTGGAGTTAGTGGAGCAGGGGGGGTGGGATTGAAAAAAAATGCTTACCAAGAAAATATGATGATAGTCATTCCCGGGCCAAATTCCGGGGCAGCATAAAACAGATACACTGATTAGTTTGGGTTGAAAGTTCAGGGGAAAAGAGGGATGGGAAAAAAAGGTAAAAGAGAGTGATAAATGAAAGTCGAAATTGACCGAGATTGAAATGCCAAAGAAGGATGAGGAAAGCAAGATTTTGATCTGGATGGTGTAAGGAGGTGGAAAAAAGAAAGACACAAGTAGGAAGGACATGTTAAAATATTAGCTGCTGAGGACTGAGATTGGGATAGGACACATAGAAAACTCATAGGGGAAGACAAGGAATGGGGAGGGTAAGAGAAAAAGAAAGTAGAAATAATACTGCCTAATACATGCATAGGATTCCATGGTGGTGAAAAGCAACTTGTCACCATGGGCTCTATCAACAGCTAAAGACAATCATGACAGTGTTAAGGGAGGGTTGAGATAGGAATGGCAGAGTTCCATGGATTCCAAACTTCTCTGCACAAAAGCAAAATACATTAAAGAATTAAAAGAGAAAGGAACTATAACCTAGGGGAAAGTATCAAGATGAGGGGAGTCAGATGAGGGTCAGAATCACGGAGGGGAACCAAAAAACGAAGTTAGGCTTGTTCTAAGGATGAGGGCAGAGAAAACGGAAAGCAAAAAGAATCTTGGACTAAAAAGGAAGTTGAAACCCAAGGACAAGGGAAGGGGGATTAGGAGGAAAAATATAAGTCTACAAGAAACCCCACACGCCAATAAAACTAGTAATAAGAAGAAGCCATCAGCAAATGAAAACGAGATCGCAGATGAAAAAAACACAACCAAAAGTACAAAAGGGGAACTACGGTGGGGTAAGAATACGAAAGGAGGAGGGAATAACAAAGTATACATGTGCTGTTTGACGTATTAAAAGGGGGGGAGTTGGAATAGGGATTAAAAGATTATCGCATGGCATAGGCACGAAGAGCAATGGGGGGGCGATGAATAGCTGTGAATTTGGGGGTGCTTCGTGCGGTAATGGGGCTTCTTAGATAAAAAGTGAGATAGTAACAAAGTATTAGAACACAAGAAAGTATATTGGAGTGTCAGGGGGTAATAGAAGACAAATGAGAAGAAAGAGGAACCAGACAAGGGGTGGCGGAGTCTCGCTGGCTTTCAGGGACAGATAAGAACGAAAGTGTACATTGCACTTCTTTGGAATAAAAAGAGGAAAAAAAAGAGCGTAAGAAGCCGATCAACAGAAGAACAGAGAGAAAGATGATTACTGGGAACGAAAGGGGGATTTTTGCTGAAAGGGAAGTCGAAGGAAGAAGTTAGTGATGATATGCTAAAACAGAGTACTGGTCTTGGGGGCGATTATTTCCAGTGCGAGGGGTTGTATGAACCTTACAGGATAAAGACTGTTGAGGGGTTGTATTCGGAGGTGGATTCAAAAAGAAAATGGACTAAAAAGATAGGAGAAGGAGGGAGGAAAGAGGTAATGTTCTTATTGTCACGCAGGAATCGAAATTACAAGGGAAAACTGGACATAAAAGGGGGGAAAATAGGAATCTGGTACTAAACAACTGTGGAGGATAACTTTCATGAAGTAAAGAGAAAGAGTGTGAGGAAGAAGTCGAGTCTGGAAGACACTGGAAACAAAAAGCATCTCTCACAAGAGGGGAAGTCTTACAGAAAGCAAAAACCTGTTTTGCAGCGTACTGGGAGGGACGTGCGAGGGGCGAAAAGTGAAAGAATCTAGGAGTCCATGGAAAGATGACAAGAATAAAGGTTACTGACAAAAAATTATGAGAAAGCCTAATCACAATAGTGGGGAGAAAAACAAAAAAGAAGTTCCAAGAGCAAGCCTCAGGAGGGAGATGAACAAAGGGCAGCTCTAAGCAGAATAAAAATAGATGGGGAAGGAAAATGAAAGTAAGAAGCATATGTTTAGGAACATAAAAAACATATTGGGGGGCGAAGTGGGAGAAGGTAAATAAATCTTTGGCAAAAGTGCATTGGGGGTATGTTAGACCTTATATCAGGAAAAGCCAGTTTCAAAGTAGAGTGAGAGAAGGAGTGACGGAGACAATGAAAAGCAAAACATGAAGGAATAGATAAGTGGGACTAAGGAAAGTCGCAAGGAATGGGGCTCATAGGCCCGATATAGGAAAGGGAACAAGAGAAAAAAAGACACGTTTCTTCAGAAGACAGTAAAGAAATCTTGGTTCAAGGGGAACGTGCGTAAGAAACTAATGGGGAGAATGTGAGGGAATTGAAAAATCTTACGTGCCGGGGGAACAATGGGATTAAAATAGGAAATAAGAGGTGGAAATGCAAGAAGGGCTTCAAAATAGATTTGTTGGCAGCCGATCACCACCTTAAGGGGGAGGGAGGGACGGAATTTATAATTGATTAAAATATTGCAACAAAGGAAGGGAAGGAAAAAAAAACAAGAAAGGGGCCCAATGGACCACCAAAGTTAGTGATGATGGGGAATGGAATACACATAAACGATTAGCTAATATCTAAAAAAAGACGTGCTCATAAAAAACAGTGAGGGGAAGCGCCAACATGAAGGGAGGAAAAAAAGAGGCTTTGAGAAAAAAGAATAATTGTTTATGAGAAAGAAGAAGAAAAAAAATGGTGCAATGTGGAAGGAGCACTTTCCAGGAAAAGAGGAAAAAGAGAGACTGAGAAGACAGTCATAAAAAGCTAGGCCTTTGAAGGGGCATGGGCAAAAGAAGACAAAACTTAGAATCAAAATTCGGGAAAGAGACTGCGCAAACCCCAACAACGTGAGGGGAAAAGAAGAGGAGGGGTCAAGAAGAGGAAGAGGGGGAATTGTGATAGAGGGAATGCCCAGACAACTGAAGAGAAGAGGGATGGGGAAAATTCTTCAAAAACCGGAAGTTCTCAAAGCGACTTCCAGTATTTACAATGTAGAGAAGATAGGAAGGTTTTAAACAGGAGGATGCTGACGGGGGAGGATCTGAACCAACCAAGATTACTCAAGATATGGAAGGGGGGGAAAGTAAAGACTAGAACTAAGAGTCAGGTGAGGGGAACAAGAATCATCGATATAGGTTCGTGTAATGACCAATCAGAAGAAATTAGAAAGGAGGGCAGATAAAGAAGTGGGGCGAAATTTGTTACATTATGAGAGGGGGGGGGCAGATGAATAGATAAGAAGTCCTTACACTACTAGTAAAATGGTCTCTTATGGATAAAATTAAATTAAAAAAACCAAAGATCGGTGCATAAAGAGAGCGGCGCGATCTACGGAGAAAGGGGAAGAATAGACAATAAGGTCACAGATGGACATGAAGAAAAAAGTATGAAAAAGGACGCGCTTCGCTACTGCACCCGCAATCAAAAGTGAAAACCTGGAGGGCGGTTGCCATCATAGTAGGGAGGCTAGGCACAAGAAGGAGGTTCGGAAAGGTGGCTTCCCCCATTGAAAAGAGAGTTTGTGCCTGCGAGAAGAAAGAGGCAGGAGGCAAAGGAGGAGGGTGCCGGACTGGTCGAGAACGTTCTTTACAACCAAGAAAATAACCTTCTTGGCAGACACTTGTCTACATGAAAAAGGAATAAAAAAAAACCATGGTGAGCAAACGGATTGATTTCTATGAAACGAAGAAAAGAGGGAACAAGGCGTCCAGGGGCTGTTAATACTATAAAAAAGGAGAGTCCAATCAGGAGGTATATGGATACGAAGAGGGTTAGTAAATGAGCAGTAATGCAGTAAGGAAAAGAACTACGGAAACATTTGGTGCCAGATGTAAGACGAGAAAATAGAGGGGGACAGAATACCAGAGGAGGAGGGGGAGCGGTGGAAGGGAACGAACTTGAGCATCGTTGCGTCTGGGTCGCAAAAAGAAAAAAAAACAGATACAAAACATGCCAAAAAAAACGACAGGGGAGAAAAGATTGAAGCTACAAAATTGAATGTAGGGAGAGATCGGGTGGGAGGGCAGTAAGGGAAAGGGGACTTAAAATTCGAAAGAGGGGCGTTGCAGCATATAGGAAAAACACATTGTTAAAAAATTTCAATAAGGGGGGAAAAAATGCCGTAGGACAACGGGGGGAGTCCAAGGGGACGGTCATGGTGAAAATTCTATCGAGGAGAAGCGCTTCAAGCAAAAAATTACAGACTCACCATAAGATACTTCTTGAAAAGATAATAAATTGGCAGGATAGAAATTGTGCGAAATCAAAAAGAAGAAGAAACATAAGACCAGGAGGAAATAAGGGGTCGAGGAAAAATAAGAGGCACGGGGACTCCGAAAAAAGAAAGAGAGTTTTATCAACATCAATACGCTTTCTTAGGAGAACAGAAATGGTCAACATCTTGGATAGGGCACAGTAATGAAGGTGGGGATCATTTTATTAAGGTTGAAGGCAGGCTACTAAACGATCTGTGTCTGGAGGAAAGAGTACAAATCGGAAAAAAAGCAAAAAAAAGGGCAACGGTAACAAGGCAGGAACGCAATGTAATAATGCGACTCAAATTGTGGGGGGCATAGGGTTTTAGGGGATTGGGGGGGGGGGGGTATAATTGGATGCAGAAAAGGAAATCCAAAAAACGACCACATTGGGCGGTAAAGAAAGGGATCGAGAAGAAGCAAACACGAGAAGAAATTCACAGGATAGTGGACCCAATTATAGTTGTAATCGAGAAGAGGAAATAGAATACACCATCAACCAAAGAGCAACAGAAAAAAGAGCAGTAAGGGGGGAGGAGATCTAATCTCTAAAAATCAAAGTAGAGGGGAAAAGAGGGGTCCGTTTGGGGGTTGGTTGGGTAAGATATTCCATGACATCATGCTATGGGAGGGAGGTAAGGGGCGTTTGTTGATAGTAACTTCATACATGAAAGCAACAAAGGGGATTATGGTAGAAACTTAAGTCAAGATAAGAGGTTGGAATACTATATATCTAGCCTATCCGAAGGGTTGGTGCAAAATTAAGGGGGGGGGGAAAACAAAAAACCCAATCACGCGTTCAGGAGACTAAAAATGAAGGATAAAAAGTGGGGGACCAGGTAAGGAGGGGGTCCAACGATAGAGGGCAGCGGAAAGTAATGAAGTGTAGGCTGCGTTCGTGGGTTGCAGAGAAGGTTGGAATAAAAATGAAAGCACTCGCCACACCCTCGAGAGCACAACCCAAAAATCACCATAGAATCATTAGGAGAGAGGGAGTACCCAGAAAGATGGGGAAAAAGCTGCTTCAAGCAAGTGAAACCCTTGAAGAATATGCACTTTTGGAGAGCAGAGGAAGAAACTAGCGGAAGAGGAAAAGCGAAAATAGAGGTAACATTGAGTTAACAACTCTTGGTTAGAATAAAGAAGAGAAGAGGCATAAGACTAAAAAATGTAATCCACGGAAGAGGGGGACACAGATCATTCCATACTTGGGTGTTGGTAAAAATACGTGGTCAACCAATCAAGGGAGGGCTTGTGAAACGAGGGTACTTAATGTAAAGAAGAAGACTGGTTCAGCTGGAGGTTGGAATTATATTAAATAAAGGCAGGGTGCTAAATCTGAAAATTTTATAACCCAAGAATCATGATCTGTGAAAAAAAAATCAGGAGTGGGGGAAGAGAAAGGTGAGGGGGAAAGTTAGTGACCGACAGCAGGAAAAGGGGGAAGGGAAAGGGGGGGGGGGGTTTGAATTTTAACAATCAAAAGCGAACACTAACTCCACACATCCAGACCATAGTAAGGTGTGCACCTACGAAAGAAAGTATCAAAAGGGGGGAAGGGACAGTGATGGCGAAAAGGACCTGTTTGAATAAACGGAAAGGAAACAGGGGGGAATAGGGGGCGAAATTTGGTGTGGGACTCAAGAAGATCCCTTCGAATGGCAAAGAAGCATGAAAACAGGAAAATTGGATATATCTAGAAAGAGATTGGTTGACAAGGTAAAAAAGGGGAGAAGGTCAAAAAAAGAGAAGAGGAAAGGGGAAAGTATGGTGGACTTGATTGGAACACCCGAGGGAATGGGGGCTGCGTTGGGTTTTCAGTCCGAGATGAGTGGCGAGTTGGGGGAGTAAAAAGGGAGTTAAGTTAGAAAAACTCAAGGAGCAAAGAATCGCAGGCTAGCATTGGAGGACTTCAGGAGCAACGATGTAAGACCAAAGATTATATAGGATGACAAGGGGTAGGGTGCCGAATACGTTTGAGGCAGCACACGAGGAAAGGGGGTCTGGGAAAAGACGAAAGGGCGCGCATTGGTTCACTTGTTTATGACAGATAGGATGAACGCAGGTGGGAATTTTCCGGAAAGATCAAAACGGAAAAAAAAGAGAGTTCCTCAATAAAAAATAAAGGGGGAAAAGGGTCAGGAGAAGAAGTGGGAATGGAAAAATCACCAGGATCAGGGTGTATACGA
>Ga0179593_1439613_pt1 | contig 14772 bp, 10 predicted proteins | sample CZODoug2_1_08_16_FD_185931 | JGI IMG/M metagenome (GOLD analysis project Ga0179593, IMG submission 185931) | Vadose zone soil fungal communities from Angelo Coast Range Reserve, California, USA - CZODoug2_1_08_16fungal (PacBio error correction) | ecosystem: Environmental > Terrestrial > Soil >...
GAAAGAATGCGAGACAAGGAGGAAGGAACTCCGGGAGGGGGGGAGGTCCGTTGTTACAAAGGACGACAGTCAACAGTAGAGGAAGGGATGTGCAGGACGCGGCGAGCAACTACTCGCGCGGTGAAGGAGGGGGCATTAAAGGGAGCATACAGGCCAACACGTAAAAATCCGCCAAAGGAAACAAGAAAAGAGACGGGGAAAGCGAGGATCGGGACACATACGATCCTGAAACCTCGTCGGTGCGCCAGGCGAAACGGGAACGTCGGAGAGAAACGTGCGTGTTCGACCGTAAAGGAAGCACTGTGATTCTTTGGGCGGACGAAACACAGCCATCAAACCCAGCATTCGCCAAAAACCAAGCTAGAGCACTGTTGGAAGGGACGCACGGGATAAAACGATGGAAAACAGAACAGCCCTGTGACCAAAACTGCTGGGGTTGTTGTGGCTTCTTCAAGAGGCCGACAGGAAACGGCAAGGGAACTTATTCGTAAATGTACAGAGGGGTACAGAATTTACCTCGGCTGGCTAGACATATGCCAGTGGTCCACCGGGGGGGGGAAGGGTGGATTGGGGGGAACACATAGGAAGAAAAGCGAAAAAAACAAGTGGTAGTCTGTAACGTACGCCACCATAGGGGGGGGACCTTTAGGAAAGGAAACTCGCTCAAAAGAGTGGGGAATCCAAGTGGGGGGGGGAAAAACCAACACCGGCCGATGGAAGAGGGATGGTCGGAGTGATGACGATCATCTATGAGGACAAAAATAAAAGGAACAGCTCGGCTGACAAAACCTTAGGCGTCAACTGCGACCAACATAATAGTCAGGGGTGAAAAGAGAGCAAGTAAAGAACACTGGTGGAGAGGCTGTATTCACGGGAAATGGGGGCCCGTAAAGAAGGAAGATGATCAGCCCAAAGGAAGCAAGTCAGGACATTCCGATCGAGGAGACGTCGCAGAAAGAGGGAGAAAGAGGAATGGTGGGACTAGGCGGAGGGAGAGACATTTGGGTTCAACGTGGTCGCCGAGCGAGCGCAGAACGGAGAAAAGCCGGCTGCGACGGTCTCGGATTCATGGAAAGAGTTGTCCGAGGGCCTTTGAAACTTAGTCAGCGAGACCGCTGTACTGGGGAAGGCATTGAGCTGCTACTGCGCTAAGGAAACGCCAGAAGCGGCGGAAGGAGAAGTAAAAAAAAAAGCCAACAGCGATTCAATCTGCGGGGTAAAAAAGTTCTTGAGTCCCCAAAGGGACGCGTGATTGCGGAAAAAAAAAAAAAGAAAAGAGAAGAAAAAAAAAAAAAAAAAAAAGGAAGAAAAGAGGAAGAAAGGAAGGAAAGACGGAAAAAGGAAGGGGGAGAGGATAGAAAGAAGGAAAACAAGCAAAAGAAAAGACGACCACTAAATTGGGAGGAAACAGAGGAACTGGAAAAAGTGGAAGAACAAGGAGGAGAGGAGAGACCGACAGCGAGAGAGAGGGAATAGCCTAGAACAACAGACCACAAACGGTGGATGGCGGCGATTCAGGGTGCGACAAAAAACACAAAAAAAATAAAAACGGACCAACCGAGTGGTAGCAGCGCGGAGAGAACGCGGCGAGAGGATGGAGGCGAATTGAACAACAGTCGTACAGGACGCGGGGGGTGGCATGGGGATAGGAGGCTGGGAACCTGTCCATCGGACACATTAAGGTTGCTCGATCGACGTGTCATTGGTGGGGGTGCGCAGGGGGAAATCGGCGGCGAGTGGCAATGTGTAGGGCATTGGATCTACCAAGGGGTAATCTTACGAAGCACTGGGGAGAGGATGGAGAGGGACCATTGAGCGACGGGATTATTGCAAACCGGAAAGGTTCGGGAAAAAAGGTCTGAAATAAATCGTCTCCGGGTCAAGGGAGTACAGCGGCAAAGGCCACCGGCTGAAGAGGATAATAACACCCAGGGCTTGTAAAAGCAGGGCGACGAAACGAACTAAACATCACGCCTGTGGCGAAGTTCAAAATCAAAAGCCCCCTGGGGGTACAGGAAAGAACGTCACTGGGAAACGTTGAAAGGGTAAATCAAAGACGATACCAAAGGATGGGAGCAGGGCCAACACGGACGCGAATAAAACCGAAGCGTCAGTCATCAGCACTCGGAGGGGTAGTGCGTCGATCGCCTCGCGCAAGAGAAAAGGTGCAATGACCAGGAATAAAAGAAAAAAGTAACGAATGACAGGTGCAAGAGCTCACGAGGACACAAAAGGGAACTAGGAAAGATGAACGCAAAGAACGCATAATCAGTTAGAGTACGGGAAGACGGAAACACCCATCCTATTGGCTTGCGACTAAGCTAAAGGTTTCTGGTGCCTGTGAAAACAGACGCCCACCGAACACTCATCCCGGGACCCCGGTGGCGAAAAGCTGCGACAGCCCCAGGACCGCCGAAAAAAACAAAAAAAAAAGCCAACACCAACGGGAGGAAGAGGATAACCTCGAGGAGGAGCGGAAGAAAGGCGGTCGTTGAAGAGCCCCGAGGAAAGTCAATTGAAGAGGGTTAGGCCGGGAGTTCGACAGACCAACGCCGCGGCTTCGTGGAAAGAAATCAAGAAACATGGCTGCAAAATAGTCAGCGGACGGCCGTAAAATCGCATACTTTAGAGGAAAAATCGCATCCGGCACACAGAGGGGGGGAAACGCAAGCAGAGGCCAGCATGTCCATAGGACCTCTACGAGTAAAGGCCAAACAAGTTGAATGCGCGCTGGTGGGGGCGAGAGGTGCAAAAATCAAGGCCGAGCGAAAGAAAAGCTAGTCTGATCGTGTCGGTCAGAGTAATGTCGCCTTCTCTTCCAATCATATACTAGCGGAAGGGGGAGGCAGAAACGTGCAAAGGAAAGTTCGTCGAATCACAGAGGGTAAGAAGTGAACGCCAGTGAACGTTGGCGAAAAAGCAGAGGGGGTGAAAATCAGCGGCAAGGAAAGCCAAGGTGGTGTATCGAGCAGCAAAAAGTCCGGTGGAAGCCATCTTGACGTTACATGGTTCGGGGAGACAGGGCATATCCGTTTCAGCCAAAAAACAAGGGAACCAAGGCGACAAACCCGGAGGATCATGGCACACCTCACGATCTAAACCCGAGTTGAAGACGTCCATCACGCACGTTCAGGGGGCGGTCAAAGGACCCGTCGCAAATCAGCCGAGCTGCCGATCCAGAGCAAAATGCCCAAATGAAGTCGACAAAAAGGTGAGGACCCCATCAAGGGAAGGAATAGCCAGCAGCTGTCGCCTAAAGCAGCGACCGCCAGAAACGCGACCAAAGCAGATAAGGAAACTGGGGTCATGGAGAGACGGCAAACGCACTCGAAGATAAGGCATGTCGCCGCGTCACGCAGGAAGGAAAGACCCAAAAAGCTGGCCTGTCAAAAAAACGCCGCGGATCCGGGAACAAAGCAATCTGCCACCGGTTTACATCCGCGAACGAAGAAAAGTGCTCGATGGGCCATCATCATCGCTAACGAAAAGCGGTTGGTAAAAACGTGCGTCCCTCCAAGCCAGAAACCCATCACAGGCTGCCAGATCTGCGAAACCAACTGGATCGAAGGTAACCATACTGGGAACTCTGGGAAATCGACTCAGAAGAGTCAGAGGCATTTCAGGTCGAAAGGTCAAAAGGAGCACTGCCTCTTCGTAGGCCAAAGACCCGTCGTGAGCCTTGAACCGATGGGAGGTCCGGAAGTTTCGGATTCAAATCGACGCAGCGCAAAAAAAGGGAGAAAAAAGCGGACCCGCCACAAAGGCCGAAGTGTCAAACTACAACTTGGAGTAAAGGGCACTTACCCCAAGGGCGAAAAAGAACCGATAAAAACGTGGTTGCGCGTGGCCAACTTATTCCCTAGGAAAAGAAACCAATTGGAACTGAAGAGGGTGGTCGAGCGCTTATCCAGGGGTAAAAATGGTCAGAAAAAAAAAAAGAGAGCTACGAGGGGAAAATTCGAACAGAAGGACGAAGCAGCGCGCCGGGAGGGGATCGTTTGAGGTGCCGGACCTGATGCACAAGCTACAGCGCGGTGTGGCCAGAGGGTGCGTGGGTGTTTTAGACCAAAAAGCCCCTTAAAGCGTGTCTTAGAAACCTGGTAGAAACCAAGTCTAAAAAGCTTGCCACGCCGGCGCCATCGAGGTCAGCGCAGGATCGTGGAGAACAATCGGCAGTGTCTGCGCGTGCCGCGGGATGGCGTCTGAAACGCAGAAGCGCAGTGATGTAGGCCATGGGAGAAAAAAAAAGCCGTTACAGAGCGTAAATTCACTCGCCAAAGGAAGCAAAAAAGAGCCAGGACTCGGGTCAGCACAATCAGGCACTTCAACAAAACGACGCGGGCCAGAACGCACAGGACGTAGGGGCAAAAGAGACGTAGTACGCGGGGGAAAACTCACGGCTGCTGTGGAAACTTCGGAACGCGAACGGGACACTATTTATGAGGGCCGGAGAGAAGAAAACAAAAGAGATTAGGATTATCGCAAAAATAAGTGAAGAACTGGGCGAGACTCTTTGCAACTGTGTGTTGAAAAAAAAATATTTGCCTTAACGGAGTGTGAAAAAAAAACGAGAGTCCACGGAAGCGCTCACGCAGGGAGGCGACAAACCCAGCAAAAAAAAGTCAGGGAAGCAGCTATACGGGGCACAAATAAAAACGCGGCTCCCCACACAGCCCGACAATACGATTCGGCCGGGGCGGAAAACGCACGAACTGGATAGCAGATAAGAAATGGGCACCATTGAGGAACGGACGGGGACCAGGCAGGAGGGGAAAAGGAGAAAAACTTGCGCACGGATTGCGGGGTCGTTTGACTCTCAAAGTTGACGTTCAGGAATTGACGTTGCTGACTTACGCGCGCCAGACTGCAAGCCCACTCTAGGCGCGAAATCAGCGGGCACAAATCATCTGTACAAAATCAAGAAGGGTGAGCGGCTCGTCAACTCCAAGCGGTCCGAAGAGCTTAAGTTACTAAAATCGCCAAGAGGCGTAGGAGGAAGGGACTGGGAGGCTGGTCTTCCACGATTTCTACGCAGCGACAGGCGGCTGCAGTCTGCGAAAAATTCCAAACACGAAGAGAATTGGCAGGCAACGGGCCGAATTTGAATGGCTGTTCGCGTTAGAACATAAAAATGCGGACGCAAAAGAGGCATCGAGGAGGCTTTAAACCGGCGGCGGAAAAATGATCAAGAAGAGAGGAAAAAGAATCATCGTTCGGACCGGAGGGGAACAGACCGCGGGGATTTGAACCGAGGGTGGAAAAAAAAAATGGCGGAGCAGGCAACTGACGGGGGACGGTGGACCTCAAAATTGAACAGCAAGCAGACGAAGAAGAAAAAGACAAACAAGGAAATCTCTAACGGAGAAAGTCGAAAACCGCTTTTCTTGTCGAATGTATCGAAACGAAGAGGGAGGAAATCTCGCAAAAAAACAAACGGAGGGAGGAGAGATGTCGAAAAAGGGAGCAAATAGCGAATTAGAAGCAAAAGGCGGTCGCTTTCGTCGGATCCAGTCAACAGAAATAAAAACTGGGCGAAGTTTGTCATCAGAAATGCGTTAAAATAACTTAGTTAAAAAGACCACGGAGAAGAACGCCGTCAGCTCACAAAAGGGCCGAAACCCTGTCAAAAGGATAAAGCGTGGAATAGGACGAGGCTCATCACGAAGCGCCTGGTATCGGGGCCGCCGACGGGATGCTGAAGAAGCCTAAGGTCACAATGTGGAAATAGGAAAAGGAGGGGCGGAAAGCGCCCGAGGAGCAAGGGCTAAAAAATAGAGCAGGGGGAAGGGAGCCGAACTGAGCATCAGCGGAAGAATAACTCGTCGAAAGGCCAAAAAGGCCAGCCCAATGCCAGCCCCCTACCCATCCAGAGGGAGAAAGTTAACCGCATCTTAGGACCAGAACAAAAAGGTTAAAACGAAACGAGAAGCTACGATGAAAGCAGTGCCAATGCGTGATGCTCGAGCTTAGGGTACAAAATGTTCCCCGACCGTGGGGATGGAAAGAAGGGCGCGAGCAGAGACCAAGAAAGGTCGGGTAACGAAGAAATCAGTGAAAACACCCCAAAAGCCTTGCGCCAAGAAAAGTGCACAAGCCCTGGAAGAAATTAAAAAAATCGAAGTACGGGACAAACGATATCGGGATCGACCAGCGGAGAGGCGAACAAAACGATTCGGGACTGTGGGCGGCGGCCTCGGGAATGAAAAAAATAATAAGAAGCTGGGGGGAGGAAAGCGTAGCAGCAGGCGCTCCGCAAGATCGAGGCAGCAGAACAAAACTGGGAAACAGAAAAAAAATAAAAAAGACAAACAACAACAGGGAAAAGGACGATCGCCAGCAGCATGCCTGGACGTTCGAGCAAAAGGACTAACGGCCAGCAGACTCGCCAAAACCACACCCCCCCCCCACCCACAAACCCCCCAAGACGACCATTGACCAAAGCTGCCGTTCGGACGATAAGGGGGGTGTCACACTCCCAGGCAGAACGAAAATCGCGAGAAGGCTGACCGAACTGTGAATGAGGGACGGGAGAGTGCATGAAACACGTCCTCCTCTCCGGCAGAGTCTGCGGGCGGAAGCACCTCCTCGCGCAAAGTAAAGGGATGGGAGAACATGAACAACAGAAGGCGGCGAGGGGTCGGAGGGATCGGGGCGAAAAAAAAGGGACGAACGGGAAAACGCGCCGACACGGAGGATAGGGACACGATAAACTGACCTGAAACAACTCCGAGGGGAGACTGGCGAAAGGGTCGGAAACGGAGGAGGAAAAAAAACTTGGGAAGACGGGAGAAGGCTCATGGAAGGGGGGATAACGAAAAAAAAAAACTCCATAACAACCGCTTCGCCCCAAAGCGGCTCGAGCAGACTTTGTTGATAGGGGAGTCAGGCTCACAACGATATAAAACCTTCTAAAAGGCTTCGCTTCCCCGTAGGAAAAACTCGTAGCGGAAAAAGAACTGTAGGACAAAAACCCTGGAGCAGGCTAACGAAAATGCCATGTGACACTTGGTTGGGTGCGAGGGAAGGGCAACACTCTGGACAAACAAGGTGTGAGGAGACGAAACCAGTGGGTGGGTACCCTTGGCGGGGACCTTAAACAGAATAACAAGGATCCCAGTTGCAAACAACCGAAAACCAGGGCCGAGAAACGGAGTCCGAGGAAAAAATCAAAACTGCGTCATGAGATAAAAGAATCTGGAGGACAAAGTACATTCAAGGTCAGACGGCTCACAGAGGGGAAGATAAAGATCAGGTCAAATGCCACGAACTGTTACGAAGGCCGACCGAATTGGGGGAAGGGGAAGACGGATAGGATCAAGTTTATAGGACAAAGTCAGTACCGTACAATCATCTTCTGACGGGTACGCAGGAGCCGACAGGTGAGGGGATGTGATTTAGCTCGGCGCCGGAAGGGGAAGGAAATGGTCAACCGTTAGCCGCGCGATATGCGTGCCAATAAACCCGCGCCTTGCAGCCGTTAACGAGGGGGACATGAAACGGGTGCAGAGGAAGGCCCGGAGAAGCGCCAACGAGGGGAGGTGGATTGATTGACGTAATGGCGTCTACTTTGAACTCGAAGGGCGCGGCGGAATTCGCCCTGACAACAAGGAAATCAAAGATGCTGGAGAGATTGTGCGGGCAGGGAACACCGAGACGGGGGATGGCGCAAAAAACTGCTGCCAGTACAACCGGCTTCACGACGGAAAAAAGAGATAAGTTGCCGTGGCTTTGCGCAGGATATCGCGTAAGGGCGACGGGGGTCCATTAGCCAAAGACGGAAGGAGGAAGGATGCAAAAGGAGTGACGTTGGAGATCGTGGAGTTCTAAAAGGGGTCTACGGGGATTATGAGACGGCCAAGTGGCGTCGAACTGAACGAAAGGAAAATCTTTCTGAGGAGAAAAACAAAGCTGTAGAAGGGACACCGACTGCAGCCTACGATAACAAGGTAGTGAATTACGAAAGACGCGGACATAGAGGAAGATAAAACCTCAAGGCCGGAACTTACCTCGGAGGGGACAGGGAAAAGAAAAAAAAATAAACGGGTCATGTCACGTGTTCAGTCAGCCTCAAGGTACGGAGTGAAAAACCAAAAAGTGATTGATGACCGACATGCCCGACCAGAGGGAAGAGACCAACCCTATCGCCGGACAAGCCGAAGAGAGCGCGTTACGTTGCAACGACTCAAACAGGTGAGATCCTGAAAAGACGATGTACAAACGTTCCGAATAATCCAAGATGGAAATGTCTGGGCCCTAGCTGCGCGAGAACCCAAAAAAAAGGACGGGAGGACACGGAGGGAGAAAGAAACATAAAGTCTGCTAATACGGCTAATGAAAAGTACCGCCATCAAATGAGTTCGGGGGAGACAAAAAAAGGGAAAAGGGCGGTCCTGTTCAATTAAACACCCCCTGCCTAACTGTCAGCACGAAGAAAAGTGAGCATGAAAAAAAAAAAAACCGCAAAACCACGGGACCTAGCATCAGAAAGGATAAACGAAACAACAACGATTAGAAAAGAGAGATCGGTCAAAAAGGAAGCTGTCCCCGGTTTGAGGATGTGGCAGCGCGAGAGCCAAAAGGTTTAAAAGCGGGGAGGGAAGGATTGCGCGCAGGAACCAGACTCGCATTAGGACGTCTTCTGTAAAAAAAGCAATCAAGAGGAGGGTCGCGACCGTCGCCGTAATTTCGCAGAATTTACGGCAGAGGAGAATCGCCGAAAAAAAAAGATGGGGGTACTAGAGAACTCGAAAAATTCAGCGAGGGAAGGGGACTGGGTTAAAGAAACGGGTTGCGCCGCGGATTGACAGAGCGAGCACGTAAATAAGCAGATCGTGGAAAAAACGCTCGGCGAAGAGGGGAGGATGTCGCTGAAAATGGTCGCATGATAGGGCATCAGAAGGTGGTAAGAGGAAGGGAGACCTGACGTTCAGTGGAGAGATTAGGAAGGAGGGGCAAAGCTCGAAGAAATAACAAACTGAGGGGGGAACGAGCCGATGGCTCTTGACTCTTCTGTGACAGCAAACTTTGGTATCGCGAAGCTAGTCCGTGGACGCCGGAAGCCGGGACTTGAAAGGGTGTTATCTAAAAAAAAGAGGGAGGCAATCAGGAAGAAAGAAGACGCAAAACCGGGGTCCAAGATAAAACAGGAGATCAAAATGGAGAACCCCGATAACCCAACTATCTCACCGCGACGGAGAAATAACCTGGAGAAAAGGTACGTTGAGGAAATTAACCCTCGCCATCGCAGAAATCTCCTTCGAACCCCAATGAAAGAAGGCTATCGAGCGGGGGAAAAAAAGGACACGAATCGAGGAAAGAAAAGGGGACAGCAAGCATCTTGGGAGGGGGCTCGAAGTCACTCTGCGGGCCCCAGAAACAGGAGAAAACCATAATTGGTCTCTTTTGGTCGAAGCTAGGAAGAGAGGAGAAGTAAGGGTAGTGCATTCACATCACTGAAAAACAAGCAAAGCGGGAGTGTAAGGAAACTCGATCCGGGCCAGCTAGGGCAAAAGGGTTCATTCTCACCGCGACGGCAGAAGCAAGGAGAGAATAAAGGCAGAGACTAGATCGGCGAAACAAGTTTACCCTGAATCTTCATCGCCGAGAAACCCATCACGACGGGCAAAAGAATATCGAGACACAGGGAAAAATGAGGGTAATGACCGAATGGGGGCTAAACAACGGGGAGATAACTCAGAACGTGAAACGGGCAATTTTCCATCGAAAGACGATCCCAAGTAGGACAGAAACTGACTCAGTGCGATCCGAACCGTAAAAAAAGGAGCCGGGAAGAATGGAGGGGGGGACCGGGGTCTGCGATCAGGACGACTGGGGACGTATCTGTCATAGGGACGCCAGCACTTGACGGCCGGGAGGGGTGGTCCAAGGGGATCCAAACTCTGGGAGGAACTGGGGGACAAAAGGTCAAAGAAGTGGACCCTACCGCTCAAAACCTGGTTTTCGAGTGCCGGAACTAATGGGGGGGGGGGCGGAAAACTCACCACTTGTAACGGGCAGTTGAAAAAGGGGGAGGCCAAGGGTGAAGGACTAAAAGATTACGAGACGCAGAAGGTGAGAAGGACACCGGGGGAGCGAAGGATGTCAAGCTTCAGGGCGAGCACGTTGGTGAACTTACGATCTGATTAAAAAAACAGCTAGTAAAACGAGGTCGTGAGGGGGGGGGGAAGTAAGGGGGGATGGCGTGGTGTTGCGGACAAAATCCAAGGAGACGAGGACGGGGAGGAAAGAAAAACTGGTAATCCGACGTTTACCGAAGGCGATTCCAACGATCGAGGGGCTGCAGAAGGGAGTGGACAGAAGAGAGAGTGGTCACATTCCGGGCGTGGAAAGGGGAGTAAGTCTAGCGTCAAAAAGGCGCAGTCGCCCGGTTACCATGGACTGCAAGAATTCACGAAGAGGAGTTGCGACCGCCAAGCCGGACAAAGGAGGCAAGGGAAAAGCGGCCTGACTGGCGTCATGACAAAAACTGAAAGGAACGACGACAAATTGCTGCCATCCGACAGATAGCTGCCTAGTCTAGCGGGAAAATCGGAACCCGCACCGAGGGCTGTGGAAAGAAAAACGCGAGAGGAAGAGGGGAGGGATGACGGGAGAAGAACGGAGGCAAGATTCTAAAGGAAAGAGGGGGGAAAAAAAGACATGACTGCGGAGACTAGTGCCTTGGGGGGTTTTCGTGAGGAAGGGGATATGAAAAAAAAAATTCAAAGATGGAAGTTAAAAACGCTCTAAAGAAAAGTGCGATAGGAATTGCCTGCGAAACGCCGGAAGGACACCCCCAGCAATTCAGGGAACCTATAACGTGAAAACTACGTCTAACATCACCCGACAAAGAAGAGTTCCGTTTGTGTGGAGGGGGTGACGCAGCAGCGGGAATAGAATCATAAGCGTGAAAGAATTCGACTGACAGGAATAGGAAAATCTGCTTGCCCCTGGCGCCCTCACGGGAAGTGGATTCTGTCAATCAGTAGTTAGTTTAGATTCTATCTGAAATTTGTCATGGAGTCGATCTACTAAGCCAAGAAAGGGGGAAAAAAAAAGAAACGGAGAGGAAAACCATGGAAGCAGTTAAGACGGTCAACGCTCTGGCAGATCGGGGAGCGTGACGGTGACGTGTCCAAGTCTGAGGAACGGTCCGAAGAAATGGGAAGCGCGAGGGGGGGGCGAGGGAAGGGGCATTTGGGGGTGTTAACGGAGAGGAGGCAAATTTCAACCACATCTAAGCTGCTGATGACGAAAATAGGGGAATTCCAAAAAAAGAGAGGTTTCAGAGACAGGGCCCTAATTATTTACTCGTGAAGACAAATCCGGACGATCGCGCCAAGGGTAAAAGGCTAGGGGCCTTTCTCACTCCGATACCAATAGAAAGAAGAGATGCGCCGGGTTCGCTACCGGGAAGAAGAGATGATCCAAATGTTAAAGCTTGTGCACTGCAAAAATTGTGAAAAATGGTGCCGCCGTCAGCGAGGGGACGGTCGGTGACCGACTTGACCGAGCGCAAAAAATGACCAGAAAGAGCGGAGAAGCAAAAGGAAATCTCGGTACATGAGCAGAAAGCCCCATCGAGGTGGCTTGAGATGCGGATCGGCTCGGCGAAAAAGGAAGAGTCGATCAACAACAACCGGGATGGGAGAAAAAAAAGAAGTGAGGTTCGACCGAACGATACAGACTACACAACACGATCATTAACCTGGATGAGCCATTTGCATTTCAACTGGCGCGCGCATTCACGCCGATCAGCTTGCGAGCTTTCCACGTCCGGTCAAAAAAAACGACCCAAACGCCGGACGCACGCCCTGGAAACGAGCACAAGCCGGAAAACAATTTCTCCACAGCGGCTAAATAAAGACGACAGCGCATCGGTCGATGGAGAGCCTGGGGCGGCCCGGCATGCGAAGAGAGCCCTGGTAAAAAGGGGGCTAGATCAGCTTATTGAGATACGCAGCAGGAAGATCCCGAGGCAACGGCAGGGCGGGTGGAAAAAAAAGCAAAGAGATGCAGCAGAAGGGAGAGGACGGAAACTTAGTCAACAACGATCCGTACCAATGTAACCGAACCCTACGCTCCCATCGCGAGAGCCTTAAAGAAGGCGGAAGAGGACGTCAGAATTGCGCACAAGACGCTCTAGGGGAGTCGTGCCAGATTCGTAAAATTCTGCGGCTGGAGGTAGCAGAAAGCCGTGGGGGAGCCCCGGCTGGAGAAGGAAATAGGAAGGGACAATAAAATTCGCCTCGGGAAAAAAAAAGAAGCTGGGAGTTGAAAAGAAAAGAAGTCTGCGACAGCGAAAGGGGCCCTCACTGGCAAGCGCTCGTCCAGGGTTGGGGGGGTGCAAGTCGGCAAAATGAAAAGGAATCGTAAAGAGATAGACGAACCACAAGGACCGCTCATATGTTGAGGGAGGTGCGCCGTCGAGTGGCAAGGGGATGGAGGAAGGCTAGGGGCGTGAGGGCGGAACGCAGGGGATCAATCAAACGGGCTTGGAGAGAGCATAACGAAAAACAGGAAGCGATAAATATAAATCGACGAAACAACACAGGGCCAAACCAGATGACCTCAGAAAGCAGGGACGACCGGTAGAATCGAGAACAGCCGTCTAGAAGGCGAGAAACCTGGAAAGCTCGAATCCGCAACGTCAACAACCAGCAAGGTAGGGGGCGATAAATGTCCGGTTTCATACAGACATCTAAAAACAGGAAAACGATCGGTGACGAAAGGAAGAACTGGTAAGGTAGGTGAAGGACCGATTGTGTCAATGAAAAGTCCAGAACGCCTCGGAACCTGTGCTGACGGCGATCACTAACTAAAGAGGTAACGGCTTGGGCGACGCTCACATACAGCGCTGGGATCAGTTGACTGAGCTGATCCTCCCAGACAGCAGAAAACCGCAAAGGGGAATAGGGAAAACTAAAATGCATCACAACTCAAGTTCAATGAGTAATCCTTTTCGGAAAAGGCGGCGATTACGCAAAGGCTGGGGTCCGAAAAAGTGAATATTCTCATGGTTTGGTCCAACAAAAAAATACCAAACTTCGGCAAAACAAAGAGCTAAAGCTGTTGGAGCGGGGTAGTACAGGCGACAACAACTAGATAAGCCCCGGTGACGAAGGGCGTCGCTCCCCCGGTAGGGACTCACCGTAGCGTCAATCAACGCTGTAGGAAGGGAAGAAAGGCGGAGGGAGAAAAAGCAGTTCCACATGTGTGGAGTGAGGAAACAGTAGCCTAAAAATACAAACAGTGGGAAGCGTGAAGGTCGCCAACCGAGGGTTGGACCCGTGGGCTTTCCAGTGAAGGCCATCATCAAGTGAGAAAATGGGAAAAAAAAACGACTGCAGCTTCACTGACGGGAGACTAGTAAAAAGGCAGGACAGAAATAGAGCCGAACGCTCGGCAACTACTGCGAGTCAAGAACACGAGAAGTCTGGGTGGAAAAAGGCAGTCCGCTGACAGACTGGGGTGATGCTTCTTCTTAAAGGCGACCGGAAATTGCCCGGGGAAAAATACGGATGAGGATACGCCCAGAGTGTTTAGGAGGGACAAGGCGGAAAGTTCGATCAAAAGGAGGAAAGCGAAGGAGAAAGGAGACCGACCGATATTTGTTCTGGAGCGAGGCGAGAAAAAAAAGACCGGAAAACAGTGTTGCCAAACGCGAGGAGCGGACGGGTCCCGAAACCCTTGCGCCGGCCCGTGGCAAAGGGGGGAATGCTGACAAGGGAATTGGCCTGGCCACGGAAAAAAATAAGGAAAAAGATTGCGGGGCTGGCAGTTGAAAATCTGCGCTGCGGGAGAAAGGGACCGAAACGCGCGCGGCCTCGGCCAGAAAACGAATTCAAATCGGGCTGGTCGACGTGGGATTACTTAACCTCGACGGGGGGATTTTCTGTACGCAGCAAAAGATATGGCCCTGTCCCGTATGGAAAGAACAGGAGTGGAAAAAAGAGAGATCTACGGTCAGGCTTGGCCGGTTGAGCAGGAGATCGGCGGGGGAGATGGCTAACGGGGTTCCAGTCCAAAAGAACTGGGCGCCTTAATCTTCAACGCGTCGTTGAAGAGACGGGAGGGGGGATCGGGGCGCCAGGGGATCGACGGGTCTTATGGCGCCTCGGGAAAAACTTCAGAGTGAAAAAAGAAAGGGCAAAATAACTGAGAACGAACAAATGGGAAACTTCACTTGTCTTCAAGGCCTGTAAACGGACGGCAGATAACTACACCAAAATGGCAGGGGACAGGACGAAAGAAACCTCTCGGCTCGCTCAAAGCACTGCGGCAAAGAGAGGGCGCTGGGAAAGACAAGAACTTAAAAATTGACACTTCAGTCCTCAGGAACTATGCCACCAAAGGATGCTGAAAGAAGGCCGACCATCTTTACGCGAACCGAACGAAACGAATCCAACAAAGAGGAAGAACAGCTCGAGACGAGGATGTGAGTTTCAAGCTGAGGAGGGAACCTCGGCCGCGCCTGCAAAGGTAAGAAAACGAGGGAACAGAATCGTAACGCCTGGCGACATTCGGGACCTGCGAGAGACAAACAGGCGGGGCTGGCGGAATCAAGGATGGAAGAGCAAGAACTATCTTCTGCATAGTACGGCAGGGCGAAAAAACCTCCGCCTAGGAGGTCTGGATCACGAAGCCGAACGGCTTTCTTGGTCTCATGTTAGAAGCAAGAAGCCCGGCCGAAAAACCGCATCCCAGCCTTAAAACAGGGGGGCGCAAAGGGAGGGGCCCGAACAGAAACCGGACATCCGACTGAAGCTTACG
>Ga0179593_1638676_pt1 | contig 14772 bp, 15 predicted proteins | sample CZODoug2_1_08_16_FD_185931 | JGI IMG/M metagenome (GOLD analysis project Ga0179593, IMG submission 185931) | Vadose zone soil fungal communities from Angelo Coast Range Reserve, California, USA - CZODoug2_1_08_16fungal (PacBio error correction) | ecosystem: Environmental > Terrestrial > Soil >...
GGTACGAGAAACAGAAAAAAGCACTCCTATTCGAGCCTGGTGGTACGAGGAGGCTGGGGAGAAAGACGGTCCAGAGCACACTGAGGGCTCCGATATGAAAAATAATTCTACAATGAGCAGGGGATAGTTGAAGAAGAGGACTCAGGAATCAAAAAAGTGGGATAGACGAGATCATCCTTAAAAGCTTTTCGCTGAAAAGCGGGGAAAAAAAGATAACTAAAAGGGACTTCTTATGAAAGAACGCTGTCACCAGCGTGTAACGATCCGGCCAGAGACGCAAAAAAAGAAACATCGCTGAAAAGGGCTGGCTTTCGGGCTCCTATCAGGCCTAGGGGAGCACCGAAGAGGGCCATAAACCCTCTGGCCCAAAGCCGGGCGTCGAGAGAGGGAGATTGCAGGGGGGTTTCACTCAGGGGGGGTGGGTTGGGGGGGGGGGGGGGGGGGGGGGGGGGGGGTGGGTGGGTTGGGGGGGGGGGGGGGGGGGTGTTGGGGGTTTGGGTGCAAAAAGGATGAAGGGGAAGGGGAAAAGGGGCTGAAGGCTCATGGCGCTGGGTCGTGTCCAGCGAGAAAAGGCGCAGATTAAGAAGGGGGGAGGTAAAGCGGACCGCCCTTTACCTACGGATCTCCTGGTATAAAGGCACCGAGAAAATCTGAGATCCAAAGAAATTTGAAGAGAGGTAAGAGGGATAATCAGGAGAGAAAACGCGAAAGATCGAAGGCAACTACCTAAAGAATTTTCCGCCGAACTCTCCAAAGCAAAATTTGAGGAAAAGGAATTCCCTACTATGCCTCGCAGGGTCGAATCAGGCGAAGGGTAAAGAGAGAGGAAAGCGCGCTGCTGTCGGCAATTAGGAGAGCTGGGGGATTCGCGGAGGAAGGAAAAGTTATGGTTTTTCAAGAAGGACGGTCTACTGGAAAACCTTCAATGAGAGGAAGGGAAGGGGGAAGAGAAAGATTCCGCCATTTCCGAATATCAGTACACAGAGGCTTCTTCAACCGTCAGGAAAACGGACTGTTCGTCTTGCTGTGTTGAATTACTTTACGAGAGAGGGAAGGGTAGATTAAAAAGGGAACAAGGACAATCGGCAGCCTTCGGGGGAGGCGGGCAAAGGACAGCGATGGTAAAGTTCCAGCGTAAAATGTGGAGGCCTTCGGGAACAAAGGAACTAAGGAGGAAGGAGAAAATATCGACTCTCCGGCAAAAGGCGGGCGGGGGGATGGCCGTCTTTTTTCTAGGCAAAGTCGCAGGGGAGAGGGGTATTGCGTCAAAAAAAAAAAAGAGGGGGGGGGGGGATCCCGGCACAAACCAAAACCGCTCCCCTTTCAACCCGTCCAGCAGGAGTCGCAGGAAACGAGGAGGGTCATGGAAGGACGACCAAGTCTGAGTCGAGGGTTAAAGAAAAGACTTAAAGGATGGCGCGGTTTAAGAACTCTCCAGTCGCCATTGGGGGAGCCGCAAGCAGGGGGGGAAGAGTCAAAAAACGTCGTTTGCAAAAGACCTCTGCTTCCCCGGCATCAGCTGAAAACCCATCTAGCCCGCAAGCGATGGAAAGAGGATTATTCGCCACCCACGTAGTCGGAAGGAAAACTCAAAAAGAGATGGGGTTGAGCCTTCCGAAAAACCGAAAACGGCACCATTAGAGAGGGTCGCGGTGAAGCTCAAGGGCAGGGTGGGTCGGAATACCATCGGACGGAAACATAAGACGACGAAGCGTGGAGGGGGGGGGTTTGGCGCGCTTGTCAGAACGGAGAAGGCCGGTGCAATGAGCAGTAAGGTTTCTTTGCTGACGGACTGATCCGCAAGGAAAAACATCGAGGGATCGTCTCAAATCGGGGGGGAATGGACTTTGGGGGCCGGGAGGGAGGGGATCAGGGACAAACTGAACTATCTCAACGACGAGGGTAGACGAATCTCGATCCGGCGTAATGTTTGGCCCAGGGGGAACTGGGATAAAGGAGGAAGAAAAAGGAAGGCCTGGATTCATTTTGGGAAAGCAGGGGGGAAATGGGAGGTGACATCTCTTATAGGGGGCTGCAGTGAAACTCTAGCACGGCCAAAATAATTTAACCAAACCCCCGCAAAGATTCGGGGACGATCACTCATTTAAGAATAAACCAAACACGCTGGAAATCTGCGTCTGCGTTGATAGGAAATAAAAGGGGGGAAAGAGGGTAAGGGGAGTATTCCAGTTCAAGTCACCGACAAGAGGGCAACTTCAAGGGAGTAGTAGGATCGCGGGTTCGAGGGGGTCATTCGACGGGTTCATAACAGTTTCCGGTTGGAAGAAAAGGGCTTAAATAGGGGGCAAAGGAATGGCGCGCCCAGCTCTGGTGAGCGGAAGGCCAGAGAAAAAACAACAACGTAGGAGGCGTAAGAAGAGGGCCTCGCCCTCTAAATCCTCACAAAGGGGGGGACCGCCAAATTTCGGAAAACTCCAAGGGGGGGGTTCCTAAGGGGGAGGCGGAAAAAGAAAAGTTATGCACGCCCGCTTGCACGAAGAAACAAGGAAAAGATAGGAGCGCAAAGCTAACGCGCCTCTTGTCGCTGTGAAAACCTGACTGGGAGAGAGGGAGCTTCCTGCTTCGGTATCGGCAGGAATACTGTAAACGGGTAAAAAAAAGCCGAAAAAACACTTTTTGGTTTATCGGCCACAGAGATCGGAGGGGGGGTTTGAGCGCCGGTTGTGGTTATACGGGGATATTTGGTGCAGTTGTCATTTCTGCAGACGACATAGCTGAAAAGGGAAAAGGAAAGGAAGGAGAACACCATCCAAACAAGGGGTGAACCTTGGAAGTAGAAAATAAAAAAAGGGGCCCCAGAACTAGGTAGGGTTGAAAGGAGCGAGGTCGTTTGATATATTCCATCATTTCCTCAACGACGAAGGGGGGGGGAGAAAAAGGGCTTTGAGACGATCGAAGGTAAGTGGGAGCGGGAAGTCATGAGGAAAAAAAGCAGGCCCCGGCCGAGAATAACGAGCACCAACCACAACACGCACCCGGGATTTCGCCGATTGGGGGTAGAAGCACAAAAAGGGGAAAAGGGAAAAACCGGACAACTTGTGCGACTTCGCTGGCGTCCGTCTGAGGGATCATGGCTGGGTTGCTGATCAACACCATCCAGTGGGCAAGGACGTCGACTGGAAAACCGTGTGGTGCGAAATAGTATGCCGTAATCGGAGGGGGTCTTGACCGGAAGAGGCTGCGTCCGGCCGGGGAATATCACGCCAGGCAGGTTGAAGAGGTCTCAAAGGCGTTGATCGAGGGAGGAGGGATAAGGAAAGTCGGAAAAGAAGGAGCAGGAGGCACCGGCGCCCGTGGCATAAGTCGGAATATGGAAGAAACGGGGAGACGAAAAACTTGGTCTCGCCTGCTTGGACAGGTTGACTGTTCCCGGCGACTGGTTTAACAGGGCTCCGCCGAGGGTTTGGGAAAGGGAGAAAGAGGCAAAAAACTCATCGACTCAGATTAAAGCAAAGGGGGGGACGTCCCCCCCTCCCCGGGGAATAAAAGCATATCAGAAGAGACCGAAAGGATCCTGAAGGTCCGGTATCTCGGGCTGATCTTGAACTCAGCGATATGGAACGTCAGGATCCTTCACCGCTCCCATCGCTACCCTTTCAAAAGGGAAGGGAAAAATCGAAGTCCCGAGCTGAAGCGGTTGTCATCGCAATATCGGTGAACAACCTACAGGGCAAAAAGCGTTAAGGGGATAGAAAGAAAATTGCGATTGCAAACCTTCTTCTACAGCCTCGGACCGGACCTTAAAGGAGGGAGGAAAAGAAAAAACATAACTGGCCTTCCCTGAACGAAAAACACCATCTCCTCATTTACTCCCGGCCATCGCGAAATGTGGATCGAAAGAGGGGGTGAGGACAGCGCGGCATAGTAGGAATTAGGGTCGGCAAAGGTATTGGTTACAGGGCTTGAGAAGGGAAAAGGACATGAACTGTCATTCTTGCCTGCAGATCGACAGGCGGGGGAGGCTCGTTCGAACCATCCCTGGATAGGGTGATAAGGGAAAGGGGGAAATCGGATGCTCTGGTCCAGACCTGTCGTGGGAAAAAAGACATCGTGTTCCGGCGCCAAAACAGGTGAGTAAGGGTCGGGCTACCTACTACTGGGGTGCCGCGGGGGACCACCAAAAAAAAAAAAAAATGGACGAGGAGAGGGGGCCGCATCCAAAAAATGGGGTGCCGGGCTCGCTGACCAAAGGGAATCGAAGGGAGAGGAGGCGGACGGGGGCTAGGTACTGGGAAACGAGGGGGGTCGGGTCAATGATAGAAGCGAAGCCATATGTTCAGGGGTTGCGAGGTTCGCAAGGAGAAGAGGGGTCGGGGGTCCCAACGCACTGGTACAGAGGATAGTAACCAAAAAAGGGGAGAGAAAAGTGTTCAGCTGAAAAGGATAGAGATTCGTGGGGACCGCTCAAGTTTTGAAGAGCTACCGGGAGAGGGATACAAATAGGCGGTCGGCCCTGCCAGGGGGGGAGGAAAACGGGCAGGAGGTTGAAGGGGGGCAAACCTATTCGACGGCCCGTCACGCTGGGACGGGAAGAGAGCAGGAGAAGATCGGTCGCGTGGCGGTTCGTTGACACAGGAGGCAGATTAAAGAAAGAAACGAGAAGCTCTCTCAAAAAAACAAAAATGAATGAAAAGAGCTCGGCAGACGCTGAACCAAGAGGGGGTAAAGGGAAAAACAACAAGCCGAGACAAGGTGTCAAAAAGAGAGGGGGGGGATCTATAGGCGGCCTCAGGGCATCTTTCTCAACGCTCCCTGAAATCTAGGGAAAAGGGGCTAAAAAGACTGAAGGACTGTCAAGCGTCGCTTACGATCCGGACGAAAAAAGGGCGAGAAGCAAAGAGGTCGCTTTCTCTGAAACCTACTGGGCGTACCGCGGAGAGCGCCTTACGCTGATTCCTCTCCGAGGTACCAAAAAAAACGAAAAAGAGAGGGGGAGAGGATCCCGAAAATATCGCAACAACTGAACAATCGGGGGAGTATCGTAACAGCGAGGGGGGGAGACAAGCCGAGCCTGCCGTTCGTGGGAGATCGCAGGAGAAAAGATAGCTCGTCGCGCGGGGAAATGGGTTGGGGAAAAAAAAACAAAGAAGAAAAGAACGACGAGCCGGGGCGTGGTCCCAGAAAGGAACAAGGAAAGGTGAAGAAAAGGTCTGGGGGGCAATTGGCCCGCACCTAGCTTTCGCAATTGGGGGGGGACGGATCAGGACCGACGCCAGCGAACGAGATCCATGGAAAACAGTGGAAGGGGGGAGGTTCAAAAAAAAGAGAGATCCGCGGGCAAGAATTCAACGCCTTTCGTCATTTGGCCGCACTAAGAAGTGCAAAGGGGGCGAAACGGGATTCCCCTATATGCCTCTGGCAAGGGGCCTAAGGGAAAGTAAATGAAGGAGCAACTGTCGGTAATGCTTTTTTCGCTCTGGGGTGGGGGGGCAGAAGAAGCAAGGAGGGTGAGGAAGGCCATTCAGGAGCGTTTTTCAAGAAGGTTTCGAACTCACAGTCTGTTTATCAAAAGAAACCATTGAAAATCAGGAGGGGGGGGGGGGTCGATCTGTGCGGGGGTCCAACTTAGTTTACGCTGCCAGTTGAGGGGAAGGACCCAGACTAAACGGCGTTTCGAACCGACAAAGGGCGCTGACGGCGAATTACGGAAATTTAGAAAAAAGGAAGCCGGAGGACTCTATCCCGGAAAATCGAAAAAAGCGAATTGGAAGAAAGTCAGGCGGGTCGTTGGTTGGGGCAGAGGGAAATTAAGTCCGCTGCGCGCTTTGCGCTCACAAGAAAGATGAACAAGCACGGCTACCAAAATGTTCAAACATGGCGCCTGTGACAAGAACTAAGGAATCTACAAGGAGGCGTCGGGGTGGGACGAAATGGTGACATCTGCTATACCGACGTGGCGGGGAAAAAAGGACGTTGTCCAACAGGGGTCTCAAGGCGCGGCCTTTCCGCAACCCTATAAAAACGAAACTAGCTCAACGGGTTGCAAAATACCTCGGCGTGGGACTCGTCATAGGCCGACAAAAAAGCGGGGAAAAAAAAACTGCGCTTGGGTCCCGGAACTGCATCATCTATTTGACGCCACCACGTGTAAGGAAAGAAAGGGGAGAGAACGGGAAATGCAAAAGGTGTTGGACCTGCCTTCAACGAACACACGAAAAAGAAAAGAATACGAATAAACCTCTATCTGAAGTAAAGGGGGGAGCGAAGGGACTATTGTGGGTGGGTGGGTGAGGATAAAGCTCCTGCTACCTATTAAAGTGATGTTTGTGGCGCGAAAATGAGAGAATTTCTAGTGACTGGTGGGAGGAACTTGGTAGGGGAAAGGTAGGGGGAAGAAAAACAAAGGAAAGCACCACATCTACCGCGATCGGATGGAAAGGGGGCCGCGCAGGTATTCCTTTCGAAAATGGGATTTCCCCTTCACAGCTCAGAGGAGAACTCCTCTCGGCGTGACTGGGGGGGGGCCCCGTGGGAAAAAGGGGGGCTCCTACAAGGAATTCCTGGATCATTTTTTGTTTGATGGGGTCCAGTTAGGGAAAATAAGGGGACTGCGGAGTATAGCATCAAGAACGCTAAGACACATGGCAAAACGATCCTCCCGGAGCTGCAACAATAGACTAGGCTGAAGAGGAGTCAGTAAAAGAGGGACTGGGGCTGCTTTCGTGTCAATCTCCAGTCATAGTCACGGAGCAGGGGGAGAGGATTCAAAAAGTCAAGGTAAACCCTCTACATAAGGGCGCGTTTGGCGGCCTTCGAAAGAAGGGTGGGGGAAAGGGGGGGAGGAGACTGAATAGAGACGTGCTTGCCTAAAAGTGACACTTTGGGGGGCGGGAAGGGAGGAAATCTTGGGGTGACAAACTTTGTGTGCGCGCCCAATGTAGCACAAAAAAGAAAACTATTCAAGGGGGAAGAAACACAACAACGTGAGGAGGAACGAGAGAGATGGCCGCAGCGAGAAACGGGCGAACGAGGGGAAAAAAAAAGGAAAGTGGACAGACCAAAAAGATTTTTGTAATGTGCAGCGGGCATATGCCCTCCGTCTCTTGCCGAAAAAAAAAAAAAAAAAAGTAGAGAGAGAGCGAAAATCCGCTAAAAACCGAGACTGTCGCGGTGACCTTGAGCTGAATATAAACGCACGCTCCGAAAGGAACGAAAAGTGTACAAATACACGCACGTTTTTTTGCGAACAAATGATATTGTGGCAGCGCGGTGGGAAAAACATGGGGAAGGGAGAAGTTGTCAGTGCCGACAGAACACGAGAAAATAAGAAGGAGGGGAAACCATCCAAAAAAGATCAAAAAGCTGGCGGCTGAAATCAGGGCAAATGGGCCCCACGCCGAAGAAAGAGAGGAAATGGAAAAGCAATGGTCTACGACAAAACAGAGGGAGGCCAGCCGGGAGAGGAGGGGGGGGGCCCGAAGGTCTATTTTTACGGGCTTGAATAGACCCGACCAGTGGCGAAAGACAGCAATAAAGAAAAACAACACTCCAAACCCGAAAACGCTTCAAACTCTGAGACGGAGGGTGGTATTTCAAGAATGACAAAGTCATTTCTCTCAAAAAAAGGAAGGGGCGATTGAGCATGGCGTGGTCGGGGGGGCGTGTAAGCAGGAACATCGCAGGGTCGGACTGGAAGAAGACCTTCGGAGAGACCGTGGTGGCGGGAATAGTGAGGAAAATCGGCGAGAAAAGGGCTCTTTACCTGGGAGAGCTGGCGGCAGGGAATCATGTACAGGGGGGGAGGGAAGAAAGAAGAGGTCTGTTGCAACCGAGACTCTGCGTTAAACGGAAAGAAGTTGCAGGGTCGACACCGGCGCCCTGCAGAAGTCGGTAGGTAGGCCGAGGTAACAAGAGAGAAACGTCAGCCGGGGCAGGAGCCTGACGTAACGAAGGCGGCAACGGGAAAAAAAAGACGGAAGTTGGTCGCCGAAGCCGGTCAGGGTTTGGAAAGAAGAAAACGAAGAAGTACATACTCGAAAATACAGGGAGCACCTACACCTCCTTCGTCATCATAAAGAAAGCATCTGAGAACGAGAATTTTTTCCGGGAATCCGAAGCCAGATAGTTTGATACCATCAGAGGAAGGCATCTAAAAGGCAGGAGGTAGAACCAGCAGGCAGCTGCTTGGACTTAGACCAGAAAGTGAAGGGAAAAAAGCTATTGGAAGCGACACGAACCGAAAGATGACTTTTCGACATTGACTGATATCAAGACCATTGGGCGGAAGTGACCAGGAGAAACAGCGCCTCTGCGCCGCGGAATGTGCTTAGACCGGGGGGGGAGGAAAAAACACATAAGGGGGAACGGTCCAGACCGAGACTAAACAAGATCCTCATCCCTACAAAAAGGAAGGATAGGGAAGGTCATCGCAAAAGGTGTCGACAGCCGGCATAGGGGGGAATGGTCCAAAATCTTTTGCAGAGGGCTTTCGGGGGGGGGTGAAAGAGACTCTTCGGTCGCGGGATGGCGACCGAAGGAAAGGGGGGAACGAAATGAGTGCCTTTTCTCATTCTCGGGCCTGGGAGAGGTCCCTGATCCCTAGAGAACAGAAAAACAGGGGGGAACCGCGGCCACCACCGCCATGTGGGGGAAAGCGGAGGCAAACTCCTTTGTTCAGAGGGGAACCACTCAACACGAGTCTAAACCGAGAGGCCAGAAAATGAGGGTCCTTGCTTACCACAACAAAAAGCTCGAAAAAAAGTGGAGAGAGGGGGGTTGGCGATTAAAAAAGGTTCACGACCGGCAGGGCGGCGTGGCCCCTCGCACGGAAGCAACCAGGAAAGGAGGTTGCGAGAAGTCTTTAAAAAGAGCCGCAAAATAGCCGACTTTGGGGAGGATCACAAGGCACTACGGTACATTCTTGCGCGGCATCCGCACTGCCCTTCAACAAACCATAGGGACGCGCGACATCGGGAGGAAGGGCCAGCACTTTTTTCGCGAAGAGTAAGCGAACGTCTCGCGGGGAGCCGGACGAATTGGAGAACTGGGAGAATTTTCAGGTTCAACCGGCATTTGAGAAGGAACGGGCCAAAGAGCGGAGAAAAAGAAAGCTTGACAACGGCTCGGGAAGGCGTGGAGGGGAAAAAGGGGGTTCTCAGTAAACTTCGAAAGAAATGTCAGTTGCCCGAGATATCTCTAAAAAAAACCAACGGAGAGCTCGAGGGAAAGGGAAAAAAAAGGGGGGGAGAAGAGTTGTAAGAAACACACGACCTTGGGGGTGCAACTCTCTCCTTATGGAGGGAGTCCGAAAAACTGCTTGTCGGAAGATCTAACTAGCAAAAAAAGCCAGAAAAGGCCGGGGGCCATCTGACAACCGGGCGCAACGAGACACCGAAAATGACTAAGACCACGATGGTAGATCCTGTTTCGCTTACCATCTGGACGACCGGGAAAAGGGCCAAGGGAGGAATCAAAAGAAGTACCAGCGTGCGGTGGCGGAACGCCAAAGCGCAAAACCTGGGAAGCAATATCTGAAAGAGAGGGGAACAAAGAAGGAGTCGATACTATCAGGAAAGTGGAAACCGCCGGGAGGGTCCCAGACCATCGCAAAACGGAAAAATCGGAAGTGGGGGGGGTCAGACAGCGGCAAATTGAAGGCAAGGAGAAAAAAGGGGAATCTGGACTTGCGATGTTCGTTGTGGAGGGACAATTGAAGGTCCGAGAAAACTGGCTTTTCAGAGAAAGGCCGCCGGACCATCTTCAATGGATGGTGGGGAGATTACCGCGGGGCCTAGACCCCAGCGCCTGTGTACAGGAAAATAATGACCTGTCAAAGCTACCATGGATCGGTCGACGCGGAGTAACAAAGTGCGGAAACAGGGAAAAGCATGCAACGCCTTGGGCTTCATTGACGGGGAAGAAAAGGGGACCAAAGGAAAGGGACTGTTTCTAGACCGAGACCAATACTATTCGCGCTGTCGGGAAAAAGGGACTGAGAGGCAAAGGGGTTATATTCCGGGCATGATAGGGGTGGGTGTTTAGGGATCGGAAAAGGAGGGTGGGGTGTTTGCTATCAAAGCGAACGGGGGGGAAGGATAACCCAAAAAAAAAACACCGAGCCTAGCAGGTGGGTAGGAATAAGTTGAAATTCAGGAAGGGTCTTATATCAGAAGGGCCATTGGTAGGAGTAACCGGGCTGTTCGTCTGGCGTCTTGCCAACGAGAAGGACAAGGCGTTGCCTGTCTAGGAAAGTTCATAAACCGGGGCAGCCTGCGTCAGCGCTGACGGGCCGGTTCCAGGGGAGGTCCACAAGGAGAAGAACGGCTGCAGTCTGATCCTGAAGAGGTATCAGAGGGCGGACCAGGCTGCTGAAGCGAAGGCAGGGTCCTGGAGGATGCTTAAGGGAGGCCGGCTTCTTTTAGCGCGATACAAAAACGATTACCTGCTCTGGAACCAAGAAAAAAAAGGGACGAACGGCGCCGGAAAAAGCACGAAAAGGAAGAGGCGACTCAGCACGGGGCTTTCGCGGGTGTGCAGCCGACTTAGGGGAGGACGAAAAGAAGAAGCCGCCTGCCGAAACCTAAACCGAGAAACAGACGACGATCTCAAAACAAAGGGTGGGGGGGGAAAAAAAAAGCTGCTTTCCCGACGCGAAAAACGGCATCAATCGATACCACGGTCATCTGCCCTCAGTTAATCATAGATTTCGTCCACCACACTTGAGGAAACAATGGGGGGAACTGCGACTGGGGGTTGAGCAACCTGCCTAAACACCGAACGAAGACATACGGGGGCTCACAGATCTCGGTAATTAGCATTTAAGACCGGTTTTGTCTGGACCGCGTGCAAAAAAAAAAAGTACTAAAGAAGCGGGGAATTTGCTCGCTCGTTTCTACAAGTTGGGAAGAGACAGTGGCGCAATGGGCGTATTAACCCGACCAAAAAATCGGACCTTCGATCGTCTCAAAGATCACGATGGGGAGTCCAGGAGGAGGAAGGGGAGGATGGAATATATCAACTACATATAGCGCCAAACTAAACGTGGCTGGTCCATTTGCCAGGGCGAATGCGAAAAAAAGATAAGGACGGAGGAAAGGGTTTTGGATGTGCGCCCGATTGCAGTGGGGAGAACTGATCTGGAAGGGAACAAGCCATGACAAGGGGATCAAAAGAAGTGATCAACCCCAAGCTCTAAAAGAAAAAAAAAAAAGATCAAGGGGGAAAGGAAAAAAAAGTGCGGGATCGGCGGGAAAGAAGGGTGAATCTTGCGAAGACAGAATCCTTAAGTCTAGAGAAAAGGTCGGTCACAAAGGCCTTTTTAGCGTGCATTCGCGGCGAGAGCTGAGGGGGAGGAGGCAACGTGCAAGCGCTGACAATTTCGCAAATCTTGGGGCCGGGAACTAAAAAGAGGACCAAAGGAGAGCGGGGAGGCCAGAATAAAAACAACGTAGAAGAGGAAGGGACTAGCCCGCTCTCATCGCGGGCTCACATAGCGAGTCAAAAAAAGAGGGGTGAGCCGAAGGACAGCGCCAAAGGCACCGTTATGCGCCCTTCTTGAAGGCAAAACAGATCGAGGAGGGACTCTACAAAGGAGGGGACCCGCTGGGCTTGAAATAGCCTTCCGCTTCGGTCCGGCGATAATACTGAGAAGGGAAAAAAAACCTGAGACGCACGTTTTGGTTTATGAGGCAAAAACAGAGGGATATGAATAGGGGCAGGGGGAGGGGGGGGGCGTGGTGGGATCCTTCTATTTTGGCCAAGGGAACTACGTTTGCTAGGCGACGATCAGCCGCGCTCAAACGCTGAACACTGAAACACAAGAAAGAAGATCCAGGGACTTATCGTCCCACGCTTGAGGGGAGGGGAAAAAGAGTGGGGGGGGGTGGGGGAGGGTAGCGGGGACTTGGCGAGAGAGGGTCGGGGGAGAAAAAAAGGCCTTGAAACGGAAGATAGGAAAGCGGCCGCCCGATCGAGTGAGAAGGAAGTCGCTGTGGTGGAGAGGGAAGAAGAAAGAACATGCTACCCAAGAGCGTGCAGACTAGAGAAAACCCTACACGCTTCGTCTCCAGGTCTGTACCACACGCAGGGAACAAAAGAAGGAGGAGACAACGGTGCGTAGACGAGGAAGCCAGAGAGTTAAAGGGGGGGGGGGCTTTGGCGGCAGCGCAGGTTCGGCGAGAAACTTGACCAAAACGAAGAAAGGGGGGAAGGGGGGTTATTGAAGGAAGAGGGCAAGGGCACTGGGTCTAAGAACGGGCAGAAAAAGAGTAAAGCCGGGCCGAGCTTTTGCCACTCGCGTTAGCACGAGAAAGGGAAGGGAAAAGGGGGAGAAAGCGACCTGCGCGGTTGGACACAGAAAGGAGAATGAGAAGGGGGGCCAAAAAAGAGGGAAATACGAAGAAAAGAAGGAGGGCCTACTTTCCGGCCGGCGAAGGGGAACGCTAGGGAATGCGAGGGTTGAACAGGGTCCGCCGGCCCGGGCAGGCGACGGGAAAGAAAGGAGCAGAAAAAAGCCAGACACTTCATACTAACGAGGCAAAGACGGCCTGTCCTCTTCAAGCCAGGCCAAAAGTCAGGGGGGGGAGAGGGGGGGGGAGGAAAAAAGCTTCTCGGGACGCAATGGACGCAAAGGGAGGACACGCAAAAGAGAAAAAGGCTTGAAAAGGGACGGACCCGTGCCTCGAAAAAAAGGTCGGGGAAAGTGCAAAAAAAATCGAACTCCGGACTTGCCGACGCAGACTGTACCGGGGGCGGAAGTTCTAAACATTCTCGAACCCCGGAAGGGGAATGCCAACAGCATGGCCACAATGAAAAACCAAAGGGGGAGAGGGGGCAACATATTGGCATTAGCACTAAAAAAAACCAAGCCGCATTCCCGACAGCAGCGCTGAACTCCTTGAGAAAAGAGAAGGGCAGCGCGGCATAGTCGAATTCGGGAGAGGGGGCAAAATTCTTTGGCAGGCATGGACACGAAATAAGAATTCTGGGGTTAACGGATTTCTGCGAACGAAGAGGAGACTACCGATTCCCTGTACGGCAAACTACAATGGGGGAAGATCTAGGGATTCGCTTGGCGAGGTCCTGATCCTCAAGGGGAACCATAAATCGGTCCCGGCTGGAAACAGCGAACATGGGGGGGAGGGGCACAAGAACTCGGCCGGGACGACTGGGGGACCGCTGGCAAAAAAGGAAGGAAGAGAAGCGGAAAGAATTTGTTGCCAGATAAAAAAACCCTGAAAAAAGACTGCCGCTTGAGACTCGGCTTTTTCTATGGGAGTGGTGAACAAGTGGGAGTTTCCGCCCCTCGGCTTAAAGGGCGAAGAAAGTGCTAGGGGGGGGGGAGGAGCGCGCCAAAGAGAAAAACTTTGGCTGATCGCCAAACACGCGGGACGATGAAAATGCCGGGGGAATAGCTTGAGAGAAAGAAGAAGTTTAAGCGAACTCGCGAAATAGGGCGAAGGAAAACTGGGAGACAAGGTGAAAGAAGAAAGGAGAGGTTGACAGAAGCGGTAAGCGGCCCTGCGCCGTTGTCGAACAGGGTTCAGAGGGGGAGTGGAAACTAAAGGGGATGTTTTCTCGGAACCCGGCAACGTAATCCCAGCTCGGGAAGGGGAACAGGAGAGGAAACTGGCGGGGAAGGGGGGAGGAGAAAACGTCGGAATTTTTTCACATCGAAGCGAAGTCGAGAAAAAAAACGTATGGGGGAGAAAATGAGAAGAGTACGAGGAAGGTCTGAAAGTCAGGGACCAGGTTTGTTACGAGAAACAGAACTGCCCACGAGAGAGGAAAGCGACGCTTGGGGGGATCTACGAGAAGCAGACAGGTATGAGAAATGCGGTCGGGGCAAGAGAAATGAACAATCGAGGGGACACCTGTAAAAGCAGAGGGTCGACTAGGTCCGCGCCCTGATCAATTCTTGCTTACGAGAAGCTACTTATATCAAGAAGAAAAGTAGAAAGTTCGCTGAACAATCTGCGAAATATGAACGCAAAACGGTGAGATCACGGGAGCGAGGGGGGGAGGGGGGAAAGAGAAAAATCGTAGAGGGGGGGGCGACAAAAATCCTGAACAATCTGCTTCGTCTCTATCATTGCGATGGCGCAAAAAAAAAAACAGGAAGGAAAAAGAAAAAGGATGCAGCGCGCTCAGCGCACGATAGTGTTGTGAAAGGGGGGAAAAGGAATGGACCATTCCGTGAGCTCAGAAATGCGCTGGAAAGCGCGGCACAACAGGGAGTCCAAAAAAAAAGGGCGGGGGGGAGAAAAGGACCGGGGCGTCTGTGCTCAATTGGTGGCAGGGTAAGAAAGGCCGAGATAGGGAACAAGGGAAATCCATTGCCGCCGGAGAACATGGCGGGGAAAAAAAACGGGATACGCGGCCGAGCAGCGCAGCAAGGGAGCCTTAAAGAAAAAGAACGCAAAAAAGAGAGGGGAGGAAACCTGAAGAAAATTCCTCCCCGACCCGCGCTGTCAGAAACCGCTGCAACGAGGGAAGAAGAAAAGGGAACTGTGGACATAGGGAGTTTGGGTCTTTCGCTAGTAAAGGTTGGCAAACAAGAAAGACTGTCGACTGGAAGAAAAGGGTGGGACGGGGGGAAAATGTGGGGACGAAGCAAGCGAAGTTGATCTCAGTCACGCACAAAAAGGCAAGGAAAGGGGGAAGGAGGGAGCGACAAGAGCTGTAAGCGACCCTGGACAGTCGGAAACAAGGAGACAAAAGAATGACCAGGGGAGCGCGACGTCAGACTGTACGGCGCTTCCGTTTAAATCTGAAAACAGGAGAGAAGAGGACCGAAAAATTCGACAGGCTATA
>Ga0179593_1248673_pt1 | contig 14770 bp, 17 predicted proteins | sample CZODoug2_1_08_16_FD_185931 | JGI IMG/M metagenome (GOLD analysis project Ga0179593, IMG submission 185931) | Vadose zone soil fungal communities from Angelo Coast Range Reserve, California, USA - CZODoug2_1_08_16fungal (PacBio error correction) | ecosystem: Environmental > Terrestrial > Soil >...
TACAGGGAAAATCAACGGCGCTTCTTAGGGGGTCCACAACTAAGCGGCAATAAAAGGCTTGCCAACAAAAAAACCCAAGACAACCCGCCAACGAGAACTACAGCAAGTAATGGGCCGGCAGGTACTCATCTAAAAAGAAGGCGATCGCAAAAAAGCAACAAAAATAAAGGCACATCCGAAACAATCATGATAGGGGGCGACACCGGAAGAAGCGGCCCTCAAAACTTAGAACGCATCATCGCTAACAACTTTGGGCTCAAGCATCAAAAGAAAAGGGACAGGGCCCCAACCACCAAAAGTAGCCAAACCCACAAAACTTTCTGCCAGACTATAGAAATCGATCGAAAAAGGGGCGGGGGAGGGGGAAAAAAAAAGTCACCGCCCAAATGAGGGGTCAAATAAAACCGAACAGCGCGGGAGGATGAGAGGGATCTTCGTGTTTGAATGTAGCAACATGAGAAGGAGGGAGAGAGTAAGGAAAGGGGAAGCCAAAACAGACAAAGAAGTGAAATGTGAGGACCTACAAATTCTACTACAAAGTCGCCAAAAGCTAAAAGAAGGACGCGGAGCAAAGGTGAGGGGCATCCGACCGTCCAAAAAACGTCCTAACAAAGGATCAAAAAGAAGAAAAAAAAAAAATTGAACTGCAAGAACCGCGAGCAGCAACAGGCGTGTCATCGGGACTAAATACGGAGGAAACAAGTGGCTGCGAAGAAAAGGGGCGCCGGAACAAACAATCCGAATCCGGGAGACCCCATCGTGACGCAACATGAAAAGGGAATCTCAAAAGCAGGAAAACCTCCTGCAAACATGGAAGCGGGCGTGTTCCTAATAAGAACGAGTTAAAAAAAGTCGCTGGCAAGGAAGCGCAGAAAATAGTTGCGACAAGCCCCCAGGCTCCGCGTGAGAAAAGGTTCCCTTGGGGACAAGGACGAAGGAACAGTTGACCTCAAGAACTAACGCCAGCGGACGGGATGGGCCGAAGACGAAAGGGGGTGGGGGGGGGGACACGAAGACCGTATGATACGGAAAACTCGAAAAGGAGGCCGAAAGAATCGGAGCCCGCGGTAGCTGGAATCTAACTTGTGGGAGGAACGGCCTTTAAGGGCAGAAAAAGGCGACGGAGGAGGACTGCCGGGAAAGCGAGAAAAAAAGGGAACCATCGGTGAGTCTTCGACACGTGATGACTTTGGGTGGGTGATAGGAAACTGAGCTTTAAGGCAGTCCCCGCTGAAAAGGCAGAGAATATGAAGGGGCGAAGATGCACATGGGGTGTAAAAGCCAAACAACGCCAGGAAGAATCTGTGAGCCTGCGCAGTCAAGCTCTAAAAAAAAAACTGGACAATCCGGGAGGATTGGTCATGTTTAAAGCGATCAGCGCGCGGTCGACTAATAGCGCTGCGGGTGGGCGGCAAGGACAAGCGTACGCACAAGCGACCCCTTGCAAACAAAGACCTTGGAAAAGGCGACCGTCACCTTGGATGCCCCGTGCTACAAAACCCGAAGCAGGAACGGCGGATAAGGGTGTGGAACGGAGAAAGATCGAACAAAGGGGGAACGCAGGAACGGAAGAGTCCTTTCTATAAAAAAAGGGAAGCCTTCGGTGCGACTCCAAAAAGTAGGCGAACGATGGAGAAAAGGAGGCACATCGATCAGGAAGGTGTCAACAATGGGAGGGTTGGTGCAGAATGGGGACCCACGCGCTAAAAAAAAAAGGAAAAAACGAAAATGAAGGACGAAGGAAGACACTGATGTGGAAACATCAAAAGACAAGAGGGGTTAGACCGGTGGGGCGACCGCGCAGCACGCTCGATCGCGCACTGGCACGAGGAAAAAAGGGGGGTGTCAAAGCACGGGGAAAGCAAGGCATGACGAAGAGGGCATGAAGGCATCAAAGGAAAAAAAGGGCTTCGAGACGGCGGTGGCGGAAAAAAGATTCCAAAACAGGAGAAACGTCGCCGGAGCTAAGAGACGATGAAAAAAGGAGTGCTTCACCGCCGCATACAATACCGTAATCCTTATAGGGGAAGCCGCTGACAGGGCGAAAAAAGAGAGTTGGGCCGAGGAGTAAAATGCCAGAACCTGGTCTCAAAACCTTTTGAAAGGAAACAGGGGGGGGAAAAAGAGTGGGCAGAGCTCAAGGTAGGAGATTAGCATATTCGAGTCGGAAAACGCTCTGGTGTCTCGTCCAAGTCGAGGTACAGGACAACAGTGTCAAAAAGTCCTACCGCCTCAAGGGGAATAGACGGCACGAAGGGAGGTCAAAAACAAAAGAGAATCGTATCACTGCGGAGACAAACCGTGTAAATTGTCAACCGATCAGACAAGGCCCTGGGGACAATACGAAAAGAATCGGGCGCAAGGGAGGAAGGGTTCGGAAAGGAGAAGCAGAAGAGTCAACTGAAGATATCGGACGGGGCGAGGACCTCAGACGAGCCGAGGAGAAGGCGTCAGGAGAGTGAATACAAATGCTAAGATTTGGTGATCGAGCGGAGAGGAGGAAAGGTTTGGAAAGAATGAGCGTAGAGAACCAAGCCTACAAACTCTGTCTGGAGTCACGGGGGGGTTGTTGACACTCGGAAGGGGTTACTGGCGATGACGGCTACCGACAAAGCTTTTGTGTCAGTCGACAAAAAAAGCACTGTGTCCTCATGGCTCCGGGGCGCGGGTCGAATTCCGGGGGAGCGGTCCGAGGGCGACGGACAAGGGAAAAAAAGGAGAGAAGCGGGCGAGGGCATCTGAAAAGAGGTAACGGGAGAAAGTCGCCGGCCTGAAATAGTATGAACACCAAGAATGATAGGGAGTAAAGACTGTCTGGGAGGACGCGCAGGAAAGTGGAATCTGCGAAAACAGGCAAGGATCATCTGTGGCTTAAGAACCGGCACGGGCAGACTGAGCTTGAATATCTCCGGAAGGGGAAGCGAAGAGGCGGGTCCGATTGGTACACGCGCGACATCGTATTCAACTGGGTGACCAAAAAAAGCATCACAACATCGGCCTAGGGAAAAAGCAGCGCTGAATGGAGAGGAAAAGGATTCAATCCATGCGAGCTGGGGGGAACTTTTGGCCGAATAAGTGACGTTCAAGGCGAAAAAGGTCAGATTAAATAACGGGTCCGCCGAAGATGACTGAGACAATAGAGCGAATGGACGTCGAAAAAAGGCAAGGCCTGGCAAGGATCTGCTCAAGTGACATCGAAAGGATGAAGGGGTAGGCAAAAACAAAAAAGGAAGCCAGCTGTCCCCCATCCCCACTTAATCCTAATCTGACAGAGCGGGGAATTGGCTCTTTCTGAGGTTAAGCTCCTGGAGCAACAAAAAGCTTAGGGGGCTGGAGGCGAGCGGGCAAAAAAAAGAATAAGGTTACCCAGAACGCAGTCGACTAAGGAAATTCCAGGTCGCTAGAACGGGGGGGCATAAACGACTGAACCCTTTATATTATGAGAGAATGCTGAGATCTGGGCGGGTACGACGCCGAGTTTTGGGGCGATAGAAAAGTCAAAAAACGAGTCAAAAGACTCTGGTGGGGGAAAGACAAAGCGAGCGGCAAGATCTCGATCTCAGGCGAAAGCAGATGGGGGAGGGAGCAGGGGTCCATATTAAATCCATTTATGGGAAACAGGGCAGTTGGAACGATGAACATTAACGTGGACAATCACTCTGAACAGGAGGGTACAAAAAAATGCTAATGGCCAGGTGCGCGGATAATAGGGACGTCTTGCAGTCAGCCACTCAGTAAATGACTGAAGGTCCTGGGATACTGAACAGACCGACCAAAACGGATCGAAAAGTAATCCTGGAATAGAAAGATAAAAAGAAAGTCCTGGGGGGGGTAGCAACGGGAAAGCAGAATGCTAGAAGGCGTAAGTCACAATTTGTAAAACCGTTATGCCTGGAAATCGGAGGCCCGGGTTGTGCCGCACTATAAGACGAAAAACGAATCCTCCATTGTCAGGAACTCTGACAAGGTTGTGAACGGGACACCCAGCAAATAGCGTAGTGAGATAACGATGGTAGGTTAGAGAACAAATGGGGGTGGTCGGTGTTGGGGACCAAGAAAAGAGAATCTAGATACAAAAAGGAGAGGAAGACAGAAAAAAGAAATGGGTTAACCCGAACACACAACGATGACAGACGGAGAATTGAGGCTATGCTTGCAAGCGGGGGACAGCTGGTGCTCGCATCAATGAGTCAGAGCGGAGAAAAACAGTCTACAAAAAAAACTACATTAGAGAGCAACAAGGGCTAAAATAAGAATAAAGGATCAATTTAGTCGGCATAATGGAAGAATCGAATCAGTTCGCCAGCAAAAAGTTGATGCAACAAAAAGACACTCGCGATCCTCGGGGTCGACTTGTCCAAAAAAAGTGGAAACACCAGTTCGAGCGAAAATTCGGGGAATCTGAACCCGTGCGGAAACCTTCCGAGACCGCGGAACCGGGGGAAAGGGGGGATCAGGAGCGGGGCAGCGAGAGCGGCAGAAAAAATGCATGGCATCGACGAATGAAAGACTTTCTGGAGCCCAAAAACGCAGTCACCAGTCCATCAGAAAAATGGAGTTAAGGTCATTCACGAAGGGAAAAATCTAAGCGCTCCAGCTATCACGATCTCTGCAAAAAGGGGGGGAAGACAACCGAAAGGAGGAGTGGGGGCAAAGGGAATGAAAAACACGGAGTCGGGGACTAGACCACAAGGTTACACCGAACATCCCCAATGCGGTCGAGTCGATCGATGCGAGAGAGGGCTTGACCACGGTCAACCGGGTTGCTACTTATAGCAACTGAAAGGAAAAGAAGTAAAAAAAAAAAAAGAAAGCGTACTGTAGGATAGGGGTAAGGAGGAATAAAAAGAGAGGTCAGGGGAAGCCGTAAGGAAACGGGACACAAAATCGCGGTGCAAATCGGATAAAAAGGACTGGACTGTGCTCAGATGAAAAAAGAATCACCGAGCACGCCGTCAGAAAGTAAGAGGGGGGGAAGAAAAGCGTACAGAGGCCGGGGCTCTCGAGCCAGAGGAGGTCACCCAGCGCGCTTTGGCAACTGTCAGAAATGTCAACGAAGAAAACTACGTCCGCTCGGCCGAAGGGACCTCAAATGGGGGAGGGATCTATCGCAACAACGGGTCAATCAGATCGACACGGGGAGAAACAGGACACCTACAAAGCTCGAAGGGGATAAGACTAGGGCAAACTAACATCAAGGCGCTTGCTGAGCGCAAAGAGGGAATGTGCGGCAAAAGCTACAAGAGGGATCCGACGAACTCAATGCGGAAAGATCGCCTTCGCAGCGAAGAGAAAAAAAGGAGGAGGCGAGAGACCAACACGCTGCTCATCTAGGACTTAAAGGCCGTCCTCGCGCGGGGCACCCGGGCCGCAAGAAAACGGACTAACAAAACCGGGCCGCCGCTTAAAAAACTTCGACCTGCGATCAAAAAGACGTCTGACACTGTAAACGAAGCCACAGAAGAACGGAGGAAACACGGGAAGGTGGTGCGACCTCGGAGAAAACCGTCGTGCAACCGGAGCGCAGAGAGTAAACATCAGCAACCAAAAAACAACATAAACCGGGGATGGGGAAAGGCGTGGGAGGTCATACGCTACGAGACGGACAAAAAGTACTCAAAACGAAGAGAAAAAACCGCCATCGCGATGAGCGGCCGCAACGAAGAGGAAGGGGCAGAGAGAGAAACCGCGAACAATCATATCAAGTAGTGCTGGCCTGGCACATCATAAAGCCTTGCAAAAGCGCGGCGGCTTCTGATGGTACGACGGAAGGGGAGAAGACGGTAGGATCAGAAACGTCGCGATCGAGACGCGGATATTGTGCGGGCAAAACTCCGGGAGACGCGTCAAAAAAAGGCGCGGCCAGTGGAAAGGTTGGATGGAGGTTCTCGACCCAAACAGCAAAAAATCCTAGACAGTAGGCTCCGTCCTTGCAGCGACCATCTCTGGTCCGACCAGCAGAAAAGAAGGGAGGGGGGGGGATGAAGGGGGGACTTCAAAAGATCTTTCTTGACCACGTCCTCCAAACCCGGGTCTGGGAGAAATCCATGATTGGGCTTCTAAGGGGGGAAGACCATCGGGACGGAGAGTGACCTGTGCGTGCCCTCGGAAAAAGTTCTCGAGAGACAATGTGCCGGAGGGAGGAAGAACAAACGCAAAAAAATCCTCGGCAAATTCATGGAAGTGGGACCCTTTCACTACCTAATGAAAGTCCACAAGAGAGCTGAAACACCACGGGCCAGTGCTCAGCAATCTGAGAGGCAAGATCGAGCGACGAGGCAACGGAAGGAGGCCACGGGAGCACAAACCGCCACAAAAGCAATTTAGTCTAACAAAGGCTAAGAGCCGAGAGGTTATGTGGGGGGAGTCTGGGACGGAAAGTAAGGCGCGTGGGAAATGCAAGCAAACTCGACAAGGAGGGCCACCATGACGGACGAGGGAAGACAGTTAAAAAAAAGGAAAATTCCTTGGGGGAAAAACGCTCGTCTCAACTGCAAAAAAAAAACGATGCACGGCACTGGAAAAGATCGTCCCAGAAAAAAGGAAGCAACAGGGAAGAGGCGGAGAGAGTAAGACGGATAGGAAAGGAAAAGGTCAAGAGAAGGGGCGCAACATTCGCGGCGCGTAGCCGTGGAAATGCCCCCCCATCAACCGCTCAAAAGAAGTGTAAATCGAAAAAAAATCGATTTCATACATGCCTGCCGGAATTTTAAATGAGAGGGGAAGAGAGGAACAGAGAAAAAAGTTGGCGTAGCCCAAAACGCCGAAATAGCGCAAGCATCGCCTCCTCAAGAATGACGCGGTGACCGAAGGGAAAGCGCCAGGGAACAAGAGGAGAACCAAGAAAAGCCGGACGAAAAACAGTTTAAAAACGAGAGGAGACCAGCCATAACTGCAATTGTCTGCGGTCCCGAGGCCAAATGGAGAAGCAGAGAACGAGGGAATAAATGTCATGGCGGAAAAAAAACACGAGGCCATCTACATATTGACACCCATATCACCCGACAAAGAGGAGCTAATGAAAGAATCTGAAAAATGTAGCAGAAGCGAAATTTGTGGGACACACATGGGAATAGCGCCCAATCCGAAAAATCTTTTTCTTCGGGAGCGATCAGGAAGGCTTTGGGTTCAAGGGGGGAAGGGCGCTGGGGTTGGGAATGGGTCGAGAGAGGTGCTTTTCACAGCGGTGGTAAACACAACCTATGACTACCAACATACCGGGGGCCTGCCGGCAGAACATGGGCAAGGAAGAGTGGACTGAAGGAGGAGTACTTAGGCTGATCCGAAAGACCGACACTATTTGGATAAGCTCTGTAACGGTTTTGGAGAAAGTGGGAGTGAATTGGTATTTAAAAGCCAGGTCTTCTTTCTGATGAAATTCAATCAGTGACCGAAAAACGCTAGCATGATTGGGGAGAAAAACGAAAAAAAGCAGGCACGACACTAAGAACGCTGAGAGGGATGACACATATGTACAGTTAAAAAATGAACGGCCGGTGGTGCAAAAAAAGTGGGTGAGCAGAAGCTGAAAACTGTGATGAGAAAGGACTCTCTGGAAGTGGGGGTTGAATACATAGGATCAGCGGGGAGGCAGAGAGAAGGGACAAGGAGGAGGAAAGAAGTGGATAAAAAAAAAAACAAGACGTAAATAACTCGGCAAGGAAAAGAAGAAAGGGTGCCTACGCCACATGGGGAGCCCCCTGCTGTTCAGCGTCACAGAGGAGAGGGGAGAAGACTGAGGCTATGAAGGATGAAGAGAAAAGAAAAAGGGGGAAGATTGGAAAGAAGGGCAAAAAGGGAAGAGGAAAAAGAACCAACTCAGGATGGGGCGGGAAATATGGGAGGGGGGGGCATCGACCGAGCGATAAAGGTTGAGTAAACAAAGAAAAACGGGCGACGGAAGGGTCGAGAGGACGAGGAGAAATAGGCGTGTGTAGAAACCAGGTTTACCACAAACCGCCGCAAGCGGATTGGAGGGTACCGGTTGAGCAAGATTCTCTGAAACGGATGAGGAGGAAAGATGCAGCGGACGAACCCGTGCGCATCGGGTCTTCAGGTCCAAGACGAGACGATGAGCCAAGTATATACGGAAAGGAAAGAGGGCCAACGTCCTGCGAGGGCCAGTTCACAAAAGGCGGATACCTGGGTACTTCATCACGGGTGGTCAAAATATGAGGGGCATTCTGGCCAGAACAATGCGCCTCCCTTAGGGGGTATCTCGCGGAGGAGGCTACGACGCAATACAATACAATAGCGCCATTAACAAAGGGGTTTGGAGATGAACGGGAAGAAGGAGGGCCGTGCTGTGGAGGTAGGTGAAATATCGTTATGGCGGACACGAGATAAGGGAATCAGACAGCACGCTAATGAAAGAGTGGGGACAACTGGAAACAGGACAGAGGGGGGGGGATCTGCGGGAACACCTAAGAGGAGGATCAGCGCGCACAAAGGAATGGGGAGAGGAGCGAGGGGTCGGGCTCGAGAGACAGGAAAAGGATGTCGGGGCTAAAAAAAAAAAAAATGGAGACGATTCACAAGAGGGGGAGACTACGTAGTACCGCGAGGCCTGAGAATTCGGAAAGGAACAAGAGAAAGCGGGCAGTTCGGGGCACTCGGAAAGGACTCGAAAGAGGAGGACGCGAAAGAGCAGGCGCACAACGAGAGGACAAGGGGTCAAAGCAACTGTAAAGACCTGAAAAAACTGGTGAGAACAGCTTGCCGAGAACAAAAAGGGGTCGACGTATAGCGTAGCTTGGGCGGCAGAGATGAGAGAAATGGCCGGAGTCCAGAGATCGAAAGGACAGGCGTGGGTAGTATAGTACAAACGGGACATTGCTTAATAATAAAGGGCAAAAGTAGAGGGGGGGAGCTGAGAAAGGTGTCTCACGTCAGACAGGTATCAAATGCAACGGCCATTGCGCGCAAGCAAACGGCATGCGTGGGGGCACTCTCTTAACGGCACACGAAAAAAGCACAAAAAGAAAGAAGAGAAAAGCGACGGAATAAAGAATGGACAGAGACGCGAATGACAGGCAAGGGGGGAAAGGAGAAGGGGACAGGAAGGAGAAAAAAACGAAAGAAGGGGGACAAGCGTGATCAGAAAGAGTCAAAAATAACGAGCTGTTTGAGAAAAAGGGAAGCAAGGGGGCTGCAGTCACTGACACACGGAAGGAGTGGAAAGAAAAGGGGAGAACTCGAAACGAGAGAGTCTCGTAAAAGAACCCGGAATCTTACCAAGTGGTCCTGCAACAAGATTAAAAGCCCCGCGCCAAATCCCCTCCGCCATAGCACAAGACAGGAAATCAGGAAAAAAAACACGAGAAAAAAATCCCCAAATAGGCAGCAAAGGGGGAACCGGAAGGGTGCCAAGAACTTATAACCAGAACTTCGAGGACGAGGAAAAGGCCACATTGAGACCATCAAAAAAAAACTTAGGAAACCTAGAAAGCAAAAACTCATCGACAAAGCATCGACACCTCGGAAACTCTAATCAAGCAACACTCGATAAAAGGCGGAAAGAAACGGAGAAAGGACCCGGGAAAAGCAAGAATCGCATGCTACAATAAAACTAAAACTCCCATAGGAGGTTCACTGAAGGCATAGGCTATAAGGAAAATTGGCTACAAACACTACGGTAGTGTAACCCGACACTCACCGGATGCCTACGACGAAATACCTGATGGCACACAGTCAGACTAAAAATAGACAGAAGAAGGGGTGGGTTCATCGAATCCAAATCTAACAAATACAGCATAAAACACCCATGGGAAAGCATGGACGGAGACAACAAACAAAAGAAAAAAAAAGAACAGAGACCCTTCAAAGGCGCATCTGGAGCAAAACCACTTAGGGAAAAGAATCGGGGAGCGGAGGTTTCTGGACAAAGCGGTCGGCAGCAGCTTCCAAAAAGAAAACCAGAACCACGGGCAAATAAAAAAAGCTAGGGGGCAGAAGTCCATGAATCCGCCTAATCAACAAGGAAGAGCAGAACCAAAAAAACCTCCGGACCATCTGACGAGACAAAGAAGAGATCACTTCACTCAATTAACTGTGGCTCACGCAGAGCAAAGTCAAAAAATGTGGCAGACAACCTCACTAAGAAAAGAAGACCAGAAGAAACCCAAGGACGAAAAATTATAACAAAAACCAAAAGAAGGGCTACAAAGACCTCGGCATCGAGAGAAAAAAAAAAGATTGGCATGGGTTTAAAGGAAGAAAAAAGTCACCAGGAAGAACGAAAGCGCGGCGGTTGGATGGGGATAGACTGTGTGATGTTGGGGGACAAAGAAATTCCATAACTTAGTCGAGGGAGGAAAGTCACTGAGTTCATCCAAAAGAACTCAATAAGACAACGGCCAGGGACTAATGACCCTTCGAAAAACCGCGAAGGAAGCTCGTATAATAGTAGGAGGGAAGGAGCAAGACTCAACCGTCCTCGAAAGAGAAAAAGGGGGAAGATATGAACTGACGAAGACCTCCGGAAGGAAACCGGCTGGGTCAGGTCGTCAAAAGAGGGGGCGAAGGGGAACCGCTTGCGACAGCAAACGCCCGAACAGAGATTGGTACTGCGGGCGAAAACAGCAAGGGGAACGTCAAGGCGGCCTCGGAAGGACACCAAAAACGAAAAAAAGAGGAGGGGAGAGGGGGGTCCGAAGAAAAGGGTTGCACTTGTCCGTTAAAAAGGAGTCTGGGGAGGCAGTAGCACAGTTCCCTCCCCAAAAGACGGAAACTGGGGCGCCAGTGTCACTTGCGGGGAATACGAAACAAGTTTACAGACGCAAAGGGGATCCTCCGAGGAGTCGCAAAAAACGTAGAGGGTAATGATCGTGGGAGGGCGGGGAACTACATGCAAGGCTATCAACGATGTGAGAAGGGGACGCAACTGGGGGTGGACTAATGTCAAAACTTGCCGGGGAAAAAGCAGCGGCTGAGCGGGGACGGGAAAGAGATACCGAAAAAGAGGGAGGCGGAGTCCGCCAGATGACCTTTGTTGATGCCTCAGGGACGAAAAAACTGGCAGACGGGCGGCGGTTCAAGGGACGAGAATTCGATCGGCAGATTACTTAAAATTGGGGAAAACTTGTGGCGAAGGGGGAAAACAGCTCACGGCCGATCTGGGGCCGGCATCGGCCGAAGAGCAGCGAGGAAAAAATTCCGGCGACGGGAAGTGGGGGGTAGGAAGCGTCGGGTTTGATGACAGTTTCCGAGGGAGTAAAGCCTTCTCGTGGCGTGTGGAGGTCAGGTTGAACAAAGTCGACAAGGAGAAGAAAAGCGCGCAAGGCCTGAGCAAAGGGGTGAACGGAACGGGGAACAGTTCTCATTCGTGCCGTTCTAATGAAGACGTCCGCGACGGGGCGGAATATGACAGGGGGAACGGGTACGTAGGAGCTAACGGGGGTTCAAGCGAAAAGTCCGTAAGATGCGTAACTGGTTGCGAAAGACGGGTCAGTCCGGCGCTCCTAAAGGGCGGACAAGGCAGCCTACGACTACTGTATAAACTAGGCAAAGATGATGAATATGTCCTGGGTTGGCGAGCTCCTGCCGTCAAAGGTTAGGGCGGAGGGGGTTCCCCCTACCACTCGACGCTAATGGCGACCATAAGCCACCAACTAAAGAGAACGAAGAAACCCTTGAGGGGAGAATCAGCAAGTTGCGTAAACGGGGAACCGGGATCAATGATGGCCTACCGATCTGCGAAAATCAAGGTGGGGGCTGAGGGAAGGGCTCCAAAAGGTGGAGGGTCTCCAGCCCGCAAGCTGACGCATGCGAAAGATGGAGGGAAGGGCAAACGGGAAAGAATGGGCGGTGGAAGAAATCAATCTCGAAAATGTCTCATTATAGAAACGAGGAGCCGATTCAAAAGAGACGGCAAGAGAAGAGGTCTAAACGCCGCATAAAAGACTTACTAAAAATCAACACCGGGCTTAATACGGGTCAAGAAAAAAAAGGGGCAGAAAACGTCATCTAAAACACTTGGCTGAAGGAAAGGGAACCCCGAGCTTAAAAAGCAGGACGGCTAACTTCATCATCGTCCGGTCGATCGGCGCGGAGGGGTTGGGACTCAGGGGAAACAACATCGCGATAAACAGGTCAAGGCCAGCAACTCTCGCGGGGGGGGAAGTACCGATCGCCATGGGATGGGAACACACTATACGAAGCAATCAGAATCGGGAGAAGGGCGGGATCCAGACCGACTTAGGCAAGAACTGTGAACAAAAAAGAACCGAGGAGACAGGGAGGGGGGCAAGGTCTCTGAAGCGCATAGACACAACTATATCGGCGGTGGAAGGGACTCCTCGCCTCTAAGGGAAGTGGAAGGCCCGGCGGACTCGTCAGACGGAAAATGTGCAGCATAGCCGACTCGCCGGTGAGCGGAAGTGAGCGTAGGCTCCTGTTATCAGGCGATAAGGACATAGACGGAAAGGACACGAAAGCGGGTTCGGGAGGTCCGGTTGTGGGTTCAGGAATCAGCAAGGGTAAGCTGAGACTGAGCTCGACGGACGTTTGGCGAGTCTAAAACACAAAAGGAACGAAAAGCTCACCGGCTTACCGCGTGAGACCGTCGATGCCGAAAAGCGGCAACGGTCGAGGAATGAGCCTAAAGCAATCAGTGATGAGACGCGAAGGAATTCCGAAAGACCGCGCCCCTGAGCCCAATCGGTTATTGCGGAAGGAAGGGGGGAAGATCGTGGACGGCATCGGGACCGAGTTGGGGAGCAATTTGCGTAATCCCGGAGCGAGATTTCTTCTTCTAAGCTAAGGCAGGAAAGGGGGCAAGGATTGGTATACTTTATACATCTGTCGGTGGGAGACGTGTAGTAGCACAAAAAAAAACACAAATAAACTCGCCGCAAGCATCTCGTTCATTGAGCGCAAGCCGGAGGAATACAGTCGAGGAGGTTAGGTGAACTGGTAGGTGCCGGAGCAGTGATTGAGAACCATCTTCGATAGATGCACAAAAAATGTCATAGGGGGACCTGACGCGTTCCAGGAAAGCCCTTAGGCCAGAAGGAGAAACATGGGGACGCTTCCTCTCCTCCGTGACACCAAGCGCGGCGTGGACAGAGGAAGGTAAAATGGGCTCGATAGCAAGGGACCACGCATTAAGCCCATTATGAAAACAAACCTCCACTGTATCCCATCAAACCCTTATACTACTAAAAAAATGCGCTGAGGGGAGTTCATCTAACTGCAGCCCAGCACGAAAGGGCTGAGGAAGCGGAAACGCGTCAAGGTGGCCGAAAGCGGAATGCAAAATAAGTTCGGAGAAAGCTGAATGCAAAGGCAAAGTCGAGAGGAAAGAAAAGCGTTACGGGCTGACAGCTGGTACGGGCTAAAACGCTGGTAGGCGAGGGGGCAAACTATAAATAATTGCCCTCAACCGCCAGTGCAGGTAGAGGGGGAAAGACCTCCGCGCGGCACTAGGAGAGGAACGCCTCGAGTTTGATACAGACTCCCCCGAGGGGAGAGACCTACGAAGGGCCCCGGGGAAAACAGGGCGGACAATCAAAACCTCATGGCGGGCGATCTGAAGCGCAGGAGACCTCTCCGGACCGACGGCAGACAGGCAAGAAAGGAGAGCCGCGCGAAAATGGACGGGGAGGCCTGAACGAAATTAAAACAGATCTGGAAGAGAACGGGGGCCGTTGGGGCCGAGAAACAAAAAAACGGCATGCTGAAGGACAGTCGCGCAATGAATTCCCCGGATGGGCATTCAACCAGAGGCTAAACCAACGATCATGCACCGAGCCCCATGGTAAAAGGACGACAAGGAAAAGGAAAAACGTCCTGCGGCCGCTCACGTCAAGGGTGTTTAAGAAAGAAAAAAGTGGAGTTTCACGAAAAGGGCGGTCGGAAAAGCTAGACAAGAAGAAAAAGTCTCGAAAGTGGCTGCGGCCGGGATTGCATAATTTGGCTCTGGAGAAAAAAAATATCGGCCGTGAGACGGCTACAGTCAGCCAGCGAAAGACTCTCTCAAAAAAAAACAACGGGAGGAGATAATCATTCAATGGTGAGTACCGGCACGATACTAGATGGAGAAAAGGAGAAAACAGTATGAAAATGAAAGCAGTCCAGTCGCAAGTCCTCAATTTTCTGAATGAACAAGCGTCTGGGGGATAAACGAGGTCGTAACATGAAGGTGGCTGGGAACAGGGGACGGAGGACAACTTCCATCCGGAGCGTATTGGAAGGATCTTTATATCGGTCAGCGAGGAAAACCACACGGGGGAATCAGGGCAGCGGACATGCAATTAACAGTCGACGGGACTTTCCCCAAAGGCAGAAAACATCGCATTGACATGCCTTGGATAGTAGGGACAGACTTCCCAGTCTCCGTACGAGGAGAAAAGGCCAACGCAGGGAAGAGACGATAGAGGGAAAAAGCGCTCCTAATCGCCCGCAGATGATATTGTCGAAAGTCATGAACCGGAAAACAGTAAGGCGTGACTATACCAATGGATGGAAAACGCGAGCGCATCCCCAAAGTTGAAGGAGAGAGGATGCCGATCGCTGTCGTGACAACAAGAAAAAAACATTTGACGTGGCTGAAGCAACTAAAAAAAAGAGCGGATCGCAGAACAAGGCTCAAAAACCATTGCTAGAATAAGTATAAGGAGAGGTAAGGAAGGAGAAAGGGGACCCTAAGGTGAATCATCCGCAAGCGGGACGGGAAAACGGAATCGCGTCCAGTCGGTCAGGCTTAATGGAAAAGGGACTGGGGGCGGAAGAGACTTAAATCCCAGAAGTCAAGTCCCTCAAGAGGCCGACT
>Ga0179593_1502678_pt1 | contig 14770 bp, 12 predicted proteins | sample CZODoug2_1_08_16_FD_185931 | JGI IMG/M metagenome (GOLD analysis project Ga0179593, IMG submission 185931) | Vadose zone soil fungal communities from Angelo Coast Range Reserve, California, USA - CZODoug2_1_08_16fungal (PacBio error correction) | ecosystem: Environmental > Terrestrial > Soil >...
TGTGCGTCTCTTCTGGAAAGGGGAAATAAAGGCCAAAAGAGGGAGGAGAAAGGGAAGGCTGAACACACAATCGAGCAGGAGCTTACACGAAAAATTCCAAGGTTATCTCTACGCCGGGGAGGCGCTTCAAGGGCCGACGCGGGTAGGACAGCGTCCGCAAAGAGTGCCCTTGGAGCTGGGGGGACAAAAGTTCAGACTCCAGGGCCAAAAAAAAATTTCCTAGAGGTCTGGGAGAACAGACAGTTTTCTCAAACTTGGTCGGGGACAAGGGCGAAAAAAGAGCTATTATAGAACGAAAACGTTCTTTCGTGCAATAATGTCCTAAGCTCCAACCCCGAATATCTCGGGGGAGACCACATAGGGGGGAAGGGAGTGCCTACCAAGGAAAGCCTATTAATGAAAAAAAAGTACCACAGCATACGGGGCGCTTAGAGAGAGGGGTGAATGGGAACTTTGAGAAAAGGAACTCAAACGACCAATCAGAAGAGATCAGAAACAGTCAGAGTGACAGTGTTCCAGCTAGCTTATGATTCTAGTACGTGGAAAAACTGGCCAAGGGATGTAATATGGAAAAGAGTGAAAGCAGTCCTAGGGAAGAATGGGGTGCTTCCTATTATATGGGAGAGAAAGGGAAAGCAAGTGGCGAGCGGCTTGAAAGTAGGCGCAAAGAGTCCGAGTGGAACCTATATCGTACTATACGACGGTCACTACGAGCGAGGGAGGGAGGGGGCAGTGGTCAGCGCAAAGCGTCTCCGCTGAAAACCGCCAGAGGGGGGGGGCGTCGCAACGAACGGCGCGGAAGGGGGGGGGTGGGAACCGGGAAGGAAGAAAGGTGAACGAGCCGCGAAGAGTACGAGGGTTGAAAAATCGATGAATCCCCAAAGGGAAATGAAAGCCGACTTTCAAAACATGAGGGAACTTCGAAACTCATAAGAGGAAATGACGGGGAGGAGTCTCTGAGGCTAACCCAGGGGGAAAGGAGCAAGGAAAATGTCTATTGCTGCATCACAATCTTCTTCTGAACCACATACAGTCTGTCGATAAAGAGAAGGATCTCAACGATGGAGAAAGACCTGCGCGTCGCGATTATTCATGAAAAAGGACGAGTCGAATACCGATCGTACCAGTCGAAGCGTGAATAGGGGGAAAAGAGGGGGGGGGGAAGCGGAATCAGGGGGTGCATAAATAAAAAAAGGGCCTCGAGAGGGGGGAGGGTCAGGAAGCAGGTGAAGGGGTTAGGGAAAATCAGATGACCGGAGCAGGTTACAGAACCGAGAGGCTCAGAGCATCACGGAAAGTAAAAGCGCTGAAAAAAATAACGCGCAACGCGGATCACTTCACGTCGTCAAAAGAGGGGGCGGCAACGACAAGGGGGCAGAACACTAGGTGGTTCCTCTAAAAAGGCAAGGGTCCACCTCAAACAACATGGGAGAGATATATTCAAAATATCTAACGGTAGGGAATAAAAAGGATAAAACTCGTACGGAGGGAAAGCATCGTGGGGGGTTGCGGATGTCCTTGCCACTTGAGCTAACCACCACAAAAATGTGGTATCGGTAAAGTCCAGCAACAGTGTTGCCCCGATTAAGACCAGGAGGGCACTGAAAAGTCTCATACAGTACTCGCCTTTCGAAGGGAGCGGCAACAGGTGGCAGGGGAGCACCCCAGAAGACAAAACTTGTCCTGGCGGGGTTAAAAAACAAAAGGGCAGGGAAGAGAGAAGATCACGTGAGACCGGCTTCGCAGGCCGCGTTGGGAGCACGACGGCGGGGAAATGTGTTTGATATCCAGAAAAGGGTGAGCAGACTGAACATAGTTAAACAGGTTGGAGATGGCGTCCTTGCCGCTCTAAAAAGAGGGGACCAAGCGGAAAACGGTGAAAAGAAGAGGGGGGGAAGGAACTCCGTGGACGGAAAACTAAAAAAGGGGAAATAGACTGACTAGGGAGGGGTCCCCGAAACCATCTTGATGCGATAATTGGGAAAGCGCGGTGCTTTAGCATGGGGAAAGATTATGATAAGAACAAAAGCGGTCCAGAAGCATTTGCGGGAAGCACACAAACTCGGGAGGCGGTGGAGCCTGAAAAGACCGAAAGGAAGAGAGGAAGTGAGTAGGGAAGAGAGGTGGGAAGGGAAAGCGTCGGAGAATGGACCTCAACCCACGAGGTGCGGAAAAAAGAACAAATCGAAGTAATGTGGAACGAATGCAATCAGGCCAGTGGTTTAACAAACAAAGCCAATAGGCGGGATGGGGATACTCTCTCCCCCCACAACACGCGAGAGGGAAGCGAGAGAAAAAAGCACACAGGGGAGGAGGGGGTTAGGGGGCCAGAGAGTTCATCTCAAGGGACCAGGGGGGGGGGGGGGCAAAAAAAAATGGTGCTGCTGGAAAAGTAAGAACGACGCGGCGCAGGAGGGAAGCGCGACCGTTACAAATACAAAAAACTATTGGAAACTAAAGGGCGGAAATCAAGGACAGAAGCGACCGGAAAGATTAGGGCTCGAAAGAAGGAGACGGACCGAGGAGGGCTATCGAGCTGTCCCGCAATGAGAAGCAGCCGAAAAAAGTATTGATAAACAGAAAAACGAGGGGTGGAGAACAAACCCAGAGCAGGGAGAAAAACTGGAGGGGGGGGGGGGTGTGTGGGGGGGGGGGGGGGGGATGGGGGCGTGGTCGGGGGGGGGGGGAAGGGGGAGGCGCACACATAACGGATGAGAGGAAACTATTGACAAGACACGGGAAAAAAAGGGACTGGCGGATTTGAAAAAAAGGATCTGAGGCCAGCACGCGAAAAGGTATCGAGCAAAGTCGTGAGTTTAAGACCAACCTTTCAACCGCGCTGGGGGGAGAGCTAAAAAAAAAATCAGCCTGCGCAATATAGGAAAAAAGGAAAGAATTGGGGACAGAGTGCACATATCTAGTTCAAAAAGGCTCCTTGACAACGGGCGGCGCAAGAACGATACACGCGATCGCAGGGGGAAATTCAGTAAAGAAATAAAGGAAAATGAAAGACGAACAAAAAGAGAGGGGGACGCGAAGGCCGCATTCCGCTGTAAAAGACAAAACTTGATTGCCGCACAAACCAAAAAAACACCAAACCAAACCAAGGACAAAAAAGGGTAACGTGGACTCCAGCATTGGATATCATGGGAAGCTAGGGCGAGAAATGATTTTGGGGTGTGGGACAAACTGTACGGGTGTAAGAATCGGGAGGGACAAAAACCCTGAGTCATGTGGAATATGGAAGGGTTTTCATACCCGAGTAAAGGGAGAGGATCGAAGATGGAGGAGAGAGGGGGAATACAGTCATCACTTAATTTCTCTCGAGCAGGGAGGGGAAAACTAGCCGGAGCTGAACGGGGTATTTCAACAAATGCAGGGAAAAAAAGGGGCGAGGCGGTCCACAGAAAAGGGGGGGGATCTGGGGTTGTGCAGAAGGATCTGGAAAGGAGGGGGCCGGGGCTCCACGGAAAAAATAGGAGAAGCGCTCTAGAAAAAATCGCAAAAAATAACAAAACTTCCGGCCCAGCATCACTGGAAACTCTGGATTGAAAGTGTGGAGAAAAAGAGGCGAGAAGAAGGAGACCGGATACCATGCTGATATTCCCTGAGCAAGAAGACATCAAACGTTACATCCCCGTTGAAAAGCCAGACCCTGATGAAACAGCAAGAAAAGAAGCCGGGAAGGGGACTTATGAGCAGTACCGGTTCAATTAAGGAGGAAACACGGAAATGCCGGGCGAACATAATTTGAGAATAAGGAAGGTTAACACTCAAATCGGCGCACTCTGGAAACAGCATGAAAGAACTATCATAAAAAGGAGACGCAGCATGGTGCTAGAGGCACAACTACTTCAAACCGGCGACGAAGAGACCCATGACCAAAAGGGAAAAAGACGTGAAATGACACTATATCTTCAAGAGAGTCAAATCGGAAGAACAGAGTCTCAAATATTAGGAAAGGGAAGGGAATCCGAGGGGTCGGGGGCCGGGGAGCTCAATCACAGGAAGGGAACAATGATAGACCGGCCTGATTTAAATTGAAATCTTTATGAATCTGTGACAGAAAAATGGAAACAGGAACGACATAATCGACTCTCGACACAGGTCAGTAAGATACGGGGGGGTGGAAAATCTAGGCGACTCATGTAGGGGAGTCTGACGAAAAGGCACAGCGCTCGTCCAGAGAAGTCCATGGCAGGGGGCTTAATCAAGCGGGGGATGAAAAAGGAGAACGTACTAAGAACAACAATCCAAAAAAAGAAAGAGGAAGGCAGGGAGGGCCAGGCTTGACAATCTTGTGCAGGAAAGAACTGAAAAGAATAGAAATCATAGAACATCAATCAGCAAATGAAAGAGGGCTCAAGAGAGGAGGACCAATCCACATATAAACTGTACGAGGAGAGCAAAGAGACAAGTTTTTGTGGCTGAAAGGCGATGAAAAGCGATCTGCCGTATACAAGGCACTGCTTTAAGAAGGGCTGACGAAAAAAATTAAGAAAGTTTGAGGGAAACTAGGAGCTACTCGCTGGAAGGGGGGAAGACAGCTCTCTAGTAGTACATGACTTGGCAAAAGACTTGCCCAGAGAACGCACTCAAGTCAAGACAAAAAAACAAAGGAAAAGATGGAAAAAAAAAAAGGAAAATGAGAGGCAGAGGGGAAGGGGCGAGCAGACACGACATCGGGGTAGGGTTCGAAGAAAGAAGGCACTTCCTTCCCGACAACAAAGAGTCCTCTTCAGTAGCGAACACAAAAAAGTTTGAAAGGGTAGAGAAAAAGCTGAGGAAAGGAGAGTGAACGGACATGGCATATCCGTGAGAAGCGGGTCCGCCAAATCCTGAGTGAGCCTGGGGGGGGGGGGCCACTACGGAGGGATGAGCTGCTATCCAATCTACAGGGAAGAAGGAGAGGGCTAATCTCTGGAGAAAGCACCGTTTATATCATACAGAATCTAGGGGAATCTCACTCAGAGTCAACGGGAGTGGAGAGAAAAGCAAATGGACAATAGGAAGGGACATCCTAGGGGAAAATCGGGATTAAAGTGTCACGAAAAGATAAAAAAATCCGACTGCTCCGAGATGAAAAAAAGGGAACACCAGAAATCTGGTCGACAGTCTAGACTTTAATGAACACTTTTTTCAACTACAACTGCCCCTCTCAAGTATATCGGGGGGGGAGGAAGCAGATAAAACCGGGTCCAAGAGAATACTGGATCACGTTAAGGGAAAAAAAAACGTCCTCGTGTATAATGGAAAAAGAATACTACAGAAAAAGTCGCGGGAGACATTGGGGGGGGCCTTCAGGGGAGGCCAAAAACGTATCCGAATCATCGGAAAAGGCGAAAAGGGAATTATGTTCATAAGAAAATAAGGGGAGGGAACACTAGAAAGACAAGAAAAAAAACAAGAATAAGGTTCCATTTAAGTATAATCGGAGTTAGGTAAAGGTCAGTTTTCCTATCTGGAAAATATCGGGGCTTATCACTCATCACGAGAGAAGCGGGGATATCAGCACTAGGCCAAGATGGATCCGAATGGGGAAAGTCAAGGGGAACTGTCATGAGCACATCGAATCTTACCGTGGGAACCCACTCTATATCCAATCTTTAATCTGGCATCGACCGCGGTCCCCACTCAGGAAAGGCAATAAGACATAGAGGGAAAGGCTTCGAACGGTACTGTTATATCCCCAGTGTTGCGGTAACAACGCCTATTGCCCACTTTATTGAGATGGGAATGATGCCCCAATGAGCGGTATGTATACTATTAGAGGATATTAGTCAAAGGAAAGATCCAAACGCGAGCATCGTTAACCTGGGCGCTGTTCGAGGCGGCGGAAATGACTCAGTAGACACAGTCGCAGCAAGGTAGAGAGAGGGGGTAAATTCATGAAAAAGAAAAAACCACAAATCACGAAGACACTTGGGGGTCATGACGACTGGGTACGTGCATGGTGAATTTGGGGGTTAAAAAATCATATCCACCACAAAAAGGAAAATCTACGTAACTCAAAAGACTCAGAGCACTATCAAGCAATAAAGAGTACAGGGGAAGACGGCGAACGCGAAAAAAAGGGTGAAGTCAAAAACAAGATCTTGGGCGTCGAAACCGGGGAAAGAGACGTAAATAATTCTTTGATCTCAAGTAGACGGTCACGAAAATAACACCAAAAAAAGGGAAAAAGCCGAGAAAGCCACTCAACAAACCACTCTAATACAACAAAAGGGGGGGGACAGGCAAAGTCACGCGTGTACTAGTACAATTAAACTAAAGACAGGGTCAGAAGTCAAAAACTCAGTGAGGTTATACAAAAGCTTCTTTGTCTTCCGGAGCGCCAAAAAATAAAAAGTGGTAGCTGGATAGTCCAGGGAAGCAGGGGGAATCACATACCCTATTACGTGAGAGAGTCACCCAAGACGGGTCATCGTGAAGGGGAGCTAAGTATCCAAAAGATGCACGAGAATGCTCAATGCTTTTAAAAAAGGACTGGCCTAGCACTCTACTCGGGGGCGACCTGGGGCGGTCAAGCAGCAGGGGAAAGGGGGGATGGAAAAGAAAACTACCGTGGAACAGGGGGAAAACAGTTTTGCGATGGGAGTTCATGAAGAGAACCGCCAAAAAATCCAGACGGGGGGAAGGGGGGGAGAATTCTTGGGCCTATCAGGGATCTGGCGGGCCTCACATATGAAGCGTAAAAACGTTCATGGGGTTCCACACCAGGAGGAGGGTCTTGTAGGATAGATCGAACAAGCGCGGCGAGACCTAGACATTTCGAAAAAGAGGGAAATAAGAGAAAGGTCTCCATTTTTAGGAAGAATCCCCTCATAAAGTGGGCGAAAGAAACGGGGAGGGGTACAAAATGACTACAATAAAGAGGCGTCTAGGAACAAGTTTCGTGAACGTAGCAGCCTAAAAAAAAAAGAGCAAAAATCCCGGAGAAGGGCCAGAACAAACGCCCACACATGAAAGTCAAAAAAAAACCCAAACTTCCTGTTGATGGGAAGATGCACGTCAGAAGGGTAGGAAAAACCCCCCCATGTCGTGATAACGGGACGGTCATAACAAAACCGAGAGGATGAAAAGAGTCATAACCCCATCCAAAAGGTATGAAGGGGGGGGCCACGGAGAGGGGCAGAAGTCACAGAAACAGGATGGGGCCGCAATCAAGAGGGGTGACGTTGCAGGAGAAGACGCTGAGGCATTGGGGGAAACATAAGAGAACAAAAGGTCTCCTACGACTTTGACGAAAAGAAGAGAAGGGTAGTTGAAGTGTCACTCACTTCTACTCCTGGAAGCACTTCTGAAAACCGACCATGGAAAAAAAGACCCCTTGGATTGGATAAAGCGAACAATGGGCTTCCTCAAATGAAGATCAAGCCGTCATTGGAATCTGAAACTACCATAAACAAAAAGCCTCTGTGTAATGGAGATCGCAATGCTTTAAAGATTTCCGCAGCTAACGTCGGGGATTAAAACGAGAGATCAAAGAAACAACCTTTCAGGTTGTTGAGAGCGTAAATGACTCACAACGCAAAAATTTGAAAACACGAAATGGGGAATCAAAAAAAATTGAAACAGAGCGTTGATCCCAAGAGAAACTCGCAATAAAACCGTAAAGGGTCCACCACAAATAGAAGACGTCTCGAAAAAAGAGCCTTGGCCACCCCAACTTTGATACAGACCACTATTCACGGCTCTATACTCAAAAAAAAACAGGGGAAAAGAAAAATCAAAATTTTCAACGGGATGAGGAAACACTCCGGACAAAAACAGGAAATACAGTCGAAATACATTGTTTATCACTGGGGGGCAATCCCGACTGGGACTCACACCTCAAATGGATAAATTGCCCAGGAGGCCCCCTGGGTCCTACTTGTGCCTTCTCGAACACAGAAAAGCTGGGAAAGCTAACTTGAAAGAAATTGTGTGGGATGTGGACTGCCTTCTCAACTAAGACAAAAAAGGGGGCAATGCCAGGATAATTCCGGGGGAAACGAGCAACGGAAGAAATTTAACAAAACGAAACCCTCGTCGCAAAAGGTAAATCGGCAAGCGGAGATCATAAGCTGAAGGAATCAGAAGCGGCTTTTCCGGCACACAGCGCACGCTGGAATATGACTTTGATGTCACACACAGGCAAACCGAGACGACCAAGAAAAGCGCATGGGGGGAGTGCTATTCAAGGAAATGTAAACCGCAGCGCTGCAGACATAAAGGGCCAGAGAAGTCAAAAAGAGAGGGAAAAACGGAGAAATTACGTAAGAATCACAGATGCGCAGTCAATTTAAAGTCGACGAAAGAATAGCTAAGATAAATAGAGGAGCACCTAGGATGGAGGGCCCAGCAATCATATCCCATACCAAGGTAGACCTGGGTAGAAACGCAAAGGGTAATGGATCTGCCAAGAACTCAAAGGGTTTCCTCCTTAAAGAGTATGAAACTGTCCGTTGAATGGTGATGGGGCGAAATCACCTTCTATCAAACAGAAGGGGATAAATCTGAAACAAGATAATCATTGCGTGGAAACATTAAAAAAAGAGGACTACACAGGCTAAACATTTTTGCTGGTAGCCGACGCACTTGCCAATGGACTGGCTACCATAAAATATAAAAAGAACCGCGAAAACCGACGTGACCTTGCCACCTAGAGAGAAGAATCCTCGGGTCCAGGAGGGGGGATGCTCTCAGTAAGTAAACCGCAGAAAGAATCAGAGTCTAATACCTCAGAAATCAGGGAAGGGCCAAATGTCCCTTGTGAAGGTAGTGTATAGTGCAAAAACTGCAGGGGTAAAGAACATTCGAACGAAGAGAACAAAACGTATCTTGCATTAAAGGGGATAGAGGACAAAGAAGTCAATCATCGCAGACCACGCAAGGAAGGGGGACCTTTCCGGAGACAAATCATCACATGAGCAAAGGAATCGGAACCTAACGAAGACACACGCGTGAAGGGGGGGAGGCACGGGACTGCCTGCAAAGGGAGTGACCAGGCAATCCGGATAGACTGCTTGAGATCAAGGGGACGGTTATCTTGTCGAAGAAGGAGGATGCTCCATGAGAGGTCGAAACCTCCAAGTGGAAACTGGTGGGCCCCCCCACCCGCGCCGCCCCAAGTTTAGAATACTGACCACCGTCATGGGGTTTGGCGGACAAGTCCGGAGGACAACTCATACTGGGACTTAGCGTCGAAATCTAGCCTGACAAAACCGCTGAAAAGGGTGTATTGAATCCTGAGGGAAGTAATAGGTGGCTTGCTCTCTTCGAACCGCAGAGTTTGAGCTTTCATATCTAGTCGAGATAACAGGGAGAATCAACCAAAAAACGGAGGGGGGAAAAGAAAAATAAGATTTTTTGGTGTGGGGAAAAAGGGTCTTCTCGGTACGGGGCTGCCAGACACGGGACTTTGCTAGGTAGCCAGAAGAACTCATTTCCTGAGCGATCAAGTTGAACAAGGAGCACCAAAAAGGGGTCTTTAAGGGGGTTCGTCCCTAGGAGGTCCCAGAGCGCGGAATAGCATTGGACAGCCAAGATTCCCTTAGGTATGGTGAAAATCAAATCAGGTAAAAGTTAATAGAGGAGGACTAAGCAGTCTATTCAAGCGTACGCGTATCAGCGATCGTACTTCAAAAGACGTCACTAGGAAACGTGTGCGACTACTTGTTACGACTATCCATCCCGACTATCATCGTAGATGGGATATAGTCCCACCAGCAAGAAGAATGATCATCGAGGACAGTACCGTGCATCTTTCGATAAAGAGTTAATCTTTCGATCTAAAGGACGCGTCTCATACACAGAGTCCATATAATCCCCCCGAGAAAGGTGAAAAAAACTAATCTTCGAGTCAGATGTACGTACAACAAAAAGCCATTGTTGGGATAGAGAAAGAGACTACTTAAATCTGCCCGGACTAACTTTTACTAATTCCTTGTTAATTCTCTCAAATAGAACACGATCCAGAAATACGGCAGAGAGGAATGTAACCCATTATGGAAGAATCTGCAGACCTACTTTAAACTAGAACAGATTTAACCACCTAGAACTCTTCTAATCAGTGACCCGGGATCCGGCGCATTAAGAACATCTTATCGTATCTCCAGACGACGTCTGTCACGATTTCTCTCCAATCGTCCTAACACGACTTCGGCAGATCCCTCGCTTCACGGGCCGAAGATGCCAGCTACAGCCCAAGCGCGCCCGGGGTGCAAGGATACAGAGGTGAAAAAAACTCCCAGTAAAGAGTACTCGTGGTCAACCGTCGATAACACCAACTCTGTATTTCGGCGAGGGGCATCGCAGTCTAGTCAACTGAACGCCCCTAAGCGTGACCAGAGGTTGAGAAAGCGTACGGGGTAGGGGGGAGGAAAGGCATTCGGCAAAAAACACAGGCCTTTTGTAAAGTGGATGGAAATTAAAGGCATAGGCAAAGACACAAGGAGGGGGTTCTCCCTTCCGAAGGATCCGGATCATAGCAAAGAAAAACCTAAAAAGAATTCGGGATCAAGGGGACACGTTACCCATGAACCTTAAAAAGGCAGACGAGCGACTCACCCCTTGCCTCGCGCGCTGACATTAGTGACCCTAAGCACTGCCCAGGCAATCTGGGTACTCTGAATTAAGGCCGTTTCTTTGGCGTCAAAAGAAGATATATCCCGTAGAAGTTGGAACGCCCACGCAGACGCGATGACGAGGCACCGACTCAGGTAAAACGTCGCGGAGGTAATTAATAGGGGGGGAGGCAAACGGAATCAGATGACTATCCCGTGCATCGAAGAGGAGCGGTTAAAAGGTCACTACAACAAAAACAGCTTAAGAAAAAACAACTCTCCGATCCAGGGGGAACCATATCTAGGGGAGGTCACAGGAGATAAAAGAGGGTCATCCAAGTTGGAAAAGGGGAGAAAAAGAGCTTCCTTCGAACAACCACCTAATACGTGGGTCCTACATGTATATGCCAAAACTTTTGCAAGATCATGAAGTATCCACGATGGCAACACTTACCTGGTGGAAGTTAGTTCAAAAAAATAGAGCGCACGGGGGACCAGGAGCAGAAACATTTTGCAACGCAGGCAAAAACAACCGTCGTTCCCCAAAAGGCTAGTGTCATCAGAAGGGAAGAACGGTCCGAGGAAGGGGTACTTAAGCTGTTTTGAAGGCAGTTGGGAAGAAGGGGATGCCCCTCAACGTAACTTTGCACATACATGACGACAGGATCGTGCGGAATTCCAAAAATCTAGGGAAACCAGCATACGGGTGGTCCGTGTCACAGAATGTGGCCATAAAGCAGGAGGGGGATCCATGCAACTGAAACAGGGGAAAATCAGAGTGGGTTAATGGGGGACAAGTCAAAAGCGGAGGGGCTCAGGAAGGTCCTGCATAAAATTGCCCCTTAAAATCAAGCCTGACACGGAAGTAGACAGGGAAAAAGACCTGGTCCCCCCCACCAAACACAGAATCTGAGTTCCAGCATGGGGGGTATTACGGACCTGTAACTCAACACCAGCCATCAGATGCTTAAGTCAGCCGTCTTCAACTTACTCCCTACAAGAGTCCTTGAGAAACTATTCGTAGGACTCACTTAGCTCTGGAATACCACTATAGAGTTCTATAAAGTTCCCAGCAAAACACTCAGTGTAGCTCAAAGAAAAAACAGGATGACCAGGGATGTGGATAAACACTCGGCGGTATACAAAACACAAAACGCCATGTCAAGTATAGGTTATCTCGAAGAAAAAACACCCCTGAAAAGGAAAAGAAAATATAGAACCCATCAAATATGGTGTTGTTGTAGAAAACAATGCAGGAACAGATTAAACATAAACAGAAAAAGGGGGGATTAATCACGTCAGTTACTTTCTGTACTGGACTAAAACAGCGCGGCGCATAGTGGGACAAACGATAACGTTCGCCCGTGGAAAGACGTCTAGGGTGAAGGACACAAAGGCCGACAAAGATGGCAAGGAATTAATAAAAAGGCCCTCTAGACAGTAGATACAGCGCAGCAAGCAAAAAAGAACAAGATGGAAAACTATCAGGAGGGCCGGCAAATATCTTATCCAGGACACTACCAGGCCGCGAGGGTGGGGGAAAACATCAGAGGGCATTATCACGGGATTTCTTCTCCCAAGCAGGGGGGAAGAGGGAGGAGAGAAATTGGATGAGGGGCATACTCGGAGTGCGCCCAGGTGAGCGAGAAGGCAGGGGGGAGGGCCACATGATGGCGAAGGATGGTATTTTCTGCACGGCCCTACAACACTCGAGGACCCGGAGGAGCTAACAGAATAGGTGAGCGACAGAGCAGGTACACAGGGAGAGAGGGACGTGGCCGGCGCTGAGGGTTTGAAATAGGGCACAACGCAACGGACGGAGCCGTGGTGACCAGGCGAAAGACAGCTGGAGAACAACGCACACGGCGGCCATTCGGGTTGCGCAGTAGTATGGTATGGTAGTAAATTCCTCAACAGGGGGCGGTCGGAGGTGAGTGGGGCGTGAGCGCTTCATGTCGGAAACTCTTGCGGGATAGGTGAGCATAACTGGGATCCCGGACCCTAGACGGTGGGCAACCACGAAATTTTAGGTTGGGGAGACGAGAGAAGAGGAGGAAATGAGGGGAGGAAGGGGGGGGGGTGGGAAAGAGGTGGTCTGCCAGCACAGGCTGGGAATGAATTCGTCGTTGAGGGCGAGGGAAGAAAAAGCGAGGGAGAAGGCGCGTTCGACGCCAGAAGGATTAGGAGCCGAGGTAAATCAGAGGGTGAGTGCCCTGAATACGTGGGGAGGTGCAGATGTTAAGGAGCTAGCCTCGCTCGCCCTCTCTTTACTTCAACAGTCACCTATTGACTCACTGGGCAGGACGAGGGACGGGTGACCACAAGACCCGCAGAGTCTTTCTCTATTGTAGCTACCATGATCTGCATATCCCGAAAAGATCCCGCCTTCTTAGTCACCAACGTCTCCCCACTATGGATTGAAGACGGTTCGTGCGTCCATCCCCTCCCATACCTCGCGGGGGCGGAAGGTTGTGCCGCCGTCCTGCATTGGAGTGCGCCCCCCCTCCTGTAAGCGTTGCTAGGGGGGGCAGTAAGCGCAAGGGGGAGTATTTCCGAGGCACTCTAATACCGTTATCAAACAAGAAAAATAACCAAACGGTGCTCATCACAAAAACGGCGACACGCTAGGCGAAAACGAGACCAGGAGATAGACAAGGCAAATGAGGGAAGAAACGACGCCAAAAAGGGAATGGAACGATCCCCAAAGGACCACTCTCGTGGTATAGAAGACGTCCGAGGACGCTTCTACACAACTGGAGGGACACAGAGTAACCGAGCAAAAAAGGGTGAAACAGCACTCTGTGCTGGAACAGACCGCGGGACTAAGACTCCATGTTTTGGGAAGGACCTGAATCCCAGGTGTATACCGTCCGTTAAAAAAACGTTGACACCCAACGGGGGCGGGGCAACAGGCCGCAACCTCCAAATATTAAAAAGGGGACCGCTCTGGCTCTGACTCGTTCAATTGGGCGCATACATCAGGATCTTGAGAATGGGGATGAACCAAAGGCTCTTCGAAGAGTTTTAAAAAAATAACGGACGAACGACATCCAAATATCTGTGTACAAGGATTTCATAAATGGGACAGCATGATAGCACCCTCCAAAGGCGAAAGCACGTTTACGTAGACAGAGAAACGTCGGGGAAACAAAGATTATCTGATGTTTTTCGTGGCGAATCGCTAGAACGGATCAGGTATCGAAGTAACCGTGACCTTACTATAAACAGAAGTCAGAACTAACACCGGACCGGGACTCCAAGAACTTATTTAAGTCGAAAAGCACACGAAGTTTCGGAACAAGCTCCCTTATGCAAATGGAAGGGATCATTTGATACCGCGCGGGCTGGCCAAATTGAGGGCGCAACAGGTTTCCAATAGCGTGTGGAACACGCTCTAGGACTCTGTAAAAGCAAAGTCACCGCTTCCATTCAACACCTTACTACACAACTGGTCGCGTTAAGCGCCGACCACTCAGACTTAGAACAGGGAGGGCGAAGAAGAGGGCCCACACTCGCAACCAAGAGAACGGGAAAGGTCACACAGAGAGAGGTAGAAGCGGTTCCAGAGTCAGCCTCCATAACTGTTAATCGGCATCATCCATGATCCGAGGGAACCGTTGGAGGCAGCATCCCATTAGGCCCACAATTAGTCCACTTACAGGAATATTGACAGGGGGGGGAATCTACCCCACAGGCCGTGAACGTCCGCCAACTAAGGACTGCGACAAGGTAAGCAGGAAAAAAAAAAAACCAAAGGATAGAAAACATAAACAGAGATACGAGGCATTCAGGGAGGGGACGAAACAAACAGATACGGCGTTTCTGAAAAAGCGGAGGCGTCATCGGTCTCATGCGATTGAGAAGGGCTACTCTAAACTCCACGAAGACGACATAGGCGTCCTGCACAGGCTCTTGAAAGTAATTCGTCGCCAAAAGGCCCGATCTTCCTCGTTAGACTCCATATTCGCGGACGCACAAAACGAGAGGCACGACACCCATATTCTCCCACTCCTCAATAACAGGGAAAATAGCCACAAACCAGGGACGAGAAGTTCGGGGCCGGAGTCGGCCCCTCTACTTGCCAGACTAGTGAAGCTGCGAGGTAAGGGGGCGCTGAAGGAAAAACAACTGAAATCTTCGGAACTCATGAGCAAGACGCGAAGGGAGGTGAATCCTCACTTCGCACGAAGAGGAAGCATGGCGAACAGAAAACGTTCACGCAA
>Ga0179593_1408003_pt1 | contig 14769 bp, 15 predicted proteins | sample CZODoug2_1_08_16_FD_185931 | JGI IMG/M metagenome (GOLD analysis project Ga0179593, IMG submission 185931) | Vadose zone soil fungal communities from Angelo Coast Range Reserve, California, USA - CZODoug2_1_08_16fungal (PacBio error correction) | ecosystem: Environmental > Terrestrial > Soil >...
GCAGCCTTGAAGGGACAAGAGAGGACGGGGTGTTGTCTCTTACTGGGTGCCATCGAAAAGGCAGGAAAAGGTCCTGGACCGAGCAGCGTCCCAGGACTAGAGAAAGGAAGCGGAAATCAGTTAACAGGCGGTCTTACCTCTCGGAGTGAAAAACGACGTCACCGGGGCGCGGCGGGAAGGACGAACAAGAGGAAGTCGAGACCTCAAAGCGCGGGGATGAATCCTAAACAGAACCGCATAAAGTACCCATATCGGCCAGTTCATGCCATCCACCCTGTCCCATTTCTCAAGGGAAGGGGAGGAAGAGGAGAAGCGGGCTTGCCGAGGAACAGGGCGAATAGAGATTGGGTAGACTACAAAACACTAGCGGCGGAATTTCCAGTTCGTGGGACATCAGGTTCGCATGGACTGAGAAGCGCCAGGGAGAGGTGGGGGCCTTGAGAACGGTATCGAGTTTCGAAGGGGCACTTTGGGAGGGTCATCGCCCGGAGGGAGGTGCAGGGAAGAAGGTTCCTCGATGTCGCGGCCTTGGGGGGGTAACCGGTACAAACCTAACGGGCATGCTTGTTGTTGTGGGAGGACTCCACAAACGTTTGGAAAAGGGGTCAAGTTCAGAGATAACTACCTGGGGAGGAGGATGCGACCTGGACTTTGAGGTGTGAACACATTGCTTCGGGGGGACTCCTGTCTAAGAATAGCAAAGCCCTGTAATCTACAATACTGTGGGTCTACCAGCTATCTGTTCAGGGGGCCGTGAATTTACAAGTGGTGCCTGACCTGCTCAGCTCAGGAGAAAAACGGGGTGTCGCGGCAATCAAGTCCTAGAAAGAAAAGAAAAAAACCAAATCCCAGTGCTGTCAACAAAGGGGAACAGGGGGTTCGAGGGTGCGAGAAAAAAGGCGGCGGATCGGGGGAAGCTCCGAAGCATCGAAGGCAACCGGTTTTCGCGATGGCCTAGGACAAGGCCGGGGGGCACGGAAGGAAAGGATTCACTGACGCAAGAGTCATGTTCTATAGGGGGATTAGGTAGGAGTGCTTTAACGTCTTAGGAAACGAGGGAGAAGGGAAAGGAAGCACAGGGGAAGACAGAGAGGAACCGAAGTGGGACGGGTGGTGGGTGGGGAGGACCTCAGGAATCAGAAAATGAGGACTCGCGCGGCCCTGGGCCTTAACGAAGGAAGGCCCGGGAGCCTTGCTCGGCAGACCGGCTTAAAGCGACCCGGCGATCACTGAATTTGCTAAAACGCAATTAGTCTGGGAAAAAACCCTCATCAGGGGTATACCCGCGCGGGTGCCAAGGGAGTGGGACGCAGGGAAAAAGTCCACCCCAACGTCTAGGAGCCATCCGGGGGGGGTATATTTGCTGAACCCGGAAAACGGGGGGCCGCCCTTTTTGGGACGGATCAGCCGCCGAGGAGGCAAACTCAATATGGTCTGAAATCTCTCCCAATCGTTGTGGCCGTAAGGCCCGTGAGAAAAGCACCATCACCGGCGGCCCGGAAAAAAAATCAAAGAGTGACGGCATCGGAGGGAAAAACTGTCCTTGGGGCAAAAAAGGCTCTAAAAGGTCAATTCCGGGTGGAAGAATACCAAACCTTAGAAGATGCGGGGGGGACGTCCGTTACCCTTGGGAGGGCTCCCTTTCTTCTTCCTGGTTGAAAAGGGGGGTATAGGAAATCTTCCGAGGAGATAAAAAGAAACCTTCGAGCCGGATACTTACCTGGTTCTAAAACCGGGAGGCAAGGGGGGGAGGGAGACAAGTCCAGGGGACCTTGAGCATGATACCGGCGTGAGGCGTGTTTGGAAAAACTTCCGGAGACCCTTTGAGGGTTTGGAAAGGGTCCCCGACCTCGAAAAAGTCCAAAGGGCACGTGAATTTCACAGTCTGGGAGGAAAACCGTAGTAACGTCGGCGATGAGCCGAGGTTGCTCAAGGAAAGTCAACCCTGAGATGAAAGCTCCGTACTCGAGGTGTAACGTAACTGTCGGGGACATAAAAGGGCCAGTAGGAAAAAAACCGGAGAGGCGAAAAGACACTCGACAGTCAACGTCGTCTCTCCGGTGGCTGGCAAAGGGTGGAACCTTAAGAGAGGGTAGGCGAGAAGGCACCAAAAGGAGGGGCCCGACCCCTCGGCTAAGGAAAAACTAAGTCTCCGCGGGGAGACCAGAGAGCTCAACAAAAGGGGACATAAATCATTCGACTGATAATAAGGGACTTGAGCGCGGCGGAACGAAGCCGCGCTCGAGTCCGGGGGGAAAAAAGCAGAGTAACGGGACATCCTTCCCCTAAAAGCCGTTCCGGAACCCTTATCAACACGAGGAAAGGGTCCCACGGGTCAAAGAGGGCCTTTAGGGCAGCAGAAGGACTTCCGTCTGCCGGCTAAATTATCTGTTCATGATGAAGGGGCCCCCTTGCCAAGGAATGGTCGAGGGGGGGCTCGGGTTCTAGTCAAGATAGTAACACTATCAAAGACGGCCTACGGGTGGGGGCGCAACTCTGTAAAATACGTCCGAGAAAAAAATCTAGGCATACGGGGAAGGTCCTATGGGAGGACACTGCCGACTTTCCAAAATTTCGTAGGGCTTCCGACAAACCTTCCGAGATACGGGAGTGCGACGCGGACGTCAAGGGGGTCCGGCAGTTTCGAGAAAGGGAGTCAAAACTTTCTGGCCCCTCTCAGGTGAAGAAAATTAACGAAAAAACGTCAGCCCCGAAAGGACCGGCTCCAAAGTTTTCTACCGAAGCGGCGAAATTACGCCAGGGGAATCGATTATGACTGTTCCACCGGCTAAGCGCGCAGCGCCGAAACGGAATGGTGGGGGGGATCAGGACTAGGACAACAAGGGCGGGGAAAAAAAAAGGCAATTGAGGGGTCAGCATGGAAAAGGTTTCGTATCAAAGGGAGGAAATGACAACCACCGCGATCGGGGGAGGGGTATGCAGGACTAATACAAAGGTTCTCAGGGAAGTCTGAAAGGAAGGACTGGTTCCACAAGTACAGAAGATTTCGAGAAGTTCCATAATTACAAAATCCGAGTACCTAATATCTTTCCCATCTTTCCTGGGGAACGGGAATATAGATTACCGAAAACTAATAAAGGGGACACCCACATCATTTATACTTAATCTTGTTCTACAAAGCGTTTTCCTCCACGGCTTGGATATCAGGGGCGGCGTCCTGGGCGATGAAAGAGGCTGAGGCCGATGAGCCGCTGGGGTAGGGAAAAGTTCCAGGGGATCATTACTATGGCCAGCGCTAACAAAAATACTTTCATGGAATTACCGAGCCGGTGGGGCCAAAAGGGGGGAATTATCCAAAATGGGGAGGGAAACTTTGAACGGAAAACACGAAAAGAAAAAAAGGGCAGTCCAAAATGGGTTGGCACGGAACCTCCTCGGCACGCTGGGGAGGGGGGGAAACAGAAAGAGAGCCAAAAAAAAGCGCAGCCGGGAGGACGAAATAGCCGAGGGCGCGAACAGAAATGCCGACAGCCGGCGAGTCGTCGTGTAAATGAGAGGCAAGGAAAAAACCGGTCGTCTGGGAACAGGAGGTAATTAAAATGCAAGAGGAACGCTCGGTAGGGGGGGCTTAGAAAAAATAGGGAAAAAGCGGGCCGTTATTCGAGGAGGAGGAAGGGACGGTGGTAAAGACACTGGAAAGAAGTCTGAAGAATCGAGGACAACCGGCAGCCGATGAGGGAGAACGGGTAAACGAAACCGGGGGAGGCAAAGGGCTCCAAACAACCGAAAAAGCAGGGGAAAAAGGGAAACGTTGGGAGTCAGCTGCCGGGACTTCTCCGCACTGTGAAAGCACCTCCTCCTTCGAGGGAGAGAACCGGTCATAGACGGACCAAAACGATCCCGGAAGCCCGAATGAAAGAAGTTGCCGGATTAAAAAAGCCAGCCACCGACCTGAACTCAAAGCCGGCTTATGGAGGGTGGGGAACGGTGCGGAGAGAAACGAGAAAACTACCAAAGGAGCCATACGGGTCAAAAGGGGGGTCATTGGGGCGAGAGGGGCCTTTCCCTGGATGCAGTTTTGCAGGAGTGCCGCATCAGACAGAATTGGTTGGGGTTGTAGGTGGGGTTGTTGGATTGGTTGTTTTTGAGTTCTGGGATTTTAGGTATGTGGGTTAGAGCGAAACGGTGTGTTTGTGCGGCGGTAGGGGGGAGGGGTGGTGGGGTGGTGGCACCGGTTTGTTGGGGGGTAAGTGGAGGCGTTTTTGGGGTGCCCCTTGTTAGTTATAGATGGTAGATGTGGTGTTATTATTTAAAGGGGTGAGCTTCATAAAAAAGAGGGGCTCGGGGGGATGTGGAGGTGAGAGATTCTCCTTTGGTTTATGGATGTGTTATGGGTTGGGGGGGGTGTTGCTGGTCTAGGCAGTAATCTCCTTCGTAAGTTCTGTGTTGATGCCTGTCCCCCACGCAAATTGTGGGAGCGCGGAGGAGGAGAGAAGGCCCGTCCATGTAAAAGCGGCTTGGGGGAAAAGGTGCCCTGAGGAGTGCACTAGGGCCCGCGAATTTCTCTTCCTTCTCACAACGAATCACAAAAAAAAAAACTCTCTGAAGAGCGGTTGGGGGAGGTCAAGCTGCAAACAACGTATGATGGGAAGAAGATAGAGGAACAAAAAAGGAAAACTTCAAGGGCTTTTTTTGGAGAAGAGAATAAGCACTTAGCCCTGAGCCCAAATATCGTGCCAAAGAAGAGGTCAAAAACGCCCGTTCCTAAAACAAGACCTGGTTCTTCGCACTTCCACGACCCATCCCGGCGTAAGTTGAAAAGACAAGGGAGGGGGCACAGCGATTCTCAACGGGGGGGTATCGGGGCAGGGAAAATGCGGAACACCCGGTGCCCTCGTAAAGTTCGCAGAACACCCCAATTTCGCCGTCTTCGAAAGAATCTTCAGAACGTAGGAGGGGGTCGAATGACAAGCCAGTCTGGACTCAAGGGAAAGCACAACCACAGCTCTATGAAAGTCGGCAATGTGAGGCATCATCTTTAAAATATCAGCGAAGGGGAATAAGGGGGCATCCTAGGAGGGGGCAGAAGGAAAAAACTGGGGGAATCTCACTTTGAGAAACCGCAAACTCCGGCGGGGGGTTAGAAGGTCCGAGAAGAAAAAGGTATCCGAGGAATAGCGCGAGGGAGACTCCAGCCGATGGGTTTAAAAGGAAGATACATTTTGCCCTTGGCACTATCATAAGGTGTGACTCTTCCCAGGAGGAAGCAAAAGAAGGTGACAAGAAGCGTCGAGGGGGACCGGGAAAAGCAATGGGTAGCCTCAATTGCTAAAAAGACCTTTTGGAAAAAGGAGTTCGGAAAATACCTATGCTGTTCGGCGCAAACGAGGAACAAGGTTGTTCAGCGATCTAGCCATTGAGAAAGTCTCCAAAAAGAAAAAGTCGGGAAGGGGATCTTGGGAAGCTCATCTACGACGACGCCTCTCTCCGGGGCTGTGGAAAGATGGTCGGCCGTAGCTCTCAATGGAGAAGTCCAGCTCCAGGGAATCCCTTTCAAAAAGTGAATGGGATGTCCGTCATCAAAAAAGCTTCTAAAAAGGCAGAGGAAAAAACGGTCTTCCCGTGCCCAGCAAAGGCGCAGGGAAAGAAAATCGGACTGGGATTAAGTCTATTCTAGGCTGCTCAACGACAGGTAGAATACCTGCTCCGGCCGCGGGTACTCAAAAGGACGTAAAATATTCAAAGTGGGGACGGGTTTCGCTGGTAGTTTCAAAAAGGGAAGGGGGAAAGAAACTGCATGACTCGGCAAAGTCTCAAGGACATACGCCTCCCACGGACAAACCCCTGTTGAAACGGCTAAAGGGAAAAAAAAGGTGGGGCGAAAAGTCGATTTTCACAACGCCGCTACTTGACCATCCAGCATGTTTTTTCCAAGGAACTGGGAAAGTTTTCTTTTCTAATGCAGGGTCCAGAAACGCGCAGCGAGGGGAAAAGGCTTCTCGGAAAAGGATGTCAGAACACCTTTTTACCCGTGAGTCCGTTGCAGTATCTGTTCAGACCCCCGGCCCGGGAAAACGAAGAAGAAACCCTTACGAATAAGGGAACGGCCCTCAAATAGGGGGGTCATGTTCAGATCGGGTACTCTTCCAGCCACTAGCGCATCGCCTGAACTGACCCCCGACGAATTGAATAAAAACTGGGAAGCCCCGGGAGAGTCGTCACCTGGGAGAACAAAAAGGAAAATTGCGGACAGGAGGGGGGTTCTACAATTTAGATCCCTCCTAGAGGACCATTTCCTTCATGGGAGCAAGGAAAGCGAAAAGCCCTTCACTCGGGGGAAGGACGATTCAGTTAAGGAAGGGGGCCTCGTTCGAGTTTCGGAGAAAGTTGAGGCTCCAGTCCCGTCCTGCTTACGGACTGGTTCAAAAAAAGCAGGAACTGGAGAAATTGCCTACTAAAAAAGAACTCGTTAGCTTTCCTTGTTTGTGACGGGGTGAAACAATGACGGTTCAGACCAGCTGGAGGGGGAGGGGGAAGTGCCTGAGGGAAAAGAGGGACCCGTGAGAAGCAAAATAAAGTTCTGGGGGTTCCGCGGACGACAACGAGTCAAGCAGCGAAGGGGATAGAGTGGAATCTGGAAACAAAGAAACTGAACAAAGGGAAAGAACCACGCATCGGAGGGGGGGGATGTGGAGGCTCCTCCTGTTATTAAAACCTCTTCGGGCGCAACGAGACAAAGGGGGACAGAGGCGACCGTTAAAGAGGGGCGACCGGTGCATCGTGACTGGGAGAAAACCGTCTCTCTATCTTCCTGACACTTGAGATTTCTCTTCGAACGAAGCGCAAGGGGAGAGGTACCCCGGGAAAGAAGCGGGAAATGGGCTATCAACAACAACAACTGGGAGTTATATAGATAGCGGCCGTTGGGGGGTACCTGATCCTAGGGGGATTCATAAGAGGGGCTTGTTGATAGGAACTATAGGGCAGAAATAAGGGCCGAATGACCCAGGTCGACATTACGGGAAAGTAGGCGCGTTCCGGACGAACAGAGGCACCGCGGGAGGGAACGGAGACCTTTCCCAGAAAGGGGAAGGAAAATAGGGGAAAAAAATAATGTAGGGCTAGGGGCATCGTGAATCAGGTCCGTAAGCGTAGCAACGCGGCCAGAGCACGGGGGTCACAGCATAAAAGAAGGGAAGACGGAGTAATCGTGAAGCCGACGTACTAATGGGACTGGGTAGTGCCGGAAAGAAAACCGAAATCTAGAAGACAGGGGAAAGACTTACCTCCAACCAGGAAAAATACGATAAAAGACCCTGGCGGGGGAAAGGTAATAGTAGTACAACGTTGAACCGCCCTTCGCCGAAGAAAAACTTTCAGGCAATAGGGAAAGAAGGGCTTCGGGGAAAAGCGACCAAGTGACGCTGAACGATCCGCACGGGAACCAAGGAAGCATCCCTTTCTCGCAGAGTTACGTCTTACTATGAACCGCATTGACGAAATGGACACGAGAAATGCAGGATATTCATGGAACCACTGGCGAGGTAAGAAAGGGAAGAAAGCGACTCCCAACCAATTAAGTGCGCAAGCGTTCCCTCAAGTATTCCGTTGTCAAAACATAAATCAGGCGAATTTCAGGAGAAATCAAGGACTTGTCCGAGTATCCGAACGGTGAAAGTGAGAACGGCCAAAAGGGGCTTAAGGGGATGGGGGGGTAAACTAAGAACAGTACGGTGGGCCAGAAAAAAGATGGCAGATGGAAAGGATGACAACAGAAGGAAAAAACCGGATGGTAACAGAAGGATCTTACAGAAGCGTTCAATATGGGGGGATCGTATGAAATACTCAGGTGGGGACAAAAGTGCAGAAAGTGAAAAGCACAGAGAGGAGGGGGCGTAGATCTTCATAGTCAAGTGGGGGGGGGCACCAAAGGTTCATCTACGGGAAAATGTGCGCTTTTCCGCGTTACTGCCAGAAACATGCGGCTCGAAAAGTAAGGGGCAATAGCAAAAGGGGGATCATGCCGAGAGTTCAAACACTCAGCAAAATCGCGAACCCACTGGAGTCACCTACTTAATGTTAGTCCTGAATGGCGAGGTCAGTCCCTCTTATGGTAGAGGGTTGAGAAAACCAAGGAAATCATCACCGCCAACGAGCAAACGTCAAAACGATAAAAAAGGGAAATCTGCGGGACAGGGCTACCTGAAAAAAAGCGAGACGAAATTCCAGCGCGACCTCACCCGTGGCGGCAGCAGCTAAGCTAGGGGACAGGAAAAACCTCGTCTCTCCGGGGAAGCCTGGAGAATTGGCCTAAGGGAAAAGGGGGACTGCAGCGGAATCGGGTCTAAAGGAGTCTTTCAAAAAATCCAGAACGGGCACGTCCTTGAACGGCTAGGGAAGGAGAAAAAGGTGTCGAGTGCGGCGAAAAAGGAGAGAGGGTAGGGGGCTAGAGAAGGGAGCCCAGGGAGGCCTTATTCCTTGACCGGCGAATTTTCGTGATTGAATTACCCAAAAGGAATAAGGGTCGTAGACGAAGAAAGGGGGAAGGAAAATGCAAGGGGGGATGAACTGACAAGAGAAAGGGTTATCTCGAGGGTCTTCAAGAGGACCACCTCCTACTCCTACGGGAGCTGGAGTCCGTGAGGAGAGGGGACGACCGTCGCTGACGGCAGGAAGGGATAGAGGAAAGGGGAAAAAGAAAATAGTTTACGAAATATGGGAAAAAAACGCTCTAAGAAAGACCTTCCTAGACCATCCACCGCTTAAGGTGGAGAGGGGGAGAAAAAAAGGCAAACTTCAACCTCAATAAAGAGAGGGGCGGGCTCGTCGCTGGAGGGTGTGGACGAGACTTGCAAAGGCTTTCCACTTCCAGAAGGACATCATAGGGAGAGGGATGAGGGGTATCCGGAACGGCTGAAACTGAAGGGGGGCGTGGGAAGGGAAAAGCCGATATGGACGGGGATGCGGGGTTTGAGAAGAGAATAAAAAGTTATGTGCCGTTCTGCTTTGGTTAACGTGCCCCGCTCAGGACGTAGGGAAAAAAGGAAAAAGGGAATCCGTAAAGGGGAGTGTTAAAATAGTGCTGACCGGGGGAAAGGGACGGTGACAGCTGGTAGAAGGGAAACGGGAAGCCAACTGAGGAAAACTAAAGGATCACAACCACTGTCTCTTGAACGAAGGGCTCGAAGCAAAACCAAAACGACCAGGAAAGAAGGAAAAACTATAGGCTCCAATGAAAGAGCAGGCGAGCAGGGGGAAAGGGCCGGCCCGAGAAACGAAGAGGCTCGTGCACCGCGGCCGGGGAAGTCGCACGCTGTAACCTAGAACGGTAAAGGGCAGCAAAAAAAAGGAATCAAAAGGGGAGAGGGGGGTGCCTGGAACGAGGCGGAAAGCGATAGCCTGCGGGTGCGTACGCGTAGAACATGAAAACAGGAAAAAGCCAACAGAAAAAGGGACCAGTGCCAGGCTTAAGGGGGAACACACCATGAAAAGAGGAGGGGGGAGATCTCGGACTTGGAGGCGCCGCGCGCCGGAAACCATTCCGCTTCTCTGTCACCACAAAATCGCCGGGGTGACTTAAAGAGGTGCGGCCAGAGCAGGAGGGAGGCCAAGCGAAAAAAGGGACATTAAAGGTCTCGGACCATGATCGCGGATCCGGTCATCTCCTCACTGACGGTGAGGGGAAGGAAAAAGCAGCAGTCTTGGGGAACGCTATCACCAGGGAGAATACATCGCGGAATCTGAGTCCAGGACAGCATCGGCGTAGCGGGGTGGTGGTGACGAAATAGGCTAACCAAGGTTGGGTTACGCGGAAAAACCAGGGAACGCACGGAGAGGGAAGGGAGGAAAGGTGCTTCAAGAAAAATTCTGGACCCAGCTTGTCGTACTTAAACACAAACCCCATGGGTCACGCAGAAGGGGAGAAAAGATAAAGGAAGCCCGTGGGTGAATCGAACTGAGGGGAGAGATACCGGGGCTCGGATCGAACCGTTTTGTTCCGGAAGAAGACCCATTTCGCGGGAAAAGACGGAGAAGGGGGAGTGATCTTGGTCATCAGAAGAACGACTAGACGGAGGGGGATGGAGTACTTGCCAAGATGGGCCCCGCTAGGCAGCGACTGCTGTCCTGCGAACTTTCCCCAGGGAAAAGGGGGCACTCCAGCTGGCCCTGAATTATGCAGAGAAAAAGGCGGGGCGGTCTGCAAAAAAAAAAGAAAAAAAAATCCTCCCATGTGTATGAGGGGCGGTTGCCCGAGGTGGTCAGGAGGGGCAGGTACGGGCTGAGAAAAAAAGATCCGCAGGCGAGACAGACAGGCTAAAACCAAAACTAAACAGGAACGGTTGGGAAAGATTGTCCAGGGGGAGGATCCTCTTGCCGGATCACCTCGAACTAACTGAAAGGGGTCTAGGGGGATGTAAGCTACCTGAGGAGGGACAGAGCAAGGGAGGAGGGGAATAAACAGAAGACAATCTTCGCTCGCCCCTCTCTCACCATATTCGGACACTCCTAGGCTCAGCCTCAGAACCAAACGGTTCGTGACCGAAGTGAGGGTGCAGAAAAATGTTCCTGGAGCAAAATCCAGCTGGGGGAAGAAAATACCTCAGTTCACGGGAGGACTTCTCGTCCGCCATCTCTTTTTGGGGGCCTAAGCAAAAAGGGTACCGGCCGTTCGGGGGGGAAAAAGGGTCGGATCAGAGGATCCTGGGAAGTCCAGGAACTTACCGGCTGACTGCCTTCATCAGCTCCCTCGCAGGTCAGGTCACGGGCAAAAAGAGGGGGGGGAAGGAATAAAAGACGGAACAGAGGAGGAAAGGGAACTTATGGCCCCGCCAGGACTAGGAAAAAAAAAAAAGACTCGGGAGGAAGCGTCCTGGATTCTCACCCATTATCTTCTCAGGCCTCTCGCCCTTCCTGTGTCAAAATCCCTCCCTAGCGGGACACAAGGGGAGCAAGGGGGAATCGGTCCTAAAAAGCTGGGACAAAGGGGCGCCAGGGCTTAGGTAAGGTATTTCCTCCAAGGTGCCGCCGTCCTCAAGAAGGAGGGACAGGAACAGTGGTAAAGACAAGGAGGAAGAAGGAGGAAAAACCTTAAAAGAAAAAAAAGCCATCGGTCCAAATGGGGAAGGGAAAGGAGGCGCGTAGGCAGTTTTTCACACATACGTTGACCTCTCGTTCTGGGGGGACCGTGAGGAACAGAAATCGACTACGGGAGGGCGGAGGGGGGATCCAACGATGGATGACTCTCCAGCCAAGGGAGGCTGAAACATTCGCCGTCGGCTAATCCCGAGGCATCAGTGAGACGAAAAAGAGCCCAAGAAAGAACCCGTCAGGAAGGGGGAAAAAAAAAGGAAGGTGGGGAAAAGGAGAGGAGAAAAATCTCAAGGGAGGGGGGAAACCGCGTCTATTCTACACCCGACATTCATAGTAGGGGCGACAAGTGGTCACAGAAAGGTCGCAAGGGGAGGGAAAAAAGGATGGGATTAAGTCCTGAAGAAGGATCATGTCTAAGCTCTTCTATCTTGATCCAACTTTCTCTGTGGTCCTCTCTCTCGAAGAGGTACCAAAGAAGAGGAGAAAGTCAACCAAGCTGAATCTCAAGAAGAAACCACTTAGGGGGGAGAAGAAGAGGGGGATAAAGAGGGAAATTGTTATCCGGGAAAGGAGTACGGTTACCCCCAAGACTGTTCCTTCCTTCTCCAAGTATACCACCTAAAAAAGTACTTCAAAGAAAAAAAAATCAGTTAAACATCAAATCGCAAAGGGAAGGGAGGAAGACTTTCCTGACTGTAGGGAGAAGATCCTAGGGAGGCTATCCTGTACCGTGGAGGTTCAATATACTTTCCCCTTCCCACATCTTGGCCAATAGGGGAGAAGGGCGGATTCCAATAGAGAAAAATAGAACGCGGTGAAACGTCACGTGGGAGAAGGAAGGGTATAAGAAGAACTAAAGAAGTCTGGTCAACTATCTATAGTCGTGACTAATTCACGTGAAACAAAACTAACAGTAAAAGTCGGCAGTATTTCGTTAGAAGGGGAAAAAAAACAGATACGAAGGAAAATGGAGACGAGGGGGGCGGGAGGAGGAAGATCCTACCCAGTTCATTGACCTCGCGCGGCGTGCCTCGACCCCTAGAAAATCGACCGAGGAAAGGGGGAAACCGGAAAAGTCCCTCCACTTTCTAAAGGAGTGAAAGGAGGAAAAGCGGGCGATGAAAGGGGGACTCGAAAAAAGAGGAAAAATGGACTGCAGGCGGGACTGCAGCTCCAAAATTGTAGACTATTCAGCCATTTTCTCTCAATTGAGGGGGGTAGGAAGAAAAGGGATGAGAAGACCGGGAAGGGACCAAAGGCCAAGGGAAAGAAAAAACAAAGAAGGGATTCAAAAAAGACGTTGCTGAAAGGTCTTTGGGCGATTAGCCTCTCCTCCAAATCTTAACTACCACCTCCGGACGGTGATAAGGGAAGTGAGAGATGCGGACGAAAAAAAAAGTTATCTTAGGGAGGAGAGGGGGATAAACGAGGAGAAGAACGAATGCATGTTTTCACCCACAAGGTAAAGGAAGTCGGGTGGAGAAAGAAAACTCTAGTGTGCCGCCACAATTCTCGTCTGAGGAAAGTGAAGGGGGGGCCTCGGGTCGTGATTATCCAACAGGCGGTCTCTTTTTTTACCTTCATCTTGCTAGACTGAAGACAGAAAAAAAGAGAAAAATACGCCCGGGGGAAAACGCAAAGGACATTTAAGGAAGGGGGAGGGGAAGTGGCGGAGTGGATTAAAACACAAGTTAGTCTCGATCATTTCCTAAACACTCGAAGAGTATTTTGTCACCCTCACGGGATTTGGGGGAGGAAACTGGAATACCAAGAAGAAAGGGGGGACGAGGGTAAGCAACTCTCGAGTAGAGGTTAAAGGAGAGAATCTTCCCGGGGGTCCTCCTTGATAGTACATCAACTCGTCCGTGCACACCTAACAGGAAAGGAAGCAGAAAAGCGAAGAGGTACTTCATTGGGGAAAAAAATGACATCGAAAGAAAAGAGGAAGAGTAAGAGACCTTGATTCTAAGGGGAAGAATTCCTGAGAACCATCTCGCGTATTACGGACGGAAGACGGGAGAAGGGGGAGTTCGGGAATATTCTAACAAGGGGGGAAGGGGATGAACAGTACGGTAAAAAGATGGAGGGAGGGCCGTTTCGAGAGACTCCAGGAAAAAAAATGGCTTAAGCTCAGTGGAGCTACACACCCTTAGCAAGCTTTCACACCACCAAGAAGAAAAGAAAGGAGGGATTGAAGAACACTGGGAAAAGAGGAGAAAAGTCAGGAGGAAATCAAATTAGGGGGAGAAAAAAAGGTCACACAAATTTTACTCAAGATTAGTATCTGAAACTACTCTCAAACGGACGAGAAGGACAAACTCCAGGTACCTTTCAAAAAGGGATTAGACCGCGAAAGGAAAAAGCCTGCCCGGACTTCAAAACATGATAATTTTTTGAAGGTGGTTTCTTCCCTCCTTCGAGACTCGAAAGAAAACAAAATCTGGCGCCAGACGGAGAAAGAAGAGGGGCACATGTGAGGGACTAGGCCAGGGCAGGAGGAGGGGGGGGGGGTTAATTTTCGTTTGTCTTTTCGTTCCTCATGCATCAACCTCTTACTATTAAAAGCTGTAAAGAGGAAAGGGTCCGAACTTCTTGGGGGGGGGGGGTTGTTTTGGGGGAGGGACTGTCACCCAAAGGTCTTTGGAAGAAAAAAAGAAAGTGACCTTCATGTAAGCGTTTTTGAATGCTGACCGAGACCTGGCAACGGCCTATCCTCAAAACATGCTAGGGAAGGAAAAACGGGAAGCAGGTTCAAGATCCGCTCTTCACAACGAAAACAAAAAAAAGAAGAGGGAGAATGACCGGCAATCAGATCAAAAAAAAAGGGGGGATTAAAAAAGTCCCATTCCTGGGCACAGCGCACGAGCTTGTGGGGACTCTACGATGAGAAGAAGGAGGGGAGGCCCAGGGACTGTCCCATCAAAGGGAAAAAAAACGTGGGGAGAGGGGAAGCGGCCCAAAAAAAAAAAGAGAAAGTACAGGCCTTCGTCGGAACCCTAAGGGAACATCGGGGTTAGCTAATAAAGGAGGAAAAGAGAAATCGTCGGGTATCTGAAGGGGGGGAAAATCTGTGATGAAACAAAAAAAAAGGGGGACCGATAGCGGGCATCCCCTTTCCCCATTTCCGTACATCCCGGGCAGGTGGGAGAGCGGCGCAAGTGGAAGTGGGGTAGGGGCAAGAAAAGATGAGGGCGAAAACAAAACCGAAAAAATATTCAAATGAGGAAGGAGGGCGCATCGGGAACGTGGGGGTATCTGCAGGACATCAAGGGAAACGGGGAAAAAAGTCAGCGGGGGGAGGGAGAGGCCGTAGAGGGTCTTGGAGAAAGGAAAGCACACTACCGTTTCAATCAAAAAGGAGAAGTCTTTAGGGAACAGTCCAAGGAAGCATAATTACCGGGGGGGGGAGAGGGGAAAACACGGACGAGCAGTGTCACTCGGGAAGAAAAAGAGAGAAGATCGGGTGGTGTGATCAAATCTCAACCAATTCTCGGTCGCCGGCAAAAGAGAGATGGGCCGGGGAGACGGCAAGGAGAAAAAGGAAAGGTGCTTTCAGACAGAAAGGTGGGAGGAAACCCATAACCAGGTTCGGAAGGAAAAATAACGCCGCCATGTGGATATTGGAGGAATCAATAAAAAGTAAATAAAAGAGAGGGGAGGGTCGACCGGGGGGGAAAAGACCTTCTCATTGTCGCGGGAACCCAGACGAAACGGGCT
>Ga0179593_1506624_pt1 | contig 14769 bp, 20 predicted proteins | sample CZODoug2_1_08_16_FD_185931 | JGI IMG/M metagenome (GOLD analysis project Ga0179593, IMG submission 185931) | Vadose zone soil fungal communities from Angelo Coast Range Reserve, California, USA - CZODoug2_1_08_16fungal (PacBio error correction) | ecosystem: Environmental > Terrestrial > Soil >...
TTACCGGCCGGAGAAAAAGAGTAGACGGGGGCCGGAAACAGATCATCACCTGTGCAGTGAAGAGAACCTCGCGTCTGCAAGTGAAAGGGGACACGAAGTCTTACCGGAAGGATAGGCTACTGGGGTGGAAGGGACGGTTGCGAGGGGGGGCCGAACTAACCTTAAGGCATAACGAAGAGGCATGACCAGAGTAAATATCGGGCCGGGAAAAAAGCTGATCAATCAGTTGGAGAGCTATCAATTAAGTAAAGTAGATGAAAAGGTAAATCAGGAAATGAAATAACGAATCTTGGGGAGCTTACGGGTCCTGTTTTGGTAAAAGAAAGAGGTGACCAGAATCTGTTATCAACAAAAGGGGATCTCAGGCTAAATGGGAAAACTAAGCCGTAGAAATTTGGGGGAGTGGCCATAATTGTCTTTGCAACAGATCAGACGAATACACCCTCCGGTAGTCTTGGGAAACTAGAAACAACGACTGCTGCGGAAGAGGGAGGAAATAGCAAAACAACGAGCGAAATCGGGGGGCACAAGCATTAGAGTAAAGAGAAAAAGTTTAAAATCGCTCCGAAAACAAGCTCAAGGGCGGCAGGAACTATTATACACTGTGCAAAAAAGGAAATCTTGGACATTGACATATAAGAAAATCAAAATAGCCTAGATTATGGGGACGCCGGCAGGGGGAGAAGGACGTGAGGAGGAAATCAGGTGCGAAGCTATTAGGACCAGAAAAATGGAAGGGAGCCGGCTAGGGGTCCAGTAAAACCACAGGAGGAGAAACCATAAACATTGGATTTGTGGGGACTAAAGAAAAGTGGCACAAGATAAAAAAATGCTGGGGTGCCCATCCAATAAATAGGGAGCCACGCAGCAGGCAACCTTACACCCTCTCGATGGGAAAGTGGGGAAAAAGTTCAAACAAAAAGGGACAAGTGGGTCTTTGGGTATAAACGAAAAGAACGTCTACAAATCGCTAAATCAATGGGTAAAAGCTCTGGGGAAGTGCCCTTTAATGCAATTTGCTAAAGAATTTATTAAAAAAAGACGAATAAAACATAATACGGGGAAGAAGAGGTTTCAGGGGTAGGAACGGGGGGGGCCACGTGCAGTACCTCAGACCTATTAGAAAGGCCATCAAATAGGGGTCACTTTCAAAGACCAAGGGGGAAAACTTTAATAGAAAGGATGAACTGAATAGGGAAAGGGGAAAACTGGTTGTGGCGTAAAAGTGTCCCGTCAAAAGAAAACACATGACCTGTCCCTGGGGACTTCTGAAGCGGAGTACTAATCCTAGGGGACAAGAGGAAACGGAAAAAGAGGTGCCCAATGTCTAAAGAAAGGGAGCGTTGGGGCAAGATTGATAAGGGGGGGTGCCGGGAACATTTAGGGGTACAGGAGGGGGGAATAAACACAGTAGGGGTCTCTGACCACACTAAGACGAAAAGGAAGGAAAAGACTATGCAGCATGTGAACGGAAGAACCGGGGATCGAAAAAGGAAAGGGTGAAACGAATCGGAGCAAGGGACCCGGAATCCAAGAAAACAAAAAGGGGGTTTCGATCCAAAGTCAGAACGGGGGGGAGGATGAAAGGTAGTAAAAAAAGTGGCAGAAGAAAAATGCGAAAAGCGCAAAACTCATGGATTGACGGTCAGTTTCATGGCTAATTCCAAACGAGACATACGGCGCAGATGATTAGTAGTAAGAGAAAGGTGTCCAGTGGAAGGGGGGAAAGCAAGGGAGACCCGGGGAAAACCGAATCAGAGAGGAAGAGAAGAGCGGCAAAGTGCCCTACCAAACAAGTAAAAAAGGGAGACATTTAGTAAGATTACAAATCAAGAATAAGGGGTGAATCCAAATCAAGGATGGAAAAAAGTAAGCTCGGGGGCAGAAAGAAAATAAAGGGTTGAGCACTCCCGAGAAATTCAGAGTGGGGCGAAAAAAGTAGAAGTAGGGGATGACAGGTGGCCGAAAGAGGCTTAGCAAAATACTCTATTTGTAATCAGCAAATAAAGGCCTTAGTTCCGTAGGGGGAAAAATCCCAATCGTGCAAATACGATTGGCGCAAGCAGGTGTGGGCCCATCAGCGCTTCGTCCGGTGATGGAAGGGGAAAAAAAGAGGTCCGCCCTATAGTTCAGATGCGAGGCACCGGTTGTGGAGGAGAGGAAGAGGATTAAAAAAGAACGAAAACCGGGGTGTAAAAGACGTGCGCGCACGGCGGCAAAGGAAAGACGGCGTTATCGGGACCATTAAAAGGAGAAATGCACAAGGAATAAAGAGGGGCCGTTTTGTTCTCGAGATGCAGTTTCTCCAGGGGCCGGCAGTAACAGCGCTGGGGCAATAGGCCGAGAAAAGGAATTGGACGCTGGGTTGGCGCAAGGGGACATTAGGAGAGGGGGGTTTGTGCGGCAAGCTTGAAAAAAGGGAAGAATTGTGTTATGGAAACTCTGCTTCCGTGCCGAAAGGGGGTCAGCGCCAAACAACCACTAAAGGAGAAGGGGTACAATTTGCCTTAACTCCGGGGAGAAGAACAAACTCGAACAGCAAACTGGTATCAGAAAAAAAAAAAAAGAAAGAGAAAGAAAAGGCCCGCGGGAGCAAAAAACCCAATTCGTCACATTCGGAGGACTGGGGGGGTGAGAAAATAAGCGAACTTTACCTGAAGAAAGAGAAAAGAAATGAATAACTCTACGCAGGGGCGGGGGGGAAAGGGGAATCAAGGTGAATGGGAAAGATAAACCGTGAAATGGACACATCTGAGGGCAAGGGGTGGACACTATAAAATAAGGATAGGAGTCTAAAAGAGTCGCGGACGATCAAAGAAAGGTGCGAAGGAGGAAACAAAAAGATAAAAGAAGATCCTAATTTTCGGCGGGGGGAGGGCCAAAAGGGGAAGCAAAATCGTTTCGATGGGGGATGTACTAGGTGAAATAGCCGGAAAAAGGAAAGGCCCGTACGAAAATGCGGAGGTTACAAAAGAAGGATGGGGAGATCCTCTTTGGGGGCAAAAAAAATGGTGAAGGGAGCGTTAATGGGGAAAGCGCCGTAAAAAATTCTCGGAGGGGAAGCAAATTTACGGCTCTACCGTAGACCGGAGGGGTTGGTCAAGCCGGGGATCAAAAAGGAGGGGAACGGGCTTTAACGCCTCTACTAAAGGAGAACTGGAGCTCTGGGAAGCAAAGGGAACGCGTATTCTCACCGAGATGAAGAAAGCGGTAAAACTGCAGACACTACGGTTTACTAAACAAAGATGGTCGCAAAAGAGGTCAGGGGAAAAGGGGGGGGAATTCGTGGGGAAACGAAAAAAAGAAGGGAAAAGCACCAGGGAGGGGGAAGGTGTGTAAATGTTTTGTGGGGGGAATAGCTCTCACGAAGAAACGGGGAGACCCGTGAAAAAAAAGGGGAAAGAGGAAACTACTATCGCTTGTATGGGGGGGACGGGACGGGGGGCATACCTAGAAGGGTCAGGTAGAAGCAAAGGGGAGGGGCAGAAGAGAAGAAGTTGGTTCATTCATCGGTCGTGGGACAGAAACAAGGTGTGCGAAACCTTTGCTCCTGGAAAAAAAAATGGCGGAACAAAACCAAACACGGGACGAGCCACAGATACGAGAGAAGGGACAGAAAATGGGCTAAAAGTCTCGGGCTCAGGGGAATAGGGTAAAGAAAAGAAACGTTTAGTCGTCCACAAGGACAGAAAGGGGTGAGGGGGAGGGGGGCAGAAGAAAAAACCTGTTCACAAACAGGGTTGCAAGGTCCCCGGTTAACTAGCCTCACCTATTCACTTCGTAAAGGGGCCCAAAAGGGAAAATGTAAATGGGGTGAGCCGTCTGAACCAGGGGAGATAAGGGACCTTGCAAAGGCAACAATCCGTCATACCACACGGAAATATGGATTATGTGTTATGGGGGGGAGATTGTCGCTTTTCTAAAAGGCCGAAAAGCAAATAAGGTCAAGGGAGGAGAGTTGTGACCATGGGACGGGGAAAAGTGGGGTAGACTCGATTCAGGGTGAAGACCCAAAGGAAAATTGTGGTCGCGTGAAAGGAAGCCGAAAGAAAGTGAGGGGGTATAGAGGGCGGCAGCTTAGGGAAGGGCTCGGCTACTAAAAGAAAACAATGCATGTTGATGGAAAAGAAGTGCATCTTGGAGGGAAGGGAGCGCCAACCACTTTTCGAACACAGGGAGTTGGTGGGGAGTGTAAGAGAGTCCGGTTACGGTCAGAGGGAAGAAACCTTAAAACAGTAGAAGGAGAAAAGAATGGCGATGAAGAACAGGGGAAGCTAAGGTAGGGGACACAGCAGCTTAGGACCAATGGGACTTGGAGGGATGGGGATGTGATGATTTATATTAGAGGAAGAAGCTCAAGTGGCCTGTTCATCCAAGGGGGAGGTTAGTGGGGCGCCGGACACATGGAGAGTGGGCTTTGGCGGAGAGGGGAAAAAAGGGGGCTTCGCTAAGAGGGCCCGTGGGAAAGTCCGGGGCCGAGCGATTAAACTTAGAAAGGCGTCGAGGAGAAAACTAAGGTGAAGGGGGATATGAAAAAAAAAGGCAAAAATCGGCAAAACAGACCACTAGGCGAAGGAGGAGGGGGCCTAGGGGGGGACAGTAGAGCAAGGTGGGGGGACAAAGCGGGACTATCTTAATCTTCAGGTGTTGAAAAAAAATGCCAGCGTAAAAAAGGGTGGAAAGGAATGGGGTTGGCAAAGGACGGGGGGTCTGAACCGCAAAAAAAGGAGAAAGAGATTTCGATCCTTTTGGGGGGGGGCGTGGGAGAAAATTGTTAACCGAATGGGAGTCATCCGAGTTAGCCAGGAAGGCTGGAGAAAAGGAGCCCCAAGTTAAAATAAAAGTCGGGATCAGGAAAGGCCCAGAGGGGAGTAAAGCGTCTCTTCATGGAGTCGGAAGAAGATCGGGGGGGCTGACAAAGCATCTACTCTCAGGCCGGGGGAAACACTCGAGCCGATTCAATGGAACCAAAAAACAGGAAGGAGGAGGGAAACATCTAAATCGGCGGACCGGAGAAGGAAATGGCGCTAGAAACAGCTGATCTTCCGGAAAGGACGCGCAGCAAGGTAAAGAACCAGTATTGGGATGGGGAAGGTAAAAAAAGAAGGGGGATGAAGTGTCTAAAGGGGTTCGCGTACACTTCCGCTACCGAGGAGCCAGATCGGGAAAAGAGCTCCGAAACGCATATACAGGAAGGAGGAATCATGTGCGGGTTGAGGGGGAGAAATTTATGTTCAACCCTAGGCCAATGAAGGAAACAAAGTTGGAATCTGCTGGTCCGTGGGGGAAAAGCAGTCGAGAAGAAAGAAGAGGACTCAAAATTGCTCGATGGAAAAAGGCAAGCAGTCCTGTAGCAAGAGTGGGATGGGGGGGAAGGCTTTGAAACAGGTCTCCTAAAAAAAAGATAGACAAAATACGGGGGACAGTTTGAATCGAGAGAAAGGCTCATCTGTTGGAGGAGGGCAACAACCTAGTAGCGGAAAGCTGCGTAACTACCTTTAAAAAGAAAGGAAACGCGTATATGATTGCGCAAAAGGTTACCACTTTTCCAACGGGACCCATTATAGACGGGACTAAAGGAGGTACATCAAAGATCAGCTCTAAGGGACCCGAAAAGATGCTGCTCAGGAAACATCCGTAGATTACCTCTTGTCGGTTGCGATGGGGGTGCTCAAAAACTACCTTCAGTGTGAGAAGGGGATCTGGGGAAAGAAACTGAGACAAGAAAAAAAAAAATAAGGGAAAGAATTTTTGTGGACCGACGCCGGCACGGTTGCACACGCTATAAAATAGGGGGGGGGGGACCTACATAAGGGGGAGGACATAACGCGAATCTGATCAGAAGCAGAATAAGTACTAAGTGCAGAGCAGGAAAGACAAAAAATTGCTTTGGTCTTAACAGGAAGATATCAAAAAAAAGAAGGGAAAGCAATGGGGGAGCTCGAAAGACCTTTGAGGAAAGGGCTTTCGCAGTATGGCACCGTACAGAATAACTCACAGCAGAATGGAAAGATATTGGGCCAGTGGGGATACATGGGGCCCCGTGTGTCCGAAGGGATCAGGGGCTCTTCACTTGGCGATAAGACGGCAAACTGAAAAAGAAGAATGGGTGAAGTCGACGGAGGAAGAGGAAAGGGGACTGCCAAACGGGTAAGGAAAAAGGGGGTCACTATTCATCATCAACAACTAGTGCCTTTCCCTTAAGGAAATTGAAACGGGGTGGGAGGCAGGAAATCCAGAATGGTCAACGAGACCTTAACTTTAGAAGGTCTGTCGACGAGAGGCCATCGGGGGGGGGGGCGCTTTTACGGGTGTGGGAGTCAAGAAATTACTGTGGAAGGACAAAGGGTCACTACCGCCTTGGCTACTATCCGGATGAAGAGGCACCAACTTTACGTCACCTTAGAAACCAGGGGGCCAAAAGTAAGAAGAAGGTGAAATGGCAGCAGGGTCAAAGAAAAGCGAAAGCACACTCCCATCCGTAAGCCCGCGCAGGACCAGATTTCAAAGATCAACGGTGAAAACGGAGATCTTGTCACAGGGGCCCATCTTGAAAAATAAGGAACGAACAAAAAGCGACTAAAGAAGGAAAGAGACTAAGGGGCATTTGCGGGGGATAGGGGGAAAAAAAAATTCGGCCTTTCCAACTCGCACTAGGGGGAGGCCTCGGTTTCGGTAAACGAAATGGACGGGGGAGGAACGAGAGGGAGGAAAGAGTTACACCTTATCCAAGAGAAAGAAAAAGAGGAACATTGCCGGACAGGGCTCAGTCTCAATGTAGGAAAAAGGTCTAAAAAAATAGGAAGGGTTATCACATCAGGGATGAAAAACAACCGTACGGGCTACGGAAATACAAAGAGTTGTACCTCCAGATAACGGAAGAAGGTGCATAACTAGAAAGGGCACTCGCTGGGGTCGCAAGAGATAGAAATCTTAGTTTGGGGAAAAGATCATTACTGCCGTCTAGGAAAGGGTAAAAACACGATCACATCAAAAGTCGGATCCCGAGATTACTCAACCGTGGGGACACAATCTATGCTCTCGGTTAAATAGGAGGAAACCGGGAAGGACGGGTCACACATTTGGGGGGGAGAAAGCGGAAGCTGGTGTATTCCCTCACACCAACGGAGCGGGGTTGGAGGAAGACAGACGCCGCCGTCGTCAGGGGGCAAGTACGAGAGGGACAGACAATTCAAAAGGGGATTAAAGTTCCAAGAGTCAGTTGGGGATTCGTAGAGTAGTAAATTGGAGGACTTAGTCGGTCTGTGGAAAATCAGAGGGGAATTGAAAAAGTCCGAGAACGCGGCTGTCAAAGCGGCGGAACGTTGGGGAGACATACTGAGGTTAGAGGTTGGGGGACTTCTAGATAGTTAGGCGTTTTGGTAGGGGGAACTCTGCGTCAGTGCATGCACATGTATCGAGAGAAAACAAAAAAGGAGGAAGGAGGAGAGTATATACCAGGTGAGGGAAAGGAAAAAGGGTCCTTCACAAAGAGTACCTCAAAATTATTCGGGGGAAAGACAACAAACAATAAGAACGAGAATTAAAAAAAAACCAAAGTCAAGAGTGGCAGTTGAAAGGACCCTTTTATAACACAAAGGGGGAATGTAAAGACGCCAATAAGGAAGAATAATTTACAGACGAAAAACTATTTTGAACCGGGGTTCTCATGTGGTCGCGACCTAGAGAATGAAACGCGCTAGCACGTCAGGGGGGCAATCATAAAAAACAAGATCCGCGGAAGGACGGATCCTCTCTTAGACATCTTAGCTAAAAATAAAGGGAACGCGCAGAGAAGGGCGGACAAGGGCTAAAAGAGGCTGCGGCAGCGGCGGGTCCAACATGGGCAGATAAAGAAGATCATTGGATGGGCGAGGGGTGGGGAAGGGGAATGAAAGTGAAGGACGTACTGATTGAAAAAAAACAGATAGAAACCAGAAAAGGTTAAGGAATAGCCTATTGTGGGGGGAGACAGAATGTCCGCAGCCACTTTCTTCAAGGCGGGAGCAACTCTGCCCTGAGAGGGGGAAAGTGGTGGTGAAAGTGACGGAATTCGGGAGATAACTTACTGAAAAAAGACCATTATCAAAAATTGAATCTTGAAGGTGGAAAAACTACTACAGAAAAACTGTGAGATCAGGGGGAGAAAGGCAGAGATTCTCTTGCCTCTATGTAGATGTTGAAAAAGGGGAGGGAGACCCTAAAGGATGGTCCACTTACATGTGGAGCATTTTAGTACGAAAAAGGCGTAGAGAGGGCTTCGAGTTAAGGCATCAACGTACTAAAGCAAGTATTGATGATAGTTGCCGAGGGAGAGGAGGTTTGGGGGGTGCGTAACTGGGGAAATAAGAACGCGTGGGACAGGGGGAAAGGTAAGAACGAAACTTTGGATCGAAAAGAGAGCGGGATTTCCGGAACACGGACGGGAGGAAGTTAAATGTGAAATGAAGGTTAAGAAATAATTCTTAACCGGGGAAGGTACGTGAGGGAAGGGGGGTGTAAGTCCACTTCCGAGGGAGGGGGAAAGTAGAAGGTGCAGAACACCGGACTAAGGCCAAAAGGCGGAAGGGAAACAAAAACCTTCTACAAGCGGACCACATAAGACATACTAAAGATTGAGGCTAAAGGAAGGGGGAATCGTGAAAATGAGGTGACAGGGAACGTTAAGGAAGGAAAAAAGGGGGGGGTTTAAAAACACCAGTTTCAAGGGGGGGTGATGCTGCATGAACGACAAAAAACTGTGGTAAGGGGGGGGGCCTAAAACTTGGCCTGTGAAACGCGATCCAGCAGGAAAAGATGGGATGCAAGGTTTGCGTCCCGTTGCAGTGGGGGGGACATGGCACTATTTGATACAAGACTGACGACAGAAGGGGAGTACCAGGGCAAGGCCAACTAACGGTTAGACAGGAAGTATGGCATGGTGGTATGTAGGGGATTAGCAAAGTCATAAGGCAAACCACTAAGTGGCAAGTTCAGCTTGAAAAAATTGCGTATAGAGAGTGGTAAACGGGCGGTTCAGGGGGGAAAAAAATCAGGGACAGGGTGAAAGGATCAAATAAAAATAGAGCTTCGGGAAGGGGAAGTGCGGAGTTAGGAGAACACACTATGAAGGATGGCCAAGCATTGCAAGAAGAGGGGAAAGTTCAACTCGCCATAACGTGAAGGAAACGGCTACTGGTGGCTACAACAAGAGTTTGCGGAGATCGACTTTCTGTTGGGGGTGAAGAAAAAGAGGGGGGCAAAACACGAATATCTTCAACATAGATCTCTGTCACGACGAGTGAGGAAGAAGGCTCAAAAGATGACCGATTAAGCTCTGGACAGGAATTTAGATAACTCAGTTCCTTTTTGCTAAGGGGAGACTAAAATCTCAAATCAAAGAGCGGAGGAGGGGGGGGCAGGGGCTTGTTAAAAGGGAGAAGAGAATGGAAGCTTCGCGTTTAGACGGATCAGTGAAAGGGGTCTACGGGATCCGGGGGTCTCTTCGAGACAAAAAAGAAAGTGAGGGGCTATGATGAGGCTAGAGGGGGAAAGAAAGAGACCAACCAAAAAAGAGGGCCATTATCATTGGGCTAGGGACAGAGATACGAAACATGTAGAAGATAATCCTTTTCCAAAAGGAAAGACAAGTAAAGGAGGTTGCAAGGAATTGACGTGGAGGGGCACATAAAAAGGGGTACAACAGCCAGCAAGGAGAATCACACGGGAGAGAACTTTTGCGTGTTCGTTGACAAAGAAGGTTAAAAGAGTAGGTCTCCTCAGTACCGGAGGAAGGGGTCGGAACAGTGAAGCCAAGGAAGAACGCTTCGGAAGCTTCAACCAGAATCATCTCAGGGGCAAACCGGGCGAGCAAATTTGAACAGGCGAGAAGGGGGCAAAGAAGGATACGACTCCAAGCCGGTTAAAATAGCTGAGAAAAAAAAATAAGTGGATTGGCGGAAAAGAAAAGGTAATAACAATAGTATTAAAAGCAACCGTATCAGAGATCCGGCAATTCTCAAACATCGCCGGGGGAAAATAGTGACTTGAAGGAGCGACAGGTCTGTCAGAGGGGACGATTGAAGGAAAAAAATCCGCAACGAAACGTTTGGGGGGGGCATCGTCGGTAAAATCCTATAAAGGAAAAGGACAAATCCTCAATTGGAGATGAAAGGCTGTGGAGAACTGAGGAGAGAAAAGGGAAAGGAAACCAACGCAAATGGAGAGGATGGAAGTTTTCGTCGACAGTCAGCTGAAGACGCCAAAAAAAACGTTTCTCCCCAGGGTAGCTCGGGAACAATTCACCAAAAAGAATGGAAAGAAAGAGGTGGCCAGGGGTCATGGATTCTTGGGGCGAGTCCTGGAACGAAAGCAGGCCATAAACGTTATTTTTGATCAAGAAAGAGAAAAATAAATTTAAATCAAAACAGATAATCACGGGACCAAAGGTGGGCATACTGAGATTATAAAAAACAATTGTAACGCGCAGAGTAAAAACCGCCGTATAGGCTGATGTGAAGGGAAGGAGTACACTTTGGAAAAAAACTGCAAACTTGGGAAGAAGGAATTAAATCATACAATAAAAGAAAGACGTCCAAGGAGGGGTCCTAAAGGAGGAAGGACCTCTTACTTAACACAAGAAGAAAAGATCGAGGGGTGCTCAGCGACTTGAGTGACGAACGGGAGAGGGCCAAGTAAACCGTCACGACTAATACAAGAACAAAAGAAGGAGGAAAGTGGGTGCCTCTCAACGGAACATTGCAAAAGATATGAAAAATTACGAAGCAAAGCATGGTTAGAAGTGAATAAAAAAAGAAGCAGCCAGCAGATGGAGTGCTAAGGGGCAGGAAACAAGGGACCAATGTCTTTGTCTGGAAAAAAGAGCAAGGGCCTACCAATCACCTGTACGCAGTAAGAGGGAACTGGAAAGGGATTGTTGCTGTAAAGGAAACGACGATAATAACTAATAAAGAGAGAGGGCCTTGTCTTACCGGAGGGGGGGGGGGAAAGGTAAATCCTAAGATCCTCGGCTAAAACGACTGTGTCTAAGAGGTGGAACTAACATTCCAAGGGAAAAACGGGGTACTACTCATAAAGAGAAGTTAAAAAAGGGGAGTAACAATTTGTGAAGGCGAACAACCCCTATGACCGTCCCTTTGGGGGGGAGAAAGGAAAGAGTTATTTTATCTCAGGGAAATACAAGAAGCGGTCACGATGACAGGGAACTAGTACCAGCAGGTTATTCGGGGGCGATTGTCGAAGGTTGTTTCTGCAGACATTACTGGGGGGGAGAGAAAAAAAAAAGGGACTACACCTTGGGATCATGAACAAGATTAATTAAGGAAGGAACAAGGAACGAAACTTTCCCTGATAAGTGAGGGAGCAAAACAAGTCACAAAAAACGGCAAGGAAAGGTACGTCCCCGAAGGACGCTCAACGAGAAGAGGGACAAAATTCCACCGTCGAAAGGATAAATGGCAGGGTACAGAGGGGGGAGAACCGACTAAAAAAAGGTGCCTCTCGGAAGACAACATCTTGAAAAAGTCTTTTGAAAAAAAGGTACTGTGACATCTACAAGTCTTAAAAAGGAGGGGAACTTCTAAGGAGGAAAAAGTCGACAGTGTCCGAGGAAATTAAGGCAACAGGGAGACCGCGTACCAGAGAAACGCGCGTCTATAAAGCGGGCCAATAAGAGTCTCCAGGGGGTGCAAATTTAGTATATTCGTACTCAGAAGAGTAATTGGTGGAAAAGACCAAGCCGGCTTGCCCACCACCGGGTGATAAGGAGGAGGGAGAAGAACAAGGGGGTGAGCCCTCACCCGATAAGGGAAAGAGTTGCTGAACAAAGCTGAGGAAGGGGTTCAAAAGAGCTAACCTCTAGGGGGGGTTAAGCAAATAAATTAAAGGGGGGGAGTCCTTGGGGTGGGAAAAAGAAAAGAAAATAACACGGAACTATTTCCTGATACGAGTGGACGAACATGGGTTTTCAACACAGAACCGTTAGGGGGTAACAAGAGAGAAAGGGCTATCAAATGATAAACAGTTTGTGGGAAGTAGATCGACGAGGGATTGACCGCCTCGGGAACTCAGAGGAAGGGGGGAAGAAGTGCGCTGGAAGGGGAGGTGCCCATTCAAAAGGCCGCAACAAATTCCCCTTTCTGCAACGGTACACGGCCGTTTTGGTCGTCGAGTATAGGATTTGTACTTCCTATTGGGATGTCAGGGAAAGGAAGGGGGGGCTCAAAAGGACGAGAAAACCTTTGCAACTTAGTGGCGCCAAGGACTATGCTAGGTGGCGGGGGGAGCATGAATCTTGGGAAGCAAGATTTTGGGGAGAAAAGGAAGGTTGCCGCATAGACTCCAAAATCCAACGAGGAGAGGAAAAAAAAGATATGATCCATGGGCGGAACAAAAGGAAACCGAGTAACAACTATCACAAAACTCTACATAAAAAAGCGGCAGGAACCAAACCTAGACGGAATTGGCTACAGCACAAGTCGGAGGTTTCTTCAAGAGCCTGTTAGGAAAAAAAAATCGCCCGGGTAAAAGTACAGCCCATAAGAAGAAAGAGAAAGAAAATAGAGGAAACTTCAAAGTTTGGACCGGGCAGACAAGGGGTAAAAAGGGGAATCTAAAAAGCGGAGGGCTTTCCTAGCCGGAGTAGAAGCACAGTATTGGGTTCACAAGAACAGATGAAATAGGTAGTGAGGTCGATCACGAGGAGGATGGCACCTCTAAACTAAAGGGGCGCACAGAGGAATCTGGAGAAAAAGAGGAAAGCTGTTGGAAGACGATGAAAAAGGTCTCTCCATCAGGATCATTTTATGCCGGGGGGGCAAAACGCAAAACTCAGTCAAGAAAATACTGGATGGGATATTCGCCAGAGGGGGAGAATCCGTTGCGAAAAAGGAAAACCCCGGATTAAAAAGGGTTCAGCACAACTTCCCGTTCTAGGGAAGAAGAAAAAAGGATGGAGACTCTCTAGCTTCTGCAAGTGTACTGGGGGGGGGGGGGAAAGACGGTTGGAATCAAGAGGAGGTGGCGTACCAAGACTACTAAATTAATGGAAGAAGACGGGTAGCAACTTGTCCTCTGACTCGTCGAAGGAGAGGGAGAGGGGGAAAAAACACAGTCTTAATCGACAGACGGCGAAGGTTGAAAAAAAAAAAATAGATGAAGAGGGAGGGAATGGGGGAATGAAGTGCAAAAAATCGGAGCCTGAGAGGGGCAAAGTAGTTATTAGCTTGGGGGGGGGGGAGGAGGTTCAAGGGAACGATGTATACCAGGCAGTCACCGGGGAGAAGGGGGAGCGAAATCTTAAAAGTCGTCTTTGAGGGAAACGTGCGTACGTAGGGGGGGGGGGGAAAAACCGTCGTGAAAGGAGCTAAGGGAAAAGGGCAGTGGAAAGTAAGGGGGGGGGGATGATGGACAGATGTGCGTGTTCAGAGACAAAGGGGGGAACACCTTTGAGAATTCCAAACAGGTAAGGGAGTAACTAAACCAAAACAGGAGAAAAGAGCACAGAGACACTCAGAAGCGGACCAAAATGGGGGAAAGGCTAAGGGGAGCCGGTAGAGGGGAGCTTGTGAGGAAGAATGAAAAAATTTTTCACAAAAGGGTACAGTTAAAGAAAGAAATTTGCTAAGCATTAGGAAAACAGGAAAGGGCCAAAAGGGGGGAATTGCCAACAAACTCCTCGCACAGATCAAAAAATTGTTAACAGCGGGCAGGAAAAGGTAAAAGGGCGTACAAAGAATGAAGACACGGGCGAGAGCCTGCAAAGGGCCAATCCTTGGAACAAAATAGGGATAAGTTGAAATGTTTAGTTCGGAATCCTACAGGAAGAAAATAAGTGATGGGCACGGGAAAAAGAGTGGAAAAAAGGGGGAATCGCGAGTTGGTTCACAAGCCTGATTTGCCAGGGACAGTGGAAGCCCAACCCGGGATGAAACGAGCAATGGGAGTCAAATCGGGCCTGGATCGGAAGGGGGAGGAGTGGAGGGGGGTCGAAAAAACCTATTCTTACAAGGGGGGGAAAAAGAAAGTTCATTCTTGGGGCAAGGTGCCGAGGAAGCAAAAAGTTCGACAAAGTTCCTGGTGGCGGAATTAAGGGCACAACAAAAAAGAGCAACGCAAAGTACTTATTCCTTCTCCTCCTCACTTGAGGGGAAAAGGAAAGTGAGCGGGGGCGAATTGATCTATCGGGAGGTATATGAAGGAGCTCAAGCCTTGAACGGGGGGGGTAGAATGAACGATAAGGTAATTTGTGCGTAAAGCAATGGGGTAAAAAGGCTTCATCTAGAAAAGGCAAGGAGTTGGTAGAGAGGGTTGTGGACGAGAAGATTAAAACCGTTAGAAAGCCGGGCTTCTATGATAAAACAAAATAAAAGGAGGGGGTCTATTGGGTGAGATAGAAGACACTCAGAGAAGCCACCTGTCTACGGGTTGGCCGGGGGGGAAAAGACGCATGGGTTTTATAACTCGCAATATGAGGGAAAGAGGCTTTCCCAAAACCGGATAGCAGCTTGGGGCCAAAAACAAAGAGGGGGGACAAGCATTGATGGAGGGTAAAGAACCAAAGTGCGGAAATCGCTACAAAAGAGGTTGTGAGAGATCAACCGGGGGATTCTTGTTGTATTGTTCGTATAGGAAGGGGAATCCGAGGGGCAACCGCGACGGAAGGATATCATGTAAATATCTTAATAACAACTCTCTCCAGTCAAGACGACTTTTCTCAAGTCTGAGAGTCAAGTTGGAAGGGCGATCAGAGTCGGTTTCGAAGGAATACGG
>Ga0179593_1354521_pt1 | contig 14768 bp, 19 predicted proteins | sample CZODoug2_1_08_16_FD_185931 | JGI IMG/M metagenome (GOLD analysis project Ga0179593, IMG submission 185931) | Vadose zone soil fungal communities from Angelo Coast Range Reserve, California, USA - CZODoug2_1_08_16fungal (PacBio error correction) | ecosystem: Environmental > Terrestrial > Soil >...
AAAAAAAAGAAAATGCTGAACCATGAAAGAGGTGTCATGGCGCGGACAGGAACAAACTCCCGTGGATCCATTTACTGCGAGAAAAGCACAAAAACCACGGACAAAAATGGGAAGGCGAAGCCACTTACTTTTTCTTAGAAACCAGCAGGTCGAATACAATGATAGAGGTGTCAGTACAGAAAACCAGAAAAGGAAAGTACGTAGACTGAAGAGAACTGGAAGTCTAAAAACCAAAACAGACGAAGGACTCTCATAGGCATTCCAATATAAAAAATGTCGGAGACATGTGAGGCAAGCAAGTGTCTACCTGAGGGAGGGTTGACTCTTCAAGGGGGAAAAAAGGGTAAAAAAAGAGAAGAGTCCAGGTAAAATCAAAGAGATATTCGCGCCATGAAGAAAGGTGTGAACAGGCGATTCTTCGGGTTTCGCCGCTTGAGACCAGAAGTCGAGAAGCAGCAAGGAGCAAGGCGGAAGTTACACCGAAAAAAATATACTGGGGGGGAAAGGAATACAAGAGAAGTCAAAAAAAAAAAGGAAATGCCTGAAAAATGGGTTGGACTAAAAAAAAGCAAAGAACCAAAAACACAACGGGCGGCTTCGTCAAAAATACGTCTAACCTGGAAAATTGGTCTTGTAGATTAAGTGGCGTGGCCGGGAAGAAATCAGTCAATTGGTCAAAAAAAGCTTAGTAAAACCGGTTGAATTGGAGAAAGGGAGAAACTAACGGCGCACAGAGGAAGGGAAAAAAAAGAAGGGGCGGGGGAAAAAGCTCAGGCCCACGTGTAAGAGGGGGGGGGGGGGGGCGAACAGTGCGCCTCTAGTGCGGGGGGAGTGCTCCTACTCATATGACGGTAGGGGGGGGGGCGATCAAAGGGCATAAGTGGTCCGCGGAGGGGGGGGTGGTAGTAGACTTGGAGAACCCGAAGGGCAAAAGGGTGGACGGGGAAACACCTTTATGTTGAGTAGCATGGGGGCGGGGGGGGTAACATTGGGTCTTCGGAGTACGGGGACCCACTAAGGACCGAAGGGCGACGAAGACTTTCAAGCCAAACCTATCGAGAGGAGTGGGGGGGGGGGGAGGGTATGGACATTTGCGACAGACTTCGACAAAAAAAAACATAGTGGGAATGTGTATCAATTGAAGGCGGTTTGCAGTCTGGTATAAGTAAACACCGAAATAAAGGCGAGCAGGAATAAACAGCAAACACAAAGGGGGGAGGAAAAGAGAGATGTGACAGAAGGGAAGGGGCGAGAAGGAAGACTGCAAGATTTAACATTCACGGACAAGAGTGTGGAAGGGTGTCGAATGATGGGTAGAAAGATCAATCAAGAGCAAGGAATTCACAAAACCCCAGGGGGAAACCATAGAGGATGGGGGGGTACAAAAGCTGAGGCGTATAGCCACTGGCAGGCCGTATGGGTACGTCACGACAAAGTAGCCGCTATGAAAAACGAGAAAAACGGAAACTGGTGTGGAAATAAAAGGGAAAACAATCTCGCAAGATTTGCATAAAACGCAGGAAAAACAAGACAAAAAACTACAAAAAAAACTAGGAAGCGCCCCAATTCTCAAATTGGTACTTATGGACGAGGGAGGGGATGTCAATCAAAAGCTCGAGGCGAGTCGGAAACGAAAGGGTGGTATTTGTGGATCTGGGGACAGCGCCGGGCACAAATGGGGGAAAGGATTCGTGTAGGTTGATATAAAGTTGGGCTGGTAACCCGGGGATCAAACAACTGGGAAGTGTGACGGAAAGGGGGGGACCCATGTTTTAATTGCGGAAAAGTTAAAACAGTACGCAGTCGGAAGATAGTCACATGTCAACAGAAGACTAATGGGGAGGAACGGGGGTGGAGGCTCCAGTTCTGTGGCGACGGATAGGCTTGGGGGAGGAAAATGTTGGAGGAAATTAAGATGCGGGGGTAGAAGTAGAGAGGCAAAAAAATGCGTAGGGATGTTGAAGGACAGGAGCCGGGAACTTTTCAACCGGGGAGCAATGGCGGGGGGCCCCGAGGCTCCAAAAGGGTTTCAGAATGGGCCCCCTTGAGTCTGAAAGGGGATGATCTAGCAGATTAGGGGGGAAAAGGTTCGGGGGACGGGCAGTAAGGAAGGGTTCTGGTTTCCGAATGAAGGTAGAAATCGCCCTAACTCATAAAGAATAAAGAGAGGAAAAAGTTCGTCGTAGCCTAGTGTGAAATATAAAGGCTTGGGATATGATCACCATAAGTTTTGTGGGACTTCTGCAAAAAAAGGGAATGGAGAGCGGGGAAGGATAAGTAACTTAAAAAAAAAAGACCGATGAGCGAAGTATGGGGAAGTGAAAAATAATTGGTAATGTATAGAAAACTATACGCTTGACGCGGGGGAAAAACCACCGTCCGGGGGCCAACGGTTGTGGTGACCTGGGGGAAACCAAGCTGAAGATGAACGCGCATCACTCACTTCATTCATAGCTTCCGGGGGGGGGGGAAGCCCCGAGGGAGAAATGTAATATTGAGAAGATGGAAAGAAAGTCAAAGGTAGACCCAATTATGGTCAAACCCACTCAATGAGGGCAATAGTTAGCAGGATTAGAAGAGTCTAAGGGACGGACGCATCGGGGACGGAACATCGGCGCGTAACTGTGTACCCTGAAGTGCCCGAGTAACGGGAAATAAATAATAGAAAAAGGGAAGACAACATTCGAGGACCTAGACGATAAACTGATCTCCGACAGTATGTTGGGAGTGGGACAAGGGGAAGGGAGTCAGAAAGTCAAGGATGCAAGCCGTGGCGACTATAAGAAATCGCACCGGGCGCCAGACGTTGGTGTTCTGTAAAAGAGGCGGAAACAAAAAAAAATGTAATGTCGTAAACGAAAAATGTCGGACCCGAGACGAAGACATTCAAAGAGGAAAGAGAATACGGTATTAAAAGGCATTGAATGATAAGAGGGGTCAAGCCCAAGTGGCATACTGTCTCAAAAGGAAAGATGCCGGAGGAAGGCGATGGAGGGGGGGTACGAGCCGGGGGTAACGTAGGTAAAGGGAGAACTTGTGGAGCAAGTCGAAGAAAATAAGCAATATTCGACATGCCATGAACAGGGGGGGGAAAACGGAAGCGCGTCACGATTGGATAGGCTCCACGAAAGCGGGATAGCAGGGCAGAGGCCGGGCTAGGCATATGTGGAAGCGATCTTGGAGGGCTGTGTTTCAGACAGGAAGATCAAACAGACGTAAAGCCTGGAGAAACGGGAGTTAAAAGACCCAGAAAACAAGCGAGCGCCAATGTGTCCAACGTTAACGTTCAATGAGGGCATGCATGGTGAAGATAGCGTGAACGGAAAAATGATGGGATCGATCAAAAAGAAACATCAAACAGAGTTTGGGCAAAGCAGCACTGAACGCAAGTACGGACTATGAACTTGAAGGGATTTGAACAATTACTCGAGGGAAAACACGCAACGCCCCAACGAGGACAAATATCTGGAAGCGGGCAGTGCCAGGGATCTGTCACTGTACATAGGAAAGTGTACAACACTAAGTCAAACGAGCAAACAACTGAGGTATGAAAAGTAGAAAAAGGGGGTGGGAAATAGTATGACATTGTGAGGGAACCTGCCCGTAAGGGGGAAAGCGCTGGAAGACGGGGGAGAAGAGGGAAACCGGTGTCGTTTACCTTAGTGTCAGGAAATGCCAATGTCCACTTGCAGAGGGGACGTCTGCTATTGACAATCTGACAAATGGGAGAGGACGTGGGGGAAAGCCTGACACCAGGTAACGACTTAAAGCTCAGTTCAGAACGGAGATGACGAAGAACTTTTCTCCTGGACATTCACGGGAAAAACATATGAAACTATGCTCCGTCGAAGGAGGCCGAACCTTCGAGTACCACCTCGGGGAGACGAAAGAACCAGAAGTCAGCCAGATGGGGAACAAAAGAGAGTGAGTGAAGAAGAAAGTCGAAGTACGGATCCAATCCCCCTCACCGACGCTCACCCTAAGTCCTCAAAATAAGGCAGAATGAAATTGGGGGATTTCACACAAAAAAAAGTTCCAAATCAAAAAGTAGCTGTACTGTTCATAGGAGACCCTGTCGGGTCGGAGGACAAAGGGACTTTACCACGCGCACTTACTGAGTTTTACGCCAGAAGGGGGACAAACAAAAGAGGAGAAAGAATGACATAAAACCCGCTGGGAAAATGACCGTTGCTCCCAAAACAATAGTAAACATAGATGGAAAAAAAAGGGCCAAGCTAGGGGAAGCTCTGGGGGGGGAGGAGTACAGGGCGGCGCAGAAGCCTACAGAACGACGGAACTCACCGCTAGCAGGGGTAGGAAAGTATCTGCCAAAGTGGACAGAAATCTGACCTCAGCCGTAGTGGTGACCTCGGGATTTGTAGTAGTGGAAAAATTTCGGGGTACTCTAGAAATGGCCTTCGAAACAAAATAATTTCGGAGAGGTGGGACAGGAGACCCTAGAAACCGACGCCTGCTCACGCACAGCTTCACAAGGGAGAACATCGGGAAACCAAATATCAAACGGTGGTGGGGAGAGACCTGCGGAAAATGAACTAAGTTAGAAATCAGAGCGACAAATTTAACACGTGAATCTACGGATTTGCAATGGTCAGTCAGACACCGAAAAAATGGAAGTAAAGTACGATGATCGATAACGGCAAGGAACGGGGGTAAAAAAATACATGAAACCGTCAAAAGGAGTGCATAAAAAACCACGGGTGATGGGCCGCCGGGGGTGGAAGGGCGAATTGACTGCGGGAGGGGGGGAACTCATGGTAAAAAGGGCAAAAACATTAAGATGGCAGCGCCAGACGGAAATATCAGCGGACTGAGCCATATAAAGGGGGAAAAAAGGTGTTGAAGGCTGACAAAAAGTGGCGATAGACAGGGCGCAAGGGACAGCAAGGTTAAACGGGAAACTCACGAACGGGAAGCACCTGGGATGGGAGACAGGGAATGTAGGAATAGAGACAAAGTAAAGCGACAGACGGAAGGGAGTAGAATGCGGCACGTAAGAGCGAGCAACTTGACGCAACATGGTTGGTCGGCAAACGGTACGAAAAGGAAAAAAACGTTTGCGACACGCCCAAAGGCTAAGGGGTGACTTATTGGCGTGAATGGGAGTGTTTGCACAGGACGGGCGCAGACCTATAAGGGCGGTGGCCGGAAGAAACCGGTTATTGAAAAGGGGGTGGTAAAAACACTAGAAAGAAGCGACCTGATATGTCCATATAAACACGAACGTGTTAGGCAACTGTGTAGCGCCGACGCTACTGGTGGGTCGCAAATAAATAAATTCAAAATTGGGAAGGTCAGGGGCACGCGGGGGAAAAATTTGGGGGAATTTGTCGCTTTCAGACCCTCGAGGAGGTAAATTTTTAGTTTAACCAGGGTGCCGTTCGGGGGCATAGGATCGTTTGGGGGTTGGATGGGAAGTAAAAAAAGGCGGAGACGGTGGCTAGCTATCCGGAAAGCAATAGTGGGAAAGATCAACATAAAGAAGAAGGGGGGGGGCGTTGGTTACTCTTTCAAAAGATACAGGAGAGGCGGACAAAAACCTATCACTAAGGGAATGGAATGGGTGTTGGCAAATGAGGGGGGGGGAGGGGTAAAGAAATTTCGACTGACACTGCACATATCGTCACTGCAAAAACCTAGTGGGAAAAAAGTAAGTAGATGATTGTCAGCGCGGTATGCGCTTCCCGGAGATACCGGGCAACAGGGCGAAGCTTCCAATCACTCTAGGTTGGTCGAGAGATAAGAAATAGAAAGCGGAAAAGCAACGAAGAGTTAGTGTACAGAGAGTAGGCGGCAACTAGCAAGGAGAAGACTTGGAGGGTGGAGATTCAAGCAAGACCCTGGCCGAACGATACGAGATTAGCCAACGGAAGGATTTGGAACACCAATAAACACTAAAAACTCTTCTACTTAAGGGGGGATTCGCAGGGGAACGCCACAACTGTTCTGCCAGGGTGAAGTGACGAAACGAGATCTGGGGTAGGACAAATAAAGATAAACTCAGACAGTTGATAAGCGTGTGTTGTATATAAGGAAAGGACGAGGGGGGGGGAGCGAGAGATAGGTTTGGGGGTGGGAAAAAAGTGATGAGGTAGTCTGATCCTCCTGGAAATTCAGCTGGATGTCTGTGTAAACGGGCAAAACGAGAAAACTCACTCAGATAAACGTCATAAGTCGTGTATACTTTTTTTCGAAAGTGTGTCTTGGGGTGAAGAGGAGAGCTTAATGTGCAGAAATTCGTCTTATTAAAATATGACATGAGGCTATGTAGAGAGCTGGGGTCAGAAAAGGTGCTACGGGATGTGAGAAAAAGAGCCGCGTTTCTTAACGTGAGGTCTAACTGTGGTCAAAGAGGAGGAGAAGGGCACGAAAGACTCATATGGGTCACAACTTGGATAGAGAGGGGGTGGGGGGGAGAAAACTTGCAGCGAAAAGATTTGGGATGGGAACAAACGAAGTTAACCCTCCCTCACAAGAAGGGGAAAAAAGAGAGAATAAATGTCGAGTCACTGGGGTGGGGGGGGGTAAGAACCTGGGTATATTTCGCTAAAGTTGTGGGACGAGGGAAAGGGGATTTAGCAGGGAGGAATAAGGGGGAAAGTTGAAGGAGAAGTCGCGGGTTGCGATGTAAGGGAACAAGCAGATGGCAGGGGGGAAGTTGTGATCGATCGTCGCTACCTCACCGTGCAGTTGACCACGGAATTCTTCTCGAAATCAAAAGCTGGGGGACTCAACGTCTGGTCCGTCCCCGGAACGTACGGGAGGAATAGTAGGCGCACGAAAGTCCACAAAAAACCAAGAGGTTGCAAACCAAAAGGTATGCATGATCGGAGCAGAGGAAAATCTACGGGGTAAATGCTTTGCTTGAACCGCCTTGAGGCTCTGGAGCTATCCTGCCAACTCAGAACATGAGAGATTCTTGAAAATGAAGCTGGTGTTTTTCTGAAAAAGGATGCAGTCTAGAAAAACAGGTATGTGGCAGGAGTTCTGGCCAAAAGGTGTGGCAAGGTCGTTTTGTTGTGCTCTCTCCGAAAAAAAAAGGTGAAACAAAAAAGAGGCTTCATACAGCGAAAAGGGAATGATGCGGCAAAGAACCGACCTTCACTAGAAATGTAGAGGGAAGGAAGTCGGGAGATCGCGGTCCAAGAAGATCGGACATGACCGCACAATGTGCCTCCAAAACCTTCGGTCAAAGGAATTAGTGTGGCTGGAAGTATATGGTACAAACAACTGGGTAGTGCTCTGGGGGTGGGTAGGGGAAAACGCTGGTTTCGCTTCAAACTGAACAGTCCGGCAAATATTACGAACAGGGGGGGGCAATGAGCGGAAGGGGGGGTCCCAGAGATCAAATAGGGAAATCAGGAACGACAAACCTGTGGGTCGGCCTATTGGTAGCATAGGAAGTCTGGGATGGCAGAAGGACTAGGAAATCCCACCATGGCGACCAAGTTTCGGGGAAGACCAAAACTCAAATGACGATCCCTGTGGCCGAAATCAGTTCCTCGGCTAGAAGGTGTTACTAAAGACACAGTACGATAAACAATTAAGGCGGCACACTGCGACGTCTCACCATACAGTAGTGGCATATGCAGAGGGAGAAAGGGGCGAAACAAATGACTAAAGATGGCATTGGACTGGGAAAATACTAATAGAGGAAAGAGAAGCCCTTTACAAAGATGAGTACGTCTGAAAGGGCATTCAGGCAGGTGCTCTGCAAAGGGGAATAACTATCAAAAAAAGAGGAATCAGAAAAAAAAAAAAGGAGGGGAGAGGGGAGTGATTTAGCAATAGGTAGTCCGGACAAGAAAGAACGGAAGGGGGGGGTAATGGAACGTTAAGAAGGGAGCTAGTTGATAAATGGTCGGGCGTGGTGAAGAGAGTAGTGTCATCACACGACCATTCGGCACAAGTTCATTGAATCTTTAACTCCACTAGGGAAAAACATGAGCGAAAATATGGTGGGAGTTTTTAACAAGAAGGGACCCGGAAAGCGGAGCGGCGGACATCCGTTCAGCGGGAGGGGACGAAAATCTGGGCCGGGTGGGGGACCATTAAACGATTAAACGGGATCACAGAGTACACGGTGATCGTCCGTGCCGCTACAAAAGGAGGTCAGATGTAAAATCTTTAAAAAGGGGCTCAGGAGCAGAGGCAAGTAACGAGAGGAGGCACCAGGTTTAGTGGGACATATTTGTTTCTTAGGCACAGTGAGAAGGAAATAAAGTCAACATGGGGGCCAAGGGGGGATGTAAAAAAGGGGAAATAAAGCTAAAATCTGGGAAGGAAAGAGAAGAAGACTTCATGGGGCACAAAGTGGGCAAACCGAGGTCTCACGGAGGAAAAATCAGACTAATCACAGATGAAGCGGGCGGGCGGGCTTAATGTCCGCTGAAAAGGTTGGATCAAACAGGACTAAAAAGTTTTACAAAGGCAAAAAAGCTCGCGGCCAGGATTCAAAGACACTACCAAGGCGAACTGGGCACAGCCGGAAATGTTCCATGCAAGGGTAACGAAAAACAAATGGCCGGAGGAACACCTTGGTCACTCACAGGGGGAATCGTGGAATGTTTTCACGGAAAAACACGAGGGAGAAAAAAATACAGGGCCCCTCGCCTAGGAGAAGTGACGAATCGCTGGCGAAAAAAGCTAGAAAGGGCAATAATGGGTTACCATAGAGGGGTAGGACGTGGGACCCTTTTCTCTGATAAAAAGGACTCCCTCAGAAAGGGGTGGCTAAAGTTCGCATTAACTCTCTAATACCGTAAGTGGGGGACGAATCTTAAGAGGGTAAGATAATTCACGGAAAAAGCAGGCAATGGGGGGGGGGAAAGGGCATGGAGAGCTACGGTAAACAATGACGGCTAAGGGCTGCAAAAAAAAAGGGACGAAAGGAAGTTACTGCATAACTCACCTGCAGAGATAAGCAAAGGGAAGCGAAGAAAAAAGAGCAAAGACGCGAGGATCCGTATAAAAAAACAGGGAAGCAAAAGGGTTGGTCAAAGTGTGGATAAACTGGAGGTGCGGGGGACCTTCCTGGGAGAAGACAAAAATCAAACATGGGCTCGAGCACACGCAGAAAAATCATCGGTAGGCCTAACTGGGAGAGGGTGATCGGAAGTGTGCAGCACAGGGATATTTTCCAGCTGACGGTGCGAAACAGCAAGAAACTGCCACGTAGAAAATATGTCAGGCAAAAAACATCAGGGCCTAAAGGCTGAAAAAGGAAGGAAGTCTCTACTGTAGTCCTCCAGCATCATGACACGTGCGCAATCAAAAAGGGGTGGGGGTTAATTAGAGCGACGCGTAAAAAAAAGCCAAGGGAGAACCAAAAGCACTCAAAGGTCTACTTGAGCGGTCATGGGGCTTAGAAGGGGGGGAGGGTTGAATCGTTTTCGCGCCGAACAAAGCAGAGGGCTCAAAAAAAAAAGATGGGCCGGTCAAGGACAAAGGGGGTGGGGGGTATTTAATGGGGAAAAACGGCGCTCGGAGAAAGCGCCGGAAAGATAAAAAAAACGTAGATCAAGGTCGCTAAGAAAGGGGATGGGACAGAAAAAAGCTCGAGGAAATTTGGTCCTGTATTCAACGCGGGGGGGGGGAGGTTTTGGAGGAATCGGCGAACCTGGAAGAGGGCAATTGTAAAGACCAGTGTTGTAAAAGTTCGGGTAATCAGAGTATCGTTAATGGAGGGGGACAGGAAATGCCGCAAAGCAGGGCATAAGAGAAGGGGAATCAAGGTCAAAAACTCGAGGTTCAAGGGGTCGGGGCGGTACGCTTGGAAAAGATCCGATTCCGACAAGAATCAAGAAGTTACGTGGGGGGGGTGCCGAAATGGAGAGTAAAGGGGCAGTTGGTTGTGGAAGGAACTGATCGGTCCCCGTCAAGTAAGAGCACACACCAAGGAAGTGGGGGGAAAGAGATGAGGTACTACTTGGACAATCGCGCTCACCGAAAACTAGACAGAGGGGAAACATTACACGAACGGGGTAGGTTTTCTTTGCGGATCGAAAGGGAAAGCCAGGCATCGCATTGCTCCGTGAGGGGGTGGAAATGAACGAGGAATAGCACTTCTGCGCGTAGGGGGTACGTCCAAACACCAAAAGTACAAATCTTACAGCAGGGAATGGGGGGACCGCTCAGTGAAATTGTGATCGTGGGGCAGAACTACAACATAATATAAAATACACAAAGCGGCCAAAAAAAGAAAAAAAAGACGTGCACAAAAAAAAAAAAAACCAAAAAAAAAAAACCCAAACACAAGAAACAAAAAAAAAAACAGCCAAACACACAAAAAAAAATAAACAAAAAAAAAAAAAGAAAAAACACCCCCCAACATAAAAAAAAAAAAAAAAAAAAAAAAAAAAAAAAAACAAAAAAAAAAAAACACCCAAAACACACAACCAGAAAAAAAAAAAAAAACACACACACCCCCACGCAAAAACACAAAAGAAAAAAAAAAAAAAAAAACAAACCATAACACTCGAACCACCAAAAAGAAGGGGCAAAAAAAAAAAAAAACCCCGCAAAAAAAAAGAAAACAACACGCCTGACAACCCGGGATGCAGCACTTTTGAACGGCGAGAGACAGTTCTCTCTGAAAGGTGGCTAGGCAGTGGGGGGGGTAATATCGAGAAGGGGAAAAAAAGGCTGGCGCAAACCGTCTAGTGGTGTGCATCGGTTGAGAAATAAAAAAAAACCGGGTGTGACTGCCGGGGAGAAAGGTGCAAATGTCTGATTGTCGGGACGGCACGCTTACCAAAGAAAACAGAAGGAAAGGGGAAAACGGGGGGTCTGCGTAAAAACAGGTGTGCTTTACGATTAAGGCGTGAAGTGCGAATGGTTGAGACGTGTACAGCTTCTGAACGGAAAGAGACTGAAGAACAGTCGCATTCAATGAAAGAGGAGGGAACCAAAAGGACCTGTCATGTAAGTACAAAAGTGGAGGATCCGGGTGAGGGGGAAAGAGGCGTCAAGGCCATTTCAAACTGCTGGCACAACAGGAGACACTGGAATTACGAGCGATAATTGGGGGATCTAACCGCGAGGGAAGCGCTGATTTGGACGGTTCCCAGGGAAGAGGAACCAAAACTCAAGGAGAAAAAGAGAAGAGATCAAAAAAGAGCTCCGGTGGGGGGGGACCTGGAATGGAGTTGGGGAGCAGTGGTTTTTGTGGTGGGGGAGTGGGGGAACCACAACTTAGGGATTGAGACGAAGAAATAGTAACTTCCGCAGAACTGGAGGGGGAATTGGAAAGGCAGATGCATTGGGGGTGTCGGAGATACGGAAGCCAGGTCAAAAACTTGGCCGGGGGGGGGGGGTGGTGATGGGTTTACACAGAAGAAAGGAAAAAGATATAAGAATTATGTTCCAGCTTTTCGAGGGTTCCCTGGGGAACCTAAAATTCGGGGATGGATATGTTTGACCCGAGTGCGAGTGAGCGAAAGGGAAAGCGTCGCACTTGTAAGACATTTCACCAAAAATGGGGTCAAAGCCTAAATTCAAGTGGGAGCTGACGATTACGAAATCTTAGTACGAATCGCTAACAACTTTAGGGTTTTGAAACGGGCGCAGGACGAAGAGAAGGAACTCGATGGCAGGAAAAAAAAGGGTAAACATCCTTCTTCACAGGAGGGGAAAAAAGGTCTCGAGTGGACGACATAGGGGGGTGCTAAAAATTAAAGTGGCATATCAAGTCATCTGCAGGAAAGGGGTTTTCTATGCTTAACCCGGTTTGGGGTCCTCCTGGATAAAAATCGCAGTACAGGTGGGGCTGTCGTAAGAAGTCAGGGAAGCAGTACCGATACGCGGAGTGAAAAAGAAGAAAAGGGAGGAATACTCCTGAGAATCTGGGGACGAAAAAGGGGCCTCCAAAGGCATAAATCTGCAGGGTTCTTTATGGAATTGGGAGCGGGGGGTAATTGAATGTGAACCAGTTTGCCGCGGCGATAGCACTCGTGCACGGCCAAAAAAAGGGGTAGGTCTAAACATGAATTGAACAATAGGGTTGGGCCATGTAAGGAGTGGGGTATAACACCGAAATCGACATAAATCTAGTGTGTGGGGGACATGAGAGCAAAGAGGTGGAGGCGGGGAAAATATAGAAAAGGGGGCATCAAAAGAAGAAAAAAAGAGTTAACGGCGTTCCCTGGCAAAATAAAAAAGAGGACGAGGCCCATGTGGCCGAAAGGGGAGTTCAATCAAGGGGGTTAATGCACCTGGTCGAACGGACCAATATTGGGCTCCACACAATAAAGAAGTCCACGCATCAAAGGGATGGGGGCAGCGCCGTGTTCCTTTACATGTAAACGGGGGAGAAAGTTGTACTGTGAAAAAGAACGCGAAAAAGAAAAGCAAAGAGGAAAATAGAAAAAAGGGTGATTCGCATGAACAATATCGGGCAAAAAGGTAACGCGAAGCACGTGGGAAAACTACCAATCCGAGCTAAAAAAACAACGAGGAGGGGGTAGGAGGAGGCTTGTGTGATTGAAAGCAGAAGATCGAGAAACATTTTGTTCAGAGAAACGGACATGAATGGGGTGGGGCACTCCTTCTTTCCGTTGGAGAGAAGGGGAAAAAGCAGTCTTGATGTGGTACGGAAAAAAGGGGTTCAGTACAAGGTGTAGGGTAAAACGGGGGCACGCGCTGAACTCCAGAAAGTTAAGGACAGGGAGTGAGAGAAAAGTTGGAACGGCTCTTTGGGGGGGGGGGGGGGGGGGGGGGGGGGGGGGGGGGGGGGGGGGGGGGGGGGGGGGGGGGGGGGGGGGGGGGGGGGGGGGTGGGGGGTAAAGACACGCTGAGAACGGACATTCAACATTTCAGTCGGTCACTAGGGAGGGGGGAACGACTCATGGTTCTTTTTGTGGCGCATTCATATTGACATCAAAATTACCAAGCTGAGAAGGAAATAAAAGCGACTCCCAAAGTTATTATTAAATAGGGACAGGCAGTACAAGTACCAGGGGAGAGTTATGAACACACACGCTGGGAGATATCTTGCCGGTACAAGGACGTCATTCTACAAAGGGGTTAATACCTAAAATTACAACAGGCAGGAAACAAATTCAAAAAAGAATCTTCCCAAACCAAAGAGGTTTGGGAACCGGTTGGCGGCCCGAAGGAGAAGGGAACATTCGGGTATTCTTCTGGAAAGAGGGGGCTGGTCGGCTTCGTCTGTCACGGGGACAGAGCGGGGATCAAGGACGGGGGACGAAGGAGTCAAAAAACGATTTCGAGGAAACGGGGTCATTAAGTTCCCTGATGATTCGTTGGCAAGACCCCATAGTCCTGAAACACAAAAAGGGTACTCGAGAATGTGGAAGTTTTGAAACCTTCACTCTGCAGCAGAGTAAGAAGGGGGGAAACCGCCGAGCTCAAAAACGCTAGGATATTCGAATAACTGCAGGGAAAAAGTAGATGTGCGAAAGACACTGGGGAGCGGCATAAAAAAAAAAAATTTTAGCAGGGAAACCTGTGACGGAAGATAACGATTCTCCCCAGAGGGGGGTTCAGAGAGGGGGCAGGGACCTCTAAAGGGGGAGCAAGATAACGAATATCAACACAAAAAGTACCTGTGTAGCAAAAGAAAGGTATAGGGTATGAATGCATAAGAAAAGTGTGACCAAAAATTAGCTTAATGAGGGCCAAATACAAAGTGTACATACCAGCGACTGCGGCAGTTACTACTTAACTGTGCGGGATAAAACTGTCAACAAGGGAAGAAAAAAATCAACCCGTACGAAAAGTCTCCATAATCAGAGACCTAAGGAACACCATTTACCGCAGGGATCGCTCGGTTGGGGTCTCCTTGAGGGGAGGTTCAAATCTTCAGAAAGAAACATACAGAGGAGAACAGAGGTAGCAAGAGGGATAAGAGATGCAAAAAGGACACATTGTCAGACCGAAAATGTGGTGGGTCAACAGTGGCAAGAAGGGGTCGAATGATTTGGGTTGAGGTACTTGACGAAAGGTTCTTGAAAAACCCTCTGGACAAACCATAAACGGGAAGATAAAGAAAAAGGCACTACTTTGTACAGCCGGAACGAAAAGAGACGGGAATCGAGAGATGAACATGAACAAAAGCAGGTCAACGGAAGCATGATCGTTTTTCAATAAAAAAAAGGAGACCTAGACTCAAGACACATGGAGCCTACAACCCAGTAGGCTAACCTTGACTTTCGTCTTATAGGGGAAGGTGAATTCGGCCGGCAGAAGCACCGGGCGGGAAAATGTTAAAAGCAGAAAAAAGGTTGGGCGGGGGGGGGAATTACAAATATCTCTCAAACGGCAGCCGATGGGTGAAAGTATACCAAACACAAGTAGACACATACGACAAACCAAAAAAAAAAAAAACACACCAAAACCACCAAAAAAAACAGAGGGGTAGGAGGGGGGATGGGGCGCTACCGTATCTCTTAGAAGACAGGGGGGGGGGGTAAAGACGGTGAACAAAGAAAAGACTGTCGATTGGCGGGGGGAGGGGTATAGCACGTCTACTCTTTAGATCAATGTGTCTGAACAGTCTATCTAGTTAGGGTCATCGGGCTGTTTTGTATGTGACCTCGCAACTAACACATTTCAAGCTACCGGGCCGAAGAAGGGGGATCAACATCTGCTATGCAATGGTTGAGGGAGGGGAACGTTCGATCACGAAAAGGGAGCTGGGTCTACAAATTAAAACGTCATGGCGAAGTCCACAAAAAGTATGAGAAAATCGATTCTTGTGGGCTAAGCAGGTCATCGGTCTCAGGAATCAA
>Ga0179593_1649285_pt1 | contig 14768 bp, 32 predicted proteins | sample CZODoug2_1_08_16_FD_185931 | JGI IMG/M metagenome (GOLD analysis project Ga0179593, IMG submission 185931) | Vadose zone soil fungal communities from Angelo Coast Range Reserve, California, USA - CZODoug2_1_08_16fungal (PacBio error correction) | ecosystem: Environmental > Terrestrial > Soil >...
GTGAGGGAAAAAGAGGAAACCGAAAGCGCCTGTCCCCATTACATGTGGAAGGGAAGGAAAGGGAAAGGGGCACCTGCGTGTCCAACGGCGAAGGGACGGGGGGAAAAAAAAAAGGAGAAAAAACATTTGGGCCAAAAAAAAAAGGGCCGCCTGCGCGCACACAAGCGATTGAAGGAAGGGGGGAACAAGTTACAGGGGGAGAGGGGCCGCCTGACTTAAGCGTGACTGCCAGAAAAAGGAGGAAACTGAAACGATATATTATTCGCTTGTGTGGAGGGGGGGGGCCTCAAAAAAAAAAAGGAAAAGGGCCGAGCTCGATGCTAAGACGGGAAGGAAAAAAAAAAAAGGGAAAGCATATGCCTTCGTTGGAAAAAAAGTAAAAACAAATTGGGGGGAAGAAGAAGGAGGGAAGGAAAATTTCCGCGAGCCGGCGTGAGGGAAAAAAAAAGAGGGGAGGACCGCGCTGTTGCTAAAAGCAAAGGTTGTATCTGGAAGGAGGGGAAAGGGGAAAGGGGTGCGGACCAGCTAGGACTCCGCCTGGGGGAAAAAAAGGGGTTGAGATGGAGAAGGGAAGGGGGGCATTAAGCACTGTATCTATATCTACGGGGGGAAGAGAAAACGCGTGCTGTACGCCGGAGATGTCGTGCAAAGAAAAAAATCAAAAAAAAAAAAGGCGAAGAGTCGGGAATTCCGGAGGGAGAAAGGGGGGACAGGGAACAGCATACAAACAGCAACCCGGGGGGGGGGTAACCCGTAGGAGAAAAAAAAAAAGGGACGGAGTGAAAGGAGGAGAAAAAAAAAGAGTGGCCTGGTTCACGATTTTGGTAGTAATAAGCCAGGGGGGAGGAAAAAAAGGCATAGGGCCAAAAAAGAAGGAAGGTGGTGGGGTCCTGCATAAACTTCCGCCGTTCGAAAAAAAGGAAAAAAGAAAGTGCAAATAAGCGCCCGTAGAGCACTGTGGGGGGAAGTAAAGGAGACAAAAAAAGGGGGGAAAAAAAAGAAAGTGGGAACGGGGGTTGTTATCTTGAAGGTAGAGGGGAAAAAGGACGGCGAGGAAAAGGCTAGAGCCAAAAAAAGCAACGAAAGAAGGTAGATCCTTTGTGCAAAAGGAGTCTTTCGTAAGCGGCGTGGGGGGTCAATATAAGGGGGGGAAGGGGGAAGACGGAGTGGTCTGTTGTGCGCAGAGAGGGGAAAAAAAAGGGAGTTGTCAATGCAAAGTAGATTGCGGGGAAGGGGGAAACCGCAGCCCTCATCTTTGGAGGGGGAAAAAAAGGAGTTGCTGAAGGCGTTATCCTCTTCTCAAAGAAACGGGAGGAAGAAAAAAAAAGGGGGGAAAGAGGGGGGGCTGGCGCTCGTAAATCCACCCTAAGGAGGGGGAGAAAGAGTCTTCAGCTTCTCCGTGTCAGGGGGGGGGGGGGCAAAGTCTAGTTGGGGAAAAGGGAGGATTAACTCAAAACCGTTTAGAGGGTAGAACCCATCTGTCCTCGTGAAAATTGTCAGAAGACGGTAGTTTCGTGCCAAAGAGGAAAAAAAGAATTAAAAAAAGGGGGAAAGAGGGAGGAAAAGGGACAATCGGAGGGTTTTTTGACTTTTCTGGCAGGGAGAAAAAAAAGGAAGCCGTCAACCTCGATTGCATTCCCGAGGAGTTGCGTGCGGGGGAAGAAAAAAGCTGGGTGTGGTCAGCCTGAGTTGTTCGCAAAAGGGAAAAAAGGGGAGAAAAAGCACCTGCATGTAGTTTTCGTGAAAAGAAAAAAAAAAAAACGGGGGGGGGAGAAGTCGATGACCTCGCTCCAGTTGAGGAAGGGGGAAAAAAAAAAAGTTGGCGGCTACTTCGACCTTTTGCGAGACAAAAAAAGCAACAGGGGGGGGGGGGGGAAGAAAAGAGAATACGTGCTCTCGGCAAAAAAAAGGGAAGGGGAAGAAGAAGGGGGGGGACTAAATCCGAATTGCTCGCAGGAAAAAAAAACCAAAAAAAGGGAGGGGGAGGGAAAACAGAGTACGTCGCTGTTTTGGAAGGAAGGAGGGGGAGAGTTCAGTGTACGATGGTGATCTTCACAGGGGAAAAAGCAAGCCTTGAAGAAGGGAAAAAGGAAAGAACGTCCGAGATGCTCTGCGCCGGAAGGTGGAAAGAAAAACAGAAAGCTATCACTCAATGCAAACACAATCGAGGGGAAAGGAAAAAAAAAAAAAAGGAGGATCGCTACAACTTCGGCGTCGCAGAGCAGAGGAAAAAAAAAAGAAGGAGAGAAAAAAGGAGGGTGCGGGTCGCGGGCGTGAAAGATCATCTATCAGAAGGAATTCAAAAAAAATGAAGAAAGGGGGAAAATCAAAAACGTGTACTTATGAATTTTGCTAGCGGGAGGGAGGGAAAAAAAAGCCGCAGTGTGACTGCCGAGCTAATTCGGATGTGAAAAATAAAGACTGGGAAATAAAAAGGGGGACAGAAGGCAATCATTATTAGTTCATTGGACTTGAAAAAAGGGAAAAAAGGTCGAAGTTAATCCGGCAACTTGAAGAAAAAAAAAAGAAGGACAAATGTAAAGGCGAATGGCGCGAAGTCGATCGACCCCGAACAGGAAGGGAGCTTTGGGGGAAAAAGAAAAGAAAAAATAGAAGGCAGGTTCTTTCGCTTATTACACAAAAAAAAAGGGGGGGACGACCACTCCAGCTTGACCACCAGCAGGAAGAAAAAAGGCGGAAACAGGAAAAAAAAGAAAATGGAGAAGGCACTCAAACTCGAAAAAAATGGCAAATATGGATGTCGGGTTCGAACGCCAGCAAGGCACTCAAAGGAAGAAATCACGAGTGCATTCTCTAAATGTGGCCGAGGAGAAGAGGGAGAGGAGGGAAGATGGTGCGAACTCGCGGGCTCCTCGATTAGAAGGAGGAACTCAGCAAGAGGGGAAAAAGGGGTTTGTTTTTGGAGTTCATTCTCCAATGAGAAGGAAAAAAGGGAAGGAAAAAAAAAAAAACGCAAAAAAACGCTCGCTCTTTAATACAAGCCACGAGAAGGGGGGAAAGAAAAAAAAAAAAAAAAACGTACTTCGGTGGATTTCGGCGTCCATAAGAAAAGATACTGGGGGAGAGAGGTGAAAAAAAAAGGGGTAAAAAGGGGAAGAGTCATCTACGCCATTAAGGAAGAAAAAAAATGAAAAAATTCATCTGAAGAGAAAAAAGACTGGAAAACAAAAAAAAAGACGTGAATTGCCTACCAAGGTCGCGGTGCAACAGTAGTCCAGAGCTTGCGAAAAGGAAAAAATAAGACCGAGGAGCGCCAGGCAAAGAAGAAAAGAAAAGGGAACTTGATCGCGAATCAAAAAAGGATCTTCTTACTACCTACGGCAGAAAGGAAAAAAAAAAAGATGAACAGAAGCACGATGACGGCACTGATGGGGGAAAAGAAAGAAAATGTGTTCCCCCCCCTTCCCGGCCGAAGAAGGAAAGGGAGGAGGTTTATTGCCGCGAAAAGGGCGAAAAAGAAGGAAAGGCAGTTCCAACCACTGTATTCATGGAAGAAGACGAGGGGGAAGAGAGTGAGAGGAAAGAGGGATAGGGCCACCTTCAAGCATACAAACACCGTAGAGAAGGAAAGATAACTTTGAACCTTATTGTATTGGAGTGGGAACCGGAGAAAAAGGACGGAGTTTTCCTAAAAAAACAAAAAGGGGCACTGCACAGGGACCCGGGCTATTGGTAGGAAAAAAGGGAGAGAGAAGGCATGAAGGGGGAGGGGAAAAAAAAAAATCGTGACATTCTTCCAAGGGAGGAAGAAGTGATTGGAACGGGCAAGCTAATTCTCGAATAGTTGAGAAAAAGATTTCTATCGGTAAAAGGGGGGGGAGTGCACGGGACGATTTCGTCCTACGGAAAAAAAAGGAAAAAAAAAGGGGAGCAACGTCTCTTTAGTTTTCATAAAAAGAAAAAAAGGCTTTGCTGGTACGGTCAAGGAAAAAGCTAAGGCTGCGAAGAGAAGAAAAAATTCTCTGCCTACAACTAACGGTATTATAATCGGGAAAACGGAGGGGAGAAAACATTTCATAAAGTTGGAGAAGAAAAGAGGCGGGAGTGTTCGGCTAGTTGGTTGCCGCAAAAAAAAGACCGTAAGAAAAAAACACTCGGAAGGGGGAAAAAGAAAGAAAAAGGTGCGTTTTAATCAATTCAGCAAAACAAGAGAAGAGACAACAAACCATCACTACAGGAAAGGATAAAAAGGCAGGGAACATTTCCTTCCACCAAGGGAGAAAAAAAAAGAAAAAAATAACACCTTATTCGGTGAAGCCGTTGGGAAAAAAAAAAAGTTCACGGACGCTCTAATTCCTATTTTGAAGAAGGAAAGAAGAAAGTCTTAGCACTGGCTAGTTCGCTTAAGGTGAAAAAAGAAAGAAAACAGCTAAAAAAAAAAGGAGGGGTCAGAGGGGGGGATGCCTGCATCAAATTCGATTTCCTCGGAGGAAAAGAAAGGTCGCATATAACACAGAGATTGAAAACCTTAACTACTGGGGAAGGAAGAAAAAGAAAAACAAAAGGCATTTCTCTTGCAGTAAGGAGTGACCAGAAGAGTGTTCCTTTTTCCCAAAAAAAAACCACCGGAAAAGAGGGGCCTAGGGGTGTTCTCCGCGAGGGGAGGGGGGGAAGAGAACCTGTTGGGGGGCAGTTTGGGAGGGGGGGGACACACCCTCACTATTCGCCTGTTGGCATAAAGAAGGAGAGAAGAAAAAAGTAAAAAACGGGTAGGAAAGGAAGAGAAATCTGGAGAAGGGAAAAACCGAAACGCTTCGCCCAACAAGGGGAGAGGAAAGGAGGCACGGCTTGCGCTTCAATACTCAGGGGGGGGGGTTTTGGGGGGGGGGGGGGGGTTTTTTGGGCGGGGGAGTTTTTTTCTTTTTTTTTTGGGGGGGGGGCGGTGTGTTTGGTTTTTGGGGTGGGAGTTGGGTTTCTTTTCTTTGGGGGTTCGGTTGTTTTTTCTCTTTTTTAGGAGTGGGGCGTTTTTTCTTCTTTGGGGGGGGGGGGGGTTTTTTTTTTTTTGGGGGTTTTTGTATGGTGATCTTCTTTTTTTTGTGTGGGGTTTCTGTTTTTCTTTTTTTGGGGGGGTGGGCTGGCGGTTTTTTTGTGCTTGGGGAGTCGTGGGTTTTTTTCTTTTTTTGTTGGGGGGTGGAAAACGGTGGGCCTCTTCCCCTTGGAAAAGGGGGAACGCGGTACGCCTCTCTTCTCGCACAGAAAAGAAGGGGGGGGAGTATTGTCCCAAAAGAAAGAAAGAGGGTAGGGGGGTGGGAAGCCTTTCAATACTCTTTACGGGCCATAGAAGGGGGGGAGCAAACTGACTATATTATTCGCTTGTGTGTAGGTGAAAAAGGGAGGCAGAACCTTAAAAGAAAAAAAAAAGAGAAAAGACGGCTGTCGTAACTTTTCACCCATTATTCGGAAAAAAAAAAGAGAAAAGTGAACCGGAAGTGCCCAATTGGGGGGAAACGCGAGAAAAAAAGGGGAAGGAATGGAAAATTTCCTATCAGGGACGGGGAAAAGGGAGGTTTGTGTTCGTCGCGCTGTGAGAAAAAAAAAAGGGGCACTGGGGAAGGGGGGGGGAAAAAGCACAGTTTTTGTCCGGAGGGGGGGGGAAAAAAAAGACACGCCTTGAAAGCAGTATGAGAAAGAAGGGGGGGGGGAAAAAAAGGGGGGGAGGGGGGAGCAGGAAGATTGCACCTTGTGGGATAGGGAAAAAAGGGAAAAAGTTGCGTACGCTTCGAAGATGGTGAGGAGAAAGAACTCCTACTTTAAGCCGAGGGGGGGAGGGAAAAATCGTCCCCCCGTTGAAACATCTGTCGGGAAAAAAAAAAAAAAGAAAGGACGAGCCTGCGGAGGGGGGGGGAAAAACACCTGCCTGAGTAATTCGCTGAAAGGGGAAGAGAGAAAGGGGTCAAAGCTTTGTGTGGAGTAAAAGAAAGAAAATCGCCGAAGGGGGGAAAAGAGGAACCGGTTCTAAATCCGATGGAAGGGGGGGGGGGGGAAAAAAAGAGAGCCGGCCGTCTGACAACTTTAAAAAAAAGACAATTTTAAAAAGGGGAGGGAAAAAAGAAAAAGAAAGGGGAAAAAAAAAAAAAGTTGGGCGATAATCTAGGAAAAAAAAAGAAAGGGTCCTGGGAAAAAAAGGGTGATCGTTGTTAGGCGGAAAAAAGGAAAAAAAGCAATCGATTCGCGGAGTCCGTTCAGGAAAAAAAGAGGAGCAGGTCAGAAAAAAAGAGTGCAGGGAATCTTCTTTCAATAGAGGGAAGGGGGGGAGGGGGGGGAAAAGCAAGATCGAGCGCGGTTGCCGGGGAGAAGTGTCGGGGGGGAAAGGGAGAGGGGGGGAGTTGCAGCCTTAGTCGGCAAGGGAAAGGGAGAAAAGAGCTGCTTTGGTAACAGGATAAGATGGGAAAAGGGCCAGGGGAAAAAGGCCTCTTAATCCCTCTTGAAAAACGAGAAAGGGGGCCAGGCGTTTGAGGCAAGAAAGAAAAAAAAGCCCACCCGAAGGAAAAACGAGGGGCGTCTTCCAGGCGCAGGGGGAGGGGGGGCTCAGGAGATGGGGGGAGGGGGAGGAAGAGAAAAAAAACCGTTCCTTTGTAAGAGAAAAAAAAAGGAATTCGAGGCGCCGGAGTTTCGAAAAAAAAGAAAAGAAAAGGAAAGGGAAAAGGAAATGGAAACTTTCGCGATATACATCGGAGGGAAGAAGGGGGGGGGGGCCTTGGTCGGGAAAAAAAAAAAAAACATAATGAAAGAAAAAGAATAAACTCGTATATTTCATTCCGAAGAGGAAGGGGGGGGAAGGGGGGGGGGAAAAAGAGGGTGGGTCAATCTTCTTTTTTCGGAAAAAAATGGTTCGCGGGGGGAAAGAGGAAGGAGAAAAAGGCACTCTTCATGTATGGAAGGAAGGCGAAAAAAAGTAGACCTGGTTCGAGTGATGAAGAAATGGGCTGAGAAAAAGGGAAGGGAAAAAAAAAGAGGGGGGATCTGCCGTTGCGGCTACTGAAAGGGGGAAAAGGAAACGCCAGGTTCAAGTTCCTCACGCTGCAATAGAAAGAAAGGACGGCAAAAAAAAAAGGGGGGAAAAAAAAGGGAAAAATGTTTAATGTCTTAAGAAAGGAGAGGGAGAAAAAAAAAAAAAAAAGAAAAAAAAAAAAAAAAAAAGTAAATCGGAAAATAAAAAGAGGAGACGGGACACATATACCGTTTTATTGCAGGGGAGGGGGGGGAAAAAAGAAAAAGATGGGGATCTTCAGCGCCCGCCGACCGCACCGAAGGGGGGAAAGACTTTAGCAGAAAAAGAAAAAAGAGGAGACTGCGCCGAATTGTGCCGATACCGAAAAAGGGAAAGAAAGGGAAGGAAGAGAAAAGAGAGACGATGGCGACTTGCGGTGAATCAAAAAAAGGAAAAAAAAGAGTAAATCTTGCGGACCGTATCTCTTTAACCGTCACAGAAAGGAAAGAGGGGGAGGAAAGATCATCCCAATCGTCAATGAAAAGAAAAAGCAAAAACGAAAAAGGGATCTGGGGCGATCGACTGCCATTTTTCTTTTAAAAGGGAAAGAAGAATGGAAGACCATTAAAAGACTGTAAACTACTTTGTGTGCCAGGACGGGAAAAAAAGGGAGCGGGGAAAAGGGGGCGGTCGTTGTGAGTTCTCTCAAAGGGGGGAAAAAAGGGGAAGAAAAGGAAAGACAACGTCCCGCGAACTTTGCGGCCGAAGAAAGGAACATCGAACAGGGGGGGAGAGGGGGGAAAAAAAACAAGGGCAACGAACTACATTCATTGTTCTTCTCAGAGAAAAAAAAAGAAGGAGTGACGACCACTCAGCTGACACCAGCATTGGGGGAAGGAAAAACACCGGACGTTGGCAACACGGGAAAGGAAGGAAATAGAGTTTAACCTTTCGGGGAGGAAAAAAGAAGAAAGGAAAAAAAGTCACAAATCTTAGGCAAATCTATTGCAAAAAGGAAAAAAAAGGGATTAAGGAAGAGGGGCCAAATTTTTTCGTTCGGGAAGGGAAAAGAAACTGCTCAAGGAGTAAATAACTCTCTAGAGGGAAGAAAAGGTTTTGTAGTTCGATTCGCAATTAAAAACTCGAAATGGAAAGAAGAAAAAACAAAAAAAAGGAGGAGATGGGAAGTACTCCCCCCGTCCGTTGAAAAAAAGAAAAAAAGGGGATTTCGTTCTTCTTTTGCCAAAAAACACCTGGAGGGAAAAGAGGGATATAAAGGTGGAGGGGGGAAAGTGAAAGGATTACTCCTTAACAAGCAAGAAAAAAAAGAATTTGAAAAAAAAAGAGGGGAGCTGACAGGGTTACTTCAAGCGGGAGAAAAGATCCGGTGCAACTCCACGAGCCCGTGGTCAAAAAAAAAAGGAAAGCGGAGTAAAAAAAGAACAAAGCAACCGGCTCGATCATGGGGAAAAAAAAGGGCACAGAACAAAAAAGGACGAAAGCTCACTACTCTAGCTGGCCAAAAAAAAAAAGAGGGGGAAAAGAAAGAATGACGGCAGCTTGTGCCATTGGGAAGGGACCCTTGGGGGAAAAAAAAGGGAGGAAGCTAATCCGATGCCAGAGAAAAGGGAGGAAAAAAAGATCCTGATTAAAGCACAACTGTTTCCTTTCCTTAAACAAGGAGGGTGTTAAAAAGAAACGGGGGGAGATCGCCTCAACCTACAAACACAAAAAAAGAAAAACAGGACGGTATGTTGCACGATTAAACTTGGGGGGGAAAAAAAAAAATAGGGAGGGGTTACGCTTTTCGACGAGGGGGGGAGGGGGAAAAAGAAAAGAAATCAGTCTTGAGAAGAATGGGGGAAGGAAAAAATAATTCTTCTAGACCTGGCGATGGGAAAAGAAAAGAAAGAGGGGAAAAAAAAAGGCAAAGATCACCTAGCTTCTTGTTAACGGAAAAAAGAGAAATAGAAGGAAAAAAGGGGGAAATTTCTAACAGGGGAAGAAAGAAGGAAAGGAAGAAGCGGTTTCCCGGGGTTACTATCCCTTGCGACGGAAAAAAAAAAAAAAACTATAAAGGGAAAGGGTAAAAAGGTCTTTATTTTTCATCAAGGGAAAGGAATCTGTTAATTCTTCCAAATGTCTCGGAAGGGAAAGGGCTCGAAAAATAAAAAAACTGTTTATATATGCAAAAGAAGTGAAACAGCACCCTAGTCATATAAAGGGGAAAAGTGGTTGAAGAAAAAGAGGAAAAGAGGTTTCCTCGAAAAAAAAGACCAAAACGCTATGAACTTCCGGGAAAAGAATAAATGCCAGATAAGGAGGGAGAAGAATATCATCTCTAATCGAAAAAAAAAAAAGAAAAGGAAACATAACCAGGAAAAGGGTTTGGAGGAGAACAGGCCTCATGAAATTTTCCAAGAAGAAAAAAAGGAGGAAGGACCGCAATTGGGCTACATACTGCCTGTTTCAACAAGAAAAAAAGCGGGGAGGAAAAGGAAGGGGAAAAGTTTAATCGCTCGCTTCTTAAGGAATAGGAAGGAAAAAAAAGGGGGGAAAACCTACCCCACAAGCGAATAATATCGGCATGGGGGAAAGAAACAGGTCGAAGAAAAAAGGAAGGAGAAGAGAAAAAAAATTCAAGTGCTGCAAAAAGGGAAACTCGCCACGGAAAAAAAAAAAAAGCTGGGGGGGGGGGGGGGGGGGGGGGGGAGAGCAGGCCGGCCGCGGCTTACCGAAGGGAGTGTGCCTCATAATTGTAATAGTCCAAAGAGAAAAGTATGGGAAAAAAGAAGGTTTGGCCACCTCGTGGCGGGAAAAAAAAAGGGGTGGGTGGGGGGGGGAAAAGGGTTTAGGGGAAAAAGGGGAAAAGGGGCAGATCTTCTCTCACATTCTAAAAAAAAAAAAAAGAAAAAAAGAGCGCTATATAGGAAAAAAGGAAAAAAAAAAAAAAACAAACGAAGAAAAAGGGGGGAAAAGAGAAAAAAGGGAGGGGCATAAAGAAAGGAGGGGAAAAGAATTACACCACGTGCATTTTGCAAAGGAAAAGCTGAAAGGGGAAAAAGCCGTGCGAGAAAGCTCAAAGAAAAAAAAGGCGCGATTGGGAGGAAATAACATTTCGTTTTGGGAGAATAAGGGGGAGCCTTAATTAAAAAGGGGAAATGTGACGCCTATATAAGGGAATGAAAAAGGGGGGGGTCTGTTCCCCAACAGGGAAAAAAGGGGGGGGACGCTTATGTGTTGTAAGGGGAACAATCCCGGGGGGGAAAAAGAAAAAAAACTTCAATCTCTACCCTCGAGGGGGGGAAGAAAAAGGGAAAAGGAAAATTGCGCGTAAAATCAATAGGCTATCAGAAGGGGGAAAAAAACGGGTTCAAAAGGGGGAAAAAAGGGAACGCACCGCCGTGTAGATTTGAAAATTTCCGGAGAAAGGGGGGGGAGGAAGGGAGGGTGTGGTGTTCGTCTCGCTGGTGGGGAAAAGGCAAAAAAAGGGGAGAGGGGGACCGGCCGTCTTTTTGGGTCAGGAAAAAAGAACTCCCGGCCCACTTGAATCGTATTGAGCACAGGAAAACTATAAATCTTCTCCTTGGGGGAAAAAATTGGTGAGGGTGTAAAAGGAGGGAGCGATAAGAGGGGGGGGGGTGATAGCATAAAAAAGAAGGGTGTGACTACCCCCAGCCGAGAATTGAGATATGAGAAAAACTCCGCAGTCCCCTCTAACTTGAGGAAAGGGGGTACAGGGGGAAGGGAGTTAATCTTCACGTGAAAAAGAGAGGGCGGGAAAACCTCAAAAAAAAGGGCGGAAAGTCTCCGGGAGAAAAAAAGGGAAAGAGGGGAAAAAGGAAGGCCCGTTCAAGAAGCGTTTGATCGTGGGAAGGGAAAAAGGATAGACGGACCGATTTGAATACCATAGCCCGGCAAAAAAGAAAATGTTGTCGAAGAAAAAGGGGAAGAAAAAGCCATCCACATGTGCAAAGTTATCAGTGCAAAGAAAGAAAGAAAAAAAAATGGAGGCGATAATCGAGACTAACGAGTTCCTGCAGAAAGGAAGGGGGGTACTGAAAAAGAGGGAGAGAGCTGCGGCAGGGTAAAAGGGAGAGCACCAAGGGGAAAAAGAAAGGGGAAAGGATCGGGCAACGCTTTGCGTCGGGAGGGAAAGAAATGGATCGAGGGGGAAGGGGGAAAGACCCCGGAGCTGGTTCGTTTTTGCCCTAAGAGGAAAAAAAGGGGGCAAGTAGCGTCGCATTAAAGTCTACTAAAGGAAAAAAAAATGGGTGGGGGGGAGAGGGGAGGGAGGGGGCGGTTGCTGTATAGGCGTCTCAGAGGAAAAGAAAAAGGGACAGCTATGTGATGGGTCTCGCCTGCGGGGAAAAAGAAAACACGAAGTGGGGGGAAAAAGGAAAAGGGTCCTTTGAATGACGGAGGGGGAGGAGGAAAAGAGATCGCGGGGCGGGTTTTTTGCAGACAGGGGGGGGGTGCGAAATTAACGGAAAAAAAGGAAGGGGGTAAGATCACGCCCCTCTGCGAAGGAAAAAAAGGGAAGGAGGGGGGAGACCATTAATTCCGACGAAAATTGGAAAGGAGGAAAGAGGCGGACATGGGAAAAAGGGGGGAAGGGTCTTTGCTTTTCTAAAAAGAGAAAGAAGGAAAGGGGGAAGTAGAATGCGGGACGGTTTCCGGGGAAAGTGATGGAAAAAGAAAAGGGAGGGAAGTTTGTGTCTCCACGGGGGGGGGAAAGGAGGGGGGGTAACTTCTAATATGCACCTGGGGGGAAAGGTGAGTGGGGGGAAAAAGGGGAGGGAAAAGGGGGGGGGACTCACGCTGGGGTTCGAGGTCGAGGAAAGAGAAAAAAAAAGAGAACGTGGTCTGATCGTCTCGAAGGACGTCGGGGGAAGGAGAAGGAGACCTTTGCTAGACCAGAAAAGGGCAAGTTCTCACTCTCATTACGAACGTAGAAAAGAACAAAGAAAAAAAAAGGGGAGGGGTCTCCATTCTTTAAAATGGGAAGGAAAAAGAAGGGGGGGAAAAATGTAAACGCCCACGGAAAGGAAAAGGAACATCGCAAAAAGGGGGGGGGGGGGAAAAGTAGAAAAAAGGTCAGTTTTCCCCTGAGGAGGGGGGGGGGGAGGATGGTGGATCTTCATTTCCCCTCCAGAAGGCGCACGAAGAAAAAAAAAGGGGGGGGGGGAAAAGCTGTGTTTACTGGTTCGCAAGGAAAAAGAAGAAAAGGAAAGACGAAGTTGTTCCGATATAAAAGGAAAAAGTCGACAGGTCTCTCATCAACAACAACAGGGGAAAGAAGAATAAAAAAAAGAAGGAGTTGATGCTTCACTAACTTAGGAGAAAAAAAGGGGAAGGAAAGGGGGAAAAAAAGAGCAAATATGGCGCAATTCTTTGAGGGTCGAAAAGAAGAAGAAGCCATCGTCCATTAAGAGAACCAAAAAAAGAAAGAGGAAAAAAAGGGAAGAAAAAACGGTACGATGTGCGAGCGATCTTCCCGTGGGGAGTGGAAAAAGGGGGACAAAAAGCAAGAGAAAGGAAGAAAAAGAACTGGAACACCTTGGTGGAAGGAGGAAGAAAAAATGGAAACAGCTGGCGGTCGGGAGTCTCTCAAAAAGGGAAAAAAATACCAAAAACGGAGAAAAAAAGTGAAAATCCGGGCTAACTGTCCGGAGGAAAGAAGGGGGGGAGACCGTCGCTTTGAACGCAGAACTACATGCAAGGGGAGGGGAAAGATTAAAAAAGAAAAAGGGAAAGAAGAACCGTTGTACGACCAAACGAAAGGGGGGGGATAAGACAACTCAATTTCCCGGTCAACGGGGAAAAAAAGAAAGGAAGAGTAAAGAAAAATGCTTCTGGAAAAAAAAAAGGAGGCGGGTTCGAAACGCTCAGCCACTTCTAACAACGTGCGAAAGAATGAAAAAAAAGAACTGCGAAGGAAAGGAGGGATCTAACTCTTCGTTCGTAATATGGGGAGAAAAAAAAAGAAGGGAAAAACGAGGGAGCGGGTTTACCTCTTTAGCAGCAAAAAAAAAAAGGAGGGTTTGGGGAAAAAAAAAAAAAAAGGGGGAGGTGAAGAATGAAACTCGATGCAAAAAACTCCCGAAATAAGAGGAAAAAAGAAGGGGGGAAAAGAACGTCGGGTGGATCTTCGGCAGGAAAAAAAGAATAAGGCAAAAAAAAAAACAAAAATCGCTGTTGAGGAGAGGGGAAAGGGGGAAACAGCAAAACGCCTCTCATCGAGAAAGGGAAAAAACCTGAATGACGGGGAAGAAAAAAAGGAAATTGCCTCTACTTCCCAGTGCAAAGGAAAGGGAGAAGGCCAAAGCGACGGCACTCGCTTATTACAAGCAAAAAGCGAGGGGCGATAAAAAGAAGGAGGAAGACGACGGCAAAGCTATTTCCACAGATATAACAAGAAGAGAGGGGGAAAGGAGACTCCCGCTTTTCTGCTGTTGCCTCTAGAGGAAAAAGGAAAAAGGCCAAAAAGGAAAAGAAAAAAAACGTTGCAACTTTTAGGGCAGGACGCGTTCAGGAGGAAAAGGGGAAAAAAAAGAGATAGAGGGCGGAAAAATTTGCACGATAACACTTTTGACAAGGGGGGGGGGGGGGAAGGGGGAGTTGGGGAGGTAAAAGAGGGGAAGTTTTTCTCCCCGACACAAAAAAAGATTTCGTAAAAAAAAAAAAGGATCTATGGGATGAAAAGAAGGATGAATTTACATCCAAAATGAGGGGACAAGGCAAAGGGATTTGAACGTGGAAAGAGAAAATGAAAGGGGGGGGTCAAGAACATGGGGGGGGGGAAAAAAAAAAGGAAGGAAGGGGGGGGGGGTGCGTTTCCCCGCATGATGGGGGGGGAAAGAAGAATTCCCCTACGGGAGGAAAAAAAACAGACCTAGGAGAAAAGAGGGGCATCATTGCGAGAAATAAGGAAGGGGATTGGTCTGATAGATCAAAAAAACTCCGAAAGCCACCCCTTTAAAGGGGAATCACGTCAAAAGGGAGAATGCAAACAAAAAAGAACCCTGACACGGACGAAAAGAAGAAGACTCAGAGCAAATATATAAAGGGAACCTTTTATCGAAGCAACTACGATGGGGACCATACGAAAAGAGGTATGAGGGGGCTTTTTCAGCAATATTTCGCTCGACTGCAGTGGTCGCGACCCCCCGGAGGGACCACCCCGAAAGGGGTCTTGGGGATGGTGGAGACAGGAAAGACCTTTCAAAACATAGGGGAGGTGGTGCGTATGCCGCTATCAACCGCAAGAGAGACAACCCTAAGCTTCTCCTCAACCTGCCAACGCGGACAGTCTAGCTCTCAATAAAAGGGGAAGTCTCCTTCTGTCGGAAAAAGAGGAAAAAGGGAGTTTCTTATGAAAAAAAAAGGGGTTGAGGGGAGTTCAACTGGAAGCCTATGTGTGGGGGGGGGGGGAGCGATGGAAAGGGAAATTTACGCCGGGGAAGGGAGGGGTAGGCTTAACTTGTTGGAATAAGAACAAAAGACACACCAGCGAAGAGAGGGGGGGGGGAAGGGGGAGCCATCAAATTTCGTAAGACCGGGGGCCGGAGAGGGGGGGAAGGCCGCACGCGAGAAGGAAAAAAAAGGAAGGGGGGGGGGGGCAAAAAAGCGACCTCAATGTCTTGTTGTGGCAGCGGCAGGAACTGGTGGGGGGGGCGTACAAGGGGAAAGGGGGGGGTGGCAGCTAATTTGCAACTATCCCAAAGGCCCGGGAAAAAAAAAAACGAAAAAAAAGAAGGGGGGGAGGGGGGGGGCCCTTTCGTTGGCGGGGTTTTGGAAAGGGGGAAAAAAAGGC
>Ga0179593_1782965_pt1 | contig 14768 bp, 21 predicted proteins | sample CZODoug2_1_08_16_FD_185931 | JGI IMG/M metagenome (GOLD analysis project Ga0179593, IMG submission 185931) | Vadose zone soil fungal communities from Angelo Coast Range Reserve, California, USA - CZODoug2_1_08_16fungal (PacBio error correction) | ecosystem: Environmental > Terrestrial > Soil >...
AAATGCACACTGGGGCCAGTACATGCCACGTCGCCGCCAAAGAAAACCCTGTCTCAAGGAGAGACAGAGAGGAAAAGAACAGCCCTCCAGGCGTACGTCTCTTCCATGCGGCTCGCAGCAGAAGGAGAAAAGAGGAACACGACTTGCACCGCTGGCACATCAACCGCCAACTCGTAGAAACAACGCCAAAAAACGGGAAAAAAAGGGCACCGAGCGTGTCGTTGACCTCTTGAAGAAAAGGAGACCGCGGGCGCCCGTCCTCGGTCAGGCACGCCGGGAACGGGGAAAACAAAAGGTTGCGAAAAGAAAAAGGGGGGTACAGAACGGTGCAGCGACCATGTCCCTCGTTGGCGTTAGACCGGAGGACACAAGCCGCACCGAACGGTCCTCACCACGACCACAAAACCAGTGGTGAAAAAAGGGGAAAAGGAGGCCCGGGCCGTGCATCCCACGGCCACGCCGAAAAAAGCAACGGCCGACCACTCCGACTGGTACCCGTCGGAACCAGGAAGAAGGTAAATTGAGGGGAAACGCAAGAAAAAGGGAAAAGAGCGCGCGGGAATACCCTCCCGTCTGGCGGAAAAAAGGAAGTAGCAGCGCTGCGAGCGTTAACCCCCGTAGAGCAGAACTGGGGACGCAAAGGGAGGAACCGGGGTCCGATTCCTCTTTAGTGCTAGCAAAAAAAAAAAAACGGATGGTCGGGCCATCCGGAGATCCGAAGGGGGAGGCCAAAAAAGGAGACTGCTCACAAAAGAAAAGGGGAGGGGGACCAACGCGGACCGATGTCCCTGGGTCGTTCCAGGGGGGGAAGCCTGCCGAAGGGTATACTCTGTGGCTCTGCCAGCAGGTACGCAAAGAACATACTAGAAAGGGAAAAAAGAAGGTCAAAAAAAACGACGATTTCCGCATCTTCATAGCCCTGCATAAAAAAGTGGCCGCGTCATTATTCGGGGACCAGCAGGAAAAAATCAAAAAAGGAGAGACCCATCCGTCCAGCACGCCCGGAATCCCGCAGAAAGGAAAAGGATTGTCGTAACGTGCTGCCGGGCTTGTCCCAGGAGAGAAGGACAAGATTCCAAAAGGGAAAAAGCCGAAAAAAATAGGGAAGCGGCCCGTGATGACCACGAGAAAAGACTGGAACAAGACTCGGCTCCGTGGCTCAGCCACGGCACCGAAACGGCGGAGAAAAGCCCGCCACTTCGCCACTATCGCCTCGTGCAGTAAAAAAAGAATAACCGATGCCTCGATCGTCAGGAAAAAGTACCTAACGGGAAAAAGAGGAGCGCCCGTGCCGTCTGTCTGTGGCCGACATGCCTGATCGACAAGGGCCACCAGGATCCCAACAATCGGACATGTTAAGGGAAAAAAGAAAAAACAGTGCTTGTTCACGAAGAACTTCTAGGTGGCCAGGTCAGGAACAATCCTCGTCGGTTACCAGTCTCGAGTCGAGCAAAAATAAGAGGTAGAAGGGAGCCACCCTTCCGCCAGGTGAAAAAGAAGCAGCTGGCCGGCATTACCGGGTGTTCGGAAAACATGCCTCGAAAAGGACAGGGGAGAAGACAATCTCGTCCCCTGTCCGTACTTCCCACTACCGCCCGACCGAAGGCAATCAACCACACAACGAGAGGAGGGAAATGAGAGATCGAAGCTGCTTTGGGGAAAAAAAGGGACTACTTCGGCACCCCGCTGGCCCGTGACGCTGCCCGAACACCCCGTGTCCTGCCCGGCCCAGCTGCGCTTTGGGCAAAAGAAAGGGGAAGGAGGCGCTCGACTCTAGACTTTCACCGACGAGTGACCGTAAAATAAAAAAGCGCGTGCTTCGTGACAAGCATGCGGCCGGCCGGAAAGGGGGGGAACTGACTAAGGGAAGCCGCCGCTGTGTCTTATCCTGGTGCCCTTTCCGATCAGGCATGCGGGGACAGGGAAAGGCCCGGTTTCGGGAAAAGAGAAAAGGGAAGGGGGTGGGCCCACGATTCGCGGCCTCGGTTATCGAGTGGTTCGGCGGGAAAGGAGGAGGCGTGGGGTCCATCTCGCACGCCCCGGGACGCCGGGGACAATTCAAGAGAAGGAGAGAAGAAAAAAAGAGAGTTTCAGCCGGGACTAGTCCTGTCGTAGCTGGGCAGGGAAGCGGCGGTATAAAGAAGACGCGTTCCTGATAAAAAAAGACCAAAAGGAGGGGGATGACGGGGCGCTGCTTTACTATGGCGCGGAGAAGAGATCCCTGATTCCCCCGGGGCTCCCGGGAGAACACGTCACAAAAGGGGGAGGAAGGGGGAAAAGAAAAGACGTCGTTTTATCGCAATGTACTTTAAACTTCTAGTGTGTCGATTGGCTCTGCGAATGGAAAAGAGGGAAAGAGCCCCGCGTATCCCCTTCGGCAGGCTGCGGCACGAGGACAAAAGGAAGAAAAGAATCACCGCCGTCACGGTGGGGCGGGTCTCGTGCCTGCCTGGCCACCCTGCGTGCAGAAAAAAAAAAAAGACCGAGGTCTGTGGGTTCTCTGCGCCACTGGCCCTGTCGCGAAAGGAGAAACCGGAAAAGAAAGGAACAAAGGACGGAGCCGCCCTGCTCTACTGGTGGTTCCCTCTCTCCGCGCTGAAACAATGGTGACGCCCGCCCGTGCGGGTCTCCCTCGCCTCTTCAACGGGAGAAAAAGCGGCAGTCAAAGAAGAAAAAAAAAAAAGGAGGGACGCAGGTCGGCCGTGGTCGCCTGGCCGCGCGTCTTATTTTTGTCCTGCAACTAAAAAAAGGAAAGGGCCGGGCGCCCGTCCTTGCCACGCGCGCCGGGCCCTGCCGGGAAAAGCGAGCTTAAAAGGGAAGAGGCTGCTGCCACTCATCGCGGTTACTCCACCGCGCCATCAGAAAAGGGACCTTCCTGCCAACCGCACCCCTGCTGGCGCAGGACGGCCGAGGCCCTGACCGAGGAAAACTAACTTACAGGGAAGAGGGGAGAAGACTCCAGGGGATCGCCTACCTGCTGTCCCTCAGCTGTGCGGCCTGGGTGAAGAGAGAGGAGGTGACCGCGGTGAAGCCTTTCATCTTAACCCGGGGAGGGCGGAGGAAGGAGTTACGCTAAAAGTCAGGAAAAAGGAATGGGGGGGGGAAATTGCTCCTGCGCTCTCCTACGTGGCCCTGTCCTGTCCAAGGAACGAGAAAAGAAAACGGGGAGAAGGGAAAGATAGAGTCACATAGTTCTCGACCCAGTGACGCCGTTCTTGAAAGGAAAAAATAAAACTTTAGAGAGGAAAGACAAGAAGAAAGGACAATGCCCTCCAGGCGTACCTTCTCGGCCATGGCGGCGCGAAAAAAAATGAAGGAAAAGAGGGCAGCACACCGCGAACTCGTCGCCGACCAGCCCTAGGAAAAAAGACCTAACCTCTGAAAAGGAAGGGAAACCGTCCCCCAAGCGGTGCCCATCGTTCTTTTGACCTCCGGAAAAGGAAGGAACCGGGCGCCGCTGCGCTCCCTGCCTCGGTCCGGACAGTGTGACGGAAGAAAAAAAAAAGAACGCATGGCCGCGTGTCTTAATACCTCGCTGAGTGGCAGCGAAGAAAAAGAAAACCCACCACGGCGCCGCGTGACAGCAGCGCCAGGGTGAACGAGCGAAGGCGTCTTGAAGAAAGGCCGAAAGAGGATTGCAGGCGAATTAATCCTCTCTGGCCAGTCCGACCAAAAGAGAAAGACCGGGGGAACGGTGATGTCCGCGCACGATGACCGCCGCCTAGAAATGATTTTAAAAAGAAGAAAACGAAAGCAACCGCCCGGGAGCAGGCTCTATCGGGAACCCCCAGTAAGCAGGGGGAAAAAAAGGGGGAAAGGAATCGGGCCCCGACGTTGCCCTGGGGAAAAGGGGCAAGGCGCCGAGCAACCCACAAAAAGAAAAGAGAAAAAGGGGGAAAAAGGGGAAGGCAACCGAGACCCTCCACCGCACCACAGCGGGGAACCGTATCCATCCGCGGACCAGAGAAAAGGGACCCGGAATAAAAAAAAAAAAGGGATACGCGTGTCTCTGCCAGCAGTGTAAAAGACGCAGAAAGCCAAATCGCAACACTATCCCGGAAACAATGGAAGAAAACAGAAGAATGCATACCGACGGAATCCATTTCTGCCCATGTGGAAAAAAAGCAACACGGGAGACCCTGCGTCTCATGGATCGGGGAACAAGAACAAAAAAATCCCGCCTACGTCAAGTACTGCACGCCCATCGGGAAGGGACCGGGCTTTGTCCCCAGAAACCGTAAAGGGGGAGACCAAACGCCCTTTCCATTCACCGCCGGCCAACTAGTAAAGAAAGAAAGAAAAAAAGAGCGGTCACCCCCCCTACTCGGCGCCTGGCTCATCCCGGCACCGGCGCGGAGGAAAGGAAAGAAGAACGCCAGCTTCGCACGATCGGAATAAGGCGAAAGGTCTTCCGGAAAAAACAGAAAAAAAGATGAGACGTCGACGGACACGAACTGTCCCTCGCAGCGCCCGGCGCGGTAGAGAGATCACAGCAACAGCGGCCCGTCGCCGTCGCCTCGTCAGTGCGGGACCGAAAGAAAAAAGACCTAAGGGGTAAAAAAGAACGTCAGCGCGAACATTCCCCCTCTTCTGGTGACCAGTCGCAAAAAGAGAACAAAAGCAGGTGCCAGAGCGCCCCGGCCTGCCAGGTGGAACAGCCGATCACGCATGGTGAGGACACCCCGCCGTCCTCCTTCCAGCGTGTTGCCGCAAAAAAGAAAAGACCCAGCAGCTCCCCCCTTTCGCACTTCCACGACCGTCCCGAAGAGTCAAAAAGAAAAAACAAAAGAAAAGAGGTGGTCGGGCCTTTCGTGGACGTTCGGACCGAAGAAAGGACGTGGTGCCCGGCCTGCGCACCCCGCTGGCCCGGGAAAGGACTGAAAGAAAAAAAGGCGGGCTGTTTCACCTTGCCGGCCGGTCGCGAAGAGAAGGACGGTGGCCCTCGCTTCTCGCTCGAACTGGCCCGGAGGGGACGATGAAATAAAAAGCAGGGGGAAAGAAAGGTGACGCGGGCAAGCGGTCGGCAACCTTGCCGAGTCCGGCGCCGGCCGCTGGGAGGAAGGGGGACCTAACGCGGCCCGGGCGCTCGCGGCCCAGTTCGGGTACCGTCGACGAAAAACCAAAGGAACGGAAGGGGAAGACGAACGATTCGCGGCCTCGGTTATCGAGTGTTCGCGTGGAAGAAAACGGGGTCCAGCTCGCTACTCCCTCTGAAGCCGCCGCCGTGCACAAAAAACCAATTCGAGGGGGAGAAATCAGAACCGGGACGAGGCCTCTTACCTGGCCTGTGCAAGAAGTCACCGACGTCTTTATCCAAAAGACGGAGAGGCGTTAGAGAAGAAAGTAAAAAAAACGTCTTGACGAGGCGTTATTCCTGTGCGCTGCTGGAAAGAGAGTCCGACATGCCGGAAGAGCCACTGGGGGAGAAAGGGGCACGAGAAGAAATGGGGCCGCAAATGGATTCCGTCGTCTGCCAGTAAAAAACGGAAATCGCAATGTACGGTAACGGATAGTGGCGAGAACGGGGGGAGGCCGGAACACGCGTAAGCCCGGCTGCATTCTGCGCACTAGGACCAAAAAAAGCCGGTCCGCGGATCGTTCCCCCTGTGTACTCATCAAGGGAAAAGGAGTCCTGAAAAATGAGGGAGACCGACCATCCGCGTCTGTGGGTGTCTCCGCGCCCTGGAAAGAAAAGAGGGGTGGACCCCGGCAATCCGGGCCAGAAACGGCCACCAGAGAGGGGCAGGAAAAAAGAGAAGAGGATGATCCGGCGTACCACGCTCTGTTCTGCTGTCCAGATAAATGAGGAAAACGTAGCCCAAGCTCACCGTTATCCTTGCCAGCCGAGCGGAGAAGAAAATTTAAAAAAAACCAGAGAGGGCCTCGCGGCGTATTTCGCCTGCCACTTCCCCTGGTCGGCGTGGCAAAAAAAGGACGACCAACTCTGCGCTGGGCCCGCCGTACCAGGCGCTCGTCACCCTGAAGAAAGGACTTTGTGAGAAAGTAGGGGAAAAAAAGAGCGGTCTACACCCGCCACCGCTGCCAGTCGCTGAACCTGTGTCAGTCCAAGAAAGACAATGCTGCTGCGCCAGACGCCGAGCCCTACCGAGGCCGGGAAAAAGCCTGAACTTGACAAGGGGAGAGGTCAGAAAAGGGCTGTCTCCCAGGTGATCTCCTACCGCTGGCCCGCTCGTGCGGAAAAAAGAAGATTAGGACGTGAGGGATGCCGCGTTTTGAAGCGGGTCAGCTAGCCGCCGAGTGGCGATGAAGAGACGAATGGAGAGAATCGAGGGAAAAAAAAAGGCGACGCGCCGACTGGCCATGGCCTGGCCAAGTAACGGGCACCGGGGTCGAAAAGAAAAAAAAAAGAAGATCAACAGAAGTCTCGACCCCGGTGCGCCGTTCCGGGTAAAAAAGAAAAAGAGTACCACGTGAAGAAGTAAAAAAGGGAAAAAAGAATGAAAATGCCCCTCCAGCGTACCTGCTTCGTCCAGGGCGGCGCTCAGCCCGCGAAAAAAAAAAGGCCTTACACCCTGGCAAGTCATCACCGCGACCGTCGCCCCCCACAAGAAGAAAACGGCCGAAAAGGAAAAGCAAAAAGAAGGTGCCCGAGCGGGTCCCGTTTACCTCCTTGACCGGTCCGGTAAGAAACGGGCTCGGTCAGGCATAACAGTCTGCTCACGCAGGGTGCGGTTCGGAAAAGGGAGAAATAGGAAGAAGTCAGAAAAATTGAGTGCAGCAGGAGAGCAGTCACCATCATCACCGAACGTGTCCATCACCCAGAAAACAGCGACAGGGGTGACGATCGCCTGGTACGGCAGGGCACGGCGAAAAGCCAGGAAAAACAAAAAAAAAAAGAAGCCGCCCGTCAGTCCGACCACGCCGACCGGGAAAGAAAGTGAGGGTGGGGGATGTCCGCGGCACGAGGAACGCCAAGAGTGAGCTTGAAAAAAAGAGCGAAAAGAAACCCACGGCGTGTCACCGCCCGGAGCAGCGCGGAGAAAAAGAAGAAGTAAGCGCTGAACAGAATTTTACGAGACGGCCACCGGAGGGGAAGGGGGAAAAGTCCAAGAAAAGCCCACACCCACACACGTACTTGTTCTTCCACGCCCCGGAGTCAAAGAAAAACAGGAAGGCCAACGAAGACCACCGCCACCTGACGGGGGGCCCGACAACCGAAGAGTGCGCGACCTGCCTCCGGGATACTCTGTTGCTCTGCCAGCAGGGTACGAAAAAAAGAGCACACAGACGTACCGTACATTGCCGATCAAAGGAAAAACGTACTGAATCCAAAAAGAAAACAAAAAAAGGACCCGGCGGCATAAGGGATCGCTTCATGCTGGCAGCCTCAGAAAAGGAAACAAATCGCCCGGAATCCCCCTCGTCCAGTACGGAAAACAAAAAACTCGTTTCTAGAAGGGGAGAGGGGGGATACCGACGCGGTGACTTTTCCGCCCAGGGCCTGAAAGAAAAAGACTTCCCTGCTGAACTCCGCGAGGAGAGAATCAGAAAGAAAGCGAGAAAAAGGCGGCGGCTTCCATCCTGTCTTCGCGAGCTGGACAAAAAAAAAAAAGGCCAAGAACGCAGACCACTCGAAACCGACCGCGATCGTCGGCCCACCCCGTCCAAAAAAGAAGCTTGAAAGAGAGGAAACGGGAAATAAAAAGGCGCGGTCCGTCCGACCACCTTCATCGCCCGTGCCACCATGATCCGACAAAAAAAAAGACAAGGAACAGGCTTGCCCGCGTTCACGGTCAGCCCCAGAAAAGGAAGGGCATTGAAAAGAAAGAAAAAAAAAACAGTCCACTCGTCGTGCCGTCCGTCCTCGAGTCGACAAAATCGTAACTAGAAAAAAGAAGCGGAAAAAAAAGCCGCTCACGCAGCTGTGGCCGGGCAGTACCGGTGGAAAAACCAAACCAAAAAAACAGCGGGGGAAAAAAGAAGGGAGGGCAACACTCAGGAATTCAAACCCAATCTCTTCCCAGAAAAAAAAAGAGGATCACGACGAAACAATTCTGAAAAAAAAAAGCGGAGGGAAAAAAAAAGGGCGTGCTTGCCGGACCGGTGCCGATCTTTGTTTCGAATTCAAAAAAAAAAGGAGAACCACCGCTGACCGGGAGACTTCGGTTGGACTGTCGCTGCAAAAAAACCCATCAGAAAAGGAGGGGGAAAAAAGAGGGACATCGGAGTGCTCGTCTACTATTCGGTGGCCGCGCTGCTCAGAAAAAAGGGGAATGTTTCGCGCTGACTTACTAGCCTGACCACCCGCCGGGAGAAGGTGACGTGCAAAAAAAAGGGGGGACGAAGAAAAAGGGGGCCTCGGACAGGCATGTCGTCCCGACCGCGGCCCGGGCGCGAAAAAAAACGGGGGCGTCGACGCGAATCACGGCCGCGAGAAGGGTTTGTAAAGGGGAAAGGAAGAAGGGGACTGGCACAGGCTATAGTTCTAAGTTGCTGAGGCGGGGGAAAAAATGAAAGCCGCCGCCGGTGCCCCGTGGCGAGCAAAAAGCTACTTGGGAGAAAAAGGGCAAAGAAGCGAGGCGGTTCGGCCCTGTGCGTCAAAGTCACCGGAAAACGGCGGTTCCTGGACGACCAAAAAAGTAAAGGATCCAGAAGGAATTCCCTGGCTCTTCTGTACGATGTCGCGGCGGAGAAAAAAGAAAAAACCTGGAAAAAGGCAGGAATGGGCGACCCGGAACATTACTCTTTCACATGGTCCCGCAAAAAAGAAAAGGCCGAAAAGCGTCGTTGATCGTCACTGTACGGTAAAGGAGGCGACATTAAAGGGAGAAGGGACCAGGAAGAAAAACCGGACCCCGGCGGCATTCTGCGTCACTAGACACCATGAGGGGAAAAAGAAAGGATAGTTCCACCCGCTTTGGTACTACATCTACCGCCGTCACGTGGAGGGGAAGGACGGTCCGAGAAAGAAATCGAAAGGAAAGAGGGTGGGTCTCTGCGCCCTTGCCCTAGGGGAGAAGCTCACGGAATCGTGACCCCGGGCAAGAAAAAGAGAAACTACCAACTTCTGCAAAAAGGAAAGGAAGATAAGGGATACGGGCGGTGACACGCTCTTTTTCGCGCTGTCCGACGAAAGAGTCAAAGTCGCCCATCTCACCCTGAGCCTGGCCTCCGCGGGAAACGGGACAGGAGGGAAAACGGAAAAGGAAGAAAAAGTGGGGCGGAAGGGCCCGGCGTCTTATTTCTCCTGCAACTCCTCCTTGTCGGGAAAAAACCGTCCGGGGCAACCGCTTGCGGCCGGGCCCTGCCGTACCAGGCGCTCCCGAAAAGGAAAAGGAGCCGAGGATGGGGAGAGAGGAAGGCCTGCACACTCATCGCGGTCTACGCAAAAAAGAAAAAGGGAGTACCAGGCCGCGACACTACCACTGACGCCTGCCGAACAAGAAAGAGCGGAGTGCCCTGAGAAAGATCAGGAAGAGGGAACCAGGTTCAAGGAGTTTCAACACACGCTCGGTCACCCGCGAAAAAGAAAGAAATAAGGACAACAGCAGGCGTGCGGCCGTGTGAATTTTGTTCGCGAGGGAAGTGCTGGAAAGGGCGAAGAGGAAAACAACTGGCCAGAGCCGGTACTCCTTGAGGCATTCGTTCGAGATCGAAAAAAAAAAAGGTGGAAGTGCATCACCGGCTCGCGCCTACGTTGCCATTTACCTGGCCCAAGAAAAAAAAAAACAAAAAAAAGAGAAAGGAAAGTTACTTGCCTACATGCCACGTCGGCGCTCCCGCAGGTAGCACTTCCACCTGCTCCCGTAGGAGAAAAAGATATCGGAAGAAATGCCCTCCAGCTTACGCGGCCGGCCAGGGCGGAGAAAAAAAGACAGAAAAGGAAAGGAAAAAAAGCGACGGTCTTCTCCGCAGCTCGCGACCAAAAGACTGGGCCGGCCGGAAGGCGATCACCTGGAGCACCCGTCACCAAAAATAAAAGTTTTAGGAGACCTTGGAAAACACACAGGGCGCCGCGTGCGCCCGCCTCTGTCATTTCCTCGGCCGAAAAAAAAAAAAAGGGAGCATGGTCGTGCACAGCGTACTTTACTCACGGTTCACAGCGACATGGAAATTTGGGGAAAAAGGAAAAAACGGTCCAGCAACACGGACCACCAGCCGGCGTCCGCTGGACAGCAGCGCCAGGGGACGAGCAGCCGGGGAAAAAGGGGCCATGACGGGCGCCCGCCGTGCAGCGCCACGTCCACAGGAATAATAAACCTAGAAAAAAAAAAAAGAACGTACCACGGGGACTAATAACGACAGCGCGGTCGGCCATGCCTCAGGGTGAGCTGTGGAGAAAGGGACAGCACAGGCGGGAAAAAGAAAAAGAAAGGAAAAGAGGGGCGAAGCGGGAACCCCCATTAGATCAGTTACTGCAGGAGAAAGGGCTGCGGCCCGACTTTTCCTTGGCACGATCCGCTTGAAGAAATATCAGTCCAGGAACTGGAAAAAAAAAAAAAAGGCCCACCGCGAATCACTGACCTTGAGGTCCACGAAGAAAAGTGACGGGAGGTGTATGTAGACCAAAAAACAGAAGGGGGGGGAGGGAGCAGAGTGGCGCAGCCCTTCCCCTTGGGATACGCGTGTGAAGCTAAACGTTACTGGACCAATCTGCGAGGGGAAAACGAAGGAAAAGAAAAACTGCAGACAGAAGGAATCCATTGCGTCCCATGTGCCCGAGAAAAAAAAAAAAAGAAAAAGGAGGATAAAAATGGATCGCGGCATGGCTCGGAAGGAAAAGCCTCGAAGAAACGGAAAAAGAAAAAAGAGTAAGAGCCTGTGTAGTACTTTCTTCTTGCGGTCCCGGCATGAAAAAGGGGGGGGAACGCGTGACGCTTTTCCTCCCGGCCTGCAACCAACGAAAGCTCAAAGAAAACGGATGAACCCACACGAAAAAAAAGGGAAACCCCGACTCGGCGCGGGCTCTCTCCAACGGTCACGCGCGGCGGAGGGAAAAAAAACGAAGTGACAAAGAAAGCAAAAAAAGAGAAAGGATAGGCCTCGTGCCAGTCCACGCTAACCACTCTAAACCGATTTCCTCGATCGTCGGGGAAAAAAAAAAAAGGCGGACAGTGATCTCTTCTACGTCCCGAACTGGGGACAAAAAGAAGGAAAAGACGGAAAAAAGGAAAAGAGAAGGCGCGGCGCCTCGTCCATGTTGCCGACTCAGCTTGCCCTCGTGAGAAAAAAGAATGAAAGGCGAGTGCCAGGTCCTCTTCGTCCGTCAGCAGAAAAAAATGACCAAAGGAGGAAGGGGAAAAAGAAAGAGATGTCCAGCGCGTCCCCTTCCTGCCAGGTGGGAACACAAAAGTTCAGCGCAGCGTGGCAGCAGAACGAAAGGGGACAGAAAAAGAAGCACACGGGCCAGAGGGTTCCTCAAGTCGGGCAACACGTAAAAAGGAAAAGGAGACGGACCACTACCGGCCCGACCACCTCGGGAATCACTTCGAGACGAAAAAAAAGAGAGAAGAGACAAATTGGGGAAAAGACCGAACTTGGGGTTGACGAATTCCCTACGTGTGCCCGGCCCAAAAAAGAAGGGAAGCCCAAAAACAACCGTCCTGCTCGGCCCCACTGCGTGAGCAGGAGGGAAGTGAGCGCTGGGGGAGAGCTAAAAGACTGGGGAAAGACGAGGGGGACCTGTTCGCTCTGACGGACGAGAAGGAAAAAAAACTGAAGGGAACGCAGGGCAACTGTCGGCAACCTGTACGAGCGCGGCGCCGAAAAAACCCGATATCAAAAGAGATGCACAGAAAAGAAGAGTTTCGGGGACAGGTCCGTCGACGCGATCACTCCGCCTCGGCGGAGAACTTGAAGAAAAGCACGTTTCGAAAGGAAGGGGAAAAAAAAAAAAGGGCGGGAGGCGGGGGTCCATCTCTCTACGCCGTCTGGACCCGCAAAAAAAGAAAAGGCCACGACCGCGGCCGGGGTGAGCGTTTCATCAACGCACCTCGATATTTCAACCAGGGAGGAAAAGGGGACAGGAGAAGTGTCTATCTTCCGGGTACAATCCCGTCAGCATTACTACAAGAAAGGGAAGATCACGGGCGCTGGCTGTGACGATTTCGCGGCTGTCTGGCCGGGGGAAAAAGAACCGGATAAAAGGGTCTAAAAGAAACGGACCATGGGCAGCAATGTACTCCTTCGGTCTGCATTTGGAAAAAGAAAAACGGAACGGGATAGTGTGCGATTGGCTTCGCGAAGTACCGTTGGAAAATACCACTCGTCAAAACACCAGAGAAAGGGCACCGCTGATCGTTTCCCCGCTTTGGTACTAAAGAGAAAAAGGGCAGTCATGGCCACCCTCTTGGCCTCCCGGCTCGGATCTCCGGGCTGGAAAAAAAAGATCTCTCCAGAAGGAAAAGAACGAAAGGGCCCAACACCGGGTGCCTTCTCCTTCACCTTCTCTTCGCCGCCCGGGGGGGAGCTCTACTGGGGGGATACGCGGAAAAAGGGGGGAGTCGAGGGGGCCAAAAGAGATGAGTCACCCAACTCTCCCATCTTCACCCTGATCCATGCAAAAAAGAGGGGAAGCGACATCCACCCTTCCCCTGACCAGGCCTGGATTCCGACGGGACCAAAGAAAGCGGGACTTCTGGAAAAAAAAGCCTGAGAGGGGGAAAAAACAGCCGGCCACGACGGCGCCTTTCCCTGCCGTACCAGGCTCTCGGAAAAAGAGGGGGGGGCCGTGTGTATTTACCGTTTCGTGCTGCTGTTCTGACGAAGAAAACCCAACAAAAATAAAAAAAGCAGGAGAAGGAAGAAAGGAGAAAAAGCAAAAGGCGAGGCTCATGACGGCCTAGGCCCTGACCGATGCCGGCGCAGAGAGAAAGAAAAGAACGGGGTCAAGGAGTAAACGACACGCCGGCACCCTCTGTGGGGAAGAGAAGAACCGCACTAAAAGGATGGGAAGAAGAAGAGCAGGTGCAGCAGGACAGAGTTGAAGTCTGTCAGCGTAGCCGCCGAGGTGGCGGGAAGAAAAAAAAAAAGAAGGAGGGCAATGTCGTTCGATATCGAGGCCAGCGGGCATCGCGCTGTAAACGAAAAAAAAGAAAGACTCGTAATAAAAAAAACGAAAAAAACAACGGAAGGAGAGGAAAGGAGAGCTCACATAGTCTCGACCCCGGTGCGCTTTCATGGGAAAGGAAAAGTGACTTCGCCTCGCCTGGTACATCGCTATGCCCACCTGGCCGGAAACTAAACCTCGTAAAAAACTCGCGGCTAAGAAAAAAAGGGGGGAGAACTAGCTCCTCCCAGCCTCGCGACCAGAAAACGCCAAAGACAGAAAAAAGGGAACGCACCCGTCCCCCAGCCGGTGCCCGATCTTGTCAGAGAGAAAAAGCAGGAGGCAAAAAGTTCGCCCGCTGCGTGCGCCCGATAAAGAAAGATCTTCGCAAAAGGGGGAGTTGAAAAAAAGAAGGAGCCTTACTCACTTTCAGCGAGGAAAAGAAGCACTGAGTGCAGCAGAAAAAAAAAAGGAGCAAGTCACAACAACCACATCGCTGCCTGCGGACAGAAAAAGCCCGCGCAGGCGTGTCCATGACGGCGCCCGCAGGGCAAGAAAAAAAAGTTGGGGCAGGAAAAGAAACCGAAAGAACAGGTCGGGGAATTCCAGGGCCGGTCCGGGACGGGTGGGAGAAAGCGCGGCGGCCAGTCTCAAGAAAAACGTTGAAAAATCAGAAAAAAAAAAAGAGGGGTGGGTAAACGCCCCTGTATCAGCGCGGCGAGAAAGAGAAACCAAAATTTGACGGAGACTTCAACCGGAGAAGAAACGGTCAGAAAGGGGAACTCAAAGAAAGGAGAACGGGCAACCCAAAACATCGGATTTTCTTGCCAGTAAAAAAGGAAAAGCCAAAGGGTGGCCAGGACTTGCACCGAGACCCGCCAAAACGGGGAGAAGCTGACCGATGGTCCCTGGTGTCTTTCTGCGGGTGAAAAAAGGGCCGCGCCGGCCTCCTGTGATACGCGGGGCTCGGGGAAAGAGACAAGGAAAGATTCTCGAAGCCAATCGCACACTTATCAGAGAAAAGACGATTCAGCAGTCAGAGCACTGCATAAAAAACATTGCAAAGGAGAGAACAAACCACACCCAGGGAGCCCCGGCGTCATCATGAGACACCCGCGCCATCGTCCAGCAGCGAAAAGCGGCAAAAGAAGACCAAGAAAAGAACGGCTTGTCCCCGTCGATCAGTACGCCTTCTTCTTGGAGAACAACGGTGGGAAAAAAAAACGCCCCCCCCCCTCCGCGGAAAAGGAGGAACTCCTCGAGGGCTTCCCCGTGATTGACAAAGAAAAAAAGAAAGGCGAAAAAAATAAAAAGGGGGGCGGCGTCCAGCCTTGCGTCGCTGCTAAAAAAAAGCGGGGGGAACACGAACGACAGAAGGAACCTCTAAGAGAGAGAAAAGTTTCACTCCGCCTCTTCGTCTTTATCAGAAGGGAAAAGAAGGACGAAATGGCCTCTTTCTGCCGAAAAAAAAAAAACCAAGCACGCAGGGACCAAGAAGATTGCAACGCGTACCCTTTCATTCGCCCTGCTTGTTAAAAGGAAAGTTCCTCGTCCGTCATCCCGAAAAGAAAAAAGCAGAGTAAAAGAGAAAACAAGAGAAAGCAAAAGACCGAATGGACCACGCTCCCTTCCGTTCAGGTGGAACAGCCAGGAAAGGAGGGCATCGCCATTCCACCCCGCCTCTCCCAGGAAAAGAAGAAAAACATGAAGGAAAAAAGCTCGGAAAAGAAAAAAAAGGAAAAGGCAAGATAACGATCTC
>Ga0179593_1353081_pt1 | contig 14767 bp, 22 predicted proteins | sample CZODoug2_1_08_16_FD_185931 | JGI IMG/M metagenome (GOLD analysis project Ga0179593, IMG submission 185931) | Vadose zone soil fungal communities from Angelo Coast Range Reserve, California, USA - CZODoug2_1_08_16fungal (PacBio error correction) | ecosystem: Environmental > Terrestrial > Soil >...
CACAGGGAAGTGACGGGTCCCACATGTGCCAAAAAGCAAAATGACCCAGGTGGGTCCGAATATCAAATACCATCAACCAGAGAGGCCTCAGAAGCCTGAAAACACTCCAATGTTCTAAGACTCAAACTAGGATGTCAGAACGACGACTACTTTCTAGGAAGAGGATGGGGAACACTATCGGAGGCCGAAGGAAAGAGGCCGTCGGGAAAACTAAAAACAAAAAATGACCTCGGATTAGGACGAGGTGAGTCACTCATAGGGTGATGCTCCAATAAGAAGAACACGGAAGACATTTCCTTGATGACACTCGTAGAGGCCAATCCAGAAGGAAAAACTCAAATCGAAGTTAATTGGGAGAATCCCGTGCTCCCGCGTAGGAAAAACCTGAAAAAGAAGAGAGGGCGATAAAAGGCTGTTCAGGAAATCAACCGGAATCCCTGGGAGAAGCATGGGTTGCAGGGAATTGAATGAGCGAAAGGAGCTCATAGGATAGTCGTACACCAAAACAGCGGAAAGGGGGGAAATGAAATAAGGACGAACAAGTGTCCGAAGATCCAGAGATCCCACGGGTTGGCGCCAAAGGTGAAAGTCAGTGAGGAAGATGTCTCCAATAAGTGGGGGGGTCGGCTGGTCAAGTGGCAACCAGGGCTGCAGGAACTTAACATACCACTTCGGAGGGGAAGGGGAAAAAAGGGTGCCCCGGAGGAAAAAGCATTCAGACGGATCAGAAGGGCCCAGCTTAGTCATGAAACCTCCGTCTGTGTTGTATGAAATACCTGCGACTATAACAAGATAGGGGGCAAACCCGTGGAGAAGAGTCGTAAGGGGGGGGAACTACACAGCTCAGACCCACCGGGTTCTTAAGAATAGAGAAATTAGGCAACTAAAAAAAGGTGGATCGAAGATGAGGACTTGTTTGGGGGGAAGTAACAAAAGGACCGAATAGAGAGACGACTGCGGCAACGGCACCAGAAAGCTCACCGTTCCTAGGCGGGAGGATCGTTCGTCGACAAAGAAAAAAATGAATTTCTCGTCAAGAAAAGGGCTTGGGAAATCCACCACCGTGAGCAAACACGAATCCAGCAAGCAAAAAGTGGGGGGTACATCTCAAGAGAAAGAAACGCGAGTTAATCAGGAAAATCGCGAACAAAAAAAGGAGTATTAAACGAGATTTCCCGGAAAAAGAAAGGAACAATGGTGGGCCGGCTGTGCGGGGAAAGCGAGAAAAGGGGGAGCACAAACGGCTTCTTCAATAATGGAAAAAAAAAGCGGTCTTCGAGGCGGAGTATAAAGGAGGCAGACACGGCACGAATGTTTAACGGGATGGAACGTTGAGGATGGGGCATGGTTTCGAAAGGGAAGCACTGCTTGCGTTGCAGGAGATTAATAAGAAAAAAAGAAAAGGAAGGAAATAATCGGGGAGCGCCGGAAATGGACTAAAAAAATGGGTGGGACAAAAAGTGTAATGAGGGACTCTGAAACTAGGGAAGAGGGCATAGGGGGGGGATTCGCAAGGAAAATTAACCGACAGAACCGTCATGCAGATCTAACCATTGAGAGCTAAGAGTTCAGAAGGGCGGACCAGAGAGGAATGGAGAGTAATGTGATTGTCGGGGGACCAGCAATCGAACCAAAACAATAAGGAAAGAGGGAAAAAGCCCTGCTTTAAAACAGGTGGGGGGGTGCAACCGTGAGAGAATCAGAGGGAAAGCGGACGGAAAAGAGCGATTCAATAGCCTGGGGAAGGGGTGCAGGGGGAAACGGAGACCGGGAGAGAAAGACTGAAAAAAAGTTGGGGGGTTAAAAACATTGAGAGGTACAGAGCAATTCTAAAGGGGAGCGGGGGGGGGAGGGGATGAGACGCGGTTTATGGGTCAAAGAAATTGCTTAAAACGCGAGCACATCCAGAAGAGAATTTAGGAACTGTAACATAGGAAATGGGAGAGGAGGCGAATTTATTGAAAATAGAAAGATGGGAAGCTATTATGAAAGAAAAGAAAAAGAAGGAAGGGGCAGAGGCGAGACGAAAGTAAGGGGTGAGGAAAAGAAACGGGAGAAAAGTAAAGCAAAAAAGGAGGATCCGAAGTCAGGGGTAAAAAGGAAGGGGGAAAGAGGGGAGCGCAGATGCCGCGATGTTCTTATTTGGAGAGGTAGTACGTTAAAAAAAAAAAATGGGTGACCGTGCGATAGAATCTCAAAAACGGAGGAGAAAAGAGAAAGTGATCTACAAGAAAAAAACAGGGCAGGCAAGGGGAGAAAGCGAGCTGCAAAGACGAATCTCAAAGAGGGGGCAGCAATCAGCCTCCGCATCATCTCAAAAAGAAACTCATCAGAACTCTCAGATAGTCAGCTGAGGAGATCAGAGGGCCAGAGGCCTGAATCTCTCAGTAACCATCACGGAATCACGCAAACTCTGGCAGGGGTCCGAAATCAAAGAGTTCTCCAAAAATCCAAATCCAGGGGGGAAGGAAGGGGGCATCACTTCGGAAAATCAACATACAAGGACACAAAGAAAAATGGGGGCAAAAAGATTGGGCAATAGGGTTCGAACCGGAAATCTCAGAGAAGCGCTGTACTGAATCGAACTTGGAGAAAAAGGACATGTTGCAATCAAAAAGGGGGGGAAAAAAAATCGCTCGGATGCTGCCCGAATACAACAAAAAAAATCAAAAAGTAAAAAAAATTCAAGTCGGAAGGAAAAGAACTGCGGAAGGGACCTCCCAGATGCGAAAAAGGAAGGGGAAACCAAAGGAGTCAGAAGGGGGGAGGCCAGCAGGAGAATAGGATATGGGCGGGAGATTCGTCACCCAGTCGAAAAGCACAACATCCTTTAGTTAAGGAAGACGGATTGGGGGGAAGGGGAGAAAGACGACAGGAAGCCAGGCCCGCGGGAATCCCCAAAGGGGAACTCCGTTGTTTCCGTCGAAATTCGTCAGAAACACAGAGCAACGCGAAAGGGGGGGAGTAGGGGAAGGGAAGGGGGGACGCAAGTGCCAAAAACCGAGGCGGCCCACATTGGGGAAAGCTAACCCAGTAGAGGAAGGTGTATCGAACTGTGGGGGGGGGAAAAGGCGGGAATAGAAAGAAAAGGAAACAGCGTCAAGACCGGCCATCGGCAAAACAAAGAAAAAAAAAAGTCAGGCCCCGAGACTGGTCGCGAGAACGATCGACGACTCTCCTGAGAAAGAAGAGGGGAAAATGAGCGCCGCAGATCAGAAAATGGGAGACTGACAAGAAACATGGAGTTAAATTAACAGAGAGAGAAAAAAAAACAACGAAAGGAGAGTCGCGGGAGATCGAAGGGGGGAGTCCCCAGGTGGCAAAAGAAAAGTGAATTCTCTATAAAGTAATTCAGGGAAGGAAGGGGAAGATACAGGAGGGAGGGCGCAGTAGACGGCGGCGAACAACAGAGAGTCGGACCAGTTGACGGTTGGGATTATGGGAAAAAGGACGAGCATTTAAGGGCCGAAGGGGGGGAAAAAATTCAAGGGGGGAAATGACCCCCAAAAGCTCACGTACTGGAAGCATGAGAGATCGTCAACTTGTTGGTTATCCGGCGAGATTTGACCTCTCTCATCGATATTTAAAGAGGAGGGGTGGTTACGGGAGAACGACGAATGAACAGAAACACAAAAAGCGGCATATGAGAACGGTCAGGGAAAAAAAACTAGGAAAAAAAAAGGCCGGGAAAAACAGGACTCCGGAAGGAGAAGGAAGAAAATGGAAACATGGTTGGAGAATAGTGGTGTAACAATCTAAAGAAACTAGGGAAGAGATTCATAACTAAAGGATTTGAAAAGGGCGTGGGGGGAGACACACTTGGGCGGATAAGCATCAGCCCGCGATGTGACGGAATAGAAAAAATTGACGGAGAGGGGTTTAAAATCGAAACATCAATAGGAAGGGAGGGGGGGGGGGGGATCTTGACAAAAAAAAAAAAAAAAAAAAAAAATGGACTCTCACGAGATTCAGGACCAGAAGGCTTATGCGCGGTTCCGAAAAGGTCGTTTAACTCGGCGTCTTTGGGAGGAGGGAAAAGGCAGAGGAGTGAGGAATGGAAAGTGATGGGAAAATGGATAGAACGAAGTTAAGGGATGGAATTAAGGCGGGAAACAAAGAGGGCTATCCTCGCAGTTGTAGGGAGAAAAAATCAGATACCGCAGCCGGAAGAAGAATCAAGAGCAAAGCGGTCAAAGTCGTCGATTAAGATGGCCTCCTGGGAAGTGATGATGGCGGGAATAGGAGAAGGGACAAAAGGATGCCGGAAGGGGATTGAATTTGGGCGAAGGTGGCAGGTCCTTACCGACTGTATAAAAAGAAAAACAGACAACTGGGGGGAATAGAGATCCAAAAGTGGAAAGGCAAGGAGTCAAAGAGGGGACCCGGGATCCGCCTCTCAACAATAACAAAGAAAAATCGATCAAGCCAAAACGAAAAATGAAAACACCGTTGAAGATCGTCAAAGAAGGCTAAAGAAGAAGGGACGCTTCATCAGTCGAAGAGGCGGCCTGATCAACCGGGTCCAAAACACGAAAACACCTTAGGAGAGAAGAAGTCATTCATCATGTGAAAGGGGAGACAGAAAAAAGACTCCACGGAAAGAGTTAAACATGGAGGGAAGAGAATCCAATCCAGAAAGCTGAATGTCGAAAAAGGGAAAAACCTGGCAAAAGACCGCTCGGTTCGCATCCAGGGGAAAAACAGAAAGCGGATGTGTCGAGGAAGAAGGAAGACTAATGAGAGAGGAAGGGAATATGCTAGAGTATGCAAAATCCAGGAGCACGGCGAAAAAAGAGAAACTAGCCTTGAGAGGGAAAAGAGGCGAAACGCCGGAAAGAGGAGAACACGGGGGGGGAGGCAAAAACCGGGTAATAAGGGAAATCCCCCTTGGAAAACACGGAAAATCAAAAATCAAAAAATGGGGGAAGAGAGTCATCCCGCTGCAAATCACGTACCTCGAGAAGAAGGGCCGGGGGGAGGAGGAAAAAGGAAGTCAGCATTGTAGCGTCCCAGCATAAAACCTGGAAGGAAACGGCGAATTCATCTGCATCCGCTAAGGTGGTGGGTCCGGTCTGCTTAGGAAAAGAAACGAATACTTTCACCATCTATACCGTGTCTTATAGAAATGGTTTTGATCGAAGACGTTCAGCAAGAATAGAAGCGTCAGCAATGGGGAGGATCGACAGTCGGAAAAAAAATCAAGGATAGAAGAGGACTGGAGGGGGGGGGGAATGAGGTAATTCGAACGCAATCAAGTCAATAAAAAACTCGCCGACTAAATCTCAAGAAAAAAAAAGAAAACGTTACAAGGGACAGAAAAGGAATAACGAAAAGTTCCTAGAGAGTCCTATGACCTTCAAAGATTAAAACCACCCGGAAAAGAACACAAAAGCGAAAAAAAAGGGGGGGGGGGGAGATCGAGACTCCGTAATCTTTAATAAACAACTTCAAAAAAACAAAAGGGGAAGGAAAAAGAAGAGGGAAATGGGAGGACCAGTATACGGGGTGACGAAGAAGTTCCCCCATTTTTTGCAAAAAAATGCGTAAGAAAAGGGAAGGCAGGAGAAAAGGGAAGGGGAGGAGGACACGCGGGGAGACGGGGGCAGGCACATAAACATTGGGTAAAGTTTTAGAGAAGACGACGGGAAGGGGGTAGAGTGACCGAAGAAAAAAAAAAAACGGGCATATTGAGGGAAGAAAAGGGAAGCAATACTGTAGGGGAGGACTAAGCCCAGTGGGGAAATCTGAAAACGTCCACAGACGAAAAACAAGGAACAAAAAGGACGTGGGGCAAGAAAGTTGGGGGAACTAAAAAAAAAAAGGACAGACGCTCGTTCATGACAAAAGGGCGGGCAACCGGAACCAGGCGAAAGGAGCCGCGGGAATTGCTGACAGGGAAGACTTGATTGCGGGTAAGTGGAGAGAAGATGACCTAAAGCCCGAGAATGAAAAAGGAAAAAACGGCGGAATCCAAATGGGAAGCATGAAGGAAACAAGGTGCTAAAGGGGGGGAATAAAGTTGATCAGGAAGGCTGAAAAACTGTATGCCGCGATTGATCAAGGTTACATTCTGCAAGTAGGGATGGTTAAGCACTCGTACTCGTATAATAGAAAGGAAAAAGGAAATTTGGAAGAGGGAAAAAAGGTACCTCTCATAATGAATTTTCGAAACAGACTTGCGGGAGGAAACTTGTTTGTTGAAACGACGCAAAAACGGGGGAGGAAAAAGCCAGGGAAAGGAAGTGGAGGCTGTACAAAGATTGGGGGGGGGGGTGCGTAGACATGGTTTCCTCACTGAGACTGTATGTGATCTTAAAAAAAACAGAGGGGGGGAAAGGGACTGGGGGGGGGAAAGGTCGATCATAAGAATGGAATTGTCAAAAATTTTTGAAGCGATCAGGCCTCCAGGGCTAATAGCGTAAAAATCTTGAGAACGGGAGAAGGGGAACTATTGAAATACATTGGGAACCGAGTTTAAATCGGATGCAGATTTGGGGGGGGGGTGCAAATTTTCAAAAGGTGGGAGGTACGGTGAAAGGAAGAGAGGGGGGATCAAGGGGGGGAGGTCAAAAGAGTGTATAATCTCTAAAAAAAACAATTTATTGGGAGGACGGGGGTCTACATCGAAAGACAGAATGCGAAATCTGAGAACTTAGAGAAAGGGGGAGAAAAGAACCAAGAAATCGGTCAATGTTAAAATCCAGTCATCATCGGAAAAAAGCCCCATAACCTTTGAAGGGAGGGAAGAGGAATCAGAAACGACGACAGAAGGGAGCGTCACCTTGTGGCTCGGGAGGCAGCGTGACTTATATCAGGAAGAGAACACAGCGGAGAATGCTCGCATCGTGCAAGTCCAACTCACTGGGGGAGTCCAAGCAGGCCACACAAAAGAGCTGCCTTGAAAAAAAGGGGAGCAAGGCGGAGAAAGAAAGTAACATGGAAAGCACAGGCGGAACCAGCAATCTGGAAAAGGAAGGCTCCTGGAGGGACACAACGGAGCGAGAGCAATGAAGCTTGGCCGCCCCAGGGGGTATTTCCGGGGTCGCAATAGGAGGGGGGTATCCGAAGCCCTCGATATTCAACCGAAGTGAGATACAATTCAAAAGATTACGAAGAGAGGCAAACGCGAGCCATAAATGAGCAATAGAACTCCAGTGGGACACCAACAAGGGGGAGGTATTCAACTCTTTGGGTCCGAAGGGGAAGAAAGAGGGGGGGAGGTGCGAGGGCGTCCGTCCCCTTCTTGAAACCATGACACCAGCCTGGGCAATCTCTGACGAGGTGACCCGCGGATTCGGAGGGAGAGGGGGTAGCATACATTGAAAGAGAGGGAAAATCGGAGCTTCCTTTGACGGGGCCTTTTTCGGACAAGCTGGTAACCGACAAAGATCCAAAAACTGTGGAAATGGTTGAGCCAGGGGGTTAGACCACGAATTGAGTCAAACGACTCCAGGAAGGGCTCTTTTGGAGGGGTGATACCATTCAATATGCAGGGTAGGGAGAAAGGGAAGTCGGGGGGTGGGGGGAAGGCCAATGAAGATAATGAAATTAAGCTGCAGCTTCCGTGAGGGGCCTCACATCAAAGGGGTTAAATAAAAAAAGGGCGAGATCGGGGAGGATCCTTAAGGTAATCACTCGAACTAGCGATAGCAGGAAAAAAAATCATAACATGTTATTCAAAGGGCTCAGACGCCGTGAACTAGCCAGCAAAAAATGGGGAAAAAGACGAAGCCGTCAGGAGGGAATGAAAAATATCTCTCTCAACTTAGGGAAAGAAAAATTCTTTCAACGGACGAGCCAGCTCGGAGGGGCCCCCGTTGGGAAGGACGAAGAAAGATGGGGGCGTCGATAAAAAGGGGCAAAGAATGAGAGAGTAAGGGACAAGCGGGACGCCCGATCTAGGCGCACATCGTCAAGCGTTGAGGATGGAATACGGGAAGAAAGACTGGAGAGTGGAAAGGAATGACCAGTAAATAAAAAAGAAAGGACTCTCAGAAGAAAAGGTGCTCGGGATGTAAAGGGGGGGGACCGAAAGTGTGGAAGGCACTTCCAAATAACAAACGTGAATAAGAATAAGATTTGTTCGGGCAATACTAAGGGTCACCGGGGAAACATCTTATAAAGGAAAGGATGAGTCCGTGGGGTTTGGTCAATTAGTTCCGGAGCGAAAAATGCAGGGGCCTCAGGTGTACTCGTAAGGGGGGAAAACCTCAACTTCATACGAGACTGAAAAAGGGTTTTTGAGAGTGGGGACTTGGGGGGGGTTGGAGTATTGGACGAAGACCGAAAGGCAAAAATTGGAGAGAAATGGAAGAAATCACAGGGGCTAGAGCTGCTTTGACGCCAGCTTGTGGGAAAAACAGGTAGAAGAAGGAGAAAGAGAGGGGGGATCGCGAAAAATGTCGGACAGGAGCATCCGAAAGACTGGGGTCGCCGTATAAAAAAAAGAGCGAGAGAGAAGAATGGACAATTAAGGGTGAAAATGAGATATCCGCGAATTCAAGGGGAAAGACGGCTAAAGAGGTATTTCCGGGTTGGGGGGCGGAAGCAGGCAAAAACGGGCCTGGAAAGAAGGAGCAGGGAGGAGTGACGGGGAGGGTGGGATGGATAGGAATTGTTTAACACACGGAGAAAGAGACTGGGAGGTTGGGAGAGGCTGCATGGTCGTGACACGGGAGAAATACTCTAGATGTAAACGATCAATAGAAGCTGTCTTTGGGGAAGGAAAAATCGAAAAAGCTGTCCGGAGAAGCACTGACTGTTCGTCTATGGGAATGAGGTTAACTAAGGGAAAAAGATGTTTAGTAAAAAGCTGTGAGAAAGGAGAAGGGGGCTGACAGGGAATGACGATTTGATTGATGGGATGTTGGAGGCTCAGGACGCTGGGGGTCGGGGAAAAGGGGAAACGGGGTATATAATCGAAAAAAAAATACAAAGAAAAACCACAGGGAGGGGAAACAGAAAATAAAATACGACCGCTTCCCATTGTCCATTTCAAAAAAGTTACTCCTACCCAAGAAAAGGAGTCGCAAAAAACTCAGGCCGTAAAGAGGGCACCCATACAAAAAGAGGGACAAAAAAATGACTAAACCCCACAACAACACCCCACCATGCCAAAGGAGACCAAGGAAGATCCATGAGGTAAATCAGAGGTCGCTGAAGAGACTTTCCAAAGTCCCGGGAGGATTAGTCACTTGTCAAGAGTCAATCGAGAAAGGTCCTTGAAGAACACAGGAAGCAAACGGAAATTGAGGTCCTTGAGGTAAAAAAAACGGGAAAAAAAATCAAAAACAGTGAACTCCACTGGGAAGGAGCACAGCACTTAAGGCAGGAAAAAAGTCGCCAAAAAAAAATCTCAGGCAGAAGGCGAGTGTGGGAGACCGAAGCGATTGGAAGTAACAGGGCGCTCAGAAAGGGGAAAAAAGAACAATCTCTCTGCAGGATTACAAACAAAGATATAGAGGATTAAACAGGTTATAAGGGAAAGAGAGGTGAGTCATACTGTATCAAGTATCAAGGTATACACCCTTTTCTCCCCAAAAATTTAAGAGGGGGGAAGAATTTCGTAAAACTAAACTTTCTAAAGAGGGGGGGGGAAAAATCTATAAGTATGCTTCTAACCGCTACAACCTGGGTTGCCACTACGGGGAAGTGGACCGGGGAAGGGAAAAAATCGCAAGAAGAATGGCCCCACAGAGAGAATAAGGGAATAACTAGTTGGGGAAGGGAGTTCAGTCGTATGAGAATAATTAGAGGGAAAAAGCGAAGAGGGGGATCGGGGAAGAGTGGGGTCACTGAAATGGGGGGGAAACAAAAACGCCGCCTTCTCCAAGGAGAGTATCAAAAGGGCTCAAAAGGGGATAGAAAGGGGTAAGTGGTTTGGGGGAGGAAACGGGCATAAGGGACATAGCTTAAAGATTAGAGGGAATACAGAAAAACGGAAAACAACAAAACCGTGTAAAAAAAAGAAAGTTCGAGGAAAAGACTGTTGCAAACTTTGGCCCCTACATGAATCGATCTTAATAGGAAGGGAGGTAAATAAAAAAGGTTAAAAAGACATCACGAATCCCAAGAAAGGGGGAAAAATTGGTATCCTCTCCGGTCATAGTAAGTAGGACATCTAGAAAAACAAAAACAAAGGAGAAAATCTCGGTACGAGGGGAGAGGGAACCTCCTGTTTGGGGGGAACGGGGTAGAGGGGAAACGTCAGATAAAAGACAGGGCTCCTTCATGTGATCAAGGCAAGGGGAGTAAGGGAAAGAAAAAAGGAAGGGAGGGTCGACGACAAAAAAAAAAAAAAAGAGGGGTACACGGGGGTAAGGGGAACTTTTGGTGACAGAATGAGCCTATACTAGTCCTAGAGATCTCTTAATGACCCCCAAAGACGGAAAAGGAGGGTGAGCCGGTAAAGCAAAGAAAAGATTCAACTCTCCTGCCAATTGGGTAGACTGCGTACAGAAAGGCGGCACCCTGAGCGAGCCGAAAATTAAGATCATTGGGGAGAATGCCCAAAAAGCGGTAGGAGGGGAAAGAGGGCCATGTGGGGAAAGGGACTATAATTAGGAAGAACTTCTCCTAATCTACTTATGGAGTGTTATCTTTGATTTTGAGAAAGGGAGAATCGAAAAGGGAGAAAATGGAGACATGAGGAAAACCAAAGGGGACGTAAAGCTAGAAAAAGGGGGTGCGAAAGAGATTATTCGCTCGTACGAAAGGAGGAGGGAAAAAAAAGTGGGGAAAGTGGCTCAAGAAGGAAAAAGAAAAGGAGGGAAAAGGGAAGAGAAGAATAGGTCAATTTGGAGAGGGACTCTCTCATGATATTCGGGGGGGACGGAAAAGAAGGCAAGCGATTTAAAAAGGGGGGGAAAAGAAACGAGCAAGAAAAAAAGCGGGAGAAAACCAGGGGATATTTCGGAGAGGATACGACGAAAAAATTGAGGTCGAGGAATCCAGGAAGGTGTACTCAAAATAGAGAAGGGGAGAACGGAGAAAGAGTAAAAGTTGGAGGCAAAGGGAGAGAGGAAAATCGTCCGAAGGAAGAAGGAAAAAGAAGGAAATGAAGAAGGAAAAGCCGGAGATTAACATGAACAGAGGGAGAAAAGATGGGGGAATCCAAGGGAAGGCAAGTGAGTCAGTACTATTTGATGCTTATAAAAAGAAGAAAGTTCCCTTCTGGAGAAAAAAAAACCCCAATAAACCCCAGAAAAAAAAAAAAAAAAAAAAAAAAACAACCCCCCACCACCAACCCCAAAAAAAAAAAAAAGGAACCCCCCCCAAAAAAAAACCCCAAAAACAGACACAAACACAAAGAGCCACCAAAACCAACAACCCCGCCACCACACCAAAAAAAAAAAACACCCCCCTCAAAAAATAAAAAAAAACACCCCCACACAACCCAAAAAAAACATGGAAAAAAAAAAACCAAAAAAACCCCATCTCGACAACAACTGGGAAAAATACTACTACGAAAACAAGGGGAAGAACTCAAAAATAAAAAGAGATCCTGAAGTCAAGAAAGACCCAAGAAACCATAGGAAGAAGAAGGGGGGAAGAAGATCAAAATATGGCCCATCATAAAAAAACTCATTTGCTTTCCTTACCAAGGGAGCCACGACAAGGAAAAGAAAAGGACCTCTATTCCGAGAAAGCGCCTGAGATACAGTAAAGAAACAAAACGAGGAGAAAAAGAGGAACTAGACATCCGCTCCAGGTTATGCAAAGCATTCCTGATAATAAAGGAAGAACAGTCCAGTCGGGAAGGGAAGGGACAAAACTAAAAATAAAGCAATAAACAACAGGAAAGAAGGGAAGCAATCTTAAGGGAAGTTAGACCAGAAGTAGAGAAGGAGTCTTTGACTGACCCAACAGAAATCACAAGGCTCGAGGAAGGGCTCGAATACTGAAATCTCCTGGGATGGTTGTAAAGAAGAAGAAAGGAGCGATTCGATGGACTAACAGGAAGCTTATACTCAAAAAGCCTCGTCGGCCTTCAAGGATTCACCCCCCAACCAACCCCCCACCCCACAAAAACCCCCTAGGGTCTAAAGGAAAAGGAAAAACCGAGCATAAACTTATCCCAAGGGGGGGAGAAAAAAAAGGGGGGGGTGGAAAAAGAAGGGAGTCAGCTTCAACTCATTGGCCCAAGAGAGTCAGACGATTCGCCCTCGGAGAAAAATCCACGTCCACGGCAAAGCGAACCATGAAGGGAAGGAGAGGGACGGAAGTCCTGGGAACTCTTCCAAGCCCCGTCAGGCCCGATAATGACATGAAATCCATTGGGGAATGGAAGGGGCCTGAGACGGGGGGGGGGAAAAAAAACTGAAAAAAGGATGGGCTAGATGGACTTCTCATTGTTGTAGGGCCAAGAAATAAAAGCCGGAGAAAAAGTGGGGGCGGGGACAGTCGGTCTCCAAAAAGAATTCAAAAGGGATTATGAATGCTTGGGGGGGGGGGGGGGGGAGTAAGGAAAATCGAAAAAAGGGACAAAATAGGAACTAGAGTCACTTCCGGGGGAACCAGCAATCCCCGGAAAAAGCTAAGACTAAGAAAGTCCGGGAAGAACTACGGAGAAAAAGGAAATGAAAAAACTCAAAGGGGGGGAAAGCCAAGTTCGAAGAAGGACAGCCTCAGGTAATCTCGAAAAAAGAAATTAAGCAAAAAACATGTCTCTCAAGAAAAAAAAAGGAAAAGAAAAAGTGGGAAAGAAAGGTAGAGGGGTCAAGGCTGTAGGAGCCCCATTTGGTTGAAGAGGAGCGAAGGGGGGAAGAACACGTCGTCAAAGAAAAGGAACAGGCATGTAGTAGAGGAAAAAGGGGGGGAATGAGGAGCGCACGAAAGAGGGGTAAACGGATGACCGGTGTGAGGTGGCTGTTCCATAGCGCGACAGCTTTACAGTAGTAGAGCCGGAAAAAACCCACGAACTTCAACTAGGAAGAAGAGAAGAAAAGGAAGGATAGAGGAAAGCCGAAAGGGGGGAGAAGAGTGAGAGGTTCAATTGCAAAAGCCAAGCTCGAACAAGAGCGAACAAATAGTGTGGGGAGCGACAAAAAAGCACAGGGGAAATGAAAAGAGGGAGGGAGTCACGTAAAATTACTACCTCGGGCCTTAGGCAATAATGCTTTGATCAAAAGGAAACATGAACGACCCGTCAGGAAAGGGGGAAATAAGGGGCGATTTGCGAAAAGGCCAGAAATCGACATACAAAAAAAGGGAGACCAGGCTCAAGGAGGAAGTTACCCAATGGGTGCGCCCACCGTTGGTCACAGGAAGGGGGCTGGGTCTCAAAGGGAAGAGTCCTTGAAGGAGAGTGTGAAGAAAAAAGAAGAGGACTTCTGGGGGGAAGAAGGAGACAATTTATCGACTAAGGAAGGACAGAGACGGGATTAATTTCCGGGGGGAGAAAGAACGGAAGGCGCAAAAAACATCAGCGAGGGAGTGAACTGGGAGGGAGGTACTGAAAAGGGGGATCCAATAAGATAGGACGCTGCTTCCGAATAGCGGAAGGGGAAAGAGAGCATCAGAAAGAAAAAGGTTCTGAAAAGTCAGGCACCCTTATGGAAGAAAGGATCTAAAGGGGAAGTGAAATATTTTTGGCCCATCTGAGATGAGGACGGAGGCTGAGGATTTCCGAGAAGTGATGTGGATGGGTGTATAGTAGGGGTTTCGATCGTTTGTCAGCCAAAGGAGCTCTGGAGAAAGAATCTCTAAAAAGAAAATATAGGGCTCTACACGTTCAGGGACACCGGCGAAAACAAAGAAGGAAAGTAAAAAATGTACAAAATACAAGACTAAAAATGAATCAGTCCAGAATACTCATATTGGGGGAACCACAACAAGTTGTCCAGATGGCAAGAAACATCACATGAGGACAAGGTTAACTTCGAGGGAAAGGAAAGCTCTCCGAAGAAAAAATTCAAAGCGGACCAGAAAAGAGAGAAAGAAATCTCAGGGGAGGGATTATCAAAACCGCCCTCCACTGGTCAAGTATCTTTCACATCAAGTCAGAACAACCAGTGAAAGAAAGAAAGAGAATTTGGCTTGGCGAAAGCTGGGTCTCATGAAGAGAGTGCGAAACCTGAAAAAGAGGAGAGAACGGCAGATCTCTAATAAATGACAGGAAAGAGACCTCTCTGAGGGGGGGAAATAAGGAGAAAAAAAACCACTCTTCAAAGGATGAAACGAAAGAGGAAAAAAAAAAGGAGCCTGAAAAGAAGAAAGAGTCAGAAAACAGGGTGGAAAAACTCCTGGTAAGAAGGAGGCAGAAAAGAGGGAACGGCTTAGAGGGATATGTAGGGCGATTCGTCCAGGGCAAGTTCTTAGAAAAAGAAACTGAACCAAATCGCAATTCCTGTTCGGAAGGGACGGATCCGCATTGTTCCCAATTCGGACCGACGGTGGGGCAAGACCAGAGGAGATGCAATGCATCAAGAGGGGGGGGGAATTCGGTTCGGACGGGCCAGATTCCAACTTGTGAAGGGACGACATGTTGGAAAAGGGCAACAATCTCCAAAAAAAACAAATTGGCGAGGAAAAAGGAAAGTCCTAGAAACTGCTGTAAAGAGAAGCGGGTGGGGGATAAAAAGAGGCAAAAGAAAGGCAAAGACGCTCCTAAAGCACCGAAAAAAAAGGACAATCACCAGGAAAAAGGAAACCGACAGAGATAAGCGAAACCGGATCATAGCCGGGAGGTGACCGCTCGCTCCGAAAAAGAACCAAAAGGCAAAAATGGGGAGGGCTCCCTCCAGGAAGGTAGGGAAAAGACCGCGAA
>Ga0179593_1355414_pt1 | contig 14767 bp, 12 predicted proteins | sample CZODoug2_1_08_16_FD_185931 | JGI IMG/M metagenome (GOLD analysis project Ga0179593, IMG submission 185931) | Vadose zone soil fungal communities from Angelo Coast Range Reserve, California, USA - CZODoug2_1_08_16fungal (PacBio error correction) | ecosystem: Environmental > Terrestrial > Soil >...
GACAGGAAATATATTTACACGAACCCGGGAACAGTGACACAGAAAAAGAGGGGAGGCAGTCAGGAAAGCGTGAGGGGATCTGAAGACATCAATATAGAGTAGGAGGTGTCGGAAGGATCGTCACTGAGACTAGAAAGGAATGAAGAAAAGGTACTCACTGAATGTGCGCAAGACAAAGAATGGAGAATCGTCAGGCGTGCGGCTGAAGGACACGAAAGGGAGGTACGACTAAAGACAACCAGGAACTACGAAAATCTGTCATGTGACTTTAATGTGCGAAAATGTAATCAAAGACCAAGGACTGCAATTGGTGGGCGAGGGTAGAAGGATAAAGTCCGAAAAAAGGAACACATTGAGAGCGAAAAACGGCCTAAACGTCGACTCAAGACAAGAAAAAAGAAAAGAGGACTGACTGACGAGCAGCCCAGAGCAGAGCTGCGACTCAATGTCGGGAAAAAAAGCAGAAGGTATCGACAACAGAGACTGGGAAGAGGACGGACGGGACAGAACCGGGGAAAGAAAGGAAATCAGCGACTGGAAGATGGGGGGCTGGCAAGTTTCAAATAAGTCACACGTCGTTGGAACCCATGAGAGGCATAAGGTTAGCACACGAATAAAGGGAACGTAAAAAAAGTCATGGGGGGGAGCGCATTATTTGGTGAAGTCGCATTTCAAGAAGAGACGTCGAAAAGTAAGTAAAAAAAAAACTCGGCTTGACTGTCAAAAACAGACCGAGGAGGGAAGGGGGTCGCGAGATGAGATAGAGGTAGGAAACAAGAGAAGGGAGGGGATTCTGACAAGAAGGGGGGGGAATTGTGCTGTCAGAAATACACAAATGGAATGGGGGGGGGTGAAGGGTTCTAACTGTACGGCACTACCGTCAACAAAGGACGAAGGAGAAAAAGAGTAAAATTCATATCCAGGTCCAGAAGGCAGTGTACGGGGAGAAGCAGTCGGGGAAAGACCCATAGGACAAATAAGGTGAGGAGTGCCGAGGGATTGGGGTTCGGGCAAGTGGAACCGACAAGGGGCAGTAGGGGACATCAAAATAAAAACTTGGCAAAATTAGTCTAAATAAATGTTAAAGAAAAAAGAAACAAACAAAAATCCTATGCCAATGGGAGAACTAAGCGAAAAAATTTAATAAGGCTACGAAGAATCAAAAAGCCACACCCCTCCGGCAGCGTTGCAAGAGAGGGAATGCTACAGGGGCACTACGAATATTCGAGGAAGATCATCCTCTGTGGAGTTGTCAACAAGGATGACAAAACTGACTCGCGCAACAGGCGGATGAGCAGAATGGAGGGGAGGAAGAACTAACTTAGCGAAGCTCCAGTCAGACTACAGAACAACGGATGGATTAACGTGAAGAGAAATTTGCAACGCTTAATACAAGAGTGGAATTCAGGGGAAACCAAAAGGATATACCGGAACTCGACGAGAAACAGAGGGGGGGGGGGTGTTCACAGTCTCTGACATTGCTCGGGAGCCGGCATTCAACATGACGGTGAAGCAAAAGGGGGGAATGGGGGCGAAAAGAGGATCGCTTGGAACTTTGCGAGGTCATGCAAAAAGCTAAATAGATGCTGATCCGCAAGAAGGCGTCATGGCGACGTGAGTACATCGAATCATCTTTGGGGGGGGAAAAAAAGATGGGCGATATATCTCAGTGTAGTTCCGACCTGAGGGGGAGTCCTACGGATCGTCCGTCAGAAGCTATGAACGTACCAGTGTCGGGAGGGAACCCATGAGAGACGAGACAATCCAGGGGGCTGAATATTCTATAAACTGGCGTACTAATTCAGGATATAAGTTCGCATGCGTATGTTCAAAGGCCGTAAAGCGGTGACGAGGAAAGAAGATTTGGAGCTTATGACCGACGAAAAGCAGGACCAAGAAAAAGGCATGGAGGAAGTCCAAAAAGGAAAAGCTTCAACTCATAAGAACGTTGGGGGGACCATGAGTTGACACAGTCTAACTACATTGAACGAAAAGAAAAAAAAAAAAAGAGAGAAGGGGTACAAGAAAATAACAATAATACAAAAGAAAGGTAGCAGGAAGAAATAACTGGGCGGGGGGAAGTGAAAAGCAAAAAGTAAAAAAACCTTCGTTCGAGAGGGAGTTTTCCGAAAGGTGATGGGCAAAAGCACTTGGAACTCTACTAGCAGAATCCAAACGTAGATGAGGCAAGATCTGGAGGATGTAGAAAGTGGGGCAAGACGATGACACACGCAAAAGGATAATAAAAACACAACTACGACGCCGCAACAGAGCTTACGGTTAACAGAGAAAAAACGGAAGGGCCTGGTACAGAACAGCCAAAGACTGCAAAACGGACCAGAGATCACTTTCCACTACAAAAAAATCAATACGGCCAAAGGCACGTCACGGGAAAGACTGACTAAAAGGAGGAACTATCGGATGGTCTGCGGCAAAAAACTCAACGTCACCGTTTTATTGGTCAGTCCGAAACACCAGGTGGCCATGAGCTACGTCAACTGAGTGGTGAAACAGGAGAGAGGGTGCTAAAGAAAGGAGCGGATCCTCACAACTAGGGGTCACGAAAAGAAGACATGCACAGCCGATGGCGTAAAGTAGAACTTGATCGAAAGAGAAGGAACCACAGTAGTGACCCTTTGGGGCAGGGGCGCATGAACTCAAAAGCATCAAAGAGACAGCCCGTGCTAAGACTAAAGGACAACCTCCTGCAGGGACAAAGCTGAAAGGCAAACTGAACGGGCTGAAACGCGGACAGCAAATTGACGTCCATCCGGGGGAAAAAGGGATCAAACGGCCTCAGGAAGAGGGGGCAAACCCATGGTAAATGTTGTAAAGATCAGGGGGAACATGGTTCGATAAGGACATAAAACTCAAGTTGCCTAAAAAAAAACGTCCGGGAAACGGGCAAATTCTTCAAAGACCGGGACCGGATGACGGAAAGTACGTCAAAGTGACTCGTGCACAGGGGAATCCGTGCACAGAAGAGTGGAAGAGAAGTGAGGGTAGACATGATTAGAGGGGGTATCTGCAAACCTTCGGGAAGGGCATTAAAAAAAAAGTAAAGCTTGAAACTGCTGAGAACAGCACAAGAAAAACTCAAAAATAAAATGGGAAAAATGAATAAAATACAGGGGGGGGCTGAATTATTCATAATCGCTGTAGGAAAGGAGTTAGTTACTAAGCGAAAGCGTGGAAAAAACTGTCGACTGCCACTGGAGGCAAGGCCTAAATAGATTGGGTCGAAAGATAAGGGCCGTAAGGGGAATCGCTCAGAGGTGGAAAGCGGGGGATGATCAACTGAAGGGACCCGGGGGGCCCGGACCTGTGTGCAGGTGGTGGGGCTATATTCGACAAAGCATGGCGGGCATACACACCAAACCTGGGGGGGGGACATAACGAATAGCTGAAAGTAGCAAAACGCAGTGCGGCACAATAAAATGACAAGCGGATGGCTGGTGAAGTTGATAGGGTGACTCAACGACCAAGAGTACAATACAAGAGACCAGACACCAGAGCAGAGGGAGTATTGAAAAAAGGGGGAGCTAAAAAGAAAAATCATTCGGAGAAATTTAATGCGGAACGAAAAGGTTCCTGCACCGGGAAGGAAAGGGAGGGTCGGATCGGGAAAGGAGACGGGTCGGGGAAAGCTGGGAAAAACAAAAAAGCGAACAAGGGATAAGGGCAAAAGGGTGATAGAACACGTACACTTGAGAATAGGATTTATTTGTGCGAAGGTCCACCGCACAATGGAGCCGGACACCAAACCACGGAAAGAGAGAAGAACACGCTTTCGCGCAATGCTAAGATGGGAGACGAAGCAAAGGGGCGCGAAAAATCCTATGGCGAGACCCTCGAGATTAAAAGGGTGTCATCCCCTTAAAGAGTCTATGGAATACCTACAGAATTGGATGTCGTCAGGAAAACAGATTCGCTATATAAAATCTTCTCAAAAGGGGAACCTAAGGTTGAGAAAATGCACTCACTGGAGAACAGACGCGTCGAAGACCTTCGAATTCGTGGGTGGAGAGAAAACCGAGAGTCATTAATTGGTCAGGGTCCCACTTGCTCGGTGGCAGGGAGGAGGGTCCTATTTGCTTCGTTCTTAACAATTCAGATCAGTTCAACACGGTCGTGGATACCCCGGGGGAATTTCATCAAACCAATGGTAGAATATAAAAAATTGTCGAAAAGTGTGCGGTCTACCGACGCTCAGATGCTCTACCTTGGTAGGAAAAAACTCGGTGAGCTCTGAAACTTCAGCGAAATGTGCGGGAGAAAAGTGAACTTCAGGGGGCAACGCCGAAGTCTCGAAAGGAAATGCAAGGCAAGACTGCGGAGGTGAATAAAGTTCGGGGATAAAAAAGAGTCGGAACATACTCTGGGTTGTCACTGGGGGGGAATAACCATGGTGTAAGAAGAGTTAGGGGGACGAAGTTTCACTTCCCCACGATAAGTGGGTGTGATCAAGCCTTTGGACTGAAAAGGTAAGGAGAAGTCATAATCTAAAAAAGGAACTCAAAATGCCAGTATAACATGAAAGGTCAGCTTGGTACGCGTTGCAAAATCTTAGTGAGGCAAAGAGACAGTATTCTAGAAAAAGTATTCAGCTAGGTGGGGCGGCCGGAGGAGCTTTAAGTGAAGATTTAAGAAGCCTACGTCTTCTTTGGCGCCCTTCGTTAACAGCCCAGAGGGGAGAAGTTATCCATAGAGGAAAAGGGGGGAAGTTAGAAAAAGCGCGAAACTAGTGAGCCGTAGAGTATGCGAAAGGGGGCATCACACGCAGGAAACACTGAGCGCTGAAGGGGGGTAAAATCTGGGAAGAGAAGTCAGAAGCGGGGGGTATACGAAGGAGACGAGAGGAACGCTTTCAAAAATCGAAAACATAAGGTCTGTGTGGGGAAGGAAGCCGTGAAAAAAAAGTGGCCGTCAGGAATGAAAAAACCTGAGGAGACGAGTTAGCACCCAGGGCAGGCGAAGACATCCAACGAACAGGACTTGCATTCAGACTGCAGATATCTTAAGTCTCTTGATCAGGTTGGGGGGGGCGCAGAGAGGAGTGCTTGACACTAATAGGGATATCGGCCGGAGTAGTACGTCCGTGGGGGGTAAGAAAAGACTTCCTCAATGGGGATCGAAAATACTATCGGGAACCGAAATAAATAGGCGAGGTTCTGGAGATCGGAGATTCGGGTACCCTGTGCATGACTTCTATGAATGGCCGTCGTTTTTAAGCGAGTGAAGAACGGGAAATTGGGGCTGGGAGGTTGTGAGTACTCGTTAAGGGAATATGATACGAAAAAAAGACATAGACAAAAGCAGCCTTGGGTAGGGTGAAAGGCAAGAGTTCGGGACATGAAATGTTTCAACGTGAAGAGAGCAAATTACCTAAAGGGTAAAAAAAAGCAATGTAGGATACTACTCTGCGGTTGGTTGATGGTCTAATGAATTCGTTGGGGATGGGTGATTGCAAAGGAAGGGGGGTCGAGTGTCGGGGAGTCAGGAAGCTCTTAGGTCACAAAAGAGCGGTTAAAGCGCAAGATAGGCAACACGGGAGGTGTCGTGAATGGGGGGGGGTTCGGCGGAAATACAGGAAGTGGAACTAGGAAGAGTTGGTGGGCCTCGGAACGACAAAAATCGCTCCGATTATGCAAGATATTTGTAGGGAAGCTGACGTGACAAAAGGTATTACGGCAGTAAAGACGCTCGTTGCCAACGAGCTACACCGCAACAGTTTCAGCGGGTGAAGGGGGTAAAAAGTTAATAACCTGGGCGTACTACGGGGGGACAAATGGCAGGGAGAATTGCATATGTGAAACAACAAACCTCGGGTCCTGACAACGGGGGGGGGGGGAGTGTAAGTAGATAAAAGGGCTGGAGCGAGGCATAAGGCGCTCGCGAAAGCTCCGATATGGAGGAAACGTTGCTCTAAGATCCCGCACGGAAAACCCGTCAAGGTACAAAAAGCTGAAGTTACAGAGAAGGCCAAAATGTATCTGCAACGGGGGGGGGGGGGGGGGGGAAAGCATCACGCCAACCGGAAACGAAATCTAACTCGGAAGATCAGATTGAAATGTGGGGAAGAGCGGAAGAAGGGAGGCAAAAACGTCCTCAAAAATTTCGTCTCATTAAGTACTGGAAAAAGATTGTCATCATGATCAGTTAGGGTCACGGACACCGAATCCGACAAGGGACTCAAGAGGCGCAAACAGGAAGGCAGAAAGAAGACAGGGTTAAAGAGGGCCACGTGCCATGACGAGTGTGGAGGGTTAAGAGCAAGAAAATAGTCGACAAGGTGTGAACAACGTTCTTCGGGGTCATTGCATGTGTCACGTTCGGTCGACCGGGGTCTGTAGGCAGAAAACATTGTTGGTGGGAAAAGGTCGAAGATCTTGTTCAAGGCCCGAGTTTATGCCGGATGGTTACCGAGGGATCGACCATGAAGGAGCGCAGCAGAATAGGCCTCATCGCGAAACGTTCAAATCTGGGACGGGTTTTCATCAAACTGCAATGTAGAGTGTCGCGGACTAAGATGGCAGCCGGTATCGGGAGGAGGGCCGGGGACAAGCCGAAAGTGTGGCGTTGAAGGTGAAAAACCGCCGTGCCGGGTTTGGGTCCGTCGCCACTGTACTTCATTGGCAAAAAGAGAAGCGGAGATCCGTGAAAAATAGACCAAACTCACGCCGAGCATACATTCATAATAACAAGTTACAGAGAGGGACCATGGGGGACACATCCCCGATGGAACAGGGGAGCAAAATACATCACACCATGGGCCTTATCACCACGAAAGTGCCGAGGGGGAAGTTGATTAACCCAAATTCTGTAACACATAGTCTCGTAAACGGGGAGCGCTGATGGAGCAGTAGAAGTTACCAGGGAGCTAAGAAGAGAACCTCTTCGGAAAACGGAAGGCAAATGAGGGAGAATGCACGTTAAAAAACACCTTACGTCGGTGAAACGAGGAAGGAAACTTAGGATAGAAGCGGGGTGCGGTGCGAGGCATGTGGAAGGAGCGGAATAAGTGGGGATCCAGCGGAGATGATTGAAAAATGCTGATGCAAAAGTGGCATAAAAATTACAAGAACGAGTACGTCACCAGGCAGAGAGGGAGACTAACCGCTGTCGGGGGCAGCTGGGTAAGCAGTCTGTCAGGAAGATGCAAAAAGGGAGGGGTGGGGGGGGGGGGGGGGGAACGATGGTCAATTGTAGATAACGCGTTCAAAGAAATGACGAAGAGTTAAAAAGAAACGTTGAAAAAGTCTGCATAAACTGTGTCAAATGAAGGTCCGGTAAGTTAAGAATAAAAAAACTCTGCTGAACTCTCTGGGACTCAAGGATACAGCAAGAAATACTAACAATCTGCAAGAAATTCAATAGATAATGAGAAGCAGGAGGGGGACCAGTGGGTTAAGTGTTGTGGCCACGTGTGGCGCAACTCGGGTGAAAGGGTCATCTTTTGTGAGTGATCCTTAATCCCATAACAGCAGGGTGTAGTTGGTACAACACTCACTAGAGAAAAGGTCGGATAGGAAGTGCAATCCGGTATAGGCCTCGACCAGCAAAAAGGGTTTCCTCAGGGAAAAGGGTAATCCCAGTTCTGTGCATCGCGGGACAGCCAAAGACTGGCCCCAACCTATCATGTGAACCTCTAAACAAAAACGGGTGTGGAACGCTCGACACTTGCATGTAAAGCATTGCTGGAAAAAAAAAAATTAGGACGGAGCAGCGGCGATTAAGAGGCGTAAGGGGTTACGGAAGGGGGGCAAAAGATAAGGAGCGCACAGTTAGTAAATTCGGACTCCAAGGGAAAGAAGGTGTAAAACACAGTGGAAAGGAAGAGAAGGCCCAAATCACACTCGGAGAAAAAAGAACGAAAACAAAACGTGGACCGAAGGAAAACAAAGGAGAGACAGAAAAGTGCATAAACAGAGCATGGCATGTCTAAAGGTACCTAAAAATGAAAGGAAAAAGGACTAAATAAAAATGATCCTAATAAAAAAGAGCGGGATGTGAACTAAAGTATGGGGAACAATGCACGTCGCAGAGCAACATTGCAATTTTGGAAGAGACCCGATTTGGTCGTGGGGCTCAAAGCATAGTAGATGGAGACGAGTCAACTTGAATCGGAGCCATGAAACTAAGCATTCTAGGTAAATATAAGACCGGAACAATGATCAGTCGTTGGGGAACCAAGTAAGTGAAAAGGACTGCAATGGAATCATTTGCTTCAAGCTACACTGAGGCAACGTGGGTGCCTCCCAAATTCATTGCGCCCGAGCCGGCCCTCGGACTCTTGCCGTCAGGACCGCTGGCATGGCTTCAATTAGGTCAATCTCAGGCATTTAAAGGCAGGGGATCTGATGACGGGAAACAAGATGTGTTGAGGGGCAAAAAATTCGAGTGAGGGTAATGTCGTTTTATACTCAAGAAAGAAACCGCACAGCATGAAACGGGCCTAACAAGGAAAGATCACCAGGGACAAGACTCGTAGCTCAAAGACAGGAAACATTCTCGAACTGTCAAAGGAGGAGTAAAAATACGCAGAAGGGGATCAGTGGACTAAGTATGGGCGTAGTGGGCCGGGCCATGAAACGTACAAATAGACGGATGGAGGTAAAGCAAAAACCAGTGAAATAAGAAATACGGGGAAAACCTTTCTTAATGAGGAATACAAGAGAGGAAACCTGAAAAAAAAGACAATCGATCGAATTTCAAAACTCTGACGTTTCAAGCGACTTTCTAGGTTTCAAAAACCTCCAGCAGCACTAAGATAACATGAATCCCAGAAGTTACAGGAGGAAAGAACGGGAGTCACCGAAATAGGGTCCGGCATTAAAAGAAAGAGAAAGGTTTGTGTTCGCTCAAACGCCGAGTTTGCAAGCAGCGAGCAAGTGGACAAAGGCACTTAAGGATACCCTAAAGGCAAAAGGGGGGAGAACGAGAATTAGGGAGAACTGAAAGAGACTAAAAGTGGCGCTAAAAATGAAAATCTTAAAGGAGTCATCGTTCGAATCGGGGAAAAGCGCAGGGATACACAGGTGGCATAAACGCTAAGTAATTTTGTGACCAAGGGACAGAGTGAGCAGTTACGGGGAAACCACTGCGAAACAGAGGGGGGAAATGAGGGCAACTTTTCGAGCACGATGTAGCAGGTGAGGTGCGACAGAAGCGTGCTAGGGGCTCGGATAATGGGGGGAGGGGAAAAGTGCACGGGCGGGGGTCAGTGAAGAAGAAAAAGGATGGTGTGATAGTGGCGGACTGTCAGCACAGAATAGTAAAACTCCCCGGTAGCGGAGAAAGGCTGAGAAAGAACTTCAAACAGACAAGTAACGCGGGGAGCGGACCGGACGAAGGCAGGAGGGGAGGATGGGGGTGTCGCTAGTGGAAAGATCGCGTGGATGATCGGCGCGCGTTTTAGTGAGTCTGAAAGGTGGAAAAGCGCCACTGGCTGTGGAGGCACAAAAACCTCAGAAATCCCATCCCGAAATAAATGTCTAACTGACATGCCAGGAAAACACACGAAGAGGGATTCGAAGAAAGATGTGTCACCAAAGTAGAGGTAAGACGAATGGGAATTACCCAGGTTCGGGGGAGCTAACTCTCGTTATTCCTTCCTGAGGCCACGCAATGAAAGGAGAAAAAGGGGTACAGATAAAAAATTTCTACGCCTGCCAAAAAAAACTTAGAGGAACTGGGGGGGGCTCGAAAAGAGCCTTCCATTACGAAGTATTGGAAAATAGAAGCTGAAAGGGGAGAGACTACAAACCAATCAGGGAGAAGTGTCTCGAGTCGCAGGTTAAATCGTAGCAGGGGGCCGTTAGTTTCAAAGGCCAGACGCAGGGTCAAAATCCACCACGAGCTCACGGTTTATTCGCATGGCTAGAGGTGTTGCCTCGTGACTTTAACCAATGTGAAACAGCTCTACCCCACAGTCTCTACGAAAGAGATGATGCCACCACACAGAGCCTCTAAGGTGAACTTAAACGGTGGCGTATTGCTGAGTAAGTCGTATTTGAGGGGTCTGCGGTTCACAATCATGATATTAAAAAGGAAACCTTCATCCCGTCGGGCCCTGCCATAACTTAACAACTGACAGATGAAGAGAAGTACAAATAGAACTCGGAACAGCCTGGAAGGGTACAGATGCGAAGAACCAAAAAAATGCGCGTGAACGGAAGCGAGTTCCATAAAATGTCTTGTGGGGTGGCAAGGGGGAAGCCAAATAGAAAAAGAAAGTAGGCACGTCGAACTATAATCAAAACGTATCCATACACGAAAAGGGTCCGCCATCAAGCAATCTAGCTGATAGACGGAGAGGAGGATTGAACCGCTCCAAATAAACACAACTAGTCACTGGGGGATATCCTTAAATGAAACGAACAGACCAGGAGGAAAGGTCCGTTCACAGACCTGAAGGCGGAGACTAGAAATACACGTTAAAAGACCGAGAGGTACAAGCACGAGATTCGTCTGATCAGGCGTAAGAAGGGGGGCTGGGTCTTGCACGGCTAGCGAAGAATGCGTATGGCAAAGGCCGCAGGTAGAAAAAGAAAAAAACAGAAAACAAAACAAAAGCAGCTTACATTACGGTACCGTACATGCGCAACAAACAGATGAAAAAAAAGCCTGACGAGGGAATCATCCGTCGAGGAGACAGGCAGCCGTGCTCACCTGGCATGTCACTTAAGAAGTGTAGGGGGGTTCAGGGAAAATGAGCTGTGGAACAGACTGCATCAGAAGACCGGTCTCCAGCGAAACAAGAAAAAGAGGAGGGTATGGAAAAAATGCAATTGTCGAAAGGATGGCAAGGACGGCATTGTATAAGCGCGCAAAATTGCAAGATCCAAAAGTGTGGGAATAAGAGCCGCTTAGGGCATCATAAAACTGTGGGAACCTCTGGGTGTATCAATGTCCGAGAAAATAAGGGGCGGAGAAGTTGCAAAATGATAAAGGAGGGCACAGTAATGCGATCGAAACCTGAGTCACTTCCGTGTTCCTACAGCCATCAAATTACAGACGGACAGTGGGCTCTTGCTTGGAATTAAGGGGGGGCTTGGGGAAAAAATGCAATCTGCTGTGTTGGGGGGGGGAAAGAAGGCCGGAAGGCGGGGTGACGAAGCGGAGAGAAGGGAGGGGAAACAAGCCACGGAGATACTAACAAACTATGAGCGGATCTATACTTGAGAAACCGGTATTAAAGTGGCTCAAAAAAATCTTCTGCTAGGTTACGGGAAGCGGCAGGATGTGATAGAATGTCATAGAAAGAGTACAGGGATGGGGAAGTGCATTGTTACACGAGCAGAGTACCGGTTCATCATTGCAAGAATTAAAAGACCTTCAGTAAAAACATAAAAAAGGGCCGTTATACGTCAAGGGTTCCACTTAGGAAAAGCCTAATGAGGACAGGAGCGGGGGGTCAGAAAACTCAAAGCACTCTAGTGTAATTTGGCGGTCAATGGTGGTAGACAGCGCACACACGTGTGTGGGGGGCGTTTGATAGTGCCACTTCATCTTCGGGATAGGTCACTCTATAAAGAGCAAATCAACGGCATGAAAAATCGCGAAAAAAGGGAAGGGGGGGGAGCGTGGGGACATGTGCGGGGGTTTCCAAGGAAGGGGGCCGAGGCGTAGGCATAGGAACAGACGGAAGGATGAATACCAGGAAAGAAGGATCGTGTTTCTACAGCGGGGGCGAAAGAGACCGCTCATACTGCGCACATGAAAAGTGATCATGGCAGGCTGCAAACTCGATTTAAGACATAGCGATGGAAAAAAAAAAAACGACAAAAACGAGGTGATGGATGCTTCGTACTGATGGGGGATGGACGTAGTCAGATGGGGGGGAGTGCGAATAGGAAATCATAGATCGGGTCCACATATGCAGTAAGAAAAAATAGAAAAAGAAGCCCAGCGTGAGGGGAAAAATTTCCTGAAAGATATGTTCACAATTGCTCCGGGAGAAAAAAAAGGAAAGAAACGGAAAAAGGGACGAGAGGGCCACTGGGGAGGCCGGCATAAAAGTGAACCGTGAAAATCTCCCACTCCGTCGAAAAAAGTACAAATAGTTGAAAAGAGGAGTCTGGGAAAAGTTTTAAGAAGCCTGGGTTCTTGGGGGGGGGGAAAAAAAAAGCTTGGAAAAAAGATGAAGGCCGTCCGTCTAGCGGCCAGGGGGGAATACGGGGCAAAATGAAAAGTGAAACTATTGGTCAAAATGGAACAAAAAAAAAAGAGAGACATTAGGGACGCGCAGGAGTGGAAAAAATAAAACGACGAAAGTACAGGGGGTCTTCAGAAAAACGAAATTACGGACCACAGAGAGGTTCATGGACCAAGTAAAACGGGGGTTAGTAGGAAAAAAATCACAAAGGAGAAAACAGACGGAAAAAAAAGGAGGAGGGGGGGGGGGGTCGGGGCGCGTCTCGTGGGGGGAGGGGGCGGGGGGGGGGGGGGCGCTTAGCGGAGGGTGCGCAGGGTGGGGAAGGAACACTGCTTAAAAGCGATCCGTAAATGCTCTTAACAGGGCAAGGAAGAGTCGCGGTAAATGCGAGGAAAGCGAAGATGTCACTGGGAAAAAACACAAATCATAGCAAGAGTTACACTTACGGAGGCCGAATGGAGTGAACGACTTTCAAAAACAGGACCCTTACTCAAACACGAATGATTGTCCGGGCGCTAAAAGAAGGGAAGTATCGTCTTTAAGTTAGCAGGATCTCAGGTTTCAATTCAAGAGGGTGGGGGAGGAAAATATTAAGTACGGGAGAAGAAACAGGGGCGGGGGGGGTGGGGGGTATCGGTAAGATTCTACGAACGCAGCCAGAAGGAAACCGTGATGGGGAGGAAACAGGGGGGGAAAAAGCTCAAAAGAAAAAGGGCTGGGAGGACATACGCTTGACAGTAGGGGGGGTCAAACACATCCTAAGATAGCTCTGCTTTGGCCCGCGAGTGTGAGGAAGGAGGCGGCGAACAAAGAAGATGAGAAGCGCACAGGGGAATTTAAGTTTCCAAGGACCGAGGTACGATCGAAGATGGAAAGAGGAGGAGGAGGACAGGTTCGTGGTGCGTTCTCAAGAGGAAAGTAGGTAGGGGTGCGAACAACCTTACAGAATGAACTAGGCGAAAAAGACTACCTAGAACACAGGCGGGACACGATCACTGTGAGGTGGGGAAAGAATAATGACGCAAAAAGGAATGGCCGAGGGGAGCGGCTGGAACAAAGGGGTGAGGATCTTTGTCAAAAATAAATTCTCCTTCTGTTCACAAAATAGAAAGAGAGATGGGAACATATAAGAAATCGGGGGTGCCAGAAAGGGAGACTAAAACGGAGCACCACGAGATAGGTGCTGGAGGAGAAAGGGGAGCTAATCAGTTTAGGGAAAGAAATCAAACAAGGAGAAGGGGAAGAGGGAGGTGTGGCTGAAGGGAAAAATAGGACCAACACCTTAAGGGGTCATCAAAGCGGATCAAAGGGCACAAGCTCGCACGGAGGCATGCGAGGCAAAGGGGTCGTATAAACGACGCTACAAGGGTTCGGGGGGGACCGGAAAAAATGGGATGCCTAATTCCGTGCTGGAGGAACTTAAGAGTTCCATAATGTCAATACTTGGAGATGAAAGGGAACTCTGGAGGGGACAAGCGCGAGGCCTGATGAAGTGGGACTGCCCTTTGCAATAAGCGGAGGAGAAGAGTAAAGAGGAAGAAGGGCGTAAGGGGTCAAAAGGCTCGGAACGTAGAGGGGGGGGGGGGGGGGGGGAAAGGAAAACGCAACACACTCGTTGGATCAACTGGAGTGCAAGAGGGGGAGAAGAGACTGCATGTCTTGCGGAAAGTGAAAAAGGGGGGTCCAAGATTGGAAATGTCCGATCACTGGGGCAATGGAAGGGACGCAAAAAACAACGGCGAAAAGGAGGGCATCTCCTTTTCATGTTCAAAAGACAGTATGAAGGGGGGGGTTTTACCAGGAGGGGGGGGGCCGGGATGGAAAGATGGTGGTGGGGGGGGCTGGGGAAGCGCTGCTATAGCGTGCGTCCAAGGCAAAATAAATAGGGGAGAGAGACACGACTTGGGACGTGGGGGACAAACAACGAAGCTTGCCAACTAGATCAGAGACAGAGGGAACAAGCTCGGAAAGGAACGTGAGGAGAGGGGGGGAAATGAGAGAATTCCGTTGAAAGATTGACAGGGAAGAGGGGGGAGGAGGTGCGACACTCATGATAGCTAAAAAGGGAACAGAGGTGAGGGTAATGCGGAGGGAAGCGAGATTTGGAGCGAAAAAAAGGGGGGGAGAAAGGAAGCAGACGATGATAAACGGGTTGGAGGAAGTAAAACCAAGAAACGCAATGAGCAAAAGAAAAATATCATGTCTACGAAACCTGGGGACAGTAAGACAAAGGCTAGATAACGATGAACATACAAATAACCATGGGGGAAGTAAAATAGTTAAAGCCTTTGGTAACATGGCAGAGTGACTGCTGGGGGTCGCTTTGACTACAACAAGCGTAAAAATCTGCTAGGAGGGAGCGTCTCAGAGTACGAAGGTGGCTGTGTGGGGGGGGCAAAAAAAGAAGAGAAAAAAGGACAACACAAAAACAAAACTACCAGTGCATTAGCAAAACATTTCTGCTCCACGCTGCATAGGTTCGAAACTCAGAAGACTTGCAATGGACAGATGAAGCGAATGGAAACTGTTGGAACAATGGGTCAAATTGACATCGGTGTGGTGGGGGGAAATCAGTGAGGAGGGGAGAAGATGTGAGGAAGCGGTATGACT
>Ga0179593_1642943_pt1 | contig 14767 bp, 22 predicted proteins | sample CZODoug2_1_08_16_FD_185931 | JGI IMG/M metagenome (GOLD analysis project Ga0179593, IMG submission 185931) | Vadose zone soil fungal communities from Angelo Coast Range Reserve, California, USA - CZODoug2_1_08_16fungal (PacBio error correction) | ecosystem: Environmental > Terrestrial > Soil >...
CACAACTTGAAGAAGAGGGGTTGGGGAAAGAAATTTGCAAAATTAGTACCTAAAGAGGAGGGGGCATGGGAAAGGGGAGGAAACCTCTCACTTAGATTCGGGAGAACCTGTGATCGAGGAAGGGTCAGAAATCAAAAGGGGATTAATACCTGAACTGAGAAAGGATGGAGAAGATGAGACGTGGGAAGGAGGTGGGTAGAATCTTAGATGTTGGAGGGGGGGGGGAAGGAAATTCTGGTGAAAAAAAAGACAGTTGAAGGGTTATCTTGCGAAGGGTCTTGGAGGGATTGTAGGGGGGGAGAGGTCACAAAGGCTAAGTTAAAATAAAAGGAAAAGAAACAGGAGGGGACAAGAGAGGGAGAAGGTTGTTAAGGCATTCGGTCAAACACAAAACGAAAAGCAGGAATTGTTCATGAAATCTGAATCAATGAAAGTTAAGGGAAAGAAGGAAAAAAGAGTGTACTTAACAAAAAAAAAAAGGGACCAAAAGGTGTTTAAAAAAGAAAAAATACAAGAGATCTCTGTGGTACAACAAGAAGTTGGAAAGAGGGGAGGGCGCACCTAACAAAGACAGGGGGGGAAGGGGAAAGAAAAAATGAGGTCTGACAATAAATCAAAACGCGTTGGGACGACGTTGGGGGGGAGATTAACGCGAGGTGTGGAATAGTTCAAAAAGGATTGAGAAAAAGAAGGGGGGGACAGGGGGGGGGTTAAAAGGAGTAAAAAAAGAATGGCGGACCGAAAAAAAACTAAACCTGGAGGAGAGAAAAAACTGAGCTTTACAAGGAATATGGAAGGGGGGGGGTTCAAAAAGAAAAAAAAACGGACACCAAATTAAAACATCACCCTTACCGGAAGTGGGGGGGTAAGAGGGACTCAAGAACGATTGGTCGCGTCAGTGGTTTTGGTAGTGGTAGTGAGGCCAGGGGATAATTAAGCATAGTGGATTGGGGGAGTGGCAAGATGGTGTTAAGGGTGGTGGAGATGGGAGGATGAGGAGGGGGGGGGGTGGAGGTGGCGTTTTGGCGGTGTGGTGAGTTGACAGGGGGGAAAGGTGGGGGGGAATGGTGTGGGGGGATGTAGGGCTTAGTGAGGAACGATGTGGGGGTACTAGAAAAGGGGGTAGGAGAAGGGTGAAAGAGAGAGCGGTAAAAATGTGGAGCTGGGAACTAGAGGGGAGAGGTAGGTGGGCGGGGTGGATGTAGGGGAGTGAAGGTGGTGCGAGGCGCTCCGGGTGGAGAGGGGAATGAGGTGGAGCGTTGTGAGAGGGGGATGGGTGGTAGTCATATGGTAATGGGGGTTGGTGTGGGGAAGAGTTGTATGGAGGGGTGGGGGTCATGGAGGTTAGATATGACGAGGTGCAGAGGTGGGGGGGAAGACACATTGATCAAGCTGACAGGATGGGGGTTCTAAAAAAAGCAAAAAGGCTGGAAGAAGAAGGATTTGGGCAGACGAAGGGAGAGAGAGGGTGGGTCACTAAAAAGAGGAGGAGGCTCAGAAAACAAGGGGGAATAAAAAAAGACAAACATTAATCATCTAAACAGAGCTGAAAAACCCGAAAAAAATCCCTCGAATAGACTTCAAGGAGCAGAGAAGGGTGGGTCCAATGGGGTTGGAGGTCGGATCTTTTACGGGGCGTGGGGTAAAAAGACTGGGTGAAAGGAAAGGTGAACGTTGGACCGGCTGCTGTAAGGTCTCTGAAAGTAAAACAAAAAGGGGAAGGAACACTTGTTAAGCTGAACAATAGAAAGGACCTATTTCAACGGGGGGTGGAAGCAAAAAGAACCAAGAAGACACCCCGGGGTTGACAGGGGGAAGAAAAGTGAGAGTGGGGGAAAAAGCCAAAAGGAAAACAAAAAGGAAAACAGGGGGGGGCGTTAAAAAGGTCTTCCGGTATCAGGCTACTTGCATTAGAGGACAAATAAGAGTTGGAATTGTGGCGGGCGTCCTTCTCCAACAAAAGGGAAAAGAAGAAGGAGGGGAAAAAGAACAGGAAAAAAAAAAAATAAAAAAAAAAAGGGGATTCCAAGACACAGGTGGGAAAGGTACCGTTGAGACCGGGAAAGCGAAAATGTAAAAAAAAATCCATTGGCGTCCGTGAAGAAGAGGCTGGACGAACCGGGAGGGAAAAAGGGTGAAGGGGGGGGGGTGGGGGGACGAATGGGGGCCCTACCCTTAACGCGAAGCCAAAGAACAGGGCGATGCAAAAAAAAAAAGGAGGCAGAGTCTGTAAAGGGGGAAAAGGGGAGCCACGAGAGGAAAAAGAAAGAACGGATTCGATCAGGTTAAAGGAAGTGAGGGAGAAAAAACTGCGGAACACGTTGACGAAGATAAAAAAGAGAAGTAACGCGAAAGAGGAGCATTCGAGGGACTAAAGATGGAGTTTTTAAGGGGGCCTCACCCGGAGAAGATAAACTTTTTTGATGGGAAGGGGCAAGGGGAAGTTGAGAAAAATCCTCACCTGGTGAAAGGGAGTAAAAGGAAAGTTACCCTTATGAGAAACAAGGAGAACAAGTTTACTGGAAGACCTGGTCTACCACAAAAAAAAAAACTACAAAGACGCGTCTAGACCTCAACATAAGCCGTAAGGGTGTGGGGTCAAACCTGCCAAGCAAGTTCGGGAGCAGAAAGTAAAGATCAGGGGGTATGATGACGGGAAAAACCCATCTAGGGGAAGTCACACTGACAGGGAGGGGATTTAAAATAAAAAAGAGGGGGGGGGGGTTACTAGAAGACCATTCCTGGGGGGGGGGGCGTCAACCTAAAGGAAAAAAATTAGAGAAAAAATGTGAGGTCGCCCAGCAATCAAGGGATGAAAGAGGGAAAAGAGGGGGGAAAAAAAAAAAAGAAAAACGGAATAGTTGGGTTTAATGGTCTTGTAACACAAAAGGGAAAAGGTTGTACGCAAAGAGAAGCAAAGGGTGGTGCCACTGGGATAGACAAAGGCATACAAATCGTTCATTGGGGGGTGAAGAGGGGGGGGAAAACAAAAAAAGGTTCAAGGAAGAAAAAGAAATAAACGATCCCTGGGCTTCGGCCGAAAAAAAAAACGCAAAAAAAGCGGGGTAAAAGAAAAAGGGGGAAGGCGTCGCAGTGTGATCATGCAAAGAAAAAAAGAGGAAAAAACCACAAAACTAAAAAAAAAAAATTAAGGCGGGCCTTTCATGGCGCTAGCGCGAAGGTCAAACCGGGGGGGTACAAGCTGGACGACAAAACCCCCCGCGGGTCCCAAGGAGGGCCATTGACCACAGCTGCAAGAGATCAATACCCTGGACCATTTCTTGAAGCTGGGGAAAGGAAAACAAAAAACTTTACTGGGAAAGGTGGGGGGATAAAAAACGACGCATCCAGGGGGATAAAGGGCGGTCGAACGGCGGGGAGGGGGAAACCTGCCGCAGGGGGGGGGCGAAGGGCGACGATAAGAAAATAAGGCATGTACGGACCGGAGGGACGGGGACGGGGTGGGGTACTGGACGAAAAGACGTTCAAGTACAGTCGTAGTGTCCCGCAGAGGGGGGTGCAAAGGAAAGGCACTCACCGCCAAGCGGGTGGAGTGTTTAAAAAGGGGCTGCGGGGGGCAAGGAGGACCAGGAGAAACGGTTCTGACAGTGCCTCTTTTTTGGGGGGGCAAAAGAGAAAGGAGGAATTAAGAAAGGTGGGGGGGTTGTCGGGAGCGGTGGGGCAGGCCAAGAAGAAGTTGGGTCGAGCAGGAAAACAAAGAAGGGGGGAGGACGGTCCCAAAGAGAAAAGTTTAAGTAGACAACGTCTTCACTCGCCGCCCAACAAAAGGAGTCATGACACCAACAAACTTGGCAAGAAAGCAAGAGAAAAGGGGGCTAAAACACGGGAACGGACAAAAAACCGGAGGCCGGGGGAGGATAATAAAACAGGGCAGACAGGTAAAGTTAACCATGGAACCAAACGCTGAAAAAGGGTTGAAGGTCGGTCAGTTTCATAAGGGTGTCAAGTTCAAGAACTACGCCCAACCATACGCCAGCGGACTTCTATCAGAAGAAATGGGGGGAACTAGGTGGGAAAAAAGGTTTTAAGAGAATCATCAGGGTGCTGAGTTTCGGAAGAAATCAAAAAGAATCGGGAGTACGGGAGGGGGTCGAAAACCCCATCAACGCCGCGTCGAGAATCAGCTTTGAGCGACTCATAGGACAAATTGGACCAAAGGGAGCTCACAAAAAGACAAAAAAAAAAAAAAAAGAGCTGGAAAGGAATTGAGAAGAGGAAGGGAAATGAGGAGAAGTATAAGGGGGGATTGGGTTTGTTTCAAAAATACAACTCATATTCCCTTAGAGGGGGATCGACCGGAGAATAGAAAACTTTGCACACAAAAAACACAAGGGTGGGGACCACTGGGAGAAAATACCATTAAAATCCGATCCCGGTGTTGGAGAATCAGTGTCAACTCGGCTGAGGCGGTGAAACGAAACATAAAAATTGGACAGGGGGAAACCCCGAAATTTAACCGGTGAGGGGCAAAGGCATGGGGGGGGGGGTCTCGAAATCACTTCAAATTAAGGGGGGCAAAGGTTGCCATTCAGCGGAATCACAGAGTGGGACCGTCGGGGAGAGAAAAAGATTTTTTAGTTCAGGCAGAGGGAGGAAGGAACCATGGAAAAAGAAGCTAGACTTAGAAGTTTTCATTACGAGAGTGAGGTGAGGGTCGAAACAGAGAATGGGGGGGGACCTTCCAGGACCCGACCACTTCCGGACGTGGGGGGGGGCAAAACGGACTGGTCAGGGGTCAGATGGGGGAATGGGGCGTTGAAGAGGTAAGACTCACGGGAATACTACAGGGTTAAAAGAGCTCGGCTTAAAGGGGGAAAACTAGGACCGACAAAGGAATTGGTCCAAAAACAGGGCGTGGAATCCTGAAAATAAAAGACCGGTAGAAAGAATCACTAAAACAAACAGCACACCATGTATAAAAGAGAGCGGACCATGATCCAATCCATGGGCCAGGTATGTAGGGGCCCGACGCCCACGTTAGTAGGACGATGGAAAGCAAGAGAGAACATAACGAGAACGGGACGGAGGCAAGAAAGTAACTTTTTTTCATAAGGTCAAGAAGAAAGAAGATGGGATCGGTCAATGGGGGGGAAAAAGGAACGGGAAGGAACTTGCAGGGAGCAAGGGTAAGCGCAAGAAATGTGACCAACTCATGCACCGACGCAAACGATGACAGAACATGAACTTTGGAAAAACAGGGGGGCAGCAAAACTGCCTGAGACAACGGCGGAAATTGATGTTCAGTAAAAAATGGTCAGAAACAGCGGAGGGAGAGGAATGAAGAAAAAAAAGGGGACGGAGGAGAAATTTTGACTTCAAAGTAGGAAATATCAGCAGGTCTGGCAGGGAAAATTGGAAGGCATCTAAACCAAATGGGTTGCAGTAGGAAGAAGGGAAGAATTGAAAGAAAACAAAGAAAGATCGGCACGTTGTGGACGTTAATCTGTGGAGGGAAAATACTATTTGTTAAACAAAGAAGTAGAAGGGGTTGGAGACCTTCACTCCAACGAGCTAAGAGACTTACACCCCAAGGGTCTCCAAAGGTAGAAACATGGAAAAAAAATGAAGAAGTATGGATGTGGGTGGGGGGGGGGAAATGAAAAAAACTGGAAATACACATCCCTGCGATTTAGGTGATCAGGGCAAAGAAGGGTGAGTTAATCCAACATCAGTGGAGAGGGGAGAAATTAGGGTTGGTTTTTATAAAGGGCCCATTGAATGCTAGGGACATGTGGGGGAAAATGGTGGGGCGAATGGGGAAAAAAAAAAAAAAGGTCCAGAAACGTCTTTTACTGTCTCTCCGTGGGAATGAAAAAACGGGGGCTGAAAAGAAAGTGATTGCCAACCACCTACCTCGTCCTTCAGCACCAAAATCAAAGGAATAGCAAAAACTTTTCTTTGTGTGCCTTTGCAGGTCGACCCGAGAAAAGAAAAAAAGTTCAGGAGCGAAAACTGATGAAGTCCAGGGAGATGGGAAAGGAGTCTGACAGAAAACTGACCAGGGAAGAAACGCAGATGCAAGAACCAAATTCACGTGGAAGTAAGAAAAAGGAAAAAAAAAGAGACTGGAAAAAAAAAAAAAATTTGTAAAATGGGCGGGGGCGGCCAAAAATGGGGGGGTCCTTTAACCGCACATGAATTCAATGAATGTCAATCAACAGTTGACGAGAAGAGTTCCGTCCGAAAAATGAGAGAAACCAAAATCAAGCAAAAAAAAGAACAGGGAGGGGAAAAGAGGATCTCACGGACCGGAACAAAACGGTTCAGAGTCTATAGAAGGTAGAAGAAGTTTATGACGGGGCCAGGTCAGTCCGAACGTCAGGAAAAAAGAACTTGAAAAACAGAAGGGGAAAATACGCTCAATTAAGGGGAAGAAGGGGCAATAGAAGGAGGGGTTGGGGGGAGATTGTCGTTGGTTCCGACTTAAAAACTAACAAAACACCCGGGAAACCTCGTGCGAGGTTGGCGCTGTCAGATCGTAGGAAAAAATTGGGAGTGCTGCCACCCAGAATGACGCGACGAAAAGGGAAGCAAACAAGCGAGTGACAAAAAACGCCGGTGAAAAAACCAAGCAAGATCGAGTCGGACGGAAAAACGGGACGAGAGGCGGGGAAAAAGAACCGAAGACCCGGGTTTTAATGGTGACACTTTCAAGGAGAATCCTCGAACGGGTGTTGACCTGGGAGTTCCGGGGGAATTCGATCCCAAATTTTAGAAAAACAAATAGAGACCTCGTGGGAACACGAATCTTAGGAAAAAAAAAAAACTATGCCACTGGGAAACTTTTAGGACAAAAAAAACTCAATCGTCCCCAACCTTCATGTGCAGGTACGGATCTCCCAAAATAAAAAGATGATATTCAGGGTTTCACTATAAAATACGCGGGGGGGTCATGAGCGTTGAGTTGACAAAAACAAAAAAATTCGGAACAGGAGGAAGGTGGGGGAACATCGGATTACAAAATTTAATACTCGGCGAGTAAGGGAGGTTGGCGAAGGGGGGGCTTTCAAGACCTGAAAAAGGATAGTCCCCGCAATGGGGCCGTTGGGGTCCAGAGGACTGAAGAAATTACTGGAATTCCATAGACCGGGGTTTGCTTGGACGGTACAAAAAAGGTACGGGTTGTTGTCTATCCTGGGGTTAACACTCCGATCAAGAGTTCAAGAGAAAAAGCACTGGAGCGGGTCAATCTTCATAATCAACGGTGTAGTTCAAAGAACGAGCGAGAGTGGACCATCACGGAAAATCCCTCTTTGTGTTGGCCGGAAAATGCCTGAAGCCTTGAATTGGTTAAAAGGCGCTGACTCGGGGGGGGGGGGGCAGGGGTGAGGAAGTTAGCTACAATAAAAACCAAGCTGAACTCAGATTCAGACGGGATAAAGCGGTAAGACCTTCCCTGTTAACAGACACAAGGGGGGCAAACAAATTAATATTAATCAACCACGAATCTGCTCGGGGGAGGGTAAAAAGGGGCCTTGAGGGGGAAAAGAGGGTGGGGGAATCTTGAAAATTTGAAACTAAGTCCAAAGGACCTTAGCGGTCGCTGGGGAGCTGGCGTGTTAAAGGGCATGTTGTGCCAAAACGGTAAAGGTCCGTACTAAGGAAGCGTGTAGCGAAAGAAGGCCTAGTGAGGGCCGAATCTCCCCGGGAAGAGTGGTCGGAAGACCAATGGTCACTATGAAAAGCAAAGAACTTGGACACGGAACGACGTCCGGAGGGGGCAAAGAAAACCTTGAAAGATAGACGAGGACCGTGGCCAAAAAGGGGGAGCCATTGATGGGTCGAAGCGGGGGGTGGCAGGAATGTATGAGTGAAGACACTCTTCAACTTCAAAGTGTTCGGGTTCGAGAACCATTTCTGGGGGGGGGAAAAAAACCAAGTAGATGGCTCGGGAAGCACAATGGAAACGGTCCCTACCGGTGATCGATTCTGGGGCAAACTACAAAAAAAGAGAAAGAGTACAGGGGTATGTGAGGGGGTGGGGTCAGTGTGACAGAAGACAACCTCCACCTGGTGCCGGGGATGCAAGGTCACGAGTTGGAGAAATTTCAGGGGTCTCCCCTTTCCACCTTTACGGGTTGAAATGTGCCGTCGATGGGAGGAAGCCTGAAGAAAAAGTCGGAATGGCAGTGACTCAGTACGCCCAAGATGGGACCAAACCAGAAGAGCGTAACAACTCTCATTGGTTAACAGTGTGTGTGTAGTGTTCGACCTTCAGTCGCGGGGAACGGAAGGGGGGAAAAGTGGCTCAAACAGGCGCCAACGGGAAGCGCTACTGTTAAGCAAAAGGACGGTTAATTATTTCCTAGCGAAGGAGGAAGACAAGTATTAAAAAAGATATCGTGGCGGGGGAACTATGAGCAAGAAGGGAGCTAAGCTCAGAGTGGGATTGGGTTCTCATTACGTTCATAGGCAGCTTAGAGAGTCCAGGCCCGGGTTTACAACTTCTCCTGTTAACTGTGAAAGGCTCCCAACTCTTATGGGTTGTACGGGATGGCTTGTGGTAAAAGCTAGGGGGAAAAGGAAAGTCTGACAAAGGGTGAACAGACGGGCAAAAAGGGGACAAGAATTTAGAGGGGGGCACACCTAGTTATCTCATGGTAACTAAGAAAAAAAAAAAAACTTGGTGGGTTGACAAGTACCCTGCCGAAGGGGAAAACTATGGGAGAATTGAGAGAAAATGGGACTAAGAAAAAGAAACGGACAGTTACTGGTCGTAAGCGAGAAGGAACTAAGTGGGCTCGCCAAAACTGGTACGTGTAACCAAAACCCAAAATATCAAACCATCCATGAGTTTCCATGTACCGAAAAATTCCAATGACCGGGTCGTTGAAGGGAGTGAATCCATGAAAAGACGAAATTGTGAGAAAAAAAGGCGAAATACTCGCCTAGTGAAACTCCAGTCCGGTCACTACCGTCTCAGGGAGCCACTGATACTGTCGAGTTTACGCATGGGGGTGGCAAAAATTTTGTTGGGAAAAAGTTCACCAACCACCGTGCACAAAAACCGCGGAGGAATCGAAACCCCGGGGCACCGGAGGGGGCACGGGGGGCGCCGATGAAAACAGCAAAAAGGAACCGCATCAAGCAGAAGAGACTGTTTCCGCATTCCAAAGGTCAACGGGCCGGAACCCAGAGGAGGTAGCGGTGAAGCTTCCAACAGCTGAAGAGAGGCGGAGAACTGTGGACCGGCCACCGTACCTAAAGGGGGGAAAAAGCACGCATGAGGAAGAAAAAAAGCATGGGTGCAAGCTGGAAAAAATAAAAAGAGACAAAGATAAGAATTAAGGGGTTAGTTGGCCGTCACAACGCGATCTGTTCTTGAACCGGAAAATAGTGATATGAATTGACAAAAGTCAAAAAAAAAAAAAGTGGTGAAGAAACGCGGCAGTGGAACACTGCTGTAGCGAGGCGCAAAAAAATTAAACGGTGAACTAATGGCCAAAACGACCAAAACGAAATCGCGTTGGAACTTTTCAAAGTTTTTCTGGTTTGCCAGGGCGGAAACGATGTTTGCAAAAAGATGAAAGGAAACTGGACGAAAGGCAGTAACCATCCCGACTCTCAAAACAGAATAACGGAAAAGAACCACCACACCACACAAAAAAAAAAGGCATATGTGCAAAGGAAACACAAAATGACCAGAAATCCAGGAGAAAAGGGGTATCGGTGAAAGAGACGAATCGAGGGGGGGGGCCGGAAGCCACGGGGGGAAGCTTCGGTTCTGGGAGGGGTTTAGTTTGGGTGGGGAAGTCAATGTACGGCAGCGAGAGGGTTGGAAAGAGGGGGGGGCGAATGAAAGAAGGGGGAAGAAGAATTGGGTCCTAACGTTCGTCTCATGCCTGCGAGGAATCATGCTAGGAATCCTCAAGCCGCGCAAGAAACCGAGCCTAGGGACATCGTTCCTGTAGCCATGAACGATATCCTTAACCTTTTTTCGGAACCCCCGGAAAAACCGCTGGAAAAGGGAGAAAAAAAAAACTGTCCTGGCAACCAGGCTGGGACAAGGGATGTCCGTCTCCGCTGTCGTGGCTAACGGGAATACGGTTTTATGTAAAACTCAATTGACCCGCAGCGCCGAGTGATTAAGGAAAAAAAGGAATGTTACGCACTTTTTACATGGGAAACAGGCCAGCGATAGAGGCGCCAAAATTAAGTGGAAGTGACCGAGGGGACCCAAAGTTCAAATAGATGCCTTTTGAAACCGCCGATGAAAATAACGAGAAAAAAAAGGAAAAGATAAGATCATATAAAAAACAAAGGATCAGTTCAGGGGGATGGGTGGGGCTCAAAAAGGGTTCAAGTCTCTGATGAAATTGTGGTTCTTGTGGGTAAACAAAAACCGTGGCCCAAAAGGGAAAAGTGCCGGGGGGGGACGGTCGTGGTTGGTTGAAAAAGTCGGACTCAAACTCACATAAAAAGGGGCGGTGAAGGGACGCTTCAAAGTGGGGAAGTCATGTGGGCCAAGGAACAAGAAAGGACAAAAGCCGGAAATGAAAAAACCTCAAAAGCCTGGGGGGAACCAAACGCAATGGACCCGAGCGGTAACCAGGGCATACCAGACCCAAAAGACTAACATCGAAGGAGAGCTTCCGGGGCGAGCCCACCAGGCCTTAGGCAGGAAAAGAAACCAAAAACTTCTCGTCACGTGGGGGATATTAACGTCCGGAAAGGTGGATCCCTTTACTTACCCACTAAACTGAAGATAGAAGCGACTTTCAAGAAAAAAGCATTTTTAAAAAAGGAAGCACTGAGGTAAAAGAATCAAGGCCAGGGGTTACAGGGCGCTCTCAGACAAAAAACAAATGTGCGACGCCATCCCGCAGGACAAAAAGGGCTCAAACGATCATTTGGGAAATTTGGGTAACTGGGCCAATTTGCACATATAGGAGAGGGAAGCAGGGGGTTGGAGCCGCAGGTAGAGCTGTTGAGAAGACTGGGGAATTTAGCAAAACAGGTGGTGGTAGTGTCACGCTGCAAACATGATCGTCCCATGTGAAAGGCGTTTGGCCTGTCAGAGCCCAAAACCAACCGTAAAAAAAATCGACAAGAACTACGTAGGGGAAAAAAAAGTGGTGTTCTGGAGGGTCGGGACGAACAGGGGTACTGGTGGGAAAAAGCAGAAAAAAAAGAATCACGGGGGTGCATGCGATAAAGAAAAGGGAAAAAAACTCACACAGGCTTTGGGGTTAAGAAAAGCGGTTCCAGGTGAAGTAGCCAGACCGGATCGCGCCAAAACGCGTCCAGAAAGTGGAAAAGCACAAGAATTCTTGGTGGCCCTCTGACGTCACAGGTTGAAAAAAGGGACCGTCATGAGGGAGGGAAAGGTCGGTATCAAACGAGTTTGCAGCCGTATTGAGAAACACAAGAAATCCGACAGGTACCAGCCCTTGACCAACTGTACCAACCACCCGGTGGAAGGGGAAAGAAGGTTCCTGTAAGAAATAACTGAACTGACGGGAGGGAAAATTCGGGACTAGCGCGTGGCTCTTGCAGGAGGGAAACATGCTGACAAAGAAAAAAAAACAACGAGGTGGAATAGGGAAAAAGGTCGGTGTTCAATTCACCTGACGAGGTACTCGACAAAAAAACATAGCCTTGGCTCAGACGGCAAGAGGGGAATGGGGGTTGGCTGGGGGGAACGACCATGGGTTCAAAAATAAAGCATGGGTATCAGGTGCCAGGTTAGGAGATAGAAAAAACCAGGAAGGGGAACTCCGGACAGGTAGTCGAAAAAAAGAGGGTGAATGGCGGATGGGTGGCAAAGGGAAAACTCAAAGGAGAAGCCTGATTAAAACCTGCGATGGGCAAAAAAAAAGGTCCGGGGGACAAAACGGGGGACCATCGGAATTCGGGGAGGGGTCACGTTCTAAGGTGTGCAGGAACAAAAAAATAATGGTGTCAGTCTCAAACATTCAGGGGGGACCTACTGGGGGAGGAACAATTGGGGGGGAAGAAATGGAAAAAAAACATTACTATCTCGGGCACACGGCCATACTCTAAATTGGGAACAACAGGGGGGGGTCAATATCACTAATTAGAACGCGAACGCCAAAAAATAAGAGTGGAGGAAGGATAAGAACAAGGTAAATGCCCCACCGTCAAAAATGGTAATAGAGGCGAGCCTGAGCCTTGTCGGATATGGGAAAAATGGGTTCATGGGGGTGTAAGCTCTGCAGGGGCTCAAAAACACGACGGAAAGGACCTGAAACCGTTGACCCATTCAATTACATGGTTAACACCGGACAAGTTGAGGCCCAGTGATTCTAGTTTAAAGGGTCCGGGCAGTTTCAAACAATGTGAGAAAACCATCAAAAAAAGCCACGGAGCGACGAAAGATAAAAAAGGGCTGCAAACAAAAAGCGAAAAACCACAAGGAGGAAAAGGTCAAGGTACTAAAAATGGGAAGCTTGAGGAGATCGCCTGGTTCACCTTGCAAGTCCAGATTCTCCGTAACGTATGATAATAAAAAAAGGACTCAAAAAGGGGTTTGTACCAAGCAGCTTGAGAAAATTTAGCCCAGGCAGAGTGGTGGTGGACTGTCGGGAGTGCGAAACGGGTGCCCCGCGGGCTGAAAGTACATTTCAAAAAAAAAAAAAAAGGGGGGCAGGGCAAGGGGACCGAATGGTACCCCACTTAAGTCCAAACTTAGGGGTGGGTTCCCCCACTGGGGCCGGTTGCTTGGTGAAAGCGCAGGACCCCTTTTGCACCCGTCTGGGTTTAATGAAATGTTGTGGTCCACGGTCGGGGAACTTGACTAGAGGGGAATTTTGGAAGTGCAAGCTAAAGGTAAAGAGTTTCGCGGCCCCCAAGTAAAGGTGGGTCAATCTCCATTATTGGCCTCCAGAAGAAGTCGACAAAACCTCCGGATTTCCAACAGAGGGGGGAAGTGTCCGTGGCAAAATACTGTCAATGCACTAAGTTTCGGATATTTCAAGGCCGATTCAGAAAAAGGGGGGGTGGGGGTAGTCAACAGAAAGATAGGCAAAAATTCTCCTGGTGACAGGGAAAGTCCCAGGATAATTTCAGTTTCCTGTATGTCTAGAGGGGGTTTCAAAAAACTGGGGGGGAACCGAAGGCCCACCGACGGCAGGGGGACGTCCAAGCCGGCACAACCAGCCGCACTGGACTCGACTTCCAGTAAACTTTCAAAAAGCGAAAGAACAGAGAGGAAGGGAGGTTGTGCACGACGAGTCAAAAACATGGAATTACTTAATGAATAACGCTTTATAGGAGGGCTGTTTAAAAGTTGAACACAAGAAATGCACCCTCGGGGGGAAAGGGACCTATGAAGAGATGAAAGGGAGAGAGAGGCCGGCGCCAACCATTCCAACGAAGGCGGAAAGCAAGGGATCGGGCATATGAAGAAGGAGAAAAACGCCGGGTGACACAAACCCCTGGCAGGGAAGGGCCTGAATAAGGGCAAATTTGAACACCAAGTGGGATCGGCAATACCAAAAGTAAGTCGTAAAAGGACAAACCAGGGGAAGGGTCGGGGGGGTCCTCTTTACATGAAGGAAGTGGTTTGAGGGGTTCAATGACGGGTCAGGTAGTCTAGACGGGCAAGGGAAAAGGCCGTAACACCCGAGACGGTTAGAGACCCGCCAACTGCAGGCATAGGCGAGTTGGGACAAGACAACAAGGGCACAATCATGACCCCCCCGTCGGATTTTTGGAAAGGTCGACCGCCAATGGATGTATGTAAGTACTCCGGGGGGGGGGAAGGGATTGAAGTGGGAAAAAACGTCCAGGGAAAATCACGAATCAGATAAAAAGATGGGGGGGGGTAAATTTTCGCAAATGTTATAAGGACCTTCGTGAAGCGGGAACGGCGTCAAACGGGGTCACTTGGAATGAAGAAATCAAACTAGAGCGTTCAATTAACCTAACTGCGCTCTTAAAAAGAAAGAATCCTCTGAAGGGCGGTTTTGGTTGTGACGGGGGGGGAGAGTAGACACGTAAGGGGAATAATGAAACGGGGGGGCTCGAAGGCTGGTTAACCAGTAAATTTCCTTCACTGTCCATTCGCAAATGCCTCCACTTGGAAAAAAGAAAAAAAAATGCACGCGACAACTCGCCGGGGGGGGCACTTTCGAAAAGGGTAAGGGAAGGAACAAAGCTACAAACCAGGTCAATTTTTTTAATGACAACAACGGCCAGCATTAAGCAAGGATTGGAAAAGGGAACTAGACTATAAACAGTACAAAAGAGGGGGGGGAAATGTAAGTAACCAGGGGGGCCCGAGGGGAGAAGTCAACAAACGTGGAAAAGTCGCCCATCGCAAAGACGAAACGATTCACAATTCAAAGTAACCGTTGGGGAAATGGATCGGCACCAGGAATTGATAAGTGTTGCGTAAAAAAAGAACTGGCCAAGCAAAAACGGGAAAAGGCCGGTTTAAAGCGGTTTGGGTTCCGCACCATTGGTAAGTCCCTGAAAAAGCGGGGAAAAGAGTAAAAGGAAAAGTGCAAAAGCACGAGAGACCGGGAAAACATGACTGGAAGGGACATGAAACGCAGGGGACCGCCGGTCGGGACCGCAGCCGCACAAAAACATCACCGTATCCGGTAGCCCCTTACTCGAGTCAAACCAAGAGGCTTTGGAAAGGACAGCTGGAGTCGCAGACAATACACCGTTTGTGAAGTGGGGGGGTTGCGGGGGAGAAAAAGAGCACACGCTAAACTGAACGTGCGAAGTACCTTCAAGCGGGGGCCGAAAAGACAACTGGGGAGGAACAAAAAATACA
>Ga0179593_1476666_pt1 | contig 14766 bp, 18 predicted proteins | sample CZODoug2_1_08_16_FD_185931 | JGI IMG/M metagenome (GOLD analysis project Ga0179593, IMG submission 185931) | Vadose zone soil fungal communities from Angelo Coast Range Reserve, California, USA - CZODoug2_1_08_16fungal (PacBio error correction) | ecosystem: Environmental > Terrestrial > Soil >...
GCGACAGAAACTTATTCCTAAACATACCTTGAGAATGGTCTGAAAAAAGAGGGAGGGCGAAAATCACTTGAGGGGGTTCTCTGCCGAGTCTTAAAAGCATGGCCAAGGAAGGAAAGTAAAAGTGGAGGGAGATAACGGGTAGGCTCATCGGGTAGGAATGGTCGAAGGAGAGAAGGTTAAAAGGGTTATGCGGGGTCTAAAAGGGGGCCGGGAATTGATGTTGAATCGAGAAACATCGGGTGCAGGAAAGGAGGCTGGGAAGGGACGGTTTCCTGAAACTAGTGCTGGGGGTGGGTCAAGATAAAACGTTCCGCCTCTGCTGTGGGGGTGGGTTGGGGTGGGAAAAGAGTGGTTGGCAGTCCTTTGAGGTTATAACGATTCAACGTCTCTAAGGAGAGAATGAACCAGAAACGGAAAAAAAAAGAGATGGAGGGCCATTAGCCCTCTTAGAAAGCCGCTCAATTTTACACTCTCTTTTCCCTTAACTACATTGATCTGCCTATAGGGGGAAAGAAAGAAAACGCAAAAGGAGTGTCGTGCCGCATTAAAAACCAAAAAGGTATCACCAATGGAAAGAAAAAAGGAAGGTGAGAGGAAGTAATCGCCTGCTAAACGATAGTTTAAAGGAGATGTATCAGGCGTCCTGCTATAAGAAAAGGAAGGGGGGTGAAGACTAGAAATAAAAAAACGGACGTTTGAAGTCATAAGTCTTTCTGGGTCAACATGGATATGCATTGATGTAGGGAAGGCAGGAAGGACTCGGGGATGGGAGTGAGTTGGACCGAAAAAAGCCCGGTGTTACTAGGTGGGCCTTGATTGTTGGAGGGGAGTACTTAGAATCACGGCGATCAGGAGAGCTCTTTATAAAAATCAGGTCACTCTTAGGGGACACTATTGAAAAGAAGATGGAACGATAGCGCGGAATCTCTCGAGGAAAAATTCAGAAGGAGCGCAGTTGGAAAAAAGAGATAGGAAGTCGAAGAATTGCCCTTTAGATTAATGTTCCGTCATATCTAAGAAAAGAAGGCAGAACGATCCCTGCGGTTATTCTATGACAACAGTTTATCGGGGGTGAGGACAATGCTCGGGAAGATCCAGTTTAATTGAGAAAAATGGGGACTAGGGGAAAGCGGGCGGATTTTTAGGGAGGAGGAACTCGGGAGAAGTGGAGGGGGGGGAGGGGACCTCTATTCTATTAGGTAGGTATTCAGAGAAAGGCAGGGGGGGGGGATAGATGAGGGGGAGGAAGGGGTGAATAGAAATGAGCCGGGCAGCATTCTCACAATGGGGGGACGTTAGTTCCGGGAAAAGAAAGAAGTGGGTGAAAACACGCTGGAAATGGAAATGGCGACATAGCAAATAGCTCCATACTAAATGTCTGAGCGATTGGAAATGCAAAGTAGGTCCTAAATCAGAGAAGGAAACAAAAGAGCAAAGGAAATCAGGTGGTTGAAATAAGCTAGCGTGCATGAAACACACTCAAAAGAAAAACGGAAAATCTGGTTAGGTCGCTGTATTGACCTCATTGAACAGAGATGCGAATGAATAGCGTTGTGAGACTGGGAAGGGGAACGAGAAAAGAAAGTACTCAGTTCAGGCATACATAGAGGGATTTACAAAAAACTGCATAACCAGAACGCAGCGAACTGAATGTCAGGGAGAGAGAAAATCGGGAAGGGAGCCGCCACACATGGAACCCTATTTCTTCATGAAGTTGGGTCTGGGACGGGGGTAGGGGGGGTGTAACTGGTTTCATCAATGTCTCCTGAATGAATTCTCTTTAAGAGCAATCTGAGAGGTACGGTGAAGTCAAGTGGTCTTTAAGAGTTCTACTGAAAGGAGGAGAACGTAGTAAAGGGGGTCGGTGGCCGGAAAAGGTGTAGTAACTAATCAGAGGGGGAAACTCGACAAAAAAAAAGAAATGAAGGAAGGAGGCCCGGAGAGTCAACCTTGCTTGTGAGTACGATTGAGTGTCAGGAAAAGTAGGGGGGGGGGGGGGGGGGGGGTTGGTAATATTTTAATGGTTTACAGCTAAATGAGGGGGAGTCGAAAAAGAACCTGGGATCAGTCTTCATCTTTCGTTGTCATGAGGGAGGGTTGGGATATGGGGTAAAAAATGAAAAAAAAAGGGCAGATAGTACACTATTGCAGATGGTTTGTTGAGACTTGTTAGAGGGGGGACGAGAAAGGTCCGGTTCCCGGTGAAGTTATTAGATATCAGTCTGAGGCTTGGGGGGTTAGGGGGAAACGTCAAGGGACAAGTGGGAGAGGAAAGGACGCTGGTCGAGCGTTGGCGAGGGGGTACTAAGAAGGGAGGAACGCAGGTTCACCGCTCAGGGGGATGTTGCGTTAGCGAGGCTAGAACGCAAAATCGACAAAAAAAGGTGCAACGCATCTCGTGTTGAAAAAAAAAGGAAGATAGGAAGAGGGGGGGGATGACAACGTGACGGTAGATGAAACCAAACAAGTGTGTTGAGGGAGGGGGAAAGCGGGGGGGTAAAGGTATGGTTGAGCGCAGGAGAATTTTTCATGAAACGCGAAAGCAGGTTGGAAAGGAGAGTTGTGAAAATTCCCAGGGGAGGAAATAAAAAATTGGGGTGTTGACTTGTGGCCGTTAGACAAAAACCAAGGTAAAGGGGGAGGGGGGATAGTGATAGAATGGTCCTTCTTAGGTCAAAGGACATTTTGCGGGAGCGACCGGGGGGTAATTCCGCAGTTATGAGAGAGCGTTCGGAAATGGGAGAGAACGGCGTTTTCCATCGAGCGGTTTTTTGGGACAAAAAGGAGGGCGTAAAAAAAGGAATTGTGGGAGTTAGAAAAAAAAAAAAAAAAGAGGGATCCTGCTAATTGGAAGGGGAAGCTGGTAGTTTCAGTGAAGGACCGAGAATAAATGTGTCCAAGAAGGTGTCAAGAGGAAGAAGGAAATCATGTAGGCACTTTGCTTTTTGAACAAACGTTTTCTGGGAGAATGGAGTAGGGGGGGGAGGGAGGAAGATAGGGGTAATGTATGCTACGTGTATGCTACTTCAAAAAAGGGGGTGTGATGAAGAGGGGATCGCGCCAGGGGTGTCAGTCACTTCTCCTAGGAGAGGAAACAACAGAAGGAGTCGAGGGGGGAGGTCTCTTATTTCTTGACGTGGCGTCTTTCATTCAGAAGTCAGTGCCGGGGAAGCGGACGCGAGGGGAGGGACGGCAGGAAAGAGGAAAAAAAGGGGAGGGCTTTGCATGCAAAGAGGCCGGGAGTCGAGTTTGCGTGAAGGACTTTGTTAGAGGTCGAAGGGATTACGATCAGGAAGGATGTGGCAGTTGGAGTCTGCTTTAATTGAGAGAGTTAGTTGGGAGGGGGGAAGACGTGGGGGAGGTAGCGGGGGTAGACAACGGTACGTTATCTGTGGGAAGGTCATGGTCAAGTTCTAGGAAAAAAAGTTGAAAAAAGTGTAGTCAGGCTGTTACTAGATATCTGGAGAAAAAAGTGAAAAAACATGGAAAAGGAAAGAAAGGGTATGGGAGGGGAGGGGATTTCCGGCGTCTATAGTTTGGGACAATCTCGTACTTAATGTACTGTAGAGAGAGAGGTGCTGCTGGGGTTTCATATCCGGGGAAGACAAGGGAGGAGAACGCGGGAGTTTGATAGGCGACAACCCATTGTAGGGGGGGGTGCGCCGGAGGAAGAAAAAAAAAGGTACTCTGAAGTGCTCTATCAATCCTTAGGGGATAAGAAGCTTAAAATTGGCTCCTACCAAGGATCAGGTGTGAAAAGCAAAGGCGCGTAAATTCATCACATGTTGAGAGGGGGTCCCAGCGAGAAGAAAAAGAAAAGTCGGTAGTTTAAAGTTATCTAGCAAGAAAAGAGCGGCGGGTGTTAAAAGATCTGTTACATGGCCCTCGTTTTTCGGAAGGGATAAAAGAGGGGATGTCTAGTGCATTTGACAGAAAAACGTTCTCAGGTCTATTCATGAAGAAAGCGATAAGAGTTTTCACCTGGTTTATTGGGCTAGGGAAATCATTAAGGACGAAGTTACACCCGTTCTTCGGTCATCCTAGTTGTTTAGAGGGAAGGGTAAGGGGGAGGAAAAGGGCTATCCCTTTTTTCACTTTCGGGTGCAACTGTGGGGATGAGCGAAAGTTCGGCTGGCATATAAGGCTTTTTTCTGATTCTGCTTAGAAGTGGTGGACTGAGAATCGTTTCGAGTGGCCGACATTGGTTAGCAGTAAATTTATTCGCCCGGGGCAGGACTGAAAGGGAAGTGATTTGATTGTGGCTTGCAGTATGCTGAGGAGGAAAAAGGGGTTGTGGAGTTTCAAGTCTCGTGCATTCAGTGGACCAGCAATCTTGATGTCATTGGGGAGAACTGGAATTGGGGGGGGGGGTGCCATAATTTAGAGTAGCCGAGAAGGGCTTGCATTCCTCTGTCATGGGGGTGCAAAATCGTAAAAAAAAAAAGAAGTAGGGGAAGGAAAGTAGAAAGGAAGGTGTCAAGCATCAGAGCTCCGGAAGGAGGGCGGGATAAGTGACATCTATCGCTTAATATGGGGAAAAGCAGATGTATCACTGAAGAAGGTATGAGAAAAAAAAAGTAGCTCGCGTAAGACGGGGAAGGGGGGAAGGTCGCTTTAATCTCAGCATAGAGTGGAGGAAACGCGTTTGTATTGGGATATGAGTATTAGTTCAATGACCTTGAGGGCAATGTTTCGAAACTGGGACATGCCTCTAACACATATAGAAGGACACTGGAAAGAAGACGATTGAGGGGAAAACAGATTAGTATCTTGACAATTTTGCAGTCATGACACGGTGAAGCTCTTACAAATTTATAAGTGATCAGAGGGTGGGGATGGAGGGAGGAGGTGAAGGGCATTTCTTCAACAGCAGTTTGGCCAAAACTAGCTTTTTATTTAAACTAAAGGAAGCTGGATTTTCACTTTAGTGGGGGGGGAAATGTCGAAAAAGTCGGCGTCGACTATCTATTCAAAAGGGTAGACCAAAATCTAAAAGCGTCAGGTCGACTGGAGATTTCCAAGAAGTCCTGAAGAGGGGGAGGAAGGGGGGGGAAAACAACAGAAGGATGTTACTGTCAAAACCGGTGGTGGATACTCTCTTGGTTTCAACACTTCGTGGGGGGGATGCTGATGTCAAGGAAAAGGGGGGGGAAGGGGAGGAGAGTTGGGAAAAAGAGGATTGCTTAGAATGATCAACAGACATCTCCTCTTGAGTGGCATGAAACGTGAGAAGGGAAAGGGGTGAAGGAGAAAGAAAAATGGCTGGGGCTTCTTTTACATGCATTTTTAGGGGGGGGGAAATGGCCCTAGGGGGAGTCCAGACGGCGAAACTTCAAGAAGATGGCTAAAGGAATTACAATTAAGACTGACTCTAAACTTGAGGAGAAAGATAGGGAAGACTGGAAAGACTTTTGATCATAATTCCTTCACTTAAATGTTTTGACTTTACGACAGAAGAAAAGTCACTAAACATGAGACTAAATCAACGTGGGGGAGAAGCTTGCCTAATGAAACGGAAGGGGCGCCGAAAGAGGAAAAAGCTATGTCCGTGTGAAACACTCCGAGGAGCGATTAAACGAGCCGGGGGGGGACGAAAAAGTCACGGACTCGAAGAAACTAAGAATCTAGCACCTCGTATGAATAGAGGGGGCAGAGGGCATCTACGCTGTGGTACTATTTTCGGTACTAAACAAGGGGGGGGGGAACATACGAAAAAAGTCACGGTGGAATCGTCAGCAGTTATCGAAAGAAAAAAAAAGAGAGCACAGGGAGTTGAGGGCGTGGACGCGCTAACAAGGATAATTGTGCTGTCTTTTCAAGACTAACTAGGGAAGTAACTCGGAAGAATAATTCATGTGGAGTTCAGCGAAGTCGATAAAGGAGGGGCCTCCTACCACAGCAACCTTAAAATGAGAGCGGCTGAAAAAAAATTGAAAAGAAAAAAAAGGAGCGAAAAGAACAGGGGGTAAAAATCAACGAGTTAACTGCTTCCGATAGTCGTCTGAACGGATGAAAATTGGGGGGGAGGGGGGATAGATCAGCATGTTCTGGAAGGAGGGGAGCCAATAGCGGACGTCCGATTCGGGAGGGGGGAGCGGCATCAATATCTAGCAAAAAAGGAAACGGAGGGATCTTCCCACTTCCTTCTAAAAAAAAAAAAAGACACGTGGGAACTGGGGAGGGGCATAAAAAGACTGACTCCTTTTGTCTATCAGCGTCGGGGGTACTTCTCTTCCGGTGGTCAAAAAGTCTGCACGGAAGAGGGGTGAAAGGGGGACCAGAAAGAAGAAGAAATCACAAAAAAAAAAAAAAGCACTAAAGGGAAAAAATAAAAAAGGTAAGATTCTTGACGCGCTTGACACACAATGAAACACAATAAGCACTGGGGAGGGGATCGGAGACAAACTTACATAAACTCCGACGGGAGGGGGGGGAAGAAAATCGAAGGAAGGTGAGAAACATATAACACCTGTCCTCCTGGTGTGTCGGAGACTTTCGAAGGGGAGAGACGTGAAGGAAAAAGATCAGTCCATACGGGGAGTGCAAGACATCTACGCAAGACGTAAGGGGGACGGTCAGATTCCTGAACTTTTGCAAAATACATCGAAAGTAGGGGGGGGGGGGGAATTGTGAAGGGTAGATCAGGAGGTCTAACTTTTTCTCTATCCCCGAAAAGGGAAACAGAGAAAGGGAGGGGGGGCAAAACAAACTCCAAACTCAACCTATAATCAAAATGGGGGTGCGAAAAAAATCGGGGGGAAAAAAGCTACTTAGCATTATTCCTTCGCTAAGAAAAAAAAGTGGATCACGAGGTCAATCGCAAAAAAAATGTATATAACACCACTTGACGCAGTCCTTTATATTTATCGGGAAGAAGTAGGAAGAAAAGGAAAAGGGGAAAAGGGGGAAAAATAAAGGAATGTACTATCGATTCTACTTTCATCATGTGAATAATGTACTTGGCAAATACTTTAGGAAAAGTCTTCTTAATTAAACGAGACTGGAGAAACATAGCAGAGGGGAAACGATACGGAATGCCTCATAGCTAACTTCATATCTTCTGAGTTCTGGAGGGGAAAAAAAAACAGTAGCTTCGTCCAACCTCGTTAACAAGGAAAAATTGTTGAACTTTGAAAGAAAAATCTGAAGAACGCGCGAGAAGTTGCGTTAGGGAGGAGGGGGAGTGGAAAAGATGCATGACTTTCTCTACAAACATTATATTACAGCACAAAACAAGAAGAAGACGCGAGGAGTGGTGCGGTCAGAGGGGTTTTCGGCTACTAACGTGGATGGGAAAAGACCTTGACGGGCAGGAGAAGTCGTTCTCCTAGGGTAATCTCAAAGGGAAGACAGAAGGGGGAGGCAAGGGATGGTGCTGGCTATATATTAAGAAAGGGGGCATAGAGGAGAAGAGCTTGGGGGGACTGTCGGCAATAAGCTAGCCTGAATCAAAAACACGAGGAGTGTAAGGGGGGCGGTCTGGATGAAAACATCCTGCAATATCATCGTTTCAGGAGGGGGGTGCCTACACGAACTACTCTGACGCAGAGATTGACAATTATAGAAAGAAGCAAGTAGGAGGGGATTTGCTATGGCGAATAGGAGTGTTTTAAACAACTCGGAAAAAAAAAAACAAAAAACGAAGGGGGGCACGACCAGGGGGGGTTGCGAACAGATTTTGATCGCTGCTAATTCCGAGGAAAAGATGGAATCAAGTACGAAGGGAGGGAATTGGCAGGGGGATAATAATCGGAGCGTGAAATCGAATACGGTCGGCAAAGTACTACTGGACGGGGCGACGAAGGAGAGAAAAAACTCAGTAATACTCCGTACCTGCATAGATCTCCCGGACGGGGTTCCGACGGGGGGGGGACTAACCATAGGGAAAAATCATTTGGAGGGAGAACGGTACTCTACATGTCTCTTGAAAGAAAGGAATTAGGGGACCAAATCTTTCATCTTCAACGCGATACGGGGAATAGGGGGGGGAAAAGGACAAAAGGCAAAAGGGGGCTTGTGACTTAAAAAAATATGTGGCTATCTTCACACCTCAAATACTTTGAAAAGATAGGAGAGAGATAAACAGCATCTGCCTTCTACTCTAATGAGACCTAGAGCGGAGAAAACACAGTTTAAACGAGGGAAGAAGAGATTAAGTGACCTCTGAAAGCGACTTAACTAGTATGTTCTATACCATAATGGGGATATTAGAGGGAAAAAAAGTTTCTTTCAATAGTTTTGGGCGGGAGGATTAAAATTGGGTTGTTGAGGACGACGAAAAAACTTTTAAGACAGAGTTCGTAGCTGTAGACCCGAATACAATAAAGGACACGGAGAGGCTGGAGGGATCTTCTGAAAAATTTGGGGATTTGAAGGGAGAGATTACGGGGGGTGTTGGGGTCTTAGGCTATCAAAAGTAAAGGATGGTGGCAGGAGACTGGGGGAGGGGGGAAGTTGAATCCTGTTTCTTATGAGGGGGTAAGCGCTGGAGCTCTGGGAGCGGGACGGTGGCCGAGTTTTATCTTCTTGAAAAAGAACAAAAAAATTGAAAAGACCAAGAAAAGTATCGTCCTACTGACGGTGTGGGGGAAAGATACTCGTCTTCAAAAAAAGGTCAGGAAGACGTTGCCATAACGGTCGTACTTTAGGATTCAGAGGGCGAAAATCATCATATATCCAACAGACTAGAAAATTTCACGTACCCGTGAGCAAAGAAAAAAAGTGCAAGGGTGGAACAGGGGACGTGGCGTAAGGATATGTGGGGGTGATGTCGCGCTGATAAGGGGATGAACATGGGGGAGAGTTGGGAAAGGTAATAATTTGACATTCCGTAATGAGTGGGATGCATGGATCGTCGCTTTTCTGTATGAAGAAGGGGGGAACTCTTCTAGAATGATAAAATCTGTCACGTTACCATTCAACAAACCAAACTGAAAGAGGGGGTGGTTGGCAATCAAAGGTTACGTGATAAACGGGCCTTGCCATCAAATTCATCGGGCGAGAAGTAGGTAAAGGGGACTCGCATCAAGAATCGCTTTCCTGTCGAACTTCACGTCAAGTGCTAATAGGACGCTGCAAACTGCCACAGGGGGGGTAGGGGTGAGAGAAGAGACAAAAAAATAAAGTAATGTGCCGATACCATGTGAAAAAGGGAGAGGACGAAGCTCAGAAAAGGGAAGTGAGAGGTGAAGTCTGGGCTAAATAATAATTAGGAAGTAGGCGGAAGAAACCGCTGCGGGGGAGTTTGCTTCTACGAGACCTGTGTAATCTGAGGAGAAATCGGAGACAGTGAAGGGAAGGGTTCTGCATTCAGTCTTCTGTATTAGAAAAAAAGGTAAAAACAACCCCCCCAAAAACACGTTAATTTTAGTCTATTGGAAGGGGAGAGTGGTCAGGAGGAGGGAGGCGTGTTCTCTCAGTGGAGACGAGGCGGGCGAGTGCCACCCTTTTATAGGGTTGGGAAAAGAAAAAGAGTGCCGGAATGTCTCATTGAAACTGGGAGGGAGTCAGTCGAAAGAAAAATGAATCAGAAGTGGAAGTAGATCGGATTCGCGGAGCCTATATTAGGGAGGGGGTGAGAAAAAGGGAGACGAACGGCGCGCTGTATGTTTCCTTCCACTGTGCTGGAGCGAGAAGGGGGGGGGGGGGGGGGGATAGGGGGACCGGGGTTGAAAATTGATGGAAAGAAGGTGAAGGGGGGGTTGAAGACGGCTTCAGCCAATATGGTGGCTGGGAACGGGGAGAAATTTCCAGCAGGATATTCCCGGACGTTCCCAAGAATGAGGGAGGAGCGGAAGGAGGGGGTCTATGGAAGGTAAAGGGGAACTAAGATTCTTTCCTCTATGATAAGTAAAAGCAACTGGCTTCTAAAGGGAAAGGAAACGAAAAAAAAGGGGGAGCAAACCAAAGTGGTATTAGAATTGCCTAAACTAGACATAGGGGGGGGGGAAGGCAGATGAGCGGTCCTAGAAATAGTGTTCTGGGAAGTGCAAAGTTAAAAAAAACGAAAAGGAAAAGATTGGTTGCCTCTATGCCGTACAAAGAAAATCAGAAACGATGGGGGGGGGGGAAAGGGACCTTCGGGGTGCTGGGGGGTTGCTCTTATCTCTCACGGGGGAAAAAATGGATGTGGGAAGGGGAAGGAGGCACATGATTCTCTGAAACATAGAAGGGGGAAGTTGACTGGGGCCACGCATAAGCATGGCAGGATGTTTACAATTGAGAGGCTATATATATCGTGGAGGAGGCCAGAATGAGCACCAGGTAGGTCGTCAAAAGCCGCGTGGGGAGAAAAACGCCGGGGAAGAAGTGGCTAGAGGGGGGGGGGGTGGACCACGATGGGAGATAGTGTAATAAGTGGGGCAACGCGGAAAAACAGCTTCTCGGGAGTTGGATTTTCCTTTTAAGTGGGGAGGTCAAAGGAGGGAGGAACGGGAAAGGAAGGGGGAAAGGGTCGTTGATGTGTTACCGCACGAACCCAGTATGTGGAATCGAGGGCATCGATAGGTCAACGGGATTGCTGGATTCTTGGTGATATGGGGGGGGTCGAGTGAGAACATTCTACTGTGGGGGGAATTAATTCACAGGCATGAAAGGGGGAAAGCCGATACGAGGAGTTGTCGGGGGAAGTACCGGCATGTGCAGATATGAAAAAAAAGGTCATCGAGAGGGGGGGGGGAGATATGGGGTGGAGAGGAAATCCGTGCTCGTGTGGGTATACTTTATCTACGGTGTCTTGGGGGGTAAAGGGGAAATTTGTAGGAGGAATGAGTTATCGCTGTGACGGGGAAAGGGGTAGATAGGGGAAAAGAAGCCGTAAGAAAAAATGACGCGTTCAGTCAGAACAAGCTTGGGATTTATTAATTACCAAAGGAGAGGGGAACGTCGGCGCGCACAACACGGTGAATGGAATTTCACGTGGAGGGGAAAAAACTGGCGAACGTCATTAATCGGACTGGTCATTTTTCGTTAAAAGTGAAGGAAAGAGAAAAGGGGGGTCGGGCGTGTCTAAACCTCTGGGTTATCATTGGGGCAACGCACGGAGAAAAGGTGAAAAAGGAAAGCGAGGTTGGGATTATTTCTGACGGAAGGGCCGTCGACCCGAGTTTCCGGGGGATGTAGGGTCGACACGAACTAGGACAAGTGGAAGAGGGACTGCGGGGGGGAATGGGGGGGGCGGGATATGACTTTTGCAAGTGAAGTATACGTCTCTAAAAGGCATTGAAGGGGAAGGACGAACCTGTGCAACACCCGTGGTTCGGGGAAAAAAAAGATCGGAAAGGGTCACGGTCGATGGTGTATCTATGTATTGGGGTTCTGGAGGGGGGGGGGGGATTCGACTGGAGAGAAAGAAAAGATCGAAGTGTTCGCTTCCTTTTGTTCATCGTGAAGGGTTGGGAACCAAGAAAAACCATGGGGAATAGTATAAAACGTATTTAGTGTAACATTTTTCGAGGATTAAGGTCCAAAGGGGAAAGGTTCAACCGTGGAGCAAACTGCAATATTTGCTATGTGTGGGGGCGGAGCAATTCTGGGGGAAATGGGATGAGAGACGTTATCAAAAGAAGGGAGGGTAGCATTAAGAAAAACCGTAATGTCTTGCATAAGGGGCAAAAAAGGGTTGTCGGTCATAGTCGACTTGGACTTAGTCGATAATCGCTTACGGCTTCCGTTTGAGAGGGAAAAAAAGGGGGACGAAGTAATTTTGCGTAGAGGGTTCGAGGTCAAAAAATGCCTGGTGGTCAAGGGGAGGCAGATTGGGAGGGATGGAACAGAGGTGATGTTTACGGTGTCTCATTCTGAACGGGGGGTCAGGTCCGTTTCGTGCAAGGGCAAGGGATGTCGGATTATACATGATGGTCCACTAAGTCTGGGGGTTTTGGAAGCGTGTAGACCTAGGGGGGAGATCGTTGGAGCTTCAAGTACACCGTGACTCTGTGAGGAATGGGACTTCGAGGGAGGGGCAGTCCTCTGATGGGGGAGGGAGGTAAGTACGGGGAAGGCCTTGTAGTAAAGGCCTTGTTTGACTGCTTGCAAAATATCCAATGGGGGCGAGGGGGCGGGAAATTCGACCGTCAGGATGTAGTGGACTCGTTATTGGGGTATAGGAGAAAATCATGAGGGGAAGAAGGGCCGGTCTTTCTGATTACATTCTAACTGAAAAAGGGCGATAAAAAATGGCTCTGTTTAACTTTAGAAGGGGCTGGGGGAGGAGTCGGCAGGGGGGGGGGGAATGGGGAACTCTAGCCCAGTGTTTCTCCTTTGGCGCGAACGGGGGAGGGGATTGGGTCCAAAAGCAAAACTAGGAAGTGATCCTCAATTCCCTTCCAATTAAACACACGAGGGGAAAAAGTGTGTTCAAAGGGAAGAAAAGACTTGAGAAAATACGACTTAAATCTTCAAAAAAAATGAGTGCCTAAAATCGGTGACGGACGAAAAAGTCTTTCACTGTCGTAGAATCTGTGGGGGATAAAGGGAAGAGGGGTCAGATGTAATCTCTCTTTTGGCCGTCAGGTTGAAACTCCCGAAATCTACACGAACCGAACCGCTTCGGCACCTTATCGTGATGTCAAGGGGAGGAAAAGGGGAGGGGGAGAGTGTTGGCAGTACGGGCAAGTCTACAGTGATAGCGGTGTAGTGAGGCGCGGGGCTGGAGATAGTCAAAAATTTCGTTGATATGGAGAAGTGGAAAAGGCAATAGGGACGCGGACTCGGGTGAACGAAAAATGGGACGCATTGCCCTAAGGCAGGGGGAAAACACAAAGGAGTTGAGTGCCGTCATACAGTCCAGAGAAAAAGGGGGTAGATGTGTCTCGGCACGTACCGTAAAGTTTCAAAAAGATGACAACTGGGGGGGAATTGCAAAAACCCATTTGATTCGAAAAAACGAAAGGTCTGCTGACGGAGCGTTGCATCTTAAAAAAGAAAACAAAGGAGGGGGGGAAGGGAAGGGGGGAAGTAAGTATGAAAAACTCTCATGGCAAAGGCTCTTCTGTGCGGAGAAAATGGGATACTGTCCCCGGGCCAGTGGGGGGAAAAAAAAAAGGGGGGGGTTAGAGATCAGGGGGTAACATCGTCACTGTTTATCGGCGGCTGTTCGGAAAAGAGAAAACTGCGCGGGAAGAGAGGGGGGGGGGGGTCAAGAACTCAATGCATCTTTGGTTCGTTTCTAAGTACTCGGTCGGGAAAGGAATGCGTTCGGGAGTCCAGTAGAGACAGCAAGCAGAACCGCTACCATAAACAGGTATCGTCGTTACTAGAGGGCTGCAACAAGGGGGGGGGAGGTAGCGGCCTGAAAAAGGGAAGAGTGCCCTACCAGGCTGCTGCTTCCAACCTGACGGGCCGCTACGGTCTCTGGGGAAAAAATGTTGAGAAATGGAAAACCGGGGAATGTTCTGATCGAGTTATAGCACTTATCTTGGAGAGGGTCATGTTAAGTGGGATAAGGGGGAAGCGCGAAAAAGGAAGGGTAGAGGACCACCCCTATCTAATCCTTTATACTTTCAAAAATTCTGGGGGGGAAGTGGGGTCAGGGGATGCAATCGCATCCCACTATCCCACAGGTGCTTAAGGAAAATAGAACAAGAGGGTTGTAAAGGGGAACTAACTTGGTTTAAGAAGGGGTCGGAAGAACCATTAATCATCGGCAGGAGCTAAGCGGAGGTCGGAAAAAAGGGGGCCTTTCCAGTGCTCAGAATCCAAAAAAAAGGGATGTCAGGTGACAAAGACGGTGCCTTACTCCGTATCTGGATTCTTCAAGGGGTGGTTATTCTCTCGCAGGTCTGGTGCAGCCGTTACAAGACGCATGAAACTCAATAGGAGGAAAGACGTTGTCGAAGAACAAGAAGCTCTCGCCTTATGATGCCTGACCCTGATCATTGAGCGCATAAAGGTATAAAATGGACTTGACAACGGTCATTTCAAGTGAAAACGGGACAGAGGACAGTACGACACCGAAATCTCTTCATCTTGGGGGAGAAGAGACATAAAAGAAGTAGAAAAGACTGCTATATCTAACAATGACTTAAGAGGTGCCAGAAATCAAGGAAAGGGGAAAAAAAGGAACGGATCTCGAATCCTACGTGCGAGAAACACGTACAACCAGACGAGGGGCAGGGAAGGAAAAAAAACAAGTTAAACGTATTACAAACTTCTTTCCTTAACGGAATTTACACTACTACGACGGGAACGAGCATCAGGGATAGAAAATAACGCTCTCGGGACAAAGGTTTATCTACTCTGACGTCAATCATTGAATAAGGGGGGGGGGGTCAACGGGGAAGTCATCAGCTACATACCGGCTTGTGCTTGTATTAAGGAATAAAGGCTCAAAACTAATAAAAAGGACAACGCTATTCCGAAACGGCTTCAAGGCATTAGGGGGGGGAGAACGGTAACCAGTGAAAAGCAGGGAGGAAAAAGGGGTCCTGAACGCTCTTATTCACGATAAATATCTACTAGATTGGGCATGGAAGACAGACAACGGTTCTAGCTTTTCGTCTGGGAGAGCAGATGGGGGAGATAGGACGTAGTATATTCATCCGAAGCTCGCTTAATGGGGGGGAGGGAAAACCAAAAAAACCGAGAAAGAGGTGACAATGACCAGTAACATGCTACTGTCCTGAAGAGGAAAGGGTTGCAGAAAGGGTGCCGCAAGTCCTCTGTCAGTCCTCCTTCAATCAGATCGAAAAAAAAAACACGGACCAGAGGAAGGTGAGGGGAAACAGGAACAAATACACAGCACGTTTAATTCAACTGTTACTATGA
>Ga0179593_1512508_pt1 | contig 14766 bp, 23 predicted proteins | sample CZODoug2_1_08_16_FD_185931 | JGI IMG/M metagenome (GOLD analysis project Ga0179593, IMG submission 185931) | Vadose zone soil fungal communities from Angelo Coast Range Reserve, California, USA - CZODoug2_1_08_16fungal (PacBio error correction) | ecosystem: Environmental > Terrestrial > Soil >...
TTTTTAGGGAGAGATAAAAAGGGGGAGAGAGGATAAAGATGAACAGTCCTTTATATAAAAGGACCATGAAAAAAAAAAAAGAAAAAAAAAAAAAAAAAAAAAAAAAAAAAGGGGGGGGGGTCTAAATGTGTACTGAGGGTGTGGACCATTAGGGATGTCTAAGAAGGAGGAGGAGAAAGGTTCCCTGCCATAACTAAAAATATGGGGGGCCATGTTTCAGGGTAAAGTGTCCATAGAAAAACCAAAAGGAGAGGGTATAAAACCAGAAAAAGGAAATTCAGAAGAGAAGACTTAGAAAGGTCCTAAAGGAGGAGCAGGCACCAAGAAGTGTAGGCAAAAAAGAATACCATTAAAAACAGATGATGTCACAGCAGGGGGGGGGACCAAAAAAATGAATGGCCCCAGGGTTGGTCCATTCCATCTATCTAACGCAAGGAGGGTATGACAGGTGGTGAATACCCATTTACGCAAATAAAAAAAAAACTTGGGAGGGGGCCCAGCATGGCACCAACACCATGGGGAATTGGGGTTCAAGGTCATCAATAGAAGTAGATACAGTTGCACCCGGGGGTTGGGGGGAAAAATGTGTGCAAGATAATACATGGGCCCCTCGGGGACAACCGGGGACATAGACACCCAACAGTTGGGGGGGGGAAAAGGGCATTGGGGGGCACAAAGATGAGAAAGGCCAGATAAAACATTCACAATATTAGGAACAAAAGGGGTGGGGGGATCAAACGAGAAGGGAGCAAATAAAAACACCCCAAAAAAAAGGGCGATGGGGTGTCCCTAGCAAAAAGATGTGCACAAGAGTAACTTGGTCCAAGTCATCTAGAAATAATCCCGGGGGGGACTGAAGAGGGGGGAAAGTTCAAAGGAGTCAAAAAGGGCAGCAAAAAAAAAGAAAAATGTCAAGGGGTGCCTGGAAGGGCCAGAGCAAAGGGGAACTGGGTTTGGTGTAGTGGGCATGGGTAAAGGAGGTGGGGAGAAGCACGGGAGAAAGGACTTCCAACAGGGAATGGGAAAAGAAAGAGGTAAGGATAAATCACCTGAAAAACATGTTGGAATTTGCACGCAACATAGTCAATAGCACACCCCGACACTGAAAAGGGGGCTTTGCAAGAGGTTAGTACAAGGGGACTGTCGGGCCATAGTGGGTGCAGGGATGAAGATGACTTACAAAGAAGGTTCCATGCAACTCAATAAAAAAGGTGGGACCGGAAAAAAACACCTAATCTGAGGACTCAGGAAAAAAAAAAAAAAAGACGAGCTTGAACGGGGACCCGAAAAAAAAAAAGAGTCCCGAAGTAAAAAAGAATATTACAGGACAGATAAGGTGAAGAAAAGCGAGACAGTCCAAGGGCTCTTTACCACATTCCCCTAGGAAAAATGGGGTGGGGGGGAAGACAAGTCGGAGAGGAAGTTGTAAAAGGGGGGGGTTTAAATTTATGGGTTACTAGGACACATAATCAGGGTGAACTGAAAGGAACAGGTTGGGATGTCAATTCTGACTGGATGTTCATAAGGGGAAAATAAAAAAAGAAAAGAGGCTTGTTGCCTCTTGTGAATTCAAACAAGGGTAATGGTTATAATCATGAGAGGGGAAAAGAAGGGGGGATACTTGGAAAATGGAACATCTTCATTGAAAGGGGAATGTAAGGAGGGGGGGGGGACAGAGTTATGTTTATCTCCCTTAGGGGGTAGGGTTAGAGAAGGGTGAAAGTGACATTTATATATTTGGAAAAATGGGGGGGAAGAAACATGAAAATATGAAATCCTCAACAAGCTCAAAAAAAAAAGAAAGTATTATGTCATTTTGAGCTTCAAAAAAAAAAAGGAGCCAAGTAATGGGAAGGTGAAGAGTTGCATCATCAAGACATCAAGATGTAGAGGGGGGGAACCACTATGGGTGATCATCACAATGACCCTGCTTTTTTTTTTTGTTGTATTTTGTGGGAACAACGAGGGGGACAGTGGGAGTGTAAAAGTGTGAATAAGGAAAGAAAAAGGAAGCGGTAAGACTCGGGTGGGGGGGGGGAGTCATCAGCAGAAGAAAGATCAGATCAAGAATCAGGGTGGGGGATGGAAATTTTTTTGAAATTCAATGGGGGAAGAAGGGGAAAGACTGAAAGCAGAAGAAAAGAAGAAACACCAACTGAAAGGAGAGATTAGACTAAAGAATGAATGGAAAGTCAGAGGAAAAGGGGGAGGAGGGAGAGTAGAGGGACAAAAAGTGACTTTTTTGTATAGCTAAGGAGGGGTGGTTGAAGGGGGGGCCCCTTGAGTTCAATGATTTTACGAAACGAAAAGAAAAAAGCTTGAAATGACAAAAAGATCAGGAAGAATAAAGAAGGGTTGAAGAAAATAACAAATAACAGGACAGAAGAACTTTGAGGAAGGCGGAGGAGGAGGAGGTGGCGACATAGTTTTAAGAAAACAGAATAAAGGGGGGGATTATGATGTCAGGGTATTTCAACATGAAGTCAAGGGGCACGTAGCTTGAAATCTGGCGAATTGGGGGATCACTAGGGAAAAAGAGGGAGGAGAAGGCAGATCATTCAAGAGGGGGGAACATTGAAAAGGCTCAGCATAAAAAGCTGGTGAAGGAGGAAAGACATATGATGAAAAAGGATCACCATATATTTTCCAGGAAAATGGGGGGGAACTCATCAAGAAAAGAGAATTAGGAATAAAATCCCAAATTGGGTGGGAAGGTAAGAATGGGGGGGTGTAATTATGGGACCTTGGGAACTAAAATGGGACTTTGAAGAAAAAGGACAAAAAAGACGGAAATCTTTTACACACCCGAAGGGGGGGTTGGAAGGTGACCAGGGGAAAAAGGATTGAAAAGCAAAAACTCAAGGGGGGGGGAGGGCTCTTATTCTTTACTAGCGGAAAGGAGAACATTGGGATCAGAGGACGGGACAAAGCCTTATTGGCAAGGGGACAAGAGACAGGGGGGTGTGTGACAGTAACCGGTGGGCAATTGAAGAGCCCGGAAACAGACTCAACCACCTCACACAGGCCCGTCTTAAGGGGAAAAGAAACCACGAAAAAACAAGTTCAACCGGGGGATGGTAACTACAGGGGGAAGCAACATCAAAAAGGGGTCCCCCGGGTGAGTTGGGGGTCTATGAGGAGGGGGGGGGGGGGGGGGTAAAAGGAAAAGGGGGGAGGTGGGCCCATACTCATAGGTGTAACACAAAGCAATGAAAAGTCAATATTGCCCAAGGGGTTACCCATTCAACGAAAAAAGAAGCCATTGCTTGTCAGCAAGGAGAGGCCGAGAAAAAAGGTAGAAACCTGATGGAAAGATTTGAACAAGAAGTACCTAGGGCAAAGGTATATCTGGTAGGGGAAAATGCTGGGGGGCACTTAGAGGGGGACATCAAAAAGTGTTGGGTTGGCTTACATTTTACGGGGGAGGTGGAAGAGATAAAAAAATAAAAAAAAGGGAGGGTTAAAATTGTTACTAAAAAGAAGTGGAAGAGGTGTGGGGCAAAAACCCTGGGCAAGGGAAAAATCAAAAAACAGGAAAGGGTGGGATTATTTGCTTACACCCTGTTAGAAGGGAGAAGGATAAAAAGTTACCACCGGAGACAAGAAAGGAAATGGGGTGTAGATACTAGAATGAAAATGCACTAGGAAAAAAAACCAGGGGGTGGCACAATGTCTGTGGAAAAAAGCCCAAAAATGGGTGTGTGGGCTGAAACATGGGTAAAGAGACCAGGTGTGCCGATAGAGGGGGGGTAAAATGTTAAAAAAAAAGAAGGGACAGGGAAAAAAAAAAAAAAAAAAAAATGTGGTTGCACCAAAAAAAGGGGGAGGGGCCACGAAAAAGTAGGAAAATGGGATATTTGCTTAAAAAAGGGACGGTTAAGGGTGGACTTTTATGCTAAGTGGTTCGATGAGGGAGAGGAAGCAAGGGCGACTAATATTGGGGAAATAGGGAAACACTTTATTGGCTTACTTAAAGGAAGAGAGCACAATGAAAAGAAAGACATGAAAGTAAACACAGTGAATGGGGGAAGAGGAAGGCAGCATCAAAAAATGGGTCCAACCACCATGTAGTGAAATGTTAGAAAAAAGGGGGGGGAAAACAATGGGCCGGGGAAGGTAAAACTAGATACTCCAAAGATTCTCAGGGATTTCGGAAAGGGAAAAAAACACCAAACAACGGAGGAGGAGAAAGAAAAGGAAGTGGAAAAAGAAGAGAACTCATGATTTCTCGAAAAAAGGAGTCTGGAGAAGAAGAGAACAGAAGGGTGGCTACCAATGTGTTGTAAGGTGGTGGGTGTGAAAGTACGCAACTAAATCGGCCAGGTGTAATGAGGCAAACCATGAACCATTCTTACTGAACCAGAGGGATGAAGGGGGAAAGGAAAAGAGAATAAAAGTGTCCATTGTACCAACCAAAAGGGAGCCGGAAGAAGAAGAAGAAGCGGATACTTAATCAAAGATCATAACAAAAAAACTACAGTGTTGAAAAAGGAAAAAAGGAACAGAAAAACGAGTGCCCCAGCATGGGGGGAAATAATTCCGGCCCCAGGGAAACGAAGGAAAAAAATGATAAATAGATAGGCAACAGGGTGTCCTATTGAGGGGTTTTGCCAAAGATGGAAAAAAAACCCCTAAACACATACGAAAAAAGGGTTGCCCACCATCACTGAAAAAACACGCGAAAAATGAAAGGCAGTCCATAAGTTCCGGGGCAATTCTATAAAAAAAGAAAAAAAGGGGGTAGTAGGATGGGACACAAAGAAATGGGGGGTGAGCCAGAAGACCCTGCCGAAGGGAAGGGGAAAAAAATTACTTTGTGGCAACCTACTCCAAAAAAAAGAAAGGAAGGGGGGGTGGCCCCTGGTGAAGGGGCACACACAGCGAAAAAGGAAAGCCCAGGCAGCGAACTACCCATATATCGGCACATTTAGGGGGGGGGGGGCCCACGAAAGGGGGAAAATGGGGACTCAACTCAAAAAAGCCGAAGATGGGAGGAAAACTAACAGTGGGGAAAACCACAGCATTCCTGAACGGTAATAGAAGAAAGGGGTTCAATTAAATCTACGTTAAAGGCAAGAAGAAGGGACTAAGGGTTTTCTGCTTTGAACATTGAAGGGGATAGGGACATGAAAAAGATCACGCCTGAGAGCTGGGGGGTGACATGAACAAAATTTTGACGTCGAAAAAAGGGGTCAAAAAAAAAAGGGCGGAAGGGAAGCACCTATGTTTCCCAAAAGAGGGTGGAAAAGGACAAGGACAAAGTTTCAGCGTTACTCACAGAAAAAGAGAACACAAACCTCAACAAGGGGGAAAAAAAAGAAGAATGGCATCAAGGAGTCATCCAAGGGAAAAAAAAGGGAGAACAGAAGGGGAAAAAAAAGAAAACCGGACTGGGTTAGTTTGATCCTTGAAGGGTAAGGAATTATCAGGAAAGAAAAAGAAGAAAAAAAACATCAAAGTGGAAGAAGGGATGGGCTCTGCATGGAGGACGATCCACAGGGGGGGGGGGGGGAAGCATCAAGAGTCCCTAGGTAAAGTCCAAAGTAGTAAAATGAAGAGCAGGTCAAAAAAATTACCGGTCCTCGACTCTGTAAAGGGGAAAGAGTGAGGGGGGGTTGGGGAAAGACAAAAGTCTAGGCATTCCAGTGGAAAGAGGAAGGGGAGAGGGCAGTAGGGAAAAGGAGGGTGAAAAAAATTATAGAACATGGGGGGATGTTATACTCTCAAAAAAATTTCACTGGAAGGTTCATACGGGGGGGGTGATAACGATCAGGAAATAAAAAAACATCTCTCTTGAGAGGGATGGGGGAGGGGGAAAAAATGTTAGTGTTCTGTCGAGGCGGGAAAATCAAGATTTTTGCAGGGGGCGAAAGGAAATCTGCATGATCATGGTACGAGTTTATCGAAGGTAACGGGAAAGGATAGGACACAAAGGCTGAAGGAAAAGAAATTTTGAAAAGTGACAGGGGGGGCAAGGTGATAACCATGAAATATTGAAAAATAATCAAGCTGAGAAGGGGTCTGAGGGAAACCTTCAGTAAATATCCCACGGTGGGAAGGAGAGGGGCAATCATCTAAGAAACAGACCAACTGGGCTGGGGGAGGGGTTGGGGGGATAATGAGCATCAAGGACATCAAAGGAGGTATTTGGGGGGAAAATAAGCACAAACAGGATGGAGGATATATGAATGGAAAATGAAAAAAGCATCAATAAATCACACAAGTACATGGGGGAGCTAGGGGGAAAAAAAAAGAAACAGGGGAAAGAACATCATCATCCATCCCCATCACATCTTCGGGGGGGAATTGCGTTTATTTAAATGCGGAAAAATTCCATCAACTAAAAAAAAAAAAAAGAAGGGGGGGGGAAAAGAGAGAGATGGAAAGAAATGAATGAAAAGAGAAGAAAAAGAAGAAATGTATATGTACCACTATTGTTTGCCCTTTGGGGGGGGGGAAAGTAGTAAGGGGGGGGGGGGGTTTGATTGAGAAATGAATTGAAGGGAAAGGAAACTGAAACCAAAAAGTGGTGGCTGTAAGGACAAAAAGGGGATGTCGGGAAGGTGCTAATAACAAAAATACGCAAGGTCCGGGGAAAAAAAAATAAGTCACAGATTATATACTGTAAGGGGGGGCAAAAATAAATACAGAAGGAGATATCGAATTTGGGAAAAGATTGAAAAATGAAAGAGAAGAATGTCATTTTCAACTTAGCTGTAAAGTTTTTCTGAAAAAAAAAGGGGGGGAGTAAACAACCAACTAATGGGGGATCAAAGAAAAATGGATTCAATGAAACATAATGGGAAAAAAACAAAAAAAGCAACAAAAAAAAAAATCTGGGGGTCAGAAGGGGGGAAAAATTAGGGGGGGACAAAAGAAGTAATAAATCACAAAAAAAAAAAGAAGGGGGGGGATTTTTTTTCCTGAAAGTAGAGGGGGGTCAAAAAAACTGAAAATCCAGGGTGTCCCCCAAAAAAAAATTATATGAAAAAAAGCGGTTTCAGAATGATGGCGGGAAGGAAAATAAAAATGTGGGACTTAGAAACCGGTTAAAAGAAGGAAAAGGAGCATAATGTTGGTTTATGGTAAAAAAGAATGGGGGGTGGTGGGTACTAGGAAGGAAAGGAAGGGACTGTTCCATGAGTCCGTGCGGGAAAAACGGAGGGGACGGGGAGGGGGGGGATAGGAACGGTGCTTGGAGTCCCGCAACCATCTCATAAAAAGGCAAAAGGCCCAGGAAAGTAATATTGGGGGGGGGGGGGGAAAGGACCTGTCAGCTCAGAACCCATCACCAGGGAAAATCTTACAAGGGCCAAAGTATGTTTGCTAAAACACATCTTGCAAGGAACTGACAGGAGGCCACAAAAAAAAACCAGGAAAAGTCCAAGAAGGGGGAGAGGAGGAGGGGGTAAAAGGTAAAAAAACTTGTGGGAAGGGGGGGGGGAGTTCCAAAACAGAAGAAAGGGGGGGAAAATGCTTCATAAAGCCCCCTGGGGAGGAGTATTGAGGACAACCATTACAAAAAAATCGAGAAAGGAGTCTTGATCTGGCAATGAGAAATAAAGGAAGGGGGGAGCAGAAAAGAAAAAAATGAATTACCTAGAAAACTTTAATGATGATACCTATTGAGGGAGGAAAGGGGAGGAGTGTGGCACAAAACTATTTAAAAGGAAGAGAGGAGGCAGGGTTATTTGTCTTACATTTACGGTGAGGGGGAAACTAGACAGTGGAAATCTTGTAGACTTTAGGAATGGAACATTCAATGCTGGGGGTGAAAGGGGCATGGAAAAAAGAACAGTGGGTGGTTGTGGGAATGCCTTAAAAGAGGGTGGGAAAAGAGGGCCATGTTGGGGGGGGCCCTTATAAGAGAAACGGAAGTGGAACATTCATACTAGCAACGGGGAAGGGGGAAAAGAAAATAGAGGGGGGATTCAGGAATGGCTGTGGGAACGAGAAAAATACCACGGTATGGGTGACTTACATTGGGGGTATGAAAAGGGAAGGAGAGAACAGGTTTGCAACTATATATTGTAAGAATGTTTTTGAAAAGAAAAGGGGAAAGAGGGAGGAGGGGTGGAACACGGGCGGGGCCACATCCACATGCTGAAGGGAAATTATGGTGTAAAGGGAGGTTTAAAGATTTAATTCACAAAGGGGAAAGGAGAGTAAAGAAAGGGGACCCGGGCTATCTTATAGTCTTTGTTGGGGGGGAACAAAGGGGGGAGTAAGAAGTATCAGGGGGGAACACATGTCTTACACATGCGGGATGAAAAGAAACAAAAAAGAAAAAAAGAAAGCAAAGAGTTAGTCAGCACAACACCGGAACATGAATACACAATGTAGAAACAACATTGGGGGTAAAAAAAAAAAAGCTGAGGGAATGAGAAAAGAAACTCCAATCGAAGGTCTCTTAGGAGGAAAGAAAATCATAGAAAGAAAAACACAACAGTAGGGATTAAAAGAGATGAGGAGAAGAAAAAAGGAGAAAAGGGGTGGAGTCTCCAGGAACATAAATTAACAGGGAAAAGGTTTGAAGATAGCAGATGGGCTACAAGGTGTTACTACAATGTGTAAGGGGTGGGGAGATTATGGCAAGATGGGAAAATCACTAGAACAATGAAAGGGGAATCCGAGGTCTGCCATGACAACCTAAGAAACGGTAAAGGGGGGAATGTGATAAGGAAATAAAAGTGGCCATATGTACAAAGAGGGATGAGAAAGGTGGAATAGAACGAAAAGGAAGAAGAAAGGGAAAGCACTCAAAAAGGAAGGAAACCAGGGGTAGCAAATAAAGAAGCCGGGGAGGATGTGAAAAGGGGGCCACAGCCATTTCACCACTTTTCCGGGAAGAAGACCAGAACAAGGAAAATGTGAGGAGTACTGTGGGAATTACAATGGTAAAGAAGAAAACAATAAACAAAAGAAAAGGGGGGGGGCAACCGTGTGCAACCCACAAGGGGAAGAAAGGACTGTGGGGGAAATAGGTGTGGGGGTTTTTGTCAAAAAAGGTAAATAGGGAAAACCAGTTTGTAATGAATGGTCGAAAAGACAAGGGGAGACATAAGACCATGTCCCGTCCAATGAAAGGAACCAGTATGGGTGTTAAGCAAATAAACACCACCCAGGGGGAAAGGGTATGTGTGCCCCTGAGGGCTACTGAACTGTTCCAGTCATAGACATTCTTAAACAGAGAGAATAGGAGAAAGATAAAAAAAATTTTATGTCCTATTAACAAGAAACTTACAATAGGAAAAAAAAAGTAAGAAAGGCGCATGGGGGGGAAAGGGAAACACACATGGACCTGGACCAGGGGAAACAGCGATGGGAAAGAAAAACATTCATTAAGTTTTTCGAGGTAAAATAGGGAGGAAAGGAAGGACGACAGGGAAAAAAAAAAAGGGAATCAGCACATTAAAAGTATGGGGAAGGCAGGCCAGATCCACGCAAAAAAGGGGAGCTGGGGTGCAGGGAACATATTTGACCTCTGAAAAAAGTTTTCCAAGGAGCCCTTGATAAAAAGAGAAGGAAAGAAAGAGGGGACTGGAAAAACCTGAAAGGTGTCCAGTACATGTAGAAAAGAAAGACTCAAAAATTCCTTGAAAGGGTTGACGGGGGGGCAAAAGGGGATACAAAGGGAGGGGGCAGGGGGGGGTTTAGCAACAGAAAAACGGACCTTGGTAAAAAAAGAGACAGAAAAAAAGAGTACAAAGGCTAACATCACTGGGGGAGAAGGGTCCAACAAACCTGATCGAATTGGAAAGTGCATGGGGAAAGAAGAGCTGGCAACAAAGATATTAAAGTCTATGGGAAGTCCCTAGGAAAAGAAAAAACTTGAGAAAAAAACAGGGAATCAAGCTGTTCACAGTGAGAAAAAGAAAAAAAGGTTGTAAAGACAAAAGTAAGCTTGCAGGGGGGGGGGAAGGTGAATGGGTGAGAAAGAACAAAGGTACTATGTGGACAAAAGAGGGAAGGGGGGGAAGTCACTGAAGTTGGGAAAAGTGACATCACATCAGGAAAAATCTATGTGAGGGGTGATGTAGAGATGTAACATGGGTTTAAGAGAGTATCATTCTAAAAATTTGGTAGGAGCAGTGACTGCCTCGAAATCAAGGGGACTTAAGAAGGGGGAAAATAGGGAAGGGGGGGAATACAAGACATTAGTGACAAAAAAAGGGTTCCAAAAGAAAAAAAAAAAGTTTGACCCTTGACAGTTGGAAGGTGACGAAAGTAAATGAGAATCATCAAGATATCTCGGGGAAAATTTATGTTCAGGCAAAAAAGCTGAAAGGGGGAATAGGTGGAAATATGTCCAATAACAAATCAAAAAAGACCTGCTGGGTTGATCACGAATACAAAATGCTGTATTGTTGTGAAGAGAAAAAAAAACACGGGGGGACCAGAAAAGCATGGATGTGACAAATAATCAGGACAAAGAGAAAAAGCAACAAAAGGGGGGAGGCTATTAAAAAAAGAGATTGTGACAAAAACAGACAATCAATCGTGGGGGGGTCTCTGGGGGAGGCAGGGGGAAAGGAAAATCATGCGAGTCAAAAACTACTCTCAGGAAAAAAAAAGGAGGAGAAGGGTGGGGGGGGATAGGAAATTATAAAAAGGGGAAAAAACAGAAAAGGAAGGTGGATGATGATGATGATGTAGGTACAACTAGGGGGAAAAAAAAAAGTGACTTAAAGGGGGAACTTGGGTGATTCTTTGATTAAGCTTATTGGAAGAGGGTAAAAGGAGGGGTGTCTGGAACAAAGGCGGGGAAAAGGGAATTAGAAAAAATATTGGGTTTTGTGCAGATAAACCAAAAAAAAAGAAAAGGGACCGAAAAGGATGAGCCAAATAGTTTCCCCTAGATAGAAACTTTGCGTATTTAAAGGGACAATACTAAACAAGAAAAGATATAGTCTGGGAGGTAAGAGGGAACTGGTAGTTCATCATGCGGATAAAGGGAAGTCAAAATTAAAGTTGGGAAAAATCCTGGTCCAGAAGTATATACCAAGAGGCCAGGGGTCGCTGCGAATGAATTTTCAAAACGAAAGAGGGGACAAATGATATATCAAAAACAGTTGGAGGGAGGAAATCAAAAAGAAAGGAGGGGGATTGAAGGGGGGTTGAAAAATTTTGTCAAAAAGAAGTAAAGACAATCCATTTAGGGAACCATGTGGATTGGGCAAGGTCCAACATGAGGGAAGAGAAAAAAAAGGTTTAATCACTAGGGACTGCAAGACTAAAAAGGGGGGGGGGGTCTAAAAAAAAAATTTTTGGTTGGTTACTTTACGAAGGAACTGTAAGACTATTGAAGAAGGAACAGCCGGTGCTGACTGCAGAAGAAAGGGGGACTGGGGGATTTGGAGTCCCAGAATCTCGGAGGGGAAAAGGGAGAGGAAAAGAAGGGGGGGGGGAGTAAGTCTGATGTAGTGAGGAAAGGGGACTTAAAGGAAGGTCCCGGGATAGCACCTCACACAGGAAGAAGGGGGGGTTGATAAACCACATCTTCACCATGGGGGGGGGGAAGACCCTTAAAAAAAATACCACCAAACTGATGTTGGGTTCTAGGGATCGGGAAAAATTCAAAGGGGGGGGGAAAGGGGGAAAGGCCAAAGCTCAGATTGAAGACACGTAGCAGGAATCCCTGAAAAGGGCGAGGGGAGGCTTGCAAAAAAAAAATAAAACTCAACCATTTGACGGAAATGCCTAAAAAAGGGCATTAATACAGGAGACAAAAAAAAAAAAAAGCAAAATGGGAACGAAGGGGAATCTTGGAAAAGAAAGGTAGAAGGGAGCCTAGTATTAAGTTATAGCTAACTGTGAAACAGTCAGAAGGGGGGGTAACATTGCTAAAGGGAAGAAAGAAAAGAACAACATGTGGTATTTGCTACAGGGGGGAAAGGGATAGAGAAATGAAAAAGATATATTGTAAGAATGTTGGGATTACTGTAAGGGGGGAGGTTGAATGAAGGGGGGGAAAAAAAAGTAAAACCGGGGAAACCCCCCAGCCAAATGGAGGGGGGGCAAATGTGGTTAACAACCTACGGTGACCATGCAACAAATGTTAAGTCAAAGATGGCGACAATTCCTACTATACCACTGTGGAAGGTTGATAAAAAGATGAAACTAAATTTCTAGGAAATGAAGGGGGGGGGACCAATTGGACCAGGGGCCACATAAAAAAAGACCAGTGGAGGGGGGGAAGTGCAAGGACGGGGGTGGAAGAGAAACATAAATTTTGCAATATATTGGTAAAGGGGGTTACTGAGAAAAAGGAAATCGGTGTAACACTGCAAGGTGAAAAAAGAAAAGGAAAGTGCCCTTATTTGCTTGGGGCACTGTTGATGGGAAAGGGATGAGAAAAAGGAAAAAAGGCTGCTGGGGTTCGATTCGTTATCTTGAGAAGAAGAAAAAGGGCACTAAAAAAGGATTGTTTGCGGACACTGTGGGGGAGAAAAGGAAAAAAAAGGGCAAAGGGTTAGTAGCATGGGCATGGGAAAAAGGAAAGGAAAGGAATAGGGGAGAACAATCACCTCAGTACACAAGGGGGAGAGGGTAAAAAACACCGGGAGACAAAAAGGGCGGTAGTATATAACCGAGAAAGGAGGAAGTCCAAAAGAGTTCTCTTAGGATTCCACTAAATCTCAGAGAAAAAAAAAAAAAAGTATGAGGAAAAGAGTGGAAATCCTAAGGAAAAACGATGTTGAGTTCCAAGGGGGGGGAAGAAAGAAATTTACAGGAACTGGAAGGTTATTAAAAGTGGGAGAACATTGTAGTACAGGAAATGGGAAAGGCTGGACTAAAAAAACAGCGGGCAAAGGGAGAAAAAAAAAAGAAAAAATGGGAGGGGCCACTGCCATCTACATTTGCGGGGGGGGGTAAAGGGGGTGAAGAGGGGGCCAAAATACAAAAAAAATAGAAGGATATTCAAAAAAAATAAGAAAGGGAAGGATCTAAAGACGGGGAATAAAAAAAAAAGGAAAGAGAGACCAAAAGTCAAAAGGGGTAAATCAAATAATGACAGCCCCAGAATTGGGGGGGAAAAAAAGGGGGGTGACAAAAACACAAGAATAAGGAAGGGGGTAAAAAGAGGACATTTCAATCAATATATAGGGCAAACATTTATTTCCCTAGGAAAAAGGAATGGGAAAGAAACGATGTGAAAGCAAATAACACACGCCACCTTGTGAGGGTTTGGAAAAAAAGGAAAAAAGAGGAAGGAAGACCTGGGAAATAAGAGGGTCATTCAAAAGGGGGGGGATAGACGGGCCCACCAGTTGTTGGGTAGAGTCTGGGAGACATAACCAAAAAACTCCCATCTTTTTTCTCCTAAAAAGGTGAGCAGAGGGGTCCAAGTCTGGTGTAAGCAAATAAGAAAAAAAAAGGGGGATGGTAGGCGGGGCCCCACATCATCTGAACTTTCAGGAGAGGAAGAAAAAGGAATTTCTAGGTATATAGGGCAAAAATGACTGTATGACCATCACCGGCAATGGGAAGAAAAAAAGAAAAAAAAAGGGAAGGCGGGGGATTTGTCCCTGAATGGGGTAAAAAAAACCGGGTCCTACAACCAGGAAGGATAATGAATACTATGGGGTAAATCATGAAGGGGGGAAGTAGGTGGAAAAGGAAGAGAGTTGACAAAAATACATTTCTTTCTGCTGGAAAGGAAAGGTGTTTTAAAGGGAAAAAACATCTGTCCGAAGGGGGGGGGGTAGTGCATGGTGGAACAAATTATTTGAAGCGCAAAAAGGGGGAAAAAGTCCAGAGCGGGGGGGAACCGCCCTCTGAGTACTGTACGGGGGAGTCACCTGAAAGGAAACAAGGGGAAAAAAGGGGTTGAAACTCAAACAAGGAGGCAAGAGAAACAAAAAAGAAGGGGAGGGGGGGTTAGGGCATCAAAGGGGATGTTAAAAGCCAGGGGCAAAGGAGGGAAAGGGGGGGGGGGTTAGCAACAAAGAAAAAAAAAGTGAGGGGGGGGGGGGCAAACCTGGGATGGGTCCCTTGAAGGAAGGAAGGGCTTTCACTAACATCAACTGAAAAGGGGGGACCAAGAATCTGGGAGATCTGCAAGGGAGTCACGGACAACACGTACCAGAAAGAAAATAAAGGGTAAAAGGCCTAGCAGTGGGAAAACAGGAGGAAAGGGACAAAATCGGACTCTTACAAGTCCTAGGTACAAAAAAAGGGACCTGGGGGTGGTGAAGACAAATCGGAGACAGTGGGCTGGAAGGACATGACACATAATATGTGACCCGAAAGAAGGGAACCATGGGGGGGGGGGGGGGATCATCTGACTGGATTTTAAATGGGAGGGGGGGGAGGGGGAAAAATCAAGAGGAAATCCACGCTAATGTGGATCGAAATTTGGAAAAAAAATGGAAGGTTAATGTGATTATTCATTGCAGGGGAAAAAAAAAAATTTGTAGAAATCGAAAAAACAATTAATCTTCAAGGGGAGAAAAAGAGGGGGAAAGTAAGGGATGGTTGGTTAGAGAATTTCTGACCGTCAAGCCTAAAAAGGGGGGAAAAAGGGATTTATAAAAAAGGACCCAATGAAATTATGACAGAATCGAGAGAAAGACGACGGGGGGGTATATTCAGTTCACACTCAACGTCATTGGTGAATATGGCATCAACAAAAAAAGAAAAACTAGGGTTTTTGTAGTTAAAAAAAAGTAGGTGGGGAGGAAAAAAAACACGAAAAAGTGTCGGCAGGAACACTGGAGAAAAATGGGACCGGAAGGAGGGGGAAGGCATCCATAAAGAAATACA
>Ga0179593_1591164_pt1 | contig 14766 bp, 17 predicted proteins | sample CZODoug2_1_08_16_FD_185931 | JGI IMG/M metagenome (GOLD analysis project Ga0179593, IMG submission 185931) | Vadose zone soil fungal communities from Angelo Coast Range Reserve, California, USA - CZODoug2_1_08_16fungal (PacBio error correction) | ecosystem: Environmental > Terrestrial > Soil >...
AAAGCGAGGGAGCCATGCTTCTCGGGTCGACAAGCGGCGTTGTAACAACACGAGGTCAAAGGGCCGGGTGTGTCGAAAAGGGAGCGCATGCCCAAGGATCGGGAAAGAACGTCAAGAAGCGAAGGTCGGAAGGTGCGCGCCTTCCAGCGCAGAGAGCGCCGGCCTTAACGGGCTTCAATCGGACAAGTGGCAAGCAGGAAAGCGGGGCGAGGAACCGAGGGCGACCGAACGGGCCGGGTGCGACAGGTCTTGAAACTTAGTGGCTGTGCGCATTTTATTGGGAGAAAATCTGGGGGGGGTTGAAGGATCGCGACAGGGCTTTAAACCCGGGCGGATACGTAGTTGGGCAATGGGGTCGTCGGGGGATGGGGAGGACATTTTTCCCAGGGCTCGCCAAAAATCTGGCAGGACAGTTTCCTCAGGCGAAGTGTCCGCACTTGGACCGGGACGCGGCCTTCGGGGAATGTTTTGTTGTGGGGATCCTCTGTCAAGGGAGGGCGTTTTGATCACGAGAGGGAAGAGGGCCGGCTGGGGCAAGCGAGCTTTGTCAGGGGGTAGGGTCCGCTGAGTCGGTGGAGAGGGACTGGGGAAGAGGGGGAACCCTTTCAGCAAAAAAGGGGTTCTGAAAGAAGAGAGCTTATTTTTGCGGGTGCATTCCTCTCGGGGACCATGGTGGGGGGAGGACACATTGGGAAATCTATAGCGCAAGCCAAGCCTATACGTGACCGAACCCTCGTGGAACGGTTGCTCGGAGATAGGGGGTCCTGAGAGGTGACAATTTACAGTACCATGCTTCTCATGGGGCGGGCAAAGGTCCAGGGTTTAAAGATGGGCATGAGGTGACATAGCTTAAGAAGGTAGGGGCAGTGGTCGCGTGGAAAGGGGTTGGGACTGGGGAAGTGGCGAAGGGGGGCCGATGCGCAGGAGGCGAGGGGAGGAAGTATAAAAAAGAGGAAAACCTGCGGGAAGTCGAAGGGTAGTAGGGGGTCAGGTCGATCGAGTCGCTTTGCGAGTGGCTGATACAGAGTGAAACTGAGACGAAAAAGGGGGCCATCGAAGAACCGGGAGGAAGACGGAACAATCATAATATGTCCGAAGAACATGGTAGTCTAAGGGAGCCCAAGAAGCAGACCTGAGGTGGTGCTGAGAGGGTGAACGCAGAAGGGTGTGGGCTGAAACCACCATAGGGTAGGGACGGGAATACGGTCCTAGGGGCCTTACCCTGGCTCGAACAGGGATTTGTACCAGGCATCCAGCAGCGAGGGACCAATTGACATGGTGGGCAGCCGTGGAACGGGAAAAGAAAGTAAGCAAGGCCAACGATACATAGGGCTTCCGGACAGGGGGTCAAGATTTGTATCACCCAGAATCGGATACCCTGCGGTGTTACTTATCCCATCCCAGGTCGCAATAAGTAAAGTTGGCTGTTAGAGGCTAGTCGGCACCTAGCTCCTCCGAAATAGTACCCTCTTTTGAGGTCTAAATAATCACCTGGCAGGAAAAACTCTCGCAAAGCAAAGAAGGACCTTAGGAGGACGATCTTCTAACTAAGCTTTTGAGGGGGGTGCAGATCTCCCGGGAACCCAAGGGCCTTCAGGTGAAGCAGTCCACCTGAGCCAATCTTTTCATTGGGATCTTTCTTGACTTACTCTGCATTACGTTACTAAAAAAGCAAAACGGAAATCCAAGCCGCATAAACTTTCTCTCCGGGGGGAAGGCCGTAAAAGTAGGGGTCCTATCATGTGCTAAGAGGGAGCTCTCCGAACCAAAGCGTGAACCGCCCTGTCTCAAAGATCAACCGAAAAAGCGTCATGAGGCAGAGAAGCTGCACGAGCGGGGGGGGACCATTCTCTGAGGAAGGGCTGCCAACCCGCAGGACCAGAATGGGGGTGGGCTTTGAGACTCCCATGGGGGAAAATTGCCATGACCCCTGAAAAGGGGGGGTGGCTGAAACCCTAAATAGGCAGAAGGGTGAAAAAGGCGAGTGGGGGAAATCACCCTTTTCCCTATTCTGGGGCTCCAGTCGGTCAAGAGGTACCCGGGAGCCAAGGCGAGGGGGAGGTATCGACAAAAAGAAAACGAGTCTGAGGGAAAGAGGAAAGATGTTCAAATACCGAATCGGGCCCACAGTTAAAGGGGGAGAAACGACTTAGCAAAAATGATGCTTCTCATTAAAGGAGCGACAAGCGAGAGCAATCGCTATGGTGGGGGGAGCAAAAGGGAAAAAGGGAAAAAGGATTTGAGATGGCCGACAGCGGGGGGGGGAAACAAAGCCCACCCGGCGTCGGTCGCGGCTGGCAGCGTGCAAAAGAAAGAGGGAGAATGGGACCGAGGGAATAGGCAGAGGGCTCGGCGAGGGGGGCGTGGGGGGGGGCGGCTGAAGACCGTTGGGGCGGGCCATTACGGTCGGCGTCGAGGGGGAAAGACGCAGTAAGGGACGGCGTACGGGGGCGGCGGGGGGGGGAACGCTGAGATCGACGAACCAGCTTACTCAAGGCCTAGAGACCCTACCCAAAAAAGTCGGCCTTAGCGGCACGGGGCCCCTGCCCGGCACGGTTCATCTGGGGGGATCGGGAAAACCGAATTTGGAGCGGCTAATAAGAATATCCGGGTCAGTCTTGAGGGGAGGGATCTCGTCGATGGAGACGCGGGACAAAGGGTCACTAGGACGCCGAAGGGCCTGGACGCAACGAGCCTACGTAAAGCCAGAGAAAGGACTTGGAAACCGACCCTGGGGAGAAATCCGTTGTCGCAAACGCGCGGTTGTTGGCCAAAGGACCCTTGGTCTAAATCGAACCGGAGGCCGCCAAAGGATCGGTGGGAAAAATGAAAGGACTGACGAACCAGCAGAAAAAAAGAAGGACCAATTGATCCATCTAACCATTCTTTAGAGGGAGCAATCCCGGACAGTTTCAGGCCCGGGACCGATCTGGCAAGCAGGAAATACAAACGGCAAACAATTGCTGCTGAGATCAGCACCCAAGACCGGTATGCGTCGCTTGGAGGAGAGGACCATGGTAAAAGCAGAGCCAGCTTCCTTGGATCGACGAAATGAGTTTGCAAGGTTCGAATATCAGCCATCGACAAAAACATCGGATCTAAGCCGGCAGCGAAGAGTTGATTCAGCGGGAGAAAGGGGGATTAACTGGCCGACATCTCAAAGAAGAGTGAACGCACGACGGGGGGCAAGTAAACCACGTCACCGCGACCAAGAAAAGTAAGCTATGTCAACGAAAAAAGTCCGCTAAACCCCTTAAGGAAGAAGGCCATGAAAGGACTTAAAAGCACGATCGGACCAAAACGAGCAACGGAAAAAGAGGGAACTTCTCGGCGAAGGGATGAGAAAATGTAGGAGGCAAAAAAGAGGTAAGAAGAGAGAAAACCTACCCGAGGGAAGTTGGTCAAAACAAAAGCGCAAGCAGCGGCGGTCGCGAAGAAGGGAAAATGAAAAACAATCAAAACGCACCGGGGAACTAAAGATCAAGCGGGGGAGCCAGTCGAAGGGAGCAAACCTCTGCACTAGAGGAACAAAAAAACCGGTAAAAGCGATCAGACAAATCGAGTGGAAAAAAAGGGCAAAGTCTTTGTAAAAGCAGAAGTGGGGGGGCGGAGGGACGGAGTACATCAAGAAGAATTGCCAAAAATACGATCGGGGATTTCAAGACGGTCGGAGACGAAAGAAAGAGAGTAGAAAGGGAAAAAACGCCATACAAGTTTCACAGAAAAAGGTTAAGGCTGAGGCGAGCCACGGGGTAAAATGCCATGCTAAGAAGGGCCACCCTGGTCAACTTTTAAAGGGAAAAGCGGCTGCGAAGGGACGCACACACGGCAAGAGAGGGGACCACACAACAGGGGAGGGGATTCCTGTGAGAGGGGAGTCCGATGGGGAAGCAAAACACAAGGAACTAAAAGAGGATGTGGGAGACACAAATACCGAGAAAGGCGCTTTCTGAACTTGCTTACAAGAAAGATACCGTCCTGGGAGGGGATATGGACAGAGAGGGGGGAATAGGGCGAAAGGTAAGATCTCTTCAAAGGAGTTTGGAGTGGTTTTAGGGAGGATAATTGCGCGACGTGACGCTATGGGGGGGAGACAGAAGGAGGGGTACCACAAGGGTAGCCATTTGGAGGACACGCCGGAAGAGTACAATTGGGAGGGCGACCACTCGAACTTGTTCGCGATGCAAAGGTGTCCCGTCCGATAAGAAAAAAAAGGAAAAGGATATCAAGGTAATCAGATCACTGGCGAGGGCCGCGCGACATGGTATCTCAACAGTAAAAGGGGAGAATCGCCAATAGGTGGTGGATTAATTGTGGGCCGACGCAAGGATCAGTCGAGGTGTTGAACAAGAGATCCTGTAGTCCAGGGCAGCAGTCCCCGCCCAACAAAAAAGGGCTTTGAGGTGGAACGCTCAGAAAACAATAAAAAGTGAAAAGAGGGCAGACAGACGCAATTGACAAACAGAATATCAACATTTCCGGGAAGGCGATTTCTGGCGCGGCAGAAAAGGGGTGGAGCGCCCTTGAGAAAAATGAAAAAAATCCAGAAACCAACCGACCGAAAAAGGGGCGTAATCTCAAAAACCACAACGAGGGGAGGATGAAAAAATTGGGCGCCCTCTAACTCTGGGGTCGTTTGGGGAATTGAGCATCTAGGGAGAAAGTCGCTCACGGATGCGGACGCGCCCAACGGAAGTAAAGGGAGGCTGGGGTTGAGAGAATTGCCGCGTAAGGGCGAGCCGCTTTGGAAGGATTTGGTCAGAGCGTGAAAAAGAAGTGTGGGAGAGGGAGCAGTGTGTACAGTGTCGCTTCCAAAGCGCGCGGTGGAAACAAGGGCGAAAACAACTTCCATTCCAGGAGCAGCCGGGCAAGCTTTGGTTCGCGCGGCGAGAATGCTCGGATTGCTAGGATTCACAAACACTCGTGGAAACAGTGCAAGGTCATGGATGGAGCGAAAGGGGGGGGGCAGAGGCAGACCAGTATCATCAAGGGTCCTCGAGTGATTGAAGGTCTTAAGGCCGCCTTCTACAAAAGGGGTTTCCTAGGAAGTAGCGAACCTACCTATCTGGAGAGCAGAAGGACTGAGTCCTTCTCACTAAGAAATAGTCCCAATTCAAAGGAAAAGGACTGCGATAAGTAAAGGAGCTTTGTAAGAATTCCACTATTGCCCGGCGGGGAGAGCAGGAAAAGGAAACTGTAATCATTGGCTGGAAGTCGCAAAGGAGTTCAGAAGCCCGTTCAAAGATGCTTTAAAAGGAGGTCCAAGCGTCAGTGAATGTCGAGTTCGTTGAGGGTTTTTCGGCGGCGGAACCGGGAGCAATACTGCCACGCGGGGACATGTCAAGAGGAGAAGTGCTTCCGGTCGCCCTTTTGGAACGTCAAGAACAACGAAAAAGGAAAACGGCCTTCAATCTGGGGAAATGGCAAGCTGAGGGGGGAACATGGCTGATTGAGAGAAACGTGCGAAGGCGGGAACGCCTTCATCAGGTTGGAACCGATGTAAGATGCGAGTTTAACGGGGGTCTTTGGGCGAATAAAGCTGGGGAAACGGAAAGGCAAATAGGGAAGCGGGTCGATGGACTTTTCAAGAAAGACCCAACTCCCATCGGCTTGGGGGGCCAATTCCTCGCAGGGGTCCGAGAAAGATGGGGTCCCATGGATGCCTTCCGAGGGTTGATTCGGAGCCAAAAAAGGGAAAAAAAGGAGGTGGAGAGGCTCCGGGCCAATAGGAGGTGGCCGCTTCCGATCCCGAGGTGACCGGGTGATGAGTGGGGAGGGGGCATCATGGACCTTGAAAGGGGGGGGGACCGGCGTCTCTTGCGGGAGGTGGGAAAAGGAAGGATTTTTGTCAGGCTGATGCATCCTCGGCAGGGGCCTCCACAACATTACGATATTGCAAAGAAAGATCTGAGCAAGCGGGAAAAAGGGTGGTACGGTGTTGCTCGGGAGGCTGGAGAAATGGGTCCTATCTTAATGAAAAGGAAATTAAAAAAGGCGTGTCAGCAGGGGAAGGACGAGGGGGGTTCAGCCGACTGGGTGAAGGAGGGGACAAAGTTCTTACGTTGGACGGCTTTTGCATAGTGAAGTATACCTGGCCGGGGGGGCTTTGGAAAGCGGGATCTTCTCCGAAAGAAGGGGCTCGCTCGGGGGAAAGCGAATACCTGAACCTGGGGAAAATCCTGGTAGGTTGCAAAAATCCCGGTCAGTTAGGGGCTATGAGGAAGGAAACCCGAGACAAAATTCAGAAAGAGGAACAGCTTGCCGCGCTCTATAAGCCGACCTCCTTTGCGATATGAAGACTACAATTTGGCGAAAAGGGAAAAAAAAGCTAGGCATACCATGGGGCTGATGGGGCAGGGTCCCCACCCTTGACTTGGAACCAGGGAAGAAAAAAAACTGAGAGGAAAGGGGGGAAGGGGAACTGAAAAAAGCCACCGGAAGAAATAATCCATTAGGGGGCCGCGCTAATTTGGTAGGTTTGAATCGGTGCACAAAGGCCAAGGAAGCGGGCCCAGAAAGGGGACGTCAAATGTTCGATTGCCCACAATGGCATAGGGATCAGACGGCTGGTGGTCGACCAGCAAGACCAAAGGGTTCCTTAGGGAACGGGTGGGCCGTATTCGAGTCAAAACGAGCGACTACCAGGGGATTAAAACAGAAAAACCGGGGGAGAAACTAAGCGAGTCGGAACTCACAAACAGGAGAGGAGGACGAAAAAGAAAAGAAAGAGTGAGTGCACGATCCACGAAACATTGGCCTACAAACTCAAGAAGGGAAGGGCAGGGGACATACAGAAGATCTGTGTACGGTTCTATGATTCGGCGCACCTGGCCTAGAACGTATGCTCGGACGAGAGAGTACTAAAAAGGCAATCCAAGAATACTCCTTAAAGATTCTTCCCGCATGAGAAAGAACTGTGCGCTCAAAGTCGCGGGGGCACCAAAGATGTTCCACAAGGAAACACTAAAAATGAGAAGAGCAAGAGGCCGATCGCTGGAGAGGGCCCATGCGACGGCAAAAATTGAAGCAAGAATCGCTCTCCGAAGACAGGGGCTTTGGGAAAGACCCCCCACAGGAAATGACATTGCAAGAAGGGGGGAAAAATTGGAATCGGCAAACCTAAGAGGTCCGCAGGAGGGATGAATCCGGGACTCAGGAAATGAAAACTCAAAAAGGAGGGAAGAAATCAAGGAGGTTCAACGTTGAGGGAGTGGGGGCCTTCTCGTCAAAACAACAACTGCTTCGAAAAAGAGAGCTCGCGTAAGCTGAGAGGGATCCACGGAGAGGGTACGATTAGGAGCTTTCGGGATTGGTTGTCCCAACGCGCAAGAAAAAAGGGATGCTTCAAAAAAGAACCAGGGAAAAAATGTGGACGATTGGGGAGGGCATTTCTCGGGAAACGGGGCTGCTCAAAGAAAAAAAAACGAGGAGTCAGAGGATCAGGGCACTAGCAAGTAGAAGTCAATGGACAATCCCCTGGGGAAAACAGAGGAGAAGGTCTCCGGAAGGGGGTTCTTTATATGGGCGTCCATCTGTGGGGCTGTGAAATCACAAAAACGTCGAACTTTCCTTAAGAAGACGACGGGGAAAAATGGGAGCTTGGAACCACAATTCGTGCAGATCTCGTCCCGGCTTAAAAAGCTGCCTTGGAGAGCCTACACGCACCTAATAAACGATTAAGTAGCGTGTGGAAGAACCTGACAAGGGAAACCTGTGGGGTGGGTGGGGGGGTACTGGCGGAATGAAGCAACCCCAACACCGCCTTTAGGGGAGGGAAGAGACTTACAGAGTCCGGTGTTAGAATCTAGATAAGTATATTAGGAAAAATAAGGGTAACGGCCTGAGGGCCTTGAAGACCGAGTTACACCTCTAGGATGCTCTGAAGACCCTGTAGGGACTCAAGAAGAGCCACAAAGGTTCCTGAATGCCCTTTGACTCAAAGCGAAGAAGGGGACGAAGAGGGGGGAGTTGAAAAATGCATGACATCAGTCCAAGCTGCAAAAGTGAAAGGGATCAATCAGGCCCCTGAGTGCAAGAGAAATGGAGCGCACTGGAACTTAGAGCCGCACGGGCCGCGCAAATGGAAGGGAAGCCAAAGGGCTTTACGTTGAAAGAGGTAATAAACCGTAGAGAAAAAAAAAGGCTGTCGGGGGCAAGGAAAGTCGTAAGGGCTCCAAAGGGGCGGAAGGGGCATCAATAGGATCGAAAAGGAAGGGAGACAAGGAAATGTCAAGCTTAAATAAAGTCGGAGGAACGCGTGCATCGAAGCAAACAGGATTTGATGAAGGGAGGCGGGGACAAATGAGGAAGTTAAAGAGGAGAATTCTATCAAAAAGTGACCAAGAACCAGGCGACAACGGCCCCCAAAGGATACGATTGAGCCCAAAGGAGAAAAAAAGGGGGTATCATAAAGGGCCTGGAAGACAGGTGAAGAACATCATTGAAAAGCAAAGAAGAAAAAGTACGGGCGGAACGGAATAGGGGGGGGGCAAGGGGGGGGTACAGAAGGAGTAAAGAAAAAATAATAAAAGGGAAAAGGGAAGACATTACAGAAGGGCTTTCTAGGGAATTCCATGAGGGAAACAGTCAACAGAAAAGGATGAAAACAAAACTTTTTCTAGGAGAGCCGGGCGCCAAGAAAGCGCAGGGATAAGGGAGGAAAAGTAAACCCTCAGGGCGCCCTCAAGGAAAAAAGGCTCAAACGAAGTTGGAGGCTGCTTTTGAAGAGTTGGGGGGGCGAACAAAATTTAAAACAAACATCGAGGAAAGGAATAGCCAGGATCAGGGATCGCCGAAAAGGATCGAGGCACATAAAAAGGTGCAAACAAAAAAAGGAGTTCGGATCGAGGTGCCTCGCCATTAAAAAAAAAAACCCTGGAAAAATGAGAAGAGCCGGAGAGCAGCTGGAAGGCTCACACAATAAAAAAGAAGAAAATGCAAGAAGGTGGAGAAGTCCTAATGAAGGGGGGGAGAAAAAACCAGAGAAATTCGAAAATGACAAAAGGAAAAAAAACACACTCATACTCAGGGACAGGGGAAAGGGGACGAGAATGGCGAGGGGAAATCAAGGTACATAATTCTGAAAAAAAGAAAAGTCAATTGAATATTGAGAAGATAGGGAAGATCAGGGGGAAGGAAGCATTGGGGGATAGGGATCAGAGAGAAGTTGTCAGAGAGGGGGGATATCAAATCCTACAATCTCAGAAATGGGCGAAGCGTACCAAAGGATCGCTTAACACAAGGGAGAAAAGCTCGAGGGGTGAGAGAGACATCAACTGGAAAAGGACAACCGGAGAAAAAAAGCTAGAAAAGGAGCTCGCAAGAAGCAAAAAACGGAAACAAATGAAGGCGCTCAGGAGAAATTTAAGTAAGGACGCGCTGGGGGGAGGAGTTAGGCGCGCGAGAAAAAAGAAAAAGGGCTAAAAAGGTCCAAAGCGTAGGGGGGGCGGAGGGAAACTCTCGAAAACAAAGAAACAGTACAAAGCGGCCAGCGAAATAAGAGAAAATTCGAAAAAGAGCTGATCACTTTAAAAGGGGGGGGCGGTTTCTGTGCAGAGGGGGAGGGAAGGGCACAAAAGAAACAAAGAGAGAGGGCGCCCATCAGGAGGCAGTCTCTCTACACCAAAAGAGTGGGGAAAAATGATAGAGGAGAAGGCGCCCTCGACGGGTGGGGACATTGAGCCTCGCGCGAAAAACGCGCGGTGACGCAGAAGTACAAAGGTGGAAGAAAAGCTGGGGAAAGGGGGCGGCGTGACGTTGCAGTTGCTTGCTCGTTATATAGGGGAGTTGGGGTGGCGAGTTCCAGAAACGCAGAAAAGGGGAAGGAAGGGCGGGGAAAGTTTGGAATGGGGAGGCGGGTTCGCCTCCTAGGAGAGCGATATTCCCAAGGAGTCCACCGTCATTAAATTGGCGATCGAAGAAACGCTTGGGGAGGAAGAGCTGCGGACTCAGGAGGGGGGAAGAGGGACAGGTCAGCGCCGTCCCTTATGAAAAAAGGAAAAGGGGTCTCAGAAGGGGGAATAACAATCGATTGTGCGAATCCTGGTCGGAGGTCCAGGGAACAGATCTGACTCGTACATAATATTGAACCGAAAAAGAACAGGAGAAGCTAGAAGGTTACCGATCAAATAGAAAAAACGAAAAGGCTCAAAGAAAAAGACGAGGCAAGGGCTTTTACGGAAAGAGAGTGCCTCTGTAAGAAGACTTCTAATCTTTGGAAGAGGGAAAAAGCCGCGCGTGCTGGACTGACGTTTGAAAAAATGGAGGGGAAGTTTCGCGTTCAGAAGGGGGTTGGGGGGCGGCGACCTCATCATCCTGAGAGCGCTTGCGAACGGGACTATTGAGAAAAAAGTCAACCACGCCGCCAAGGGAAGGAAACTAGGGGGACCAAGGGAAGCCGAGCGGGGAGAAAAGGCCGGACCGAAAAAAAGGGTAGGGGAAACTCGAGAAGGGAGGTTGAAAGAGTGGCTCAAGAGGGGGGGTTCAGTAAACTAAAATGAAAAAGCTGTTTAGGAGGATGTACTCCTTTTCCCGCGCCATCCTTTTGGGGAGGAGGTCTCAGAACAGGGGAAGATAGTCCTGGATAGAAGGGGAGCCTTGACGATTTGCGATAAGAATTAAAAGGTTGAGCCCTTTAAAGAAAAGAAAAGGGGAAAAGAACGCCTCTTGGGTCAAGTCGGGGAGGGTTTGCGTGGGAAGGGAACCTTTCAAGAACGGCCTTTAGGGAAAAGGAATCGGGAAAAGCCTCGGGAGGGGATGGTTGAGTGAATCATGACCTAAGTCTATGGTGGGCAGACATTTCGAGAGGATCCCGTCGACAAAAAGGTCAAGAACCATACGTGGCCCTGCTGGGAAGGGGAAGATCGTAAGACATGCGCAGGAAGGGCCGAAGGAAAGTTTAATCTTGATATAAGGGACCGTGTACGGAAGAAGGAAGGTTTTGACGAAAGAGGGGGGCCAGTGGCGCAGAGAACGCGAGGGACTTATCGCCTAAAGTCGAAAAGCCTCCTGGTACGTTCCGGGAGGGGAAATAAGGGGGGAGGGATTTATGCGGGGAAAAGGAGTGGGGGGGGGTCCCGCTCCAGATAGCAAGGATTCCCGAAGTTATGGGGGCGAGGCGCATAACAGGGTCAGGGGGGGAACAACATCCAATTTCTGGAGGAGGATAAAAAGAACCTTGGTTTGGAGGGCTTACAGGCCAGAGGGGAATCCGCAAAAGTCTGTCCGGTACTGACCCCTTACCAGGGGGGGATGAGAGGAAAACATTGTCCGCTCAAATGGGGAAAGTTGGGGAAGACATTGTAAGGGGGAAGCTGACCAGGGCTGGCACCAGGGAGGCGGGAAGGGCGATTTAAAAAAAGAATGGAAGAGGGGTAAAAAGCGGAGGGGTGTCTAAAAAAGATGGAAAACTGTTCAAAAGAGGGCTTTCATGGGTCTTGGAAAAGATGAGTTCCAAAAAAACGGAAAAGAGGACCCGCTGTTAACGGAAAAAAAAAAAACTACAGAAAGGACAAGAGAGCAAACCCTAACTAGCAGGAGGGGGGAGAGGGGTCAAAAGTTTCCCGGAATTAAGGGTTTACAAAACCCTCGGGACGAGAGGTCGAAATGGGTCCGCGGGAGAATTTAAAGAAAATCTGTCCCAAAAAAAGTCAGCTGAAACACAGCCGTCTATAGCGGAGCTCTACAACTCCAAAACGAGGTAAGGAAACAGAAAAAAGAAAAAAGACCACTGCGAGAATAGGCCGATCGCTCCCATGCTCTGGAGTCTGGCCGTCAAAACAAAGGCGAAAAGCCGAAGTCCAAGGCCGGGGAAGGGCCCCCAGAACGAAGGCCATGCAAATTTTAAAACATTTGCAGGAAAAAGAACTAAAGAATAGGGGGAAGAAATTTCGAACCCGGGCCAGGAAATATGGAAAAGTCGGTGAACTTTGGGACCCAGGTGAATTGAAACTGAAAGAAACAAGAACAAAGGGGAAGGAAGAGGCAATAAACTGTGGCGGGGCTAACTGGAAAGATTGAAAAAGAAGAAAGAAAGGGGGTAAAGGGAAGGGGGTTCTCAGAAAACGGACAATAGAGGAGGGCCAAGCGCGAGTCTTGAAAAAAAAGGTTGCCAGGAATGCAAATAGAGATGGCGGCATCAAGGAAAGGAAAGGGAACGTTCTATGAAGGGGGAGGAAGCTTCAAAGCCGGTCCCGCGATGGCGCGATAGGCAACCTTTTCGGTTGAGGAAGGACGGGTAAAGGGGGGGGGAGTTCGAGACTCGATCCTGGCCGGAGAAGCGGTTGACTGAAGCTAAAAGGCAGGCTTAACTCAGACTGGAAGGAGCCATAGAAAAAAAAAGGGAGGCGGTAGGGGGGGGGAATGTCCTACCAAAACCTTCAATCAGGGAGTTGGGAGGGGAGGAGAAGAGCGATGACGCTTCGGCCGGAGAAACTCTAAAGTGGGGAGAAATCGGAGAAGGGAAAAGGATTTCAAAAGGGAACAGCTGGTCACTAGAAGGCGAGTCTGTCAATCGCCTCTTCGAAGAGAAGAAAAAACGACGACCTGGACTCAGCCGGGTTCGGTAAGCACGGGGGCTCAAATCGTGAAACGAGAAAGACTAAAGGTTGGGTCTCAAAAAGGCTTGACTGATAAAGAAAGTCCGCGGAAGGAACCAGAAAAGGGAGCTCCAGGAAGCTTGGGGGCATTCTCAACTCGGGAAGTCTCAAGGGAAGGATCAATAACATGGAGGGCTAGACCGCCTTCCGGAAAACAAGGGGATTCAGAGATCACCCAAATATGGGAAGGGCTTTAGGGGAAATTTAGGACATAGAGGAAAAAAAGAAGGAGTACTTCCGAGGCTCTGAGAGGAAAGCTCAACACTGGATCAGGAAAAAAACCTACGAGGAAAAATCGACAAAGTAGGGGGGGAAAAAGGGGGTCGCAGGAAAAATTATCATATGTAGAGAAGAATCCGAAAGAGGAGACAGGCCCTACAACGCTTGCGAAAAACGTCCAGTCTCAACAGCGACGTAAGACTAAGAACGAAAAAATGCAACCTAAAAACCCCTTTCCAACGGGGCCCTAAAGCATGTAAGGAGGTCAAGAAGAATCAAAGTATCAAGGGGAAAACCTTAAAAAAAGAGAACTTCTCGGCGAGGGGGAAAAAGAAATATCAAGAAGGAAAAAAGCGAGGGGTCAAAGGAAAGCGCAAAATACGAAGTGGGCCACGAAGAAAAGACTAGTCTTTAGGAAATTGTCCAAGGCCACAAGCAAACACTCCTCAGAGGAGGGAAAGGAGTCGGGCTTCCTATAGAAGGGATCAAACAAGAGCATACGCTCTAAGAAAATATCGCCCGCAGCTTAAAGGGGGCAAAAATGCGTGAACTGCTAAGGAGGGGGGGGGGGCTAAAAAGATTCCTAAAAAGGGGGGTCAAGAATGTACAGGAGAAGGCCCGACCCAAAAGAGACCAAAAGGAACTCCAGAAAGGGTCAATCCCCTAAAGGAGTTCGGGAAAGAGGGTTTCGAGATAGCTGCTGTCACAAAAGAGGGAGGGACGCGGTCAAAAAAGAGCTTGAATTGCAGTACAAAGGGGGGAGTGGAGGAAAGCGGGTTGAGGAGGGGAAGGTCCTAAAAAAAAAAAAAAGACCAATATAACGCCGGTCTTGGAATAGCGCCAAAATCTGGGAAAGGGGGGGGGGAACAGAGATTTCAGAAAAGAAAAAATGGGAAATTCAGAGGAGAAGCGAAAGTGAAGGCGTATGAAGATCGTCTTTCATTTGGGATAAGGGACTTAAGTAGCAGGACCGAAAGGGCGCGGACTGGGTAGTAGTTCAAGGGAAAGGAATCAGAAGGGGACATTGTCTGGAGCTTAATGGGAAGGGATAAGGGGGAATACCACTCAAAAGGAGGGGGCTGGAAGAACGGTCACTTCCACCCAACGAGATCAATAAAAGATAGCAAGGGGAAAAAAAAAAAAATTATCGCATGATTACTCAAGTGTGAAAGGGGGGGAAGGAACGCTTAGAGGGCCATCTCGTTGGGACGGAAAAAATCTAGAAACCAGGAGGACATCCAGGAGGAAGAGACGGTAGAACGCGCTAACAAGTCCAAAAAGCTAGATTAAAAGAAAAATTATCAAAGAAGGGGCGCTTTCTGGAGTCGGGAGAAGGGAGCGACAACTAAAAGCGTGCGCAGAAGAAATCATCGTCAAGGGGTAAACTGAAACAAAAACCAAAAAAGGGGGAGTTCGGAAGGGATCCCCTTGTATTTCTCAGAAACTAGGCGGTCGTTTTGGTGAAGGGGTGAGAAAGCTTTCTCAGGAGGACTAAGAGCTCATAACGACCCGCGTTAAATAAGGGGGGGGGGGGACAACGAAAAAGGAAGTTCAAAGGGGGGGGGGAAGGTGTTCTGGGGGTCGGCTTGACAAGCGGTGGGGGTCGTGCTTCATGTAGGGGAGCTGGAGGAGGAACTGAAAGTCGAGGGAGCTAGGGGAGGGAAAAAAGCATTCTCAGGAGGGGAAAGTCATTAAAGGGGGCTCAAGGCGGCGATAGCAAAGGGAATTTGCTGAAGTTCACTGCGAGAAAGCCCGGGGTGGGAACGAGATAAGCTGGGGGGGAAAATCAAGGAACACCAGAAAGGGGGGAATCCCGGCTACTGGGGGAGGACAAGGAGGGAGTACCTGGAGGAATATACGAAAAAGAGAGGACTGATTAGAAAATAAGGAGCACCTCTAAAAAAATCGGAGTCGAAGGGGTGAAAATAAGGAGGCCGGGGGGGGGAGGTCT
>Ga0179593_1387114_pt1 | contig 14765 bp, 14 predicted proteins | sample CZODoug2_1_08_16_FD_185931 | JGI IMG/M metagenome (GOLD analysis project Ga0179593, IMG submission 185931) | Vadose zone soil fungal communities from Angelo Coast Range Reserve, California, USA - CZODoug2_1_08_16fungal (PacBio error correction) | ecosystem: Environmental > Terrestrial > Soil >...
TGTTGAAGAGATCAGGGCAAAAGAGAGAGTAGTGTTTATTATCATCGTCAATCGTCTGCTGTCAGTCAAAAAAAGGACGGACTTGGGTAAGCAGAGGGGATGGGCTCTTCCCTCTCCTGTCGCTGGAAAGAAAGACTAGAGGTCTGCCAAGTGAGAGTGAGAAAGGTCTTTCTTAACAGCTGAAGATCTGGACGGAGGGTTTTCATACAACCGATTGGATGGAACGCAGAGAAAGAGTCGTTACAAGAAAAGCAGGTAGGTTCGATGATCCTCAAAGAGAGAAAGAGATGGAGAAATGAGAGAGAAGCAGCAGGAAGCGATAGAGACCTCTAAAAGAATCAGAGACCAAACTGATTCAGAGCTACGACGACATAATCAACCCAACAAATTACAAGGTAATAATATAGATAACGCAAAACATGTCCGGCAACCGGAAAAAGGAGGTTCTCTTTTCATAGCGCAATGAATGATGAGGGGGAGGCGCGCCCAATTGGCACTGAATAAAGCTGGCTTGGAAGGTAGGGCAGATGAAAAGGAAGTTATGTCAGTCGACGGGATCTCGCTCACAGCGCGGTTGTTTCTCAGCAAAATCACCGGTAGGGTAAGGTAAGAACGTGATTCCCTCCGGAGAGAGTAGTGAAAAGAGGGAAACTTTGTTGTGGAAAACAAGAGAGTTAGATACACCTGAAGAACTGGGGGAGAAACAAATCAATGGAGGGGGAAAAGAATCCGGGGGGTGAGGATAAGCCAATCAGAAGAATCTGATTATCACAAGGGTCAAACTCACCCAAAGGATCCTAAGAGCTTTGAAAGGGAAAAAAAGAATCAAGCTGACCAAGAAACAAAAAATCCAAGAGAGACAGAAGATTGACTAGTACAATGCATAAACATTGACTAAAATTGGTCACAGAAAGAAGGAGATGAAAACCCACTCAGCGTAGCCTTTCGTCAGAGTCACCGCACCCAACCCAACCAAAAACAACAAAGAAAACAAAACACAAAAACCGTCCATCAACTCTTTATATTGGAATTGAGCTTAGAACAGCAGAACTAAAACTTGTAAGGAGGAGCTATCCCATAAAGAGGAAAAGAGATTACAAGGACACTGGAGATCGCATCAACAAGATCCATCAGAAAAAAGGCGTCTTCTAAAAAAATCACATAAAACGAAGGGGGGGGGTAGTGATGGAGGGGGGAAAGAAGGAGAGGCGATCGGAAAGAGCCGTAGGTTGGAACTAAACGAATTTGACACTATGTGGACGAGCAGAGGTGTTTCTAGTGGGGGGGGGGGGGGGGGTGGAAGGAGTGAGAGGGTGGGTGGGGGGAAGAGACTCCATCTTGTCATAGCAGGCGGGCACCCAACATCTGAATGGTCAGGGAGAAGCGTTAAGTCACAATTGTGAAGGGAAAGCTCTTCTTCATAATTAGGGGGAAAAAAAAAAAGCCAGAGAGAGATTTGTGAATCCGGAAGTTGCCGATAGGAAGGATTCAAGGAAAAAAGGGATATAGATCTCTCGAATGCCGACGGCTAGGCGGTGAAAGGGGGGGGGGAATGCGGGGAAGAAATAGAAAAACCTTGAATACGGGCAGGGGAATAATTCAGGAGCGAGACGAAGAGCGGTTCGCGTCAGGCAGAGGGTGTAAGGGGAGGTCTATAAGGTAGGGAGGATACATCTATAAGTCTGGGACGGAGGAGGAACAGAACCAAGGGGACGGGAGCCATTCTGTGAGCAACGTGGGGGGGGAGGCCATCTTGCGAGGACCGCTTCGCAAAAGGAGGCAAAGAAGAAGGCACGGGGAAAGCATGGCGGGAATATCTCACTAGGTCTTAGAGGGAAATCAGATTTCGGTCGAAGTCTCACTCATTGGGCAGGAGGGGAGCCAGGCCGAGTTCGAGAAAAGGAAATGCCGGGATGGAAAGGACGACTTCCGGGGAACTCTACCACACTCAAAAAGGATCAGCAGTGGAATGGCCTAACTCATGCTGACTTAGGGGATGAAAAAATAAGGAGGGGCATTGCGTGACTCGAAAAGGGGGATCGGACTATTGTTAAAAGCATGCTGAACAAGAAATAAAGTCCGACTAGTAAGTAAAAAAAAAAAAAAAAGGAAAGAACAGAAAGGGGGGGAAAAAAATCATTACTGCAAACGGTATCGGAAAGAAAAGAGATAAACTCGGGTTCTTCCGAAGAAGAAGCGCGAAGTTTGGGGTACGAACGGCTCGGGGCTCGACGATACCCCCCTATAATTACACCATCAGAAAAAGTAATCGGACGACAGGCGGCAAGTCCAATGGAAAGAACACACGATACGACGGGAGGGGGCTAGTAGCGAGCCGGAAGATACAAGCGGGGGGCCGGCTTAGAATGGCGAAAGGAAGTTTACGGGGAAAGTGGCCAATCTGGAACAAAAATTGCTCTAGGGCAGACAGTAAAGCTGAGGGAGGGGGGAGAAAAATGGGGAGAGTGGAAGGGAGGGGGTTCTCATATCAAGGAAAAAGTGTAAGAGTAGACAAAAAGGATAAAAGGGAGACGGATTAGGAATGGATGCGTCCGAATAAAAAGGGGGGGCCAGGAGAAGAAATAGGGGAGGAGGGCAGAGGAAGGCTAAACCGGGGACGTGGGGTCTGGCGTCGAGTGGTGATGTCAGGCCGCTTCGTAACTCTTGGGGACCGCACTGGAGGTGCAAGTTGTGAGGTGAGAAAGTAGTGTGTATGTGTGGTGCCAATATTAGAGGGGAATCACAGCCAAAAAAAAGGGTCATCGAACAATAAGGGGAAAAAGTGACCGCCGAGGGGGGTGGAGGGGGGGGACCTGGAAAGTGGCGGAATCCATTCTGGGTGAAAGAGGGTTAACACTATGAGATCGGAAAAATACTATCGCAAATCGGAGGACCTGCAATACTATACACGGTACAAAAGGGCTGTTGAGTACGAGAGTAAGAGACGGGGAAAATTTCGAGGCATATGGAAAAGGAAAGGCGATACCCTGAGCGAACGAAGCTACTGATGGACAAAAGTTCTTAAAAAGAGAATAGGTGTAGAATGGTAGGAAAAAGAAGCCGAGAAGACCGACGAAACGAGAAGGGAGCCGAAAGAGAAGTATTGAAAACTCCTCTATATGGGGGAAACAAGGAGCTCGTAGAACCAAGAGGGGTAAGATGGAACGACGGGAAAGGGAGGGTCTTTAAAAAGCGGAAGCGTTTTATCTGTACCGCGCGGCAGGCCCTGAGGGAGGGTCGGTGAAACTGGCCCGGCGGAAGGCAGTTTGGGAAGGGGGGGCTCTGGTGGGGTGGAAAAGAAAGGGTGGGGGGGTCTGGAGAGACGGCTCGCGGCCCCACGACTAAGTGACTCGTTCAGGGCGGAGTACGGAGGGGAAATGGCGCTATTATGACAGGCTATAGGGGCTCTGCAGGAGGGGGGGAATAGAATTTTAAAGAAAAAAAAGTAGAATCTTATTTGGCTGGAGACGAAGTGATGATGTTGCGTTCATCGAGAACGACGCGCTGAGTGAACGGTTATCCGGGTGCGTTTTCTCTTGGGCCTGAAGGGGAGTAAAATACCGAGAGGCGGAAAAAGTAGATGCCAGTCTGATACGTGACTCAAACGGAGGTTCGACGAATCAAGTGAATAGGACGAGATGTAGGAGGTGCATCAGAATTCGAAAGGATAGGGTCCTCGGTGAGTATAAACGAGGGGACTCATCTAGGAGGGGGAATGAGCCATCACGGAATCTCTCGAGGCCACGCAGGGGAAACTCGAAGAGCGGCAGAAGGTCAATAGCCAACCTGCTCTACGAAAATTCACTAAAAGAAGAAGGAGCTTTCTCTCCTGAAAATAGCGTAAGAAAAATTCAGGAGGGGGAGAGTACAACATTAGAACCAAAGTAAAAAAGCCAGGAGAGTCTGGTTGGGGGTATTTCAGGGTCGACTACATCAAGTTTAGATTGAGGGTAGTTGTCCATCTCTTCTTAGGCCTTGGGCAGACAAGGACTGATCACAAGAACGAGCGCGGGTTTCAATAGCAGAAGGGGAAGAGCCGATCCGATCGATGAAAGGCCTCGATAGAATTTAAAACTTCGAAGACCAAGCAATGCGTACATAAAACGTAAAAAAAGGGACTAGTCCATCACCGTCTTAAGCACTGTATGAGAAGGTGATATCTTCGAGACATAGGGAGAGGAGAAAACAACTCATCAAAATAACACCCGAGGAGATGTTTAAGAGGAAAAAAAAGACTTTGGAGGAAAAATTGGGGGAGGGAGAAAAGGGGAGAGAGGGGTTTCTGGGAAAGGAAAGAGGAAGATTGCGCAAGAAAGCTGGATGCATGCGATGAGCGTATCCACTGACAGAAGAGAAAGGAGGATTTCATCCGGGCCAGGGCTCCAGCGTCCATTCCTTCTTGTCATGAGCGAGATTTTCAACTTGGCGCAGGGCCAAGGTTTTATCAAAGGATGGGCGAGGTCACACGGGGCTTACACCGGTATTGTGAAGGCGAGAGTATGTATTGGAAGCTGCGAAGGGGCAGGGGGGGACCCATTCTTGAGGGACGGGGCACGGGAGAGGCACAAGACAGAGAGGGGGGTACGGGGTCGATCAAAGAAAAGCGGAAGGGGATTGAATTGAATCTGGGGGCATAGGGCTGTTTGACTGGCCCTCACTGCTGTGTCAAATCGCAACTCGAGGGGGTCCCACCAAACCAAAAAGTGAGAAAGGAAGAATCATCTCTACAGGAGGCGAGGAAGGGGAGATAGTCAACGAAAGAATGGATGCGGGTTGCTCAAAGGAGGGGGAGCGAAATGCAGTCTTCGTGTGAGAACCACCGTTTGGGAATAAGTTAGATGCATACCACCTAAAGGGTTATCCTCAGGGCTTAGGGAAACATAAAGGCATTTCTATCGCCCACGACCACGAGCGGGAGAGGAACGCCCGGAAAACCGGATAGTCTCAACACAAAAAAGAAAGATAGAGATGGGGCAGTAAAGGAAGACTCTCAAAGAGGTAGATGTCAAAGGATCTCCATGAAGTAAGGACTCCAAAAATGGGCTTATCACAAGGCGGAGGTGGTGAGGGAACTCGAAAATAACTTGCGTGGAAAAAAAACCGAGCAGTTCAAAAAAGATGTGTGACACCCTAATCCATGATGTAGGCCGATCTCTGGAGGGAAATCCGATATCTTTAGAGGAAGGGGTGGGGGTGGCGGGACAGTTAAGAGGGGAACAAGAAACGGCGACAGAGAAACCTCTGCCGATATCAAAAAAAAGTGCGTCAACTGGGGCTGTAGACATCAGGAAGAAGATTGGCCCGATCACAACCGAATCCTCAAACGGAAAAGGGCAATCGATTACCTCGCAGGCAGGAAATCAATGAAGAAACTAAAAAGGTTAAAAACGAAAACTATGAATATATATAACCTGCAAAATGGGGGGCAAAGGCTGTCATGAAAATCCGCACAATACCGAAAGGATGGCGGGCTGAGAGGAGAAAGAGGAATACATAAGAGAAGGGAATGGATCTGAAAGCCGCGACTCTCTTATAACAGTCTGAGACAATTGGATACGCAGAAAAGAGACGAGACTACACAAGAAACACGGAGATACGAGACCAATCAGCAAATCTCTGAGAGCACAAAGGGACAGATGTGTAGGAAAGGGTGAAGCCGGAATTTATATATAAGAAAAACTTCCTCCCGTCAAAAGGAAGGGGATTCAATGTTGTGTGGATCTTTTTGTAAGAAGACTCCACGGAAGAGGGGGAATAGCAGTGAAATGGCGGCTCAATCAAATGCCAAACGGAGAAATCAAGCGGTAATCCGGAAGGCATAGGAAAGAGCCTCTAGAGGAAAAATTTTTATGGGCCGAGGAGAGGACGCCTAGCATGTCCAGCCGCAGTTGCCGCTGCTCAGGGCGGGAGGAGGAAGGGTCAGGAAAAAAAAAGAGGGAAACCGACAGATGGGCAGATGTCAAGGCATGAGGGGCCAGATAGAGCATCAATGTTATAAGTATTTTGAGAGGAAGAGAAGAAAGAAGTGAATAAAGAGGCAGTTGAGGGTGGTGAGAAAGGCGTGATCAAAAAGTTTGCTGCTCAGTCTTGTACAATGCAAAAGGAGGGGAAATCGACACAAAAAAAAAAAAAAAAAACAAAAAAAAAAACCGAAAATAAAAAAAAAAAAAAAAAAAAAAAAAAAAAAAAAACAAAAACCAAAAAAAAAAAAAAATAATGAAAAAGATGTTGCATCTAAGCACTAGTAACGATACAACGGGTCGGAGGAAGTTACCATGCGCGCCGAAGAGGCAAACTACCTACAATGAGGAACTTTCATCCAGGGAGATAGGGAAAAATCTTCGCGATGGGGTAAACACCTCGGTGCATTGCAGCTATCAACTAGGGAGAAGAAGTCCCGGGGCGAGGCTCCATTCGGAATACAAATAGAAGGGGAGGGAAGAATATCGATCAAATCGAAAAGAGAAAGGGAGAAGACAGCGCGACTGCGAAGAAATCAAACCTTCTCATTGGATAAGACAAAGAAATAGAGAATAGACTTTTTAAAGTAACAGAAATAAGAACCTATCGTTTCGACACTAAAAGGTATGCAAACGAGCTCCTCTGGGGGTCCGACCGCACGGCACGGAGGGATGGGGGGACGCCGGTAGAGGGTAGATAATCGCCAAGTTACGTGAAAAGGCGCAAAATAAAAGAAGAAATTCGCCCACTGAGATCGTTCACGGATAACCCTACAAAAAAAAGAAGGTAGGTGCTTCTTAAAGTGCAAACAATGGCAGGGCACTCCTAGCACAAGCCTAAGATACTTAAAGGAGTCAGGACTACAGGGGTGAAGGTATAAGAACCGGACTTTGGAAGTTGGACATAAAGAGTGTCTGAAAGTGGCCAATTTAGGGAAGGTATTTAACTCTAGACTTTTGGCGAATGCGGCAGAGTGAGCGATGTAAAGGGAGGTCAAAAGAGGGGGTGAAAAACGAAAGAAAAGGTCAAATTATCGTAGAGGGGTCCAACTATTTCTTTGTACCGAAGGAAAACTGAGAGAAAAATCTCATCCATCAGGACGGCGGACGGATTGCAGAATCAAATTTGAGGGTTTTCCGAAAATCACCGAGTAATCACATCCATCACTTAGTAGGGGAAACAGGGGGCGAAAACGAAGGGGAATCTGACCTATAAAGGCGGTCGGGTACGGACTGGGGGGAGGAGACAAAGCATGAAAGACAATGTAACAACGAAGAGGGGAAAAGAAAGAGGAACAACAAAAATGTGAGCAGTCAATAGAATAAAAATCAGACACACAGATAAAACCACTGGGGAGGAAAAGAGGGATTTGGTAGAAGGATTACCGAGAAAAAAAAAGGAAGTGAGACGCAGGTGATCCAATTCGTGTGGGGGGTGAGAAGGAGAAACCCGCGATGCAAAGGCGGGAAATTCGAAATATTTACTCAGAAGGACAGGGGGGCCCAATACGTAAAGCGGGATTCTTTGGAGTCGGGTCAGAGAAAAGAAAAGAATAAGGTATCGGGGGGTGAAGGGAAGTCGGGAAGGAGGTCTAAAGAAAAGGGAAAAAAAAGTAGAACAAAAGGAAAAGGTTTACGGGAGTAGAACAGTCAGTTTGGCCAGGGGCTGGGGACGATAAGGGAAAAGTGAGGAAATCACAGGATACCCCTACTGGGGACGGAGACCACAAGACTTGGGGGTCTACGAAAACGACGAATTCGGTGTCAAATGTATCGGAGGTTAGCAGGGCAGGGGAACTAGGCAACTCACGTAAAAGGAGGCTAAAAAGGGGTAAAGGGGAGGAAAATGAAGCTCAAGCAGGCTGAAATCGATCAGGCTCGATCGGGGTCTGGTCAAGGACAATTGGAAGGATTCTAAGGTGTTGCGGCGGAGGGGGGTGGAAAAAACTAGGTTGTCTGGGGGGGTCGAGAAGAAGAGTCGTCGTAAACAAGCAACTGCCGTAAAAAGGCAAAGGACAAGGCGGGATAAGTTTGGCCATCTAAAGAGACACGAGATGGATTTAACGGAGAACATTTTAAAAAATGGGAATCGCGATCGGGGGAGGGGGGACAGGGATTGAGTAAGTAAGATACACAAGGGGCCAGGGGAGGGAGGGGTGTCGAGGAGAGGATCAGAAGTCCGTGAAGTTTGGACATCGCTCTCAGAGACCAGTGAAAGAAAGACGAACGACCAGAAACCGGTGAGCTCTGAGAAGGAAAAGAAAGAGAAAAGCGACGCCTACGATAGAGAAACCCAAAGAAAAAGTACTAGTGGGCAGGATGTGCACCGTAGGGAGAGGATCCCATCAATCGCAAAAGACGGAATAGTTGAGCGGAAAACTAAAAAGGAGGAGGGAAAGAAATTATCGAGGACAAAGAAAAGGGTGACCACAAACAGAAAAAATAAGGGGAAATATCGCCCGAACAGCCGACAAGCGAAAACTTCAAAAGAAGGCGAAGAAACAGAAAAAGGGACTGGGCTTCTCCTAGAAAACTGCGAAGAAAGGGAGGGATCTATCTGGCCAAACGGAGAGGTTACAGAAAGAGGCTTGGCAAGATGTCGATCAGCGTCTCCGCCTCACCATTTGCGCATGTGTACAAGGATTGATTTAAATCAGGGCAGAATCCTGGCGCCGGAAACTGAGAAAACATGGAAAAGAAAAGGGATCCTCCGAGGATAAGCAAGCCTAACGATCCGCATGATTTCCCTATTAGCCGCAAGGGGGAAGGGGACTAGGGCGAGGGGGGGAATTCTTCCAAACACGATCACCGAAAAAAAGTCAAGCACGGGAGCATGATACGTGGAATCCAGTAACGTGATTAAAAAAGGGGAAAAGGGGAAGAAAAATAACCACCGATAAGAACACCAAGAGGTAGAGGTGTAGAAGGCACTAACTGGGGGAGGAGGTTGATGAGAATCAAGTGGTGTATCTCGTGTGGTCTTCCGCTACTGGTTCGAGAAATTGGACCTAGGGGAGAGCTCAGGAAAGATCCCGGAGAAAGAATGATGGACGTGATTCACGAGTCGCCGGCAAACACGTCAAAGCCGGATATGGGCCGTTTTCCATTCAGGGAGAGGTCAGGAGACAGGTTTATCCAAATGATCCTAAAGAAGCTGACCTCAAAGAGAGTAAAAAAATGAAACCGTGATGTGAACATTCTAGGGAGCGGAGAGGGAGCGCAAAACAAACGCGGGGTCCGCCGCAAGGAAAACCCGACGGTATGCCTTGGGTTGAGATCAAGGCCTGGAACAATCGTCGCGAGACAGACACAGGGGAACGACACGGCTTGATATAAAGGGGCCTAGGGCATTATGAGCCGCGCATTCTCTTTGGCAACGCATGGGGGCAAACCACAAGTGGACGAAGGAGAAAAGAATCGGAGAAGCGTCGGAAGTATAGCCACAAAATAGGGGAGGGCGCAAAAAAAAGGAGAGCGAATCAAGGAAGGGGCACACGACGTTTGTAGTAGATCAAAGAAAACAGGGGAGCAGGAAGGGTGGGGGTGCGGGGTCTTAGTACCAGCATCAATGCGCGACGGAAGAATGCATCGAGAAAAAGAGGAACGGAGCATCTCGGGGAAAAAAAAACGAAAATAGAAACAAACAACGGAGGATGCCAAAGGATATATGAGGAGAGGCACAGGGCAAGAAGGAGACGAAAAAAGATAGGGTCGATAATAACAGGAGAATAACTAAGAAGGGAGAAAAGAACCTCACACGATCAAAGATCAAAGCTCGGTTGGGAGAAAAGGAATGCATAAAGAAAAGCACGGCTAGGTGAAAGCATAAACGTCAAAAAGAAAACTGACAATGTTTAGGGACACCAACCCTCTGCCTGAGTCGGGGTTGAAGGGGTGCCTAGCAGAGGGGGGAAACAGAGGTATGAAGCGGGGACACTTGATCCAAAAAAGGGGGGGAGATGGAATCCCCGCAACTCTTGCATCTAAAGGACACGTCTGAAGAATAATCGACAGCCTGTAGGGGTGTGGAGTGACTAGAATCGAAGAATCCCCCTCAAGACCTCACGAGCTAAGTCACGTCAATCGCGAGGAAAGAAAGGGAAATCGGATCAATGAATCTTCGCACTACACATCATTTGAAAATCACAGAACGAAGAGACTAGATAGTCACAAAGGGATAAACTTGGGTCAACGTCAAAAGAAGCGCTGAAAATCGTGAGTAAAAACCAACTCAGGCTGGCACTAATATCCTGCGAGAAGGAACCTTGAAAGAAGAGGTACGTAGGGAAATTGGAGGGACTTAACTCCTCAGAGAGAAGAGACGGGCTTCAAAGAAATCAAATCGTCCGTACAAAAGTCGGAAAAGGACAACCCGAGGAAGGGCAAAAACGAAAACCTAAGGGAAAAGCATCACAAGGGAAAAGGACTACGAGGATCAAGAAAGGAGATAAAAAAACGAGACAGGGGCTGTGCAGGGGACGGGGTTGGTAATCGACTGCTCTAGGTATCCTAAAAAATAAACAACTAATCCGGGATCCAGGGTTGAGGACCAAAGGTGATATACGAGAGCGTTGGTAATTATGATGAGGGGAAAGAGAGAGCAGGAGCGCGGGATGGGACCGACAGCAGGTCCACTGGTGGGGGGATAGGAGACAGGTTAAAAGCGGAATAAGAAGGGCTGATCGGAAGAAAAAACTTGAAAAGGTAGACTCGTATGCATATTGAGCACTTCAGGGTGGGAGATTGGGAAACAAGGCGGGAAAGGAGCGAGACGTATATTTTCAAAGACAAATCTAAAGCAAAATGGCGTGGAGAAAGGGAGCTGGTCAACTCTCACAAAGAAACTGAATAGGCTTAGGGAGGAATGGCATGTTCCGCCTTGATAGCAAAAAGGAAAAAGAAGTGGTCGACTGGGTGATCTGTCGAGAAGTACTTTTCTTAAGAGTCTTGGGTTTCGGTAAGAAAGTGATTGGGGCAGGAGCGTGTGAAGAAAAAAGGGGGCGATCATGGGTGGTACAAAAGCAAGGAGGGAAAAACGAACCAGGATGTGCTAATTCCGATGTAAGACGGGGGGTTCGAGTGCTACCGAAAAAGGGGGCCATAAAAAACAAGAAATGGGAAAAGAAGAAACAACTAAAACGACATGTTTAAGGACGGGGCATCCATAGCGTCCGTAGGGCGTTCGGAGGGAGCTGGGTTCTTCTACTAGCGAAGGTATAAAGGGGGGGGAGGGAAGGAACGGAAAAGGCGGCATCCGGAAAGAATAGAAAAACTACGGCGACCTCTATCCAACGCAGTGAAAAAATGGTCAGGGGCTGCGACCGGGATAACGATCAAAAAGATGGCAGGCGAACGAAATACGGAATCGACTGGGGTGAAAGGGCCATATACGAACAGGAAAGAAATTTCAGTCGAAGGCAAAACGTCTCCCGCAGGGAGTGAGGATCGCCCAGGTAGCGAGGATCTGGTGCTAAGATGGGAGCCAGGCGAGACAAGGACGCCTTAAGAGCTAAGCCAGACCCGCCAAATTCTCCTACCCTAGCACGCGAGCTCAGGCCACGTTAAATTGGCAAAAGATTAAAAGAGCGGAAAACAAAGCAAAAGTGGGGAAACTTGGAACGAGGATAATCGCTCAAGGGAGCCGTGTGACGGGAAAGTTTGTCAAACAAATCTTGGATAGACAGAGAAATCTCTCAGGTGGAAAAAAGGGGAGAGGAGGGTCAAATACTGCAAGGGTGCGAAAGCTGCGAGGGGAAGGAAGAAGGGAGGTGATTGTCTAAAATAGATCATGATTCGAGGGGGGGACCCAAGAGGAGAGCGGTAAGGGAGTTCGACGAGGGAGGGGCCCTAAATGGTGCAGGGGTATAGATGTAGGGCGGGAAAAAAAGGTACATTAAATCAAGTGGTAAATCTGAAAATATCATGCGGGATGGTTCCAGGAAAAGCGAATGACGTCCACGGGCAGGGGGAAGGAGTTTGAACCCGGATCCTTAACGGCGAACTAGCAATCGCCCTCTGAAAGCTTGTCTCGCAAGTGGGCGCTAGCACACGGGGACAACTAATGAGAAGGGTCCAAGAGCCGGGGATCACCGACAACAGGGCGCGGTCTAACTCTCTCACCTAAAAAGCGGGGGGTCGGCTATACACTATAGCATTACGGGAGAGTTGTGAAGGGATATTTAGTTAAGTGGGACGGGTGGTAGGGATCCTACGACTAGTTTTTTAATCCACTCTAAAAAAACTTCAAAGCGAGAAAATCTTTTAAGCTTACTTGAAAAAGGAAAAAAAAAAAAAAATCGGGAGGGGGGGGAAGGGGGCTATCGACAGGCCTTCACATCTTGAGTCAACTGGGGTTGAATCGCGGCAAATTAGAAGGAATCCCGCAAGATTCAAAGAAAACTCGGGGGGTCCGTTAGTAGATCTCCATGTGGAAAGGATGGAATAAAGGACCGGTTACTTTAGAGATCCCGACTCAAAAAAGAAAAAGCGCCAAGAAATAAGTTGTGGGAAAAACTGCCTAGAAGGGAAAGTAATAAGGAGAGCCAAGAGAGGGGGTAAGATGTAAACGTCACGAGAATCACTTTACGACCTCAGGATACTCGGACTTCTATGAGAAGTGGGATCAGCGAAAGAAGGCCGCTAGAAAGAGGGGGTCGGGTTTGCCTGAGAGATCTAAATGGGTGGAGGCGCTGGGTATACGTGGGGCGGATATGAAAGAACGGGCTACGAGACACAAAAGAAGGACGACCGGTCCCGCTTCGACTGAAGGAACTCAAGAGCTTATATAGTCAGCGTTGGAGAGAAGAATGCGTATGAGGTGACATTGAAACAACGTCTGAGTCGAAAATCTTGGTGCGGGAGGTGACGTGACGTCAATCGGGAGATCTCAGGAGGAGGATACCGTTAGTTTATCCTGGATGGGCGAGGAGCAAACCGGTCGAGGAAAGGCGAGAGAAGACCAGAGAGCCGCGAGAAGGCCGCCATCGGTATCGTTCGGTCGAAAAAAAAAAGGCCTAACCACTAGCGACCGCAATAGAAGAAATGGCAGCAAGACTACAAGAGAGTTTGCGGTGACGGAGAAACTCATGTAGACCGAGGTAATCATAACCTGGGGACCTGAAAGGCATCCAAATCAGGCGCGGAACAAAAAGGGTCGCGGACCCCGACAAACGCCACGATGCGGAAAGCGGAAAGAAAAAAAAGAGAATACCCACTTCAAAATCCGCGGGCAGAACGGAACAGGTGGCGGAAGCCGACTCACACCGATCAAAAAGATCATTCGGACTCTAGAGGAACCAGGTAGGGAAAGGAAAAAAAAATAGGAGGAGGGCGAGCACTTTTTGGCGAAACTCATGTGGGGAGGCTCTAAATAGAAGCGGCAGCGGGGAATGCGAAAAACTGGGGGAAGGAGAAAAGTCCGAAGGCTTTTCTCAATTGAAAAGGGAAAGAGCTGATCCAGACGCAGTTCCAAGACCTCTTTAGCCTCAGTCACAACAGGAAAGGACTCAAACGATTGAGAGCTCAAAAAACCACCGGAAACCACAAAAAACCATCACCGCGGCATTATGCAACGGGCAGAAAGGAGGGGTATTTCACAAAACAAACAACACAGAAACAAAAAAAAAACAACTTACGCATCGGAGTCGCACCGCGCATCAAAAAACATCTTTTCTACTGTGGGGGGGGGAGCAAAGACTTGCTGATTGGGGATGCGGAAAGGGGGGTAGGGAGGTGGGGAGGGAGGAGAAGGGGAATATAATCTGATATCATGAAAATCACACTCCGAGGAGGGGGGAGTAAGAAAGGAAAGCAGACGGGAGGCGACCTAAGGACGCTAGCTAAAAGGAAAAAAAAGCCAGAAGTGTCGTTGGGGAAATTGGGGGAAGGTCTGGGAGGAGTTTCCAATTGCAAGTGTTCCTCAGAAGCTCGGCTTTGAACCACTCCCGGCTTGTTAACGTACGGGATTGCACGCTAAATGGGAAAGGGGGGGGAAAGGGGAAGTGGTTGAGGCCAAGTTGAGAGGCCGACAGGCGGGAAGTCGCAGTCACAAGTGTCAAAGACGGGAGATACAGGAGAGGGTTGCTGTTTCTCTGCAACGAGGGAAAGAGCAACAAACTGGCGGAACACCACCCAGTGGAATGGAAACGATCTCGTATGGCAAGAATCGGACTTACCTAAAACGACATGATTGGGGGTCAAAAAAATTTGGGGGAAAAAAAAATAAAAGAAGCAGGAGAGGGGTGGGGGGTGGGGGGTCCCTACCTTGTGTTATGTTGTCACATCGACGAATCATGTATCAGCAGGGGGTGACCTTGCAAAGACCTGGCTGAAAGCCCTCGACCTCAAAGGAGAAGGAAAAGGGGCACAGCGAGATAGAGCGTAGGCCCAAAAAAAAGTAGTGAAAAAAGAGAGCGCTTCGAAAATGGCTCACGCGTAAAGGCAGATCAAAAACATGATGCTACGAACAACTCACCATTAGGGGGCCAGACTACAGTTGTTCTTACAAAGGGCGACCTCAAGGTCTGTGGTGAAAAGAAAACGGATGCTGCCAAAATCTGGGTGCAAAAAAGAAATGAGCTCGAAGTCCGACGCGCCTCCAGGAGATCTCAAATCAGAGGTCCCACAGGTGGGACCACTCACGAGTTGCGGGCGGGCCCAAGAACGAGGAAGGGGATCAAAAAGAAAACTGAGGGAAGATTAAAAAAACCTCCGCTCATGGGGAAAGAGCGAGGAGAGGTGGGAAAACAAACAACCGTCAGCGTCCTCAAGAAATACTGCAATCAGGGGAGGGGAACGGAGAGGGAC
>Ga0179593_1430145_pt1 | contig 14765 bp, 26 predicted proteins | sample CZODoug2_1_08_16_FD_185931 | JGI IMG/M metagenome (GOLD analysis project Ga0179593, IMG submission 185931) | Vadose zone soil fungal communities from Angelo Coast Range Reserve, California, USA - CZODoug2_1_08_16fungal (PacBio error correction) | ecosystem: Environmental > Terrestrial > Soil >...
AAAGCAAGCTGACGGGTTTAGGGTCGGCGGGGGGGGGGGGAATGATATATAAAAACGAGTAAGGTGGTCGTGCAAAGAACTCACTTCAAGGGTGAATGCAATGCTCTTCGGAGGTGACCGGTCGAAATGTAGAGAAGGGAGAATATTTCTAAGAGGCAGAGCTGAAAAGCAGTATGTCGGGGGGGGGGGGGGGAAAACGCATCTCCATCGAGTGTACTGAGAGATTGGAGGTTCAAAGCGCATGTTATAACTGTAATAGGGGTCAATAACCTGGGGGTGCCTCTGCAAAGTATCAAGACGAAGAGGGGTGGGGGGGGGGGGGCGGTCTGGTGCAATAGGGGAATGCATGGGGCTCATTTTGCGGCTCTTTAGCAGGTCTGAGATCTCGTAGAAGTAATGCAACTTGTTTCGGGGGGGGGGGGGGGGGGGGGTAAAAATACCGCAGTAAAGAAAGTGGAAGAAAAGATTGTCATCGAAGGCTAGAAAATGTCGTCGTTGGGCGCTAAATGGGGACGTTCGCGGGCCCACGCGAAAGGCGTGCTCACGCACTGGAAAGGGGAAGAAGGGGGGAAAAAGAGGCGTCTCTGCTCAACTCTTGAGTTCGTTAAAAGGGAATGTGGGCACACGGCTTGCAAGACTTGGGGCTCTGTGGGGGGGGAGTATGGAACGAACGCTTGGCAGAAAGGATTAATTGCCGTCACGGTGCATAATGCCAGCACACGGTCTGAAAAAAGGAAAACAAGAACGTAAGCTATACGGAGACGCAAGAAAGGACGCCTGAAAAGTTGCTAAACATTTACTGGATCGGCGTATAACGGGGGCTTGAATCAAAGGGGGGGGATAAAGTCCACACCGCCGTCACTTGGGGAATTGGGGGTGGCAAGCAGGGGACCACGATGGGAAAGGTTAGGTGGGACTGGCAGCCCAAATCCGTTAAAACCGGGGAGCATCCAAAGCGATGAAGCGATGGTAGGGACTAACAGGAAGACGTGAGGCGTTGAAGCCGGGGGAGTAAGCAGGATGAAGGAAACTAAAAAGGGGCTTGCAAATAGGGCGACGAGGGCACCTGAATGCAGGTGCAGGGGGCTAAGTTTGCTTGCGGACAAACTGGGCGACGGAGAAAACGGCGATCGGGGCGGGAATGAAGTTCGTCGAGTACTAAAGAGAAGGGCGTGGGACGTATCGTACAAGGGGGAAAAAGTACTTTTGCTGACATTGGTAATAACAAAAAAAAGGAAGGCAAAATCGTGAGGGGTAGTGGACATAGAAATGGTCTCACGGGATTGACGGAAAATGGAGCAGGCTCTGCCTTGGCAAGAGCTTAAACCGGGGAAAAAACGTCGAGGCGCGGGACAAATCGAAGGTGCAAGTTCTAATGGGGAGCAGAAAAGCGGGGTTACGGCGCCGATGAAGAGGGGAAAGAAAAAAATATAAGACGATTGAGCGATAGTAACACTGGAGGCTTATTCCGAAGAAGTGCTGGTATCATCTTGCTAGCTCATAGAAAGAACGGAATCGTGGGGCACGGGGGCGTACTAATGAGGGCACGAGCGGGAAGGTCACAATCAAAAAAAGAATTGAAGAGCGGAACTCTAGGGGACGCTGGGTCGGGGGGGGAAAGGACGAAAGCATGGACGTAGACGCCGAGAGGAAAACCTTTCCAAGGGAAGTCAAGTATCAAACACGAAAAAAAAAAAAAAAAAAAAAAAAAAAAAAAAAAAAAAAAAAAAAAAAAAAAGGAGGGACGAATCTGCAAGGGAACGGTTTGCGAAACTCATTGAGAATGGGCGTTAAATCGGACCAGAAGGGGGAGCGACTGGGGGTCGATCGCAGGGGAGTAGTAAAAGGGGTGCAACAGTTTGCTGCCGGAGGGGTGGGGGGTGTAAACAACTTGAGATCGCAGGATTGCTGACAAAAGGGGGGACTCAATGGTTGGAAACAAATTTAACGCATCGCACGAAAGCGCGGGACTGTGGGGAGAGGGAAAAATGCGAGATGCTGTGGGACGAAGGACTGCGGGGAATAAAGGCCACATTGGGATATTGGGGATGGTGGATAATCTTCGATCGGGTCTGGACGCGAGGGAACGAACAACGTCAGGCGGGGCTTCAGGACGAAAGGACTTAGGCGGCGCGGGCATGACAGGATGTAAAAGGTGACAATTGCGAAAAGAAGCCCTCTTTCGGTGAAGGGGGGGGGGAAACCGTGAAAGGCGCGGTTTGGTCTGCGGGAAGATCCTTGTCGAATCGGTTTCGAAGGAAAACGATGCACGCAAAGAGGGGCCAGCGGCAAAAAAAAAGGGAACAGGGGAGGAAAGTGACAAAGCGGCCTCCGAAGCGGGGTTTATACACGATATTCAATAGGGTCCCTACTTAAAGGCAACTTCGCAGCGTAGATACGCAAATGCTCAGAAAGCGGTTGAAGGGGCGGTTCAAGGCATAAGAAAGGGCAGAGAAAAACACGAAACATGGCTGGTGGAGACGGGTAATTGGGTGTGCGTGTGCGTGGAGTAGCGATAACGGTGAGCAGAATTCTCCAAAAAAGCGGAAAGAACAGGCTGAAAAAGAAAAAGACAGACGTCGAGGGAGAGGTGGGGAGGAAATTAGGGCCCGGAATGTGCGGTGTCAGGAATTGGCAAGTCATGGAACCAGGTCCGAACGGCAGAGTAGGGGTCGGCGGAAGCACGACAATTCAATAAAACAAAAATAGTAAAAGGACAATCATGAATGCTGCAAAAAGCCAACGAAGGCGAACGCAGAGAGGGAAGTTGGTCGGGGAGGGGGGGGTATTAAAGGATTTTTTTGAGAATGGGCTAAGGGGTGCTTGAGGGCGTGCTAATATCGGAAGAAAAAGGCAGCATAGCAAACGGAAGAGAGAGGATCCCACTTTGATTCTAGCAATCTGGCCTGCGACGTGGGCGGCAATCTAACTGACAAAAAGAAAATGAGAGAAAAAGGGGGGGGTGAGGACTCTGAGAGGGGGCGAAGCTGGGGGAGCGTATCAACTGTGTGCCCTAGGGTAGTCGTCTTAAACGTTGGGCACCGGTCCCGGTGAGCTTGACTAATCAAAAGGGTAGCAGTTCCGAGCCGGGGAAGGAGAAAAAAAAATCCGGGGCAAGATCCGGCAAACGGCACGCGATTAAAAAATATCGCAGTTCGAAATTCAGGGGCAGAGGAATGGGTACGGGCATGAGGGAGGGAATCGTTTATCGGCATACCAGAGCAGAGGGGAAGTAAAAAAGCAGGAAACAAAAATGCGGCTCGTAGCAGGGCGGATCAGGGGTTGTCCTGAACAAGTGCTCTAACAACATCGGTATCTGGCCTATCGGAAGCGGCTGCGTGGGGTGCATAGTTATGCGGTAAAACGCACTTGTGCAAAAAGTGTATCCAAAAAAAGGGAAATTCAAGGCGAAAATTCCGGCTGAATTGGGGTCGGCTACTGCAGGCGGCAGAAAATCGCGTCACGTAAAACATTCTCTTATACAGATGAGTCGAGCAGTAAGACCTGTAGGATGAGAACAGGCCTCCCATCCGGTTCAGCGGGGGAGAGGAGATCGGTCAAGTCTAAGAAGAAGATAATGATCACTTTGCTTCTAGACTGTGATCTAAGCGGGTGCGGTCTTAAAAAAAAAGTTGTAGTCGTGACGGACAGCGCGCGTGAGGCCGTTCATCACGGGGGGAAAGAGGATTGGAAAAACTGTTGAGGAGATAAAAAATACGCAGATCCGCATATTCTCAAGGGCTCCAGTAAGCGTCAATTTCAACTCTAAAAAAATGGCCTGTCGCCACGTGTCTAAGCCTGGAGGGAAAGAGGGACTGGGGCAACTGGACAAGGACAATACTTCTTCTAAAATTCGCTTCGATCAACTAAAATAGAATCTCGACTGCGGCATCGTGAAGTACCGCGATACGACTATGGTGGGAAAACGCGTAAAAAGATGGGGCGGCATTCTTAGAATGCAAACGCAGGATATGCGAAAATTTAATGGCAATCAATGGCCGGCATAACGTCGGCCTCATTGGGGTCAGGGGGGGGGGGGGATGAATGGGAAGAGACACGATGGAAAAAGAAAGAAGGGAATCTGCCGCACAATTGCCACCCTGCGGGGGAGATAAAAAGTGAATGGGTGTATCGGGAACTTTGGAAAGATATGTAGGGGACCTAGCTATGAAATCAATCGGCTGGTGGGAAAAACAGTGGGCGCGGTAAAACTTCTCTGAAGGGAAGGAAAGCATACCAGGTGAAAGTTATAAAATCGAGTTGCTGAGGGCAAGGGGAAGGAAAAAGGGGATCGAGGTACTATTGAAATGAAAGGCTTTGCTAATTTACGGGGGTTAAACCGGCGAACTATTGGGGTCCTGAAACTCGTCATCGACTTAGCCTATGATGTGGCTCGAATGGGGGCCTGAGGCGGGGACCCGGGCTTCATAGATTGATGACTAATTGAACTGGACTTCAAAACATTAAAAACGTGCCAAAATACCAGATCGGTGGGCAATTCGAGGAGGAATTCTATCTAACTCTTAAAAAAATCACGGCCGTAAAATATGAAAAGACAACTGGCAATATCAAGGGATGAGAGATGAAGCGACTTAAAGGGGTAAAAAGGTCTTGGGTGCAAGAATTTCATGGGCTGCCGAGTGGGAGTGGTCGGGAAACACTGCAATGGCGTGACGGAACGTCTCATGATGAAAATGGAAAAAAAGCTCGGAGAGGCAAGGAGGGGGGAAGGAGGAAGGGGGGGTAAGCATGAAGCCAGAATTACTGTCTCAAAAGACTGTACTGGTGGTTCTCGAGTGGCAAAAATTCACACAGGTGACGAACAGTGGAGGGGGGATTAATGAAGGACATGGTGTCACAGAAGGTTTGAATAGGTTACGGGGAAGCACCCCACACGCGGAGGGGAAAGGTCCTTAGAAATGGTCATTAATATGAAATGGCAGCACAAAGTAGGTCAAAAGATCAAATGATCGGGAAGGCGCAGAGAAAGGGATAGGGGGACAGGGGACTTAAAAGGGGAGGGGGCGGGGGCGGACTTATTTAGTAAAGGAGTGTGCGGGGGGGGTGCAAGCCCGCGGAATTAGGGTTGGGATGGGGGAAACGGAGAATGCGGTAGGCAAGGGGGATGGAAGCAGGAAATATCAGCGGTTCAAGTCGCGGGGAATTCGGCCCGGTGCCGGGCCCGCCCCTCGCACGCATGATTAGAAGGACAGAGAGGAAAAACTCACGTGAAAGTCAAAAAAAAGTGGGGGGACAGGGAAGGGAGAAAAAGAGGGGGGGGGGAAGTTCGTTGGTCGCTAGTCTGGCCAAGGTAAGAAACGGTTTCTGACAAATACTTTAACTTATGACAAAAGACGGGGAGGTTCATACTGGGGGGTGAAAGGGCCGACGCAGGGAACACGGAGCAAGGAGATAGCGGCTGGTCTGTCATCATATCAGGCAATAGCAAAAAAAGTCATATTAGGGGCAAAGAAGGAGAAACAAAAAAGGCAGACGGCGGCGAGAAAACTTGAGGGGGGGGGGCAGATGGAAAATCTCGCCGGGCGAATCGAAAAAACGGCACCGTCAAAGTGCAAGGAAAAAATCAAAAAAAAACAGTAACAGTAGGGAAAGAAAAGACGGGGAGTACACTAATCCGGTATATACTAGCGCCAAGGGGGTTTCGAAAGCTACAAACAATGGGGCGAAGGGGAAACGACAGAGGAGCGAAGGGAAAAAATGAAAAAAGAGGGGGAAAGAAAAGGAAAAGTTAATTGCATGAAAACGAAAAAGCATTTGTGACTCTTGGGGAGGGATACTCGAGAAACGAATGTCAAGAAACAAATCGGGGAGGAGGAATAAAAGGAACAAAAAGGAACACGAAGAAGGCAGGGGTTTGTCTCTTTAAAAGCACTAAAATGTGGGGCAACCAGAGCAGTTTCGGGACCATGCGACTCTTCATGTGCAATGGGGGCGTTCCGGCAGGAGGAAAAGGTGAGCGATGAGGTTCGTTAAAACAAAGGCAGAACCGTATAAAAAAATTGGGATGCAAAAAATATAAAACGGTTGAAACAAGGTCTGTTGGGAAGGCCGCACTTAATGGGCACCGGCTTGTATCGCTGTGTGCTCAGACCATGCTCAGATGGAAGCAAAGGGAAGTGGCACTGTGCAAAATAACTAATGTTAGAAGGTTGAAAACCTAGGTGAAAAAAAGCCAATTAAGTCGCAGAAAAAAAGCGATAGCCAGGGGAAGAAAGGTACCCTAGTCAAATTGGAAGAAAATATTTGGACTAGATGGGGGGGGGAAAAACAATATGTCCAGTTTGTCTAGGATCCTACGAAATGAAACTATGAAAAGTCGGCAAAAAGCTGACGGAGAAGTACGTGTGGAAAAGTAGCTTAGAAAAGAATGCGTGGGGGGGATAAGGTATATGCAAGTGGGCTTTATGACAAGGGTAAAGGATAGGTACAAAAACGTGAAGGAAAAAAAGAGGCAGGTGTGGGAAAAACCGGGAAACCCAGAGTAGGTGGAGTACTGCACCTGTGGCCGGGGGTGCAAAGTCTATGGCCTGATCTTCATATTCAGAGAAAAAAACAATAAAAGTCAAGGGAGGAAAAAGTGACCGAGACGATGTCGGAAAACTTCCAAAGGGCATTGTCCTTGTGGGGATTCGGCGGCAATAGGTAAAAGGGGTGAGTCGCCAATTCACGGGGGAACGAGAGCGAGGAAACGCAAAAAAAGGTGACGAGGTAAATAAACACTGCTATCCATGGCATGTGAAAGGGGGAAAAGATTAATGACTCAGCACCGGGCTTGCCTAATTAGATAGAGAAGTGGGGGGGCGAAAGGAAGGTGCAAAAGGGGGGTCAAGTTGGGAGCTGGTAGGAAAAGGAAATGGCGCTTATTGTCGGCATAGAGCGAACCGGGAATGTAGGGGTAAAGTATTCTACTATCACGGTGGCACATGGGAAAAAGAATCTGTGGTCGAACGAAAAGGGGAACTACAAAGTAGGCATGAATGGTAATACGGACGAGAGAAAAGGGGCACCGATCGGGGATGGGGGAAAAAACTAAAGGTTCGCGGACAAACGGAGAACGAAACAGGGTGTAATCTAGGGGGGTGGGTGGAAAAGCCGATCGAGGCGCCCGGGGCCAGTTCAATCAAAAAGAAGGTCAATTCTCAAGGAAGAATTATGTGCGGGGAAAGAGGAAAAAAAAATATCGGAGGAGAGGAGAAAGCTACTCAAACTCTTAAAAAAACAAGTAAGAAATGGGGGATAACGGCGGGCGAAGGGAATCTGGAAAAAGGGGCGTATCAAGGGAGGAATATGGTCTGGGGAAGCCTGAATTCAACTTGCTGGTGACCTCTTCTACTAGGAATTCGGGGGGCACAGCGTTTCTGACTAAAAGTGGTCCAAGTGGGTCGGAAGACACTATGAAGGGTAGTGGGAGAAAGTGCCGGGGGAGAAAGATGGAAAAGTACGAGAAAATAGTTTCACAACGGCACTTATGTTCTTAAGATTTAAGCAATCAAAGCGGCGACGAGTAATGTTGAAAACGGGGTAAAAGCAGTGATTGGGTCTCTCGCGGATCTGCAAAAGGTGGTTAGAGTAGCCTCAATTTTTGAAAAGAAGGAGTAGCCCGGTCATGACGGATCAGCGATGTCTTCGAGATTGGTTCTGGGGAAGGAAGGCAATAGCGAAGCTGGCTTCTCTGGGTCAAAAAAGGGGGGGGGGGCGGACGGGGAAAGGGACAAGACCAGAAAAGGCAGTGAAAAGGGAAAAAGAGAGGGGGGCAATGGAAAATAGTTATGGAGGGAAACTCAAGGAGGAAAGCGAAAATTCGGCGTTTTCAGCAAACGCGATCGTAATCGTCAAAAAAAGTTTTCGGAACGAACGATGAGACTCAGTCGGCGGATAAGGCAAAATATCTAAGATAGGGCAAAAAAGGGGACCAGGTAAAGTGTCGTGCTGCACGAAAGGGGGAGGCTGGGTTGGTAGAGAGGATAGAAATCTCAACCGGTTGGTTGCTTAACGATCTATGGAAACAAGTACGTGACAGCGGCCAAAACTGCCGGATCTGCGGGGAGGGGTGTCGGGAGGAAGAGAAAAAAAGGGAGGAAAAAATGGAGGGTCAGCGAGCCGGCAGCCTTATGGATTTCTGGGGGAAATCTTCATAGCGGCGTAGCGGATACGTGCCTCTATTCGAGTGTGGGCAGCAAACAGAGTCCGGTTCGCAGATAGGAAAGTGAGCTGTGGGGAATGAAGGTTAAGAGGGGAGGGGGAGTAGGGGCCGATAACGTAAGGACCGAATTTCTCTGGGATCGCGTTCATTTCGTCGGCAGTCTACAAACGGTCACTGAGGTCAGAACGTCGGACGGAATAGTTGGACGGACGGTCTCTCGTGTTGGGGGGCGCCGGGAGCAGTGAAAGGATGGAAATGAAAGATGAGCGAAGGAGGAGTGTCGTTGTCTAATTATGAAAGGTAGGCGCAAAAAAAAGGACACTAGAGCCTGACGGTCTAATATGAGGGAGTGCTTTCCTCAAGGTGCAGAAGCTCTGAAGCGTATTGCGAACTGGACATTTGAGAATGAAGGGGGATTAGGAGGAAAGGCTAGGAGTGGAAAAAGACGGATTCTGGGGCTCGAAAAAAAAAATAAAACCGAGGGGTAGGAAAATTGAAGCAAGGGTAGTGAAAGTCTCTTATGCACCAACATGCAGTAGTAAATAATCGTTGGACTCTGCTCACAAGCGGACTGACAAAGTTGAAGAGCATTGGGGAAATGAACAAGTTGATTAAAAGGGAATTTTCTAGTTCCGGTTTCGACATGGCTGAGCGGGAACGCAATGTAAGGGGCGCCTTGCCGGGCGAAGCTCTGCAAGGCAGCATTGGCACAAGGCAAAGAAGAGGAAATAAGGAGCACCGTGAGACTAGCATTGGGATCGAATGGGCCGATAAAGGAAATTGAAATCAAAAATCTTTCATAATGTGCAAAGCTATAAACTAGAATTGGCCTTGAAAGGAACACGGTCAGGAAAAAGAGAGAAAAACCGAATGCCATGATCAAAGCATATGACGCGACGCTATAGTTGTGTTAACGCCCGGCTTCACAACAGCTTGTTGTGCTGTGTGCCTCACAGGTCAGGGAGGAAAAAAAAAAATATACCTGTAGAGGGGGGGCAAGGTGGAGAAGGAAGCTTGGGTGGGAAACAGCTTGTGGAAGCAAAAGCCGCAATATTCACCGGCTAAGGATTCAGACGATGCTGCTGGCTGTGGGGGCCGGCTGGTAGCAATTGTAGGCGTCAAGTCGGGGGGTTCGAACAAGTGGAAAGTTGCTAGGAAGCTCAGTCCCCGGGCAGGAAGGGGGGAAAAAGAAAGACTGGCAAACTTTAGCGGGGCTATTCTCATGACGGTTAGAACACAAACGACTTCATTCAGTATGGGACGCAGGGGTAGCGTCAAGTCAGTAGGAAGGGTACTCAGTGAAAGGGACCGAGGGGGGTCGTAATTTAGGGGCTGAAAGGGCCGTGAAACGGAAAATGTAAGCGAAAAAAAAGGCAGTAATCATCTTTGTCTACCTAGACCCCATATGGGGCCGGGAGCGCAGTCCGCTTGCACGTGACAAATAACAGCTCACTAGCAGGAGTGCGGAAAAGAAAACTTCCGCGCTTCGGTATGGCGGGGGAAGCTGTTTCATAGAAAGCGTCAAGCAGGCAATCCTTCGTCCCTGCAGAAAACACCAGACGCCTAGGGGGGGAGGAAAACAAAGATAGACGTCAGGAGGAAAAAGGAGAAAAAGTTTGTGGGAAATAACTGATAAAGGAGCTGTCATGATAAATGGTTCGAGTCATACTCTAAAAGCCTGAAGTACAAGGGAAAATGTGGACACATATCAGTAGGGTGTTAAGATGACGAGATTGATCTCAGACAAACGAACGGCACGGTGGGCCTAGGCAAAAGGATATTGTCATCAACATTAACGGAATGGGTCTATGTTTCCACCGTAAATCAAGGGGCGGGAGATCCAAAGGGCTTCGGGAACCGTGCAGTAACGGGTTGGGGGCAACTATGAAAACGTTGATGTGCGACGAGAACTAGGTGGAGGGGAGATTGCACTGGTGGTCGGTGAAGAAAACTCGCAACGAATTTATCTCCAGGAAGAAGAGGAAATGGTATTCGGCAAAGGGATAGGTAGGCGGGGGCAACGCTCCGAGCAATGCGCTCTTGAAGTCACCGGCTTCTACTGGGGTAAAATCTCATGGGGTGCTGGAAAAAATGGCCGAGGAAAATCAGTCTCGTATGAGGAGACGCAAAAAGGACGGACAATAAGGGATATGGTAAGCACGGAAAAAATTTTTATGGAAAAAAAAAAAACAGGCGAAGCACGGAATCGGGGAAAGGCAGTGCACGTGAGCGACACTGAAAGAGGGCGTTTGAAAGGCGCGGTTCCCCTTGCGTCTTAAAAATAGAAAAGACTGCAGAAACTTGTGGAGAGTAAGCGGCCGAGTCAAGGGAACAATGTAGTTGCGGCACGAGCCTATTGGCGAAGTGGAGGGGTCTGAGGCAGTGTGGACAAGAAAAATAAACGTGGTCAAGACACTTCATCCAATAAGAGGCAAGAGACGTCGAATCGGTCTAGCTGCAGGAACAAGCAAAAGGGGGCGGTACTGTAATTCCAAGACGAATATATGTGTGGGCAGTGTTGGAATAGTTAACAAGCTCTCTCGTCTTGCGTGCTCAAAGTGAACGAATTCTAGGGACGTGGGGAGGGCGATCGGTGTCATGAACGGGGTGGGGGATGTAGAAAAAAAGTAAGAACACCTGGTGCAGGGGTGGGGGGAGGCTAGGACAGGAAATCAATTCACTGAAAACACCGGCGCGGAAAAAAAAGGGGAAAAAACGCATTCAGTGGGGATAAAGGTAAGAAAGAAATTCGTTCTAGCATCTCATAGGAAGGTCGGGCAAAACTATAGGGGAACGTTGGTTGTACGTTGGTGGGGAAGGGGAGGTGTCCGGTGCGGGTTAATTGGGGTGGGGAAAACCCAACGGGAAAACGAGGAAGACTTCATGCAAGGTGCGGAGATCAGGAAACACAGGTCAATCAGATTTCAAAAGAACCGGTGTAAGGCAAGCGCAGAAAAAGGAAGCGCGCTTAAAAGAAGGCGGAAAAACCGCTAACAACGGGATCTGCAAGCTCTGGGTCAGCCGTGCGTTCATGGGGGGTCATGTTCTCTGGGAGGAAATGGGGGAATCTCGGGGTGATGATTCGGCAAAGTAGGGGGTGTGCCAAGCATAACACTGAAAATTCAAGTTTTTCTGCAGGCAGGGTCTCCGGGGCTGGCTTCTAAACTGTGATCCTGGGGAAAGAGAAAAAAGAAAAAAAGTAAAAGGGCACATCGAGATTTGCAACTGTCTAGTATACGGGGCTAAGTAATATGCAATGCGTTGTGCCCTAGAGCAGCAGATATGTCCCAGGTTCATTAAGCAAAGTCGACGACGTCTTCTGGTATAGGAATGCAAACAAAACAGTGTCAAAAGGGGGTCTGTTAGAGTGCGGCAGTGGCTCATTGAGGCTCTGTCATTCCAGGAGCGGGCTGCGGGGGAAGACGGAGGGAGGGAACCAAAAAACCAGCGAGAGGAGGTTTCAGGGAAAGCATCGATTTCATGCATCGGATTAATGCAAAAGACCGGCCGAGCGCATAACATGAAGGAGTCGCTGTCAACATAAAAGGGGGTAACGGGGGGTATTGCTATGAAGAAGCTAAAAATGGGTACTTATCCTATTGTGAAGGGGTCAGAGCTGAAATAAAAAAAACGAGGGGGAGTTAAAGGGAATTACAGTACATAACAAATGTTTTAGGCGGGGCGTCTATGAAAGGCAATACAAAGCGAAAAGATTTAAGTTAGGCATTGCACAGGGGGAAGGGGGTATCCTCTGGGAGGGAAGGGGGAAAAAAAGAGCAAGATAGGGGGGAAGGGAACAAGAAAAGGATCTGCGGCTTTTGGTTCCATATTATGATTAAGGCGTGCATCTGGGGGGGAAGAGACTCCAGAGGATTCGAATAATGGGATGGAAGAAGGATAGGGGCAAGGAAAGCGTCTGGGGGCCTTTACCTGCGAGTAGCTGCGTCTAGGTGGGGGGCTTTCTGTGGCATATGATAACAAAAATTTGGCATCAGGTGGGGAATTGAAAAAGACAATGAAGGCAAGAAGAGAGGGGGCCGATGTGCAGAATTTTGTGTGCTTTTGGCCACGTTGCAGCCAGGGGGAGGGTACTAGGGGTATCGATATGTGTGGAAAAAATGTCGCTGGTTGAAGGAAACAGAATTGAAAAAAAAAGAAAAAGAAGTGCATAGGGGAATAGAAAGGGGAAAAAGTGTTTGGAAACGGGCCATAGACTTCTCAATCATGCGTGAGGTAGGGTCCGGAAACGGGGAAAAAAAGCAGGGTCAGAAGGGCTGCAGCTGGGGGGGTGCGGGGTAAGATGCTCGATGTTGCGAAGATGGCAAGGGGTAAAAGAAAAAGTAAAGGGGAAAATACGAAATTATTTTGCAGTCTAACTTCGGGACCATGGCGGGTTCTCAACTGAGACACCTAGTCCCATAGATGGAAGGCCGTTGAACAGGAAGGGGTTCGGGGGGACACAAAAAACACCCCCCCATAAAAATCTTCCTCTTTTTAATATATCTTATTGTGCATCATCTGGCTGTGACTGTTCGTCTAAAGCATTTGCACAAAGAAAGGGGAATAAAGGGAGAGCGTTACAAAAGAAACATTCAATTCTAAAAGCAATAAAAAAGAATTTCTACTATCTTTCAACGAGAGGGATGCTCCTGGTGTCGTGCAAAAAAAAAAAAAAAAAACAAAAAATAAATCAGGACGCAGGAATGGTTTGTGCTTGTACCGCGGACGCATAGAGTGGGAACATCCATACACAGATTAAATGGAAGGGAGGGAAAAAAAAGCGCTTTCTCCATAGAGGTGAAAGGGAAAACAAGAGGGGTCCATCTAACCACCCAGAAGTGGCAGAAGGGAGCGACGAGCGGGAACTTGAAGGTGGGGCAAAACGAGGAAAAGGGCAAGGCAGAAAGGGGTTACCAAGTTAACTAAAAAGCCAACGGTAGAAGGGATGACTTGGATAAAGTCGGGGGAAGTTGGTGCGGGATTAAAACAGGGAGAAATCCAATGTCTTAACGAACAAGTTGGACTCTTTCATGGAAATACGCTGATAAGGTTAGGAAAAAAAATTACAGGAACTCTATCATGGGGTGCACGAAAAAAGGGGGGAATGACCGGGGACTCTAAGTTAGCATAAATGCGGCCAGGCTCTATGAGTAACGAATAATTGCAGTCAAGCGGGTTCAGAGCTCAGGGGGGGAGAAATTAGGAGGAATATAAAAAGGTTTGACTAATTCACTATCCAGTTGCTGACGAGCCTTCACCGGGTGAGGTAAAAAAGAAGATTAAGAGTAACGTTGGAACGCTTACTCGAATAGGGAGGCCACCTGCAGGAACTGGACCTGAAAACGCGTGCAAAGCGGTTAGGGGACTGCAAACTGGTCAAGAGTTGCCAGCAAGAGGAAGGAGGTACGAAAAAATTGCTGGGCGAAGGGGCTGGTACTCAAAACGGATTTGCGTGAGCCGATAATCTGTTCGCGCACATTCGCATAGTAAATCACGAGGTCAACACAAGGGGGCCGGAGAGGGTATGAAGTGTTTCAATCGAGGACGAAAGGGAGGGGATATCGAACGGCCGAATTTGCAAGGAAAAAGGGGAGTTGCGTGTGAGGTGGCTTGAAGGGTCGAGGGAAGGGGGAAAAGACGGGGGGGAGAAGGGAGGAAAGGAGGGTACGTTAAGGAAAGGGGGACTTGAAGAAAGCTGACTGCTGCGCTTGCGCCGATGTTTATCGTGACTAGATAGCGTTATGTACAGTTACTACGTAAAGAGATTTTACAAAGTTATGGGAAAGGGCGCCCGCAGGCATTTGGTAAAGGTGTGAAGGGTAGAGACGAAAGACGATCGCGAAAGGGGTTCTTCTACTCTCGATGAAGTCAGCTCGGATCACTGGGCTGCGCTCGAAAAGACATGAGATAAATGAGATATCGGTGGCTAAGTCAAGGCTCGGCTGCAAGGGAGGTTTGTTAACGCCAACAGGCGCCATTTGAAAGGAGGATATGTCGTAATTGTTTGGCGGGGCGGAAAGGGGGGGGAGACGGGCCCTCTAGGGCTGGCACACGTGGGGCGGGACGCGGAAAAGGCCGTCTCTGCGGTTTGGGGAAGGGAGGGGTACAACAAAAAAAAAAAGATCTATCTGGAAAAATCCTAAAAATTTCGAGTATGGCCTAGGGCATTAGATGAATGTGGTTGAGGGAGGGGGGTCAAACGTCGCAAAACGACCCACGAGGAAGGGCGTGGCGAAGACTTGGGGTAAAAGTTTACGTTTGGGGAGAAAGAAAGGGGAAGGGGCTCTGTAAATGAAGAAATCAAAAGGAGGGCGGGAGATGCGATATCTGGTGATATGCGTAAACGGTTTGCTTCTTCCTCGTGCAAAAACGAGAGGGGGATCGTCATGTCTTAAGATGATAGGCACGGGTCGGCGGGAGGCTGGTGCAAGGGGGGGATCAGGCTCAGTTATACTACCGTATAAGAAAAACTTAACAAAAAAATTAGGTATCTATTGCCCGTTGGGCACCTACATAAGCATGAAAGCATATAGAGTATCGAAGAGGGTCTAATGCTCTTAAGAAAACAGGGAATTTGGCAAATAGTTGGAGTGAAGGGAGT